>Ga0210390_10004985_pt1 | contig 11166 bp, 10 predicted proteins | sample IncBWH11OmetaG_FD_161050 | JGI IMG/M metagenome (GOLD analysis project Ga0210390, IMG submission 161050) | Forest soil microbial communities from Barre Woods Harvard Forest LTER site, Petersham, Massachusetts, United States - Inc-BW-H-11-O ... | reverse complement strand
GTGGGTCTTCACCTCTCTGGGAACCCCGATCAGCATCGCCTCACCTCCACTCGGCCGCCAGCTGGCTCCGACTTTGACCCCCGCGCTAATGGTTCCGTTCCGCGACACTAAGCCGCGGGCCGAGTGGTGCCAGCCAGAGCGGACGGGCGGAGATTTGGGTAGTCGCCGCCATTATTGTAGGGCCTGCATCGCTGGGCTGGTCCGGCCGAGGCGACTCCGCGGTGCTCTCCTGAACTGGAGCGGGCAGCGATGGGAACCTTCATCACTTTCGCCATGATCTATCTCGCAGTCGGCGCCGTATTGTTCGCGCATCCGCGCTCGCCGGCCTTGCCGGACGATTTCGACTGGCGCGCCCAGGTCGAGGTTTTCCGCGACAGCCTGCCGGCGGTGCTAGCGTGGCCGCTCGCCCTGTGGGTGTGGTGCAGCGGCCGAAACTGAACCCGGCTAACCTTCGTTCAGCCGTCGGACGATTTCGTCGGCCAGCGGCAACGAAGCGGTCAGCCCCGGCGATTCGATGCCGTAGAGGTTGACCAGACCCGGGACACCATGATCGGCGGCGCCCTGGACGACGAAATCGGCGGCGGGCTCGGCCGGTCCGCTGATCTTGGGCCTGATCCCGGCATAACCCGGCTGTAGCGCGCCATTGCGCAAACCTGGCCAATAGCTGCGCACCGCCGCGTAAAACGCCTCGCCGCGCGCCGGGTCGACGGTGTAGTCGACCGCGGAGATCCATTCGACATCGGGGCCGAAGCGCGCCTGGCCGGCGAGGTCGAGCGTAATGTGCACGCCCAAACCGCCGGGCGGCGGCACCGGATAGACGAGCCGGCGAAACGGCGAGCGCCCACTCAAGGTGAAATAGACACCGCGGCAGAAATAGGCGGCCGGGATCGTTTGCGGCGGCAGCCCGGCGATGGCGCGGGCCAGGGCCGGGGCGTAGAGCCCAGCGGCATTGACCAGATACCGGCAGCCGATCGTGCCTGGCTCGTCGCCGCCGACCGCGAGCGCGAAGCCATTGTTTCGCACTTGCCCGGAAAGGACCGGGGTGCGCAGCACGATCGCGGCGCCGGCCGCCTCGGCCTCGCCCTGATAGGCCAGCATCAGCGCATGGCTGTCGATGATGCCGGTCGACGGCGACAGCAGCGCGGCGACGCAATGGAGCGCCGGTTCGAGACCCCTCGCCTGTGACGCGCTCAGCCATTCGACATCGTCGACGCCGTTGGCTCGGGCCGCGGCGGCGATCCGTTCGAGGGCCGGGATCTCGCCCTCTTCGGCGGCGACGATAAGCTTGCCGAGCTGTGCTACCGGGACCCCGTGCTCGCGGCAATAGGCATAGAGCCGCCGGCGGCCCTCGACGCATGAGGTCGCCTTGAGGCTGCCCTTTGGGTAGTAGATGCCGCTGTGGATGACCTCGCTGTTGCGCGAGGAGGTCTCAAAGCCGATCGTCCAGGCGCGTTCGAGCACCAGCACCTCGCGGCCGGCCAGCGCCAAGGCCCGCGCCGCGGCGAGCCCGATTACCCCGGCGCCGACGACGACGCATTCAACCTCGTCCACATTGCCTCCATTGTCGCTCGCCGGCGTCGTTCGCGGGCCGCCGGGGCGGTGCCGGATGGAGTTCCGCGCGCCGTTGTTTGCCCGCGGATGGCGACAGGTCAAGCCCCGCGATGGCCGGCTCAACGAAGGAAGGCGCTCCGTCTCCGGCGCTAGGCGGCGGCCGAGCGAGGCGGCTGGACGCGATCGGCGAAATCGCCGACACTCGGCGCTGCGGCAACTGGCGAAGGGTGGCGATGAGCCGGAAGACTGGGGTGGTGCTGGCCCTCGGCGATTATCGGGCGCGGCAGCGGACCGTGTATTTCACCCGTGCCGAGTTGAACCAGCTTCTCGGGCTCTACAGCCTCCACGTGATCCGCGGCGTGTGGCGCGATTACGCGATCGACCATGGTCCGGGCCTCGCCCGCTTTTCGGTGTTTCGCCATACCCACGAGGCGGCGGCCTATACGATCCTGAAGACCGCGCCCTCGGCGGCTCGGCCGGGCGAGTTTATCGTGCAGAGCGGACGGCAGCGCCTGCGCGCATCGCGCAACCTCTCCGAAGCGCTGGAGTTTTTCCGCAGCCGTCTCAGCCTGGTCGCCGCCGGCCCGGCCTAGGGGGCCGGGCGCCGCGGCAACATCCGCTCGAGGATACCCTCGCGCCCGACGACGCGGTGAAAAAGCGCCCCGGCGACGTGCAGGCCGACCAGCAGATAGACCAGATATTGGCCGACCAGATGCGCCGCGATCGCCGCCTGGGCCAGGCGCTCGTCGCGCGGCAGCAGCGGCGGGATCGAGACCGCGCCGAACAGGCTGACCTTGTGGCCCGCAGCGGCGGCGTTGACATAGCCGGCAAGCGGCATCGCGATAAAAACGAGATAGAGCGCTAGATGGGTGGCGCGGGTCAGCGCCGCGTCAAACCGGCCGAGAGCGGCCGGCAGCGGCGGCGCCGGGTGGTGCAAGCGCCACAGGATGCGCAGCAGCATCAAGGCGAGGATGGTCAGCCCGAGCGAGCGGTGCAGCAGCAGCAGGCTGGCGCGCGCCGGGGTGTTGCGCGCTGCGGCTTCCGCAGCCCAGCCAAAGGCCACGACCATGACCGCGAGTGCCGCGACCAGCCAGTGCAGCGCGCGGGCAACAGGCCCGTAGCCGCCGGCGGCGCTCGGCGATCGATCGGCCGTTCCTCCCGGGCGTCCCGAAGCGTTGTCACGCTCAGGCTGCGGCACGGCTCGATGCCACGGCAGTGCCGATCTCCTCGCAGCTCATTTTGTCGCCCCTTGCCGGTGCCGATCGGGCAATAATCGCCCTCTCGTACCAACACATCCTGCTCGAGGGGAAACGGATCTTGACAATCGAAACTTGCTACCGGGCCGCGCTGCGCATCGCCCTGTTGGCGGCCGCACTCGCGCTCTCCGTGCCGGCCATCGCCCAGCAGCCGACCGCGGCACAACGCAACGCCATTCGCCAGGCCTGCCCGGCCGATTATCAGGCGCATTGCGCAAGTGTGCCGACCGGCGGCAGGGCGTCGCTCGTCTGCCTGCAGCAGCACGCTTCGAGCCTGTCGGCGGCGTGCCGGCGCGCGGTCGAATCGGTCGGCGGCGGCGGAGCCGCGGCGCCGCGATCCTCCTCGGGTGCGGCGGCTGCGGCCCCGGCTGCCGCCCCGGCGGCGGCGCTGCCGGCGATGTCGCCGCGGCAGCAGATCATGGTGTTGCGCCAATCCTGCGCCGGCGACTACCGCGCGCTGTGCAGCGGCGTGCCGCTCGGCGGCGGCCGGGCGATCGCCTGCCTGCGCGCCAATGCCGCATCCTTGTCGCCGCAATGCGGTGGCGCGCTGAGCGCGGCGCGGGGCGGCCGGTAGGCGGCGGCCGGAGATGACCGGCCGGCTCATCCTCCGGCGCGCCCGGCCGATGATCGCGGGCGCGGCGCGATGATCGACCCCGGGATGGCGATGCTGGCGGCCGTCCGCGACCCGCTGGTCATCGCCCTGTTTATTTTCGCGCTAGCCGGGCTCTTGACGCATCTGTTGTTCCGCCAGCATCCGCTGCGCCGGGCGGGGGTGCGGGTGCTGTTGCTGGTGGCGCTGACGATCCTTCTGCTGCACGCCGGCGTCGTCCCCTATCAGAAGATGACCTCGACCGGGGTCCCGTTCCGCGACGCGGTCCACGGCGCCTTGAAGATCGCCTGGTGGCTGTGGGCGGCCTGGTTCCTGGTCGGCGTCCTGCGCGCCTTCGTCGTCACCGAGCATCGGCCGCGCGAGGGCAAGCTGGTGCAGGACCTGCTCGCCGCGGTGATCTATCTCGCCGCCGCCTTCGCCATCATCTCCTATGTTTTCGATCTGCCGATCCAGGGGCTGCTGGCGACCTCGGGGGCCATCGCCATCATCCTCGGGCTGGCCTTGCAGAGCACGCTGAGCGACGTATTTTCCGGCATCGTCTTGAATTTTAGCCGCCCCTACCGGCCCGGCGACTGGATCAGCATCGATGGTGCCACCGATGGCCGGGTGATCGAGATGAACTGGCGAGCGACCCTGGTGCTGACCGCAAAGCGCGATCTGGCGATCGTGCCGAACAGCGCCATCGCTAAGGCGAAGATCGTCAACTCGAGCTCGCCCTCGGGCATCCACGGGATGACCGTGACGGTTCAGCTCGACGCCAAGGCGCCGCCCGCGGCCGGCGGCGAGATCCTCGAACAGGCGATCCTGAACTCGCGGCTGATCCTGGCCACCCCTGCCCCGCTGATCATCGTCAAGTCGATCACGGCGAGCTACACCGAGTTCGACATTACCTTCTTTGTCGAGGAATTGGCTCAGTCGAGCCGCGCGCAGAACGAGCTGTTCGATCTGATTTCCCGGCACCTGGCGGCGGCCGGCATCGAGCTCGCCTCGACCCAGAGCCTGCCCTCCTGGGCGCCGCCGGCCGACACCGCGACGCCGCCGCGGACCGCTGCCGAACGGGCGCTCGGCCTGGTCGAGATCTTTGCCGCGGCGACCCCGGACGAGCGGCGCTCCCTCGCGGCAAGGCTGAAGAGCAAGACTTTCGAGCCCGGCGAGGCCGTGGTCGAGCCCGGGGTGGTGTTGCACTCGCTGTTCATCGTCGGGCCCGGCGTGCTGTCGTTGACCCGGGTGTCGTCGGAAGGCGAGATCGAGCTGCTACGCCTCGGCCCGGGCGATCATTTCGGCGAGATCGGACTGCTGACCGGGGCCGCCGCCGAGGCCAGGATCTCGGCCCTGGCGCCGACCACCCTCTACGAGCTGTCCAAGGACGATCTGGCGCCGGTGCTGGAGGCGCGCCCGGCGGTCGCCCAGGAGCTGTGCCGCGCGCTGGCGCGGCGTCAGGCCTTGGGCCAGCTGATCGCCTCGCCCGAAATCGACAAGACCGTGCCGGCCAATCGGGTCGCCGGCTGGTTCTCCGACCGCCTGCACCGGCTATTCGACCTGACCGCCGCCCAATGAGCGAGCCCCGCCCCCGCCCCGCGCCGCCCGCAGCGGCGGCAGCCGGCGGGCGATCGCGGCGGCCCCTGCGCATCAACCCGCGCGCGGTCATCACCGCGGTCCTGTTCCTGGCCATCATCGGCTTGGCGATCTGGTATCTGGCGCGGCCCGAGCCGTTGCTGGTGCAGGGCGAAGCCGACAGCACCCGCATCGATATCGCCGCCCGCGTCTCCGGCCGCCTCGCCAGAATCGCGGTCGCGCGCGGCCAGAACGTTGCGGCGGGCGCCACCCTGCTGGTGATCGACAACCCGGAGCTGGTTGCCGAGCTGCACGAGGCTGAGGCCGAAAAGCTCGTCGCCGACGCTGAGCTGGCGCGGATCAAGGTCGGGACCCGTCCCGAGATCATCGCGCTGCGCCGAGCGGAGATAGATCGTGCCGCCGCCGACCTCACCCTGGCGCAGCATACTTTCGACCGCACCCGGCTGCTGGCCGCCCGCCAGTTTGCGCCGCAATCCAAGCTCGACCAAGACACCGACGCGCTGACGCTGGCGCAGCGCCGGCTCGACCAGGCGAGGCTGGCCTATCAGGAGGCGGTGCGCGGCTTTACCGCCGAGGAGCATCAGATCGCCGCGGCCAACGTCGCCAAGGCGGCGGCGAAGATCGAGACGATCAGGGCGCTGGTCGATCAGCTGACGATCACCGCGCCGATCGCCGCGCAGGTCTACCAGATCCCGGTCGAAGCGGGCGAGGTCGTTACCCCGGGGGTGACGCTGCTGTCGCTGGTCGATCTCGGCGATACCTGGCTCGGCTTTTCGTTGCGCGAGGACCTGCTCGCCGGACTGAAAAAGGGCGACCGGATCGAGGTTCGCGCGCCGGCGCTCGGCAACCGCGAGATCAGCGCCGAAGTTCGGGTGATCGCCGCCAAAGGCGAATATGCCGGCTGGCGCGCGACCCGGGCGACCGGCGATTTCGATCTGCGCACCTTTGCGATCCGTGCCTATCCGGTCGAGAAGGTCGACGGGCTGCGCCCAGGGATGAGCGTTTACACCGACTGGGCGAGGCGATCGCGGTGAGGGCCCCGCCGCGCCCGGGCCTGTGGCTGGTCGCGACCCGCGAGATCCGGTTCTTTCGCCGCGACCCGGCCGGGTTGTTCCTGATCGTCGCCATCCCGCTGATCGCCTTCGCGGTGCTGGCCTGGACTTTCAGCAGTGCTGTCGTGCGCGGGCTCGACGTCGTGATCGTCGACCTGGACCGCTCCGCCGTCTCGGCCGGGATCGTCCAGGAAATCGCGGCCGCCCCGGGCCTGCGCATCGCCGAGCGCGCCGACAACATGACGGCCGCCACCCGCGCGATCCGCGCCGGGCGGGCCATCGCCGCGATCTATGTCCCGCCGAGCTTCGAAAAGGATCTATTGGCCGGACGCCGGCCGCAAATCATCGCCTTCTACAACGCGCAGTATTTCACCCCCGGAAATATCGCGGCGAAGGGGTTGAGCGACGCGATTTCCGCCGCCGCCGCCCGGCTGTCGCCATTGCACGAGGTTCGCCTGCAGCCGATCGGCAGCGGGCCGCTGACGGTCGAGCAATACGTGCTGACCAATCCCGCGCTCAACTATGCCGGGTTTCTGCTGCGCGCGGTGATGCCGACCACGCTCCACGTGGTGATCGCGATCGCCGCGTGCTATGCGGTCGGGACCGAATTCTCCCGTCGCAGCCGGCGGGCCTGGCTGCGCTGCGCCGCAGGCAGCCCGCTGATCGCGCTGGCCGGCAAGCTATTGCCGCTGTTCGCGGTCTTTTTCATGCTGATCGCGATCGACGCGCTGATCCTCCATGCCGGGTTCGCGCTGCCCTATCGCGGCGACGTTTTGATGCTCGCAGTCGCCGCGGCGCTGTTCATCGCCGCCTATCTGTCTCTGGCCGCCTTGGTGCAATTGCTGGTCCGCGACCTTCCGCTCGGGCTGAGCCTCAATGCGATCATCGCCTCACCGGCCTTCGGCTTTGCCGGGGTAGGATTGCCGGTGCTGGCGATGGGCGCCTTTGCCCGAGGCTGGGGAGCGCTGCTGCCGTTGCGCTGGTATCAGCAGATCCTGTCCGACCAGGCGGCGCGGGGATCGCCGGTGCACGCCTCGGCGCTGCCGTTCGCGATCCTCGCCGGGATGGCGCTCGGCCTGTTCGCGCTTTGCTGGCTGCGGTTGCGGTCTCTGACGCCGGGGCGGCGGGAGGAAGAGGCGGCGCTGCCGCTGGACGGCCGCAGCCGCAGCATCAGCCGGGCCTTTGCCGGCGAGTGGCGGCGGGTGCTGGCCGATCGCGGCGTCTTCAGCCTGCTGATCATCGCCCCGGTGTTTTACGGTGTGTTCTATCCGCAGCCCTATCTCGGCCAGCTGGTCCGCAAGATCCCGATCGCCGTGGTCGACGACGACCGCAGCCAATTGAGCCGGCGCCTGATCCAGACCCTCGACGCCGACGAAGCCATTTCGGTCGCGGTTCGCGCGCCGGCGCTCGACGTGGCGCAGCAGGCGCTGTTCGCGCGCCGGGTCTTCGGCATCGTCGAAATTCCGCGCGGCACCGAGCGCGAAATCCTCAAGGGCGACGCCGCCCGGCTGCCGGCCTATGTCGATTCCGCTTATTTCCTGGTGTTCAACCGGACCTTGCAAGGGGTCCTCGAAGGCGCGGCCGAGACCAACATCGCGGATATTGCCCACGGATTGCGCGAGAACGGCGCCGCCGCCAGGCTGGCGCTGGCGGTGCTGAGCCCGATCGAGCTGCGCACGGAGCCGCTTTACAATCCGACCGGGGGATATGCGAGCTATGTGGTGCCTGCCGCCTTTGTGCTGATCATCCAGCAGACCCTGCTGATGGGGGCGGCGACCATGGCCGCGCTCGGTTTCGCGCAGCGCGGCGCGGCGGCCCGGGCGACCGCGATCGGAGCGGGCGGCGTCCTCGGCCGCGGGCTCGCTCACCTGACTATCTATTTTCCGGCGCTGGCTCTGTTCCTGGTCGTGCTGCCGCGGATCTACGGGTTCTCGACCCTCGGCGGTCTGGGCGACATGGCGCTGTTCGCGACGCCGTTCATTCTCGCCACCAGCTTTATGGGCCAGGCCGCTGGTGCTTTCTTCAAGCGCCGCGAGACCGCCATTCTGGTGTTCGTTGCAACCACCTTGCCGCAATTCTTTCTCGTCGGCGTGTCCTGGCCAAGCGAGATGATCCCGCCGCTGCTCGACCGGATTCGCCGCGTGTTCCCGAGCGAGTCGGCGATCGACGGGCTGGTGCGGATCAATCAGATGGGCGCGCGGCTCGCCGAGGTGCGGGCGGACTGGCTCTATCTGTGGCTGCTGGCGGCGATCTATTTCGCGCTCGCGGTGATCGCGGCGCAGCGGCGCATGGCGGTGGAGGCGGCCCGTGCCGGTGCTGGCTAGGCTGGGACCGGCGGTGGCCGGCCACCATCCGCACACGATCGCAGTGGTCGGGGTCCTGGCCGGCGTGGTCGGCATCCTGCTTTTTCTGTTGGTCGGGTCGGGGGCGCCGCCGCAATTCCCGGCGGGGATGGTGCAGGCGACCGAGATCAAGATCGCACCGGAGATCAGCGGCCGGCTGGCGCGCTTTACCGTCGCCGCCGGGCAAAGGGTGCACCAGGGCGAGCCGCTGGCCGAGCTGTCCAACCCCGAGCTCGAGGCGGCGCTGGTGCTGGCCACGGCGCAGCTGGCCGCGGCGCGGGCGGCGCGCGACCGCGTTTATTCCGGCCCGCGCCAGGAGCAGGTCGACATGGCCGAGCGTTCGACCGCAATGGCCAACGCCGATCTGCTTTACGCCCAGCAGCAATTCGCGCGCACCTCGAAGCTCGCTGCCGACGGGTTCGCCTCGCGCCAGGACCTCGACAAGGCAATCGCCGCGGTCGACACGGCGCGCGCCAATCTGCTGCGGTCGCAGGATAGCTACCAGGCCGCTCGTCTCGGCCCGACCCGCGAGCAGCGCGCCGTGGCCGATGCGACGGTGGCGAGTGCCGCGGCGGCCGCGGCGGCGGTTGCCGCGCGCGTCGCCAAATTGCGGGTTCGCGCGCCCGCGGACGGCACCGTGGCGTTGGTCGTCGCCGAGCCGGGCGAAGCGATCGTGCCGGGCGAGCCGGTGATGACCTTGCAGGCCACCGGACGGCGCTGGGCGAGCTTCAACCGGCGCGAGGACCAGCTCGGCGATTTGCGGATCGGCTCGCCGGTGCGGCTTGACCCGGCCGGGGGTGGCGCGCCGATCGCCGCCCGTGTCTCGGAAATCGTGCCGCGCGGCGAGTTCGCGACATGGCGGGCGGCGCGCGCCGTCGGCGACCACGATCTCAACACCTTCCTGGTCCGCGCCGATCCGGTCGCCGGTAAGAATGGCTTGCAGCCGGGGATGACGGTCTGGCTGGACCGGCGATAGCAGATTGCCCGGTCAGAACGAGAAGGCGTAGAGGTGGTCGTCGGCGCCGACATAGAGCCGGCCGCCGGCGGGCAGCAAATCCTGGAAATGGTGGAGGCCGCTCATCCTGTCGCCGGGGCCGCCGCCGTCAAAGACCGGCTCGCCGGTATCGCCGCGAAAGCCGTGCAGCCGGTTGTCGCCTTCGGCGCCGAGCATCCACACGATCGGGTCTGAATGGCCATCGGTGGTGGTGACGACCGGCGAGCCGCGGCCGCTGAGCGCGCCGCACCAGGCGGTGGCGAGCGCGGGCGGCGAGCCGGTGCCAATTTTGAGGACGGTCAGCGCGTCGCCGCGGCCGGGTGCCGGGCAATGCGCGCCCGGTCCCTCGAACGCGACGAAGACGCCATCGGCGGCGGGATAGGCCGAAGCGGCGGTGCGGATCGGGCCGGTGGCGACCAATTCGCTCAAGAGGCTGCCGCCGATGCCGCCGAGATTGTCGCGGCCGAGCAGGTAGGCGCGCGCATCCTTGCCGAGCGCCAGGATCAGCGCCTGCGCGCCGTTTGCCGCCGGCATGTCGAGCGGCAATGGATTGGTGCCGCCGAGATCGGCGTCGCTGGCATCGAGCGCGCGCCAGTCGGAGGGCGCGAAATAATCCTGCGGACGGGTGCTGCGGGCGAGGTCGGGCGCCAGGCGAAACACCGCCTCGCCGTCGCTCCAGCCCCGTGGGTCCATGGTATTGCCGGTGGCGACGAACAGCGAGCGCCCATCGCTGGCGATCCCGCCCGGCGCCCAGATCCCGCCGCCCGGCGCGCGCGTGCTCCAGGCGACGACATCGGCGGGGTTGGCGAGGCCGACCCCGACGACCCAACCGTGGTAGTCGCCGCAATCGCCGAAATGCCCGCCATAGGGGACATAGACCCGACCGTCGAGGATGGCGAGCGCGCCGCGCTGGTTCTGATCGGGATCGTTGAAGCGCCGGCCCTGCGCCGCCAACGCGGCGGCGACGTCGACCGGCCAGCCGCGCAAGATGGCGCCGTCCTTCAGCGACAAGGCGAAGATCTTGTGGCGCGGCCCCGAAGCCGCGGCGACCATCGCGTCGAGATAGACCGCCTGCGTCCCTTGGTCGATGACCGGCGTGCCGGTGATCCCCAACGGGTCGATATTGCCGCACGGCAGCGCCGACAGCGCAACCGGCCGCCCCAGATTGCGGCTCCACGCGATCTTTCCCGAGCGCGCGTCGATCGCCTCGACCGTGTCGCTTTCGGTGGCGACGATCAGCATCCCCGAAACCGATCCCGGGGGCTGCCAGTAGAGCGGCTGGGCATAGACGTGCCCGGAAAAGCGCGGCTGAAAACCCGGATCGAGATGGACCCGGCGGGCCTGTTCCCAGCTCAGCCCCGGCATCGTGAAATTGCCGCTGCGCCCGGGATTGCCGTGGTAGCTCAGCACCGATTGCGCGTGGCCGCTGCCGGCGACCGCCAATACCGGCAGCGCCGCGCCGAGCCAGGCGATCAGCCGTGATTTGAGAATGTGAGCGATGCCGCGCGCCTTCATCCAGATCCCTCTCGGCAATATCATCCCGCCCACCAAACACCTCGACAGCGCCGTCAATCCGCCAAGCGGCGAAGCCTGGACGGGGCGCCGGATGCTCATCTATCGTAACCGATCGAGAGCGCCATAGCGGGCGCCGGGCCGCGACAATTGCGGCAGGGTTTCGGAGGGAGGGTGAAGATGGCGGATTACAAGCTTATCTCCGCGGATTCGCATGTCAGCGAGCCGCCCGATCTGTGGGTCTCGCGCGTCGACAAGAAGTATCGCGAGCGGG
>Ga0210390_10004983_pt1 | contig 11168 bp, 6 predicted proteins | sample IncBWH11OmetaG_FD_161050 | JGI IMG/M metagenome (GOLD analysis project Ga0210390, IMG submission 161050) | Forest soil microbial communities from Barre Woods Harvard Forest LTER site, Petersham, Massachusetts, United States - Inc-BW-H-11-O ... | reverse complement strand
TGCGCTCAGTATCAAAAGCGGAAGATCAAGCTGCCCTGCAATTCCTAATGTTCGACCCGGTAGAGGCGCCATCGCTCCGGCACGCCTTTGAGTTGGTGAACGCCGCGATCCTTGAAGCGGATTCCGGACTGCGACATCAGTTCCTTGACCGCGCTCGAGACCAGGACTTCGCCGGCACGCGCTTTCGCGGCGATGCGCGCGCCGATGTGAAACGCGAGACCGAACACCTCCGCCCCGCTCACCTTGTATTCGCCCGCGTGCAGCCCCACCCGGATCTCCAGCCCCAGCGTGCGCACTGCCTCGCGCATCGCGGTCGCGCAACGGATTCCGGCAGCCGGCGCGCCGAACGTCGCCAAGAGTCCGTCCCCCGTCGTCACGACTTCTTTTCCGCGCAAAGCCTTCAGCTCTCTGCGGACCGCGGCGTAATAGTGCTTCATCACCTGTGTCCAACGCGAATCGCCCAGCCGCGCGGCTTTTTCGGTGGACCGGACGATATCGACAAAGAGGATCGTGGCGAGCGCTTGTTCGAGGTCGGGGCCACGATCGGCAGTTCGGCGCCGGATCGCAATATTTCCAGTCAGCGGTTCATAGCGATGGTTGCGTCGCCGCGCGATTGCGGTTCTTGCATAGTCCTTGGCACGCTGCACCGTGCCGCAACGAATTGTCTTGGTCCTTGGTGGAAGCGTCCAGTAAACCTTTCGCTCATCTGCGACGCCATGGACTACCACGGCGCCCCACTTCAGGAAAACCGTCGAGCCGACCCGTCGAACGCACCATGCCTTTGACGTGTATCCGGAAACGTTCGACTGATGGACTCCGATGCGAAGAAACTTGGACATGAACGTGCGGCCGATTGAAAGACCGTTTGGACCTACCCAGGGTAAAGCGTAGTCAGACATTCCTGCGTTGGCAACAGTACTCCCGATCGAAAATTTACCAATGGCTCTCTTGTTGATTCACGTTTGCAATCAACACCCACGAGCGCGCAGGGCGGATCAGCGAGAGCGTAATCCGCCGAAAGCCATCGAGGCGGCGGATCACGCCTTCGGCCAACCTACGATTGGCGGCCCACATCCTTCCACCGCATCGTCATGCGCGGGCTTGTCCCGCGCATCCACGTCTTACTTTCTTCGCGGGAGGACTGAAGACGTGGATGGCCGGGTCAAGCCCGGCCATGACGGTGCAGATGTAGCCAGTGACGCCGTGTCACTGATTTGCCCGTCGCGTCCAGCGTTCTTTCGAAAAAAATTTCATTTTGCCGTCTGGTAGAAACAGCAATAGAGCCTCTCCATCCTGTCCCGACAAAGGGGCGTTTCGCGATCGTCACGGACGTGGGGCGGGATGCGGTGGACGCAGGTATCGCGCCTGACGAGCGCGCGAATCCTGCGGACGGCGAAGTCGTGTGGTCCTGATATCCCGACGCTGATATCAAGTTCTTGAGAAGCAAGCTTCTTAGGGATGACGGTGGCAAGAAAGCCCGGTCACCGGGGAGAGCGCGAAGGAAACCGTTAAAACCATTGCGCGGGGAATGCCGGGTGTTTCCGGTGTGACCGTGGTGACTATGCTTGTGTGCTCTTTTCATCTCGCACACAAGGCTGCGGGCGCAACGAGCGCCCGGCATTCCCTGCGCCCTTTGATCTGAGGAGGGCAGGACGATCGGTAAAACTCGCGCACAGACGCGGCGAGGTTGTGGAGCTGTGTCCTTGCACGGGCGCTACTTGAAATGTGGAGAGGCCGGTGCCAGCGGGAGGGGGCGAGGGTAGCCACTCGCCGCAGCGATAGGCATTTGCTGCCCGTTGTTAGTGCTTGATGTCAGGGGGAACCGGTGTTCTGCTTAAAAAAGCTGCTGGAGCATTCCGTCTGTGTCGATCTTCGTCGCATTGCACCACGTCACGCATTATAAATACGACCGTCCGATCGACCTCGGTCCCCAAACCATACGGCTGCGGCCTGCGCCCCATACGCGGACACCTATCCTGAGCTATTCGCTCAAGGTCACGCCCACCGATCATTTCGTGAACTGGCAGCAGGACCCGCAAGGCAACTGGCTCGCCCGCTTTGTTTTTCCGGAGAAAGCCACCGAGTTGAAGATCGAGGTCGATTTCACGGCCCAAATGACGGTGATCAATCCGTTCGACTTTTTTGTCGAACCTTATGCCGACAGTTTTCCGTTCGACTACACTGCCGATCTCAGGACCGAGCTTGCGCCTTATCTTGCAACCATCCAGCCCGGGCCGCTGTTTGCCGATTACCTGGCCGGCATCAAGCGAGAAGCGACCAACACGGTCAGTTTCCTGGTCGATCTCAACGCGCAACTGCAGAAGAGAATTCGCTACATCATCCGCATGGAGCCGGGCGTTCAGACCCCCGAACAAACGCTTGCCGCCGGTGCGGGATCCTGCCGCGACTCAGCCTGGCTTCTGATTCAAATCCTGCGGCATCTGGGGCTCGCCGCGCGTTTCGTCTCGGGATACCTCATTCAGTTGCGGCCCGACATCGATCCCCTCGAGGGGCCGCGGGAGGTCGAAAACGATTTCACCGACCTCCACGCCTGGGCCGAGGTCTACCTGCCGGGCGCTGGTTGGATCGGATTCGACGTTACCTCGGGCATGCTGACCGGCGAGGGCCATATCCCGGTCGCCGCCACGCCGCATTATCGGACGGCGGCGCCGATCAGCGGCGCGGTCGGATTTGCCAACGTCGAATTCAGCTTCGATATGAGCGTCAAACGGATTCGCGAGGCGCCCCGGATCACGCGTCCGTTCTCCGACGAATCCTGGGCGCGTCTGGAGACGCTCGGCGATCGTGTCGATGCCGATCTTGCGGCCGGCGACGTGCGATTGACGATGGGCGGCGAGCCGACCTTCGTTTCTGTCGACGATCTGGAATCGCCGGAATGGAATATTGCCGCGGTAGGTCCGACCAAACGGGGACTTGCCGATCAACTCATTCGCAAGCTGCGGACACGCTTTGCGCCGGGTGGCCTACTGCATTACGGGCAGGGGAAATGGTATCCCGGCGAGAGCCTGCCGCGCTGGGCCTTCGGCCTCTATTGGCGCAAGGATGGCGTGCCGATCTGGAAGAATTCCGACCTGATCGCCGACGTCGAAGGGCCGAACCAGGCGCAAATCGAAGAGGCCGAGCGCTTCGCGGAAGGCACGGCGAAACGGCTTGGGATCGATTCCGAATTCATCATGCCGGCGTTCGAAGACCCGGGCTTTTGGCTGCAGAAGGAGGCGGGTCTTCCGCCGAACGTCGACGCAGGCGATTCCAAATTGTCCGATCCCGAAACACGCGCACGGATGGCGCGGGTATTCGACCAGGGGCTGGACGCGCCGCGGGGATTTGTTCTGCCGATTCAGCGCTGGAACGCGGACGCGGGACGCTGGAAGAGCGAGCGCTGGAAACTTCGCCGCGGCAATTTGTTCCTGACGCCTGGCGACTCTCCGCTGGGGCTGCGGCTGCCGATCGCCTCGCTGCCGCATATTCCTGCCGACGAATATCCCTACATCGTCGAGCAGGATCCGCTGGAGCCGCGCAAGGAATTGCCGGTCTTCGAAACAACTCCGGCAGAAAGCGCCGCGCATCAGGAGGTCCAGGAACAAACGCTGAAGCGCGGCGGCGTCCGCACCGCGATGTCGATCGAGATTCGCGATGGCGTGTTGTGCGCCTTCATGCCTCCGGTGGAGCAACTGGAGGACTACCTGGAACTGGTCGCGGCGGTGGAAGCAACCGCTGAGGAAATGCAGATCAAGGTGCATGTCGAAGGCTATCCGCCGCCATTCGACCCCCGCGTCGAGGTAATCAAGGTGACACCCGATCCCGGCGTCATCGAGGTCAATATCCACCCCTCGCGCAACTGGCGCGAGGCGGTCGATATCACTTTTGGCCTCTATGAGGATGCCGCAAAAGTCCGGCTTGGAGCCAACCGTTTCCTGGTCGACGGGCGGCATACCGGCACTGGCGGGGGCAATCACATCGTGGTCGGCGGTTCTACGCCGGCGGATTCGCCTTTCCTGCGCCGCCCCGATCTCTTGAAGAGCCTGGTGCTGTACTGGCAGCGGCATCCGTCGCTGTCTTATTTGTTCTCCGGCATGTTCATCGGTCCGACCAGTCAGGCGCCGCGCATCGACGAGGCGCGGCACGACGGTCTTTATGAGCTGGAAATCGCGCTCGCCCACGTGCCGCCGCCGGGGATCAAGGCGCCGTTGTGGCTGGTCGATCGCCTGTTTCGGCACATCCTGGTCGATATCACCGGGAATACGCATCGCGCTGAAATCTGCATCGACAAGCTTTACTCTCCCGATGGCGCTACCGGCAGGCTTGGCCTGGTCGAGTTTCGAGCGCTGGAAATGCCACCCGATCCGCGTATGTCGCTGGCGCAGCAATTGCTGGTCCGCGCATTGATCGCCAAGCTCTGGCGCGAGCCGCAGGACGGAAGATTTGTGCGCTGGGGTACGACGCTGCATGACCGGTTCATGCTGCCGCATTTCCTCTGGGAGGATTTTCTGGACGTGCTCGGCGAGCTCAAGCGGTCGGGTTACGACTTTTCGGCCGATTGGTACGCAGCGCAACTCGAATTCCGCTTCCCCGTGTTCGGCCGGGTCCACCACGGCGGCGTTTCGCTTGAATTGCGTCAGGCGCTCGAGCCCTGGCACGTGCTGGGCGAAGAGGGGTCAGCCGGAGGCACCGTGCGTTACGTGGATTCGTCGGTGGAACGTTTGCAGGTCAAGACGTCGGGCTTCGTTGCGGGCCGCCATGTCGTCACCTGCAACGGCAGGCGGATGCCGATGACGGAAACCGGCCGCTCAGGTGAGGCGGTTGCCGCCGTCCGGTTCAAGGCGTGGCAGCCGGCCTCGGGGCTGCATCCGACCATCCCCGTCCACGCGCCCCTGACGTTTGATCTGATAGACACCTGGAATGGCCGGTCGCTCGGCGGCTGCGTCTATCACGTCGCGCATCCGGGCGGACGCAACTACGAGACCAAGCCGGTCAATTCCTATGAGGCCGAGGCTCGGCGGCTCGCCCGATTCCAGGATCACGGCCATACGCCGGGCAGGGTCGATCCGCCACGCGAGGAACGCACAATTGAATTTCCCTTGACCCTCGACTTGAGAACGCCGCTCCTGCATTGAGGATTGAACCGGAGGCGGGAGAGTCGGGATGGCGCAAGACGCCGACTACGGAAACAGCCTGGGAACGGGACCGGCAAACGCCCAGGGAAGCAAGGCTCGTCCGGGGAGCCGGCGCGTGGCGCAGTGGATGCGCGACTATGTGCGCTTACCGGGAATCCCCGATGAATATATCGCTGGCGACGGCGCTCCCCGGGCGGTCTGGACCCGGTTCTTCGATGCATTCGCGGCGCTGACGCCCGCAGAGATCGAGCGGCGTTTCGAGACAGCCGACCAGCACCTGAGGGAAGCTGGCGTCAGCTATCGAGCTCCCGGCGAAACCTCCGATCGGATGTGGCCGTTGAGCCATCTGCCACTCCTGATCGACGAGGTCGAGTGGCGGCAGTTGACCGTCGGCATCGTGCAGCGGGCCGAATTGCTGGAACTGGTACTGAGCGATCTCTACGGCGAAGGCCGGCTCGTCGCAGAGGGCGCGATTCCGGCAGCGGCGATAGCCGGTAGCCCCGAATTTTTGCGCCCCGTTTGCGGAATCAAGCCGCCTGGCGGGCGATATCTCAGCCTGTATGCTGCCGATGTCGGCCGCGGACCCGATGGCCGCTGGTGGGTACTTGGCGACCGGACCCAGGCGCCATCCGGGGCCGGTTATGCCCTGGAAAACCGTCTGGTGCTGTCGCGCGCCTTCGCCACCCTCTACAAGTCGATGAATGTGGAGCGCGTTGCGCCATTTTTCGAGGCATTTCGCGACGCTCTGCGCGCCAGCGCCGACCGCGACGAGCCCCGCATCGGGCTTTTGACGCCGGGCCAATTCAGCGAGACCTACTTTGAACACGCAACGCTGGCGCGCTATCTCGGATTTCTGCTGGTCGAGGGCGAGGACCTCGCTGTCAGCGGCGACCGTCTTCATATCCGTACCGTCGCCGGGTTGAAGCGGCTCGACGTATTGCTGCGCCGAGTCGATTCCAATTTTCTCGATCCGCTCGAACTCAACGCCGCTTCCCAGCTTGGTGTGCCCGGCCTGATCGACGTGCTGCGCAAGAACGGCGTTGTCGTCGCCAACATGCCCGGCACCGGCGTGATGGAGGCGAAGGCGCTGCTCGGCTTCCTGCCGAGTCTGTGCCGGCGTTTCTTCGGCGAAGAGCTGAAGATGCCTCACATCGCGACCTGGTGGTGCGGTCAAGAATCCGCGCGCGAGGAAATCTTGTCGCGCCTCGACGAAGTTGCCATCGAGGGTGCCTATCGACGGGGAGTTCCAGGTTTCCCAGGCAATGCGCCGGTGCTTGCGAGCGAGCTGCCGATCGCCGAGCGCGAGCGGTTGAAGCAGGCGATCAACGAGCGCGGCATCGACTTCGTCGGCCAGGAACTGGTGCGCCTCTCGACGATGCCGGTGTGGGATCAGGGCCGGATCACGCCCAGGCCGTTCGTCCTCAGGATATTCGCAGCCGCCACGCCGCAAGGCTGGACCATCATGCCCGGCGGCTTTTGCCGGATTGCCGATCAAGCCGACGCGCGTGCCGTGTCGATGGGGGATGGCGCCCGGGCCGCAGATGTCTGGGTTGTTTCCGACCGGGCCGTGCCGACGACAACGTTGTTGCCGGCAAGCGATACGGTGCGGATCAAGCGGATCGCGGGCGTGGTGCCAAGCCGTGCCGCCGATAATCTGTTCTGGCTCGGCCGTTACCTCGAACGCGCCGAGGCCACGTTACGCCTGGTGCGTGCGCTTGGAACGTCGCTGCGCGATCCGGTGAAGGGATCATCGCCCATACTTCATTCGGTGGAGCGAATCCAGCGGCTTCTGGTGGCATGGGGCGCGACCTCGCAAACGACGCGGACACAGCCAGCACGGATTGCGGGTGAAGCACTGCAAAGCGAGGACAGGTTTGGCTCGGCCTTGTCGCTGGTGCGCTCGGCGCTGCGTACGGCTACGTCTTTGCGGGAACGACTTTCGCCAGACGCCTGGCAGGTCATTACCGAGATGGCGGAGCGCCTTGCGCAGGAGGTCGAGGATGACGACGGTGTCGTCAGCGCGGCGGAACTGACGTTGCAGGAACTCGCAAGCTTTGCTGGCCTCGCCCAGGAAAACATGAACCGCGCCGCGGGCTGGCGTTTTCTCGAAATGGGTCGCCGCGCCGAGCGCGCGATCAACACGACTAGATTTGCGCGCCAGTTCGCCTATGATGAAGCCGGCGGAGAGGACCTCGACGTTCTGCTGACACTGGTGGATTGCCAGATCACCTATCGTTCGCGTTACCTCGTCGGTCCGCTGCTGGCGCCGGTGCGAGACCTCGTGGTCTTGGACCCCTACAATCCGCGCTCGGTCGCGTTCCAGGTGGCTGCGCTGAACGATCATATCGCCAGCCTTCCGACCCTCAGAGAGGGAGGATTGATCGAGCGGCCGCAACGTCTGGCTGTTGCCGCTCAAGCGGCATTGACGACGGCGGAGGCGGCAAGCCTCGATACCAAAACCCTGTTTGCTCTTGAACAGGACTTGCTCAACCTCGCGGACGCCATCGGATTGCATTATTTTCCGCACGGGCCAAATGCCAGCCGGCCTGAAAAGCTGACGGGTCTGGCGTGATCTACGACATCCGTCACGTCACGAGCTACAGCTACGAAAGCCCGGTGAATTTCGCACGGTGCTCGCTGCGGCTGGAACCCCGGAGCGGCGGCGGGCAGGAACTGCTATCGCACACGGTCGACATCCGGCCACGTCCCACAGACCGCACGGTGCGGCGGGATTTCTTCGGAACACATACCGAGAGCATCCTGATCGAGAAACCACACCGCAATCTACGAATCGATTCCCGCTCGCGGGTATCGGTCGCCCGCAGCGCGCCTGGCCGCGACGCGCATAGTTGTGCCTGGGAGAACGTGCGCGATGCGGCGCTTCAGGCGACAAGCCTCGGCCCCGTCTCGCCGATCGGGTATGTCTTCGCCAGCCCCCTGGTGCCCGTTCTCGGGGCGGTTACCTCGTACGCGTCGCCAAGTTTTGTACCAGGAAGCGGTATCCTCGCGGCGGCCGCGGAGCTGATGCATCGGATTCGCGCTGATTTCAAATATGATCCAAAGGCCACCGTCATCTCGACGCCGCTCAACGAAGTGTTCGAGAAACGTCATGGTGTTTGCCAGGACTTTGCCCATGTGATGATCGCAGGGCTGCGCGGACTGGGCCTGCCTGCGGCTTACGTCAGCGGCTATCTGCGCACCATCCCGCCACCAGGCAGGCCGCGTCTGCAGGGTGCCGACGCAACGCACGCCTGGGTGTCAGTCTGGTGCGGCGAGCGCCTGGGCTGGATCGGCTTCGATCCGACCAACGACATCCTGGTCGAGAGCGATCATATCGTGCTCGCCATGGGACGCGATTTTTCCGATGTGTCCCCGGTTGACGGCATCATCGTGGGATCGCGCAAGCAGAAGCTCAATGTAGCGGTCGACGTGCTGGTGGTGGAGTGAGGGGCGCAACCATCAACTCGCAAGACGGTTGCCGGCTCAGGCCCGGCAATCGTGATGACTTTAGTTTGCAGTGCCCGTCCGCGCCGGATTGCCGTCGCTGCCGGCGCGCAAATTGCGGAAGAACTTGTCGACTTCGCGCGACAGCAGTTCCGCCGTGGACGTAAGGTCGCTTGAGGCCGTGAGGACCGAGGAGGCGGCCTTGTTTGTGTCGCCAATGGCGTCGTTGAGCGAACCAATATTGACAACCAGCGTGGAATTGCCTTCGGCAGCCAATTGCGCGTTGGCGGAAATCTCGCGAGTCGCTGCATCCTGCTGCCCGACGGCACCCGCGATATTGCCGGTAACCTCGTTGATCTCGCGCACTGCCGTGCCGATTTCACGCACCGCATCGACCGCATTACGCGTCGACGCCTGGATCATGCTGATGTTCTGGCCGATCTCCGAGGTCGCTTTCGCGGTCTGACCCGCAAGCGACTTGACCTCGTGGGCCACTACGGCAAAGCCGCGTCCAGCCTCGCCGGCGCGCGCCGCCTCGATGGTGGCATTCAACGCGAGAAGATTGGTTTGCTCGGCGATCGCCTGGATCAGGTTCAACACGCCGTCGATGCGCTGGGTCGCAGCAGCAAGGCTTTCGATTTCCGCCACCGACTTTTCGGTCCGCTGACCGGCCTGTTCGACGACGCTCGCCGATTGGCGCACCTGCCGGCCGATTTCCTCGATGGACGTGGAAAGCTCTTCGGCAGCGCCAGCAACCGCATAAACATTGCTCGAAGCCTGCTCGGTGACCTGTGCGGCGGCGGTTGCCCGGTCGCTTGCGTCGGAAGCCACCTTGGCGATGGACTGCGCGGTTTGGCGCATGGCCGAGGCATTGTCGGTTACGGCGCCGAGCACGCTTCCGATCGCGCCGCGAAACGCCTCCACAGAAGTTTCGATCTGCCGCGTCCGCTCATCGCGCGCCCTGGAGTCGAGCATTACCTGCGAATTGAGATTGCGGTTTCGCTCCATTGCTTCCTGGAAGATGCGGATTGCGCGGGCCAATGCGCCGATCTCGTCCTGACGCTCCGTATGCGGAACCTCGACACCTTCGGTGCCGTCGGCGACCTGCTTGATGGTGGAGGTGATTGCCGAAAGCGGACGAGCCACCGAACGCGCAATGATGAAGACGCCGATGCCGACCAGAACCAGTGCCAGGGCGCCGAGACAGGTCAGAAGAAAGGCCAGACGGCGATAAATTTCGGTCTGCTCGGCAATCCGCCTGCTGCGTTCGGCATAGACTTTCGAAAGCGCTTCGAGGTCGGCGTTGAGGGCTGTCCGCACGCTTCTATTGGCATCATTGTCGCCCCACTCGCGTCCCGCGTCGTGGCCGATCTCGACTCCGCGGCGCACGAGTTCCCTGCGGAATTCCACGAACTGGTCGATCCGCTTCTTGAAGGCCGCAAATTGCTCGGCGTCGTCGTCCTTGACAAGTCTTTCCCAGTGCTTGACGACGTCGACAAGTTTATCGACGAATTTGTAAAGAGCATCGCCATACTTCTTCACCGATGCGGCATCGGTCGACATGTAGATGCCACGGGATTCCATCACCACGGCATAAACCAGCGAATTGACACGCTCGACATTGAGCGCTGCGCGGCTGGCGGTGTCGATGGCCTCCGTGAGGTCGGTACTGCGACGCGTGTTGTAGTCCGATAGCGCGGTGATGGCCGCGGTGATGAGCGCGAACAGTGCGAAGATCGAATAGAGCTTGGAGGCGAGCGACAGGCGCGAGCCGATTGCGGAGCCCGTCTGGGGAATTGATTTCATTATTGCAGACATCCTTGGCCTCGCTTCCGAGGCTTTGGTTTATGACGATTGTCATTAAAAATTATGGAAAACTTTCATGTAAAAAATGTTAAACTTTGCCCGTTGCTTCAGTAGCTTAATGACCGCGCGCACCATCTGGTCCGCGCCGGGCGTTCAGTCGATCGGCGGCCGGCATCAGGTACTTGCCAGCGGCTGCCTGCCGGTGCAGGAGGAATAGATTTCTTCATTTGAATCATATATTTGATCCAGTTCGCTGGATAGATGATCTAATTTAATTCGCCCGATACGATGGCCTGCCACCCAGGATTGCAGGCCTCCGCCGGTTCGGGTTTGTCGCTCCATGCAGCGCAAGATGGTAGGCTTGGCGATGGTTGCCGGGGCAAGCGCTCCGGTGGTCCGGAGCAGACATGGTCTATCGGCAGGTCATCGGCGCCACCAGCTACGTCTTCGACGATCTTTGCGAACTGCTCGCAAAGGCCACGCCGCCGCGTTCGGGCGATCGCCTCGCCGGTATTGCTGCAGAAAGCGCCGAGCAGATGGTTGCGGCACGAATGGCGCTTGCCGACGTGCCTCTCAGGCAATTTCTGCAAGAGCCGGTGATTCCTTACGAGGACGACGAGGTCACGCGCCTGATCGTCGACACCCACAGTGTTTCGGCCTTCGCTCCTATCTCTTCGCTGACGGTCGGGGAGTTCCGCGACTGGCTGCTCTCGGGGAAGGCCACGCCGGACGTTCTGAGAAAGATATCACGTGGCGTCAGCCCGGAAATGGCCGCGGCGGTTT
>Ga0210390_10004981_pt1 | contig 11169 bp, 9 predicted proteins | sample IncBWH11OmetaG_FD_161050 | JGI IMG/M metagenome (GOLD analysis project Ga0210390, IMG submission 161050) | Forest soil microbial communities from Barre Woods Harvard Forest LTER site, Petersham, Massachusetts, United States - Inc-BW-H-11-O ... | reverse complement strand
GAGAGTCGTACAGGTGTAGCCGGCCCGCGTAAATTCTTGCCGGAGAACGCGCTCGTTTTCTGTGCTGTGCATTTCGCAAACGATGCCGGGACGTCTTTCCTTCAAGAGCCGCTGCGCACCGCGAAATGCTTCCACTTCCGCGCCTTCCACGTCGCATTTCAGAAAGTCTGGAGGCGTCTGCGTCCAAGCGTAACGGTCAAGCGATTCCGCGCTGACCTCAATCGTGTCCGTCGTTCCGGTTGAAACGACATGGCCCAGGCCTCGGTCTGGCGACATCGCAGGATTTATCCGCGCGAAGTGGACCGTGCGCGGCTCCGACCATATCGCTTTCTGCTCCACGGTAATCCACGGCATCGCGTTTCGCTCGACGTGCTCTCGCAGCCTCGCCGCAACGTCGGGATCAGCTTCGAACGCTATGACTCGCCCACCCTTCCCCACGAGCCGCGCTGCCAACAAGGAAAGTAATCCGATGTTGGCACCGATGTCGTAGAACGTCATTCCCGGCCGCAAATGCCGCTGTAGCGCTTCTTGCACTTCTGGCTCGCCGCCGCCTTCGAAATACGTCGCGCCAGTCCGCGGATTCAAATGCAACCACAATCCTTGCCCCGGTCCGCGCTGCACCTGAACCCACGCGAGCGAATCGCGCGGCACTAGCTTTCCACCCACCCAGCTTACGCAAGGACCGAGCACCGGCACGCGCCGCAATCCTGCCAGCGGCGAAGCCCATCGCAACACAAATTGCGCGAGCCGTCCTTGCGAAACGCTCATCACTTCTCCACAAGGAAGCTGCCGATGACCAGCGCGTCCATGCCGGAACTGAAGAAAGTGCGGATGGCATCGGTTGGTGTGTGGACGATGGCCTCGCCGCGCAAATTGAACGACGTATTCATGATCACCGGCACGCCCGTTCGTTTGCCGAACTCCTCGATCAGCCGCCAATACAGAGGATTAATCTCTTTCTCGACCGTCTGTGGCCTGGCACTGCCGTCCACATGCGTCACCGATGGGATCACCGACCGCTTCTCCGGCCGCACCTGCGCCGTCAAAATCATGAACGGCGAATCCGTCGCACTTTCCAGGTATTCTCCGGCCGCTTCTTTCTTCATGGAAGGCGCAAACGGCCGCCACCACTCGCGGAATTTCACCGCGTTGTTCACTTTGGCGTTCATTTCCGGGTCGCGCGGGTCCGCCAGGATCGATCGGCTCCCCAGTGCTCGCGGCCCGAATTCCATCCGGCCCTGGAACCACCCAAGAATCCTCCCTCGCGAAAGCAACTCCGCTGCCGTCGCCGCCGCGTCCTCAAGCCGTGTGCACTTCAGCTTGTAGGTCTGCAGTGCCTTCTCAATCGCGTCGTCATCAAACGCTGGCCCGAGATACGCGTGGCGCATGGCCTTGGTTGGCAGGCGGCCGCTGCCTTCCAGATAAGGCGCCAACGCCGCCCCGAGCGCAACTCCATCATCCGAAGCTGCCGGCTGCACAAAAATCTTTTCCACCACGCCGGACGCAAGGATTCTTCCGTTGGCCTTAGAATTCAGAGCGACTCCCCCGGCCAAACACACATTGCGACTTTTCGTTTTCTCGATCGCCGCTTTCACCACGCTCATCATCGCCGATTCGCACGCGTCCTGCACCGCATACGCCACGTCTTTGTGCCGCTCTTCGATTTCGCTTTCCGGCACCCGGCTTGGTCCCAGTCGCCGCACAATGTCCGTCATCGGTCCGGAGCCATTCGCAACCAACTGGCGGGCATGTACCTTGTAGGGGTTCGCTTGCGGGTCGATGAATGCGCTTAGGTCCACGCCCGGCTTGCCGTATGGCGCCAGCCCCATCACCTTCCACTCGTCGCTGTTCCTTTGGAATCCAAGGTACTCCGTGAATTCGCTGTAGAAATATCCGACCGAATCCGGAAACGGGATCGTCAGCACGTGTTCCAGGCGCCCATCTTTTCCCCGCCAGATCGAGGTCGCTTCCCAGGCCCCCCGGCCGTCCATCACCACAACCGCGGCATCATCGAACCCGGAATACGCATAGGCGCTCAACGCATGTGCTCGGTGATGCCCAACAAAGAGCATTCGCGCTGTTGTCTCCCCAAAGATCTGTGCAAAGCGTTTAGCGCCGCCGCCCTGATGCCACATGCTCATGAAATGCAGCGTCGAGTTTAGTCCGTTTACATACGTCGCCGGCATCGCGCCCGATGCGTAGCACTTCAAATCATGCCGAAACGCTGCTCCGGGTGCCTGCCACCCAAAGCACACTTCGTCGAGCTGTTTGGCTTCAATTCGCGCGAAATCCAGGCACGCGCGGATCGCGTGCTGCGGAAACCGTGCATCGTGCTTCGCCCGGCTGATCCGCTCTTCCGCCACCGCGAACAGCAGCTCGCCGTCGCGCACCAGGCACGCCGAAGAATCGTGCATCTGCGAATAATTTATGCCCAGCGTGATCATTTCATCGTCCGCAAAGATTCTGTCACAGAGACTCTTCGCCGGCTCCTCAATTCTTACGTTCTACGACCACCATCGAATCCGCTTCGTCTGCGATTTCCCACTCGCCGCTTGCGCCATTGCGGAAAATCCGGTTGACCAGTTTCACCGGCCCATATTCCGGCCTCGTCCATCCTCCGCCGAACTCTCTGGCGTCGTGAAATACCGCAACCCCACCCGGCTGAACGAATGGGCTCCAGTCGTTCCAGTCTCGCTCGACCCCGGCGTCGCTGTGGTCACCGTCAATCAAAACGAAATCAATCGGCTTATTCCAACTTCTCACGGCGTCATAGCTGAAGGCCTCAAGCCAGACAACTTTGCCTCGCCGGCAGCTTCCCGCCGCGCGGTGCGCCGCTCGCTTCATGAAATTCAACGCCGGCACGCGGCTCAAATGAAAGGGATCAATCAGATACAGTGTTCCCTCCTCGGCCATGCTCTCGCGAATCGCCATCGCGGAAACACCTTCGGCTACACCGATTTCCACCAGGCATTTTCGTCCCGTGGCCCATTTTTTCAGCGTTGCGTGCTCCGCCTCTGTATGCTGTGCGATCACAGGCCGGAGGCCCAGGCAGGCGTAAACCGGATGCCGAAAAAACGCGAGCCCGCCGTCTCCGTAATTCGATTCCCTATCCGATCCACGCGGCAGTTGGAGAAGCCGATATTTCAACCCGATCTCCCAAGATTGATCTTCACCTGCAGGGCAAGCAGTCCTTCATCGCCGGTCATTCCCAACCGCCAACTCCAGTACTCTCTCCAATTGTAGGGTCACCTGCTCCCATGTGTACCGCCGCATCGTCTCTTGCCCCGCTACGCCAAACCGTTGGCGCAATCCCCTGGACTCACACAAGCGCTCAACCGCACTCGCCAGTTGCTCCGCATTCGCGGGCGGCACCAGCAGCCCGTTATAGCCATCTTCCACCACGTCCGCCATTCCGCACGTATTCGTCGTGACCACTGGCATCGCCGTGGCCATGGCCTCCAGCAGCGTCAGCGGCATTCCTTCGACCAGCGACGGAAACACAAACACATCATGAGCCCGGTATAGCGCTAGAATTTCTTCGCGCTTCACGAAGGGGATCACGTTCACGCGATCGCGCACGTCCACTGCAAAGAAACTCTTAACTTCCGTCTCCTGCACCGACGATCCCGCAACTGTCAGCCGCATCTCCGGACACTTTCTCGCCAGATTGCCAAACGCGTCCGCTAAATAGTAGATGCCTTTTCGGTCGAGCCAGGTTCCCACATACAGCAAATTCCGCGCCGGCCGTTCAGGAAACTCCCGCGGCACAAAAAATCGTTCTTCCGTTCCATTTGGGACGTACCAAAATCGTCCCGGCGCTCGCCCGTTCCGAAGCTCAGAGCAAACCCACGCCTCGCGATTTGCAACGACTCCGAAGTCGGCCGTCTTGATCGAATAGTTGTACATCGTCTGGTGGTAAGCGCGGTGCCACAGGCGATTCTTCAACGCGAAATTCCACGCGCGCCCCTTCCGCTCCTCGGCCCACATTGCGTGAACGTATCGCTCCTCGCTTCCTTGCATGGTCAGCACATACGGAGGCCCGCTGCGTTTCCCTTTTCGTCGCCGCCACACTCCGTACGCGCAGCCCCACGGCGCGTGCAGGTTCACGACGTCATATTTGCCCGGCGCTTGCCGGATGCGCTTCGAAATCTCCCTAGCAAACAGCAGCGCTTCCCATCTCTTGGCCTTGGCCGGCCGCTCCAGCACATCGTCCAAAAACCAGCAATCCACCGCGTGTCCGCGCTTCGTCAATTCGCTCGCATGATTCAGCACCACGGCGGCCGCTCCCGCCTCTTTCTGCCGAGGGACCCCAATCGCAATCAGAATGCGCAACGAGTATCCCTCTTCTGTGCCATCATGAAATAAGTGAACGCGAGAGGACTAAGCAGTTTGCGAACTTTGCGATTGGACTCTAAAGACTTCCGACGTACAGGATTATGATCGGGAAGCAATGGAAACTGGTGAACCGTCCCGTCCGTGTGCAGGATCCTCCAGCCTGCCCCGTTCACAAATTTGCGAATCTGCGGAAACCATTGCCGGCGGTCAAACGGCTGGTCGTCTTTTCTGCCTGGATGGCGAACCAGCGAATAGAGTTCATAAAGACCCATGAAATTCGCGTAGTTGGGCGTCGTCAGGAATAGCTTGCTCCCAGGCCTACACGCGCGGAGCATCTCGCGCAAAGCCCTCGGTGCGTCCGGAACATGCTCGATAGTCTCGCAGGAAATCACATGATGAAATGAGTCGCCTGCAAAAGGCAAGTTTTGGGCGTCTCCCTGAACAAAGCTAACTGCTGGCCGCTCAGTGGTCGAGCCAAGCTTGGTATTGGCCGTCCGCGCGGCGAAAAAAGAAAAATCACATCCCGTCACGCGGGCCCCTGCGCGCGCCAGCTCAATGGAAAAACCGCCTCGCCCGCAGGCTATCTCCAAAACGTTCAACCCTGTAACCACGCCGACTTGCTCCCATATTAGCTGGTACCAGGGCGTGTCCGCATCCTCATGTGCAGGATCTGACTCAAAGTTTCGTTGGTGCCAATCATCATATTCTGAACGCAAGCTCATGCCCTATGCTCCCTGGCACCGGCTAACAAGCGGGCTCCGGAACGAGTATTTTCTTCTGTCGGCGCTGATACCGCTCTCGCGAGGGGATCGATAACTTGACGTCCTTCCCGCTTCGTCTTCTGATAGCGTCACGGCTTCCTGCTCCGGCGGCGGAAACTTTACAAGATCGACGCCGAACATACGCAACGACTTGTGGATAGCCGCCTTGATCATGATCCTGCGCGCCGTTCCTTCTGAATGTGCTCCATTTTGGGAATAGGAAGCCACTTCTCCCGCGCCCGCAGGTAAAATCTGCTTCGCGCAAGGCCGCGCTGTGCTTTGTAATAAGCCCGCGGAGTCGTCACGAGCGCACCACACAGGGTCAACATCTTGAAGAGTTGGTACGGGAAGTTCGCGTCGGGATGCACGACTCGATAGAGCGTCCACTCCGTCCGCACCGTCTCCCACGGCCACCCTCCGTTCAGTGAGAGTCTCAACTGGTCTGCACTCGCTTCCGTGTACTGCACCACCGCGCGAATCACTCTATTATCGACTCCGATTCCCCGCAGTTTCTCTGAAATGTTTTCGGCAAGCGCCGCCGGCGATTTCTGTTTATCGCTCAGCTTTTGCGTCCCAGCCCCATCCGCCAAGTGGAACAGATTCGCGTCGTGCATCCCATAGTAAGTAAACGCCCCAACCAGAACCCCACCACAATAATCCCGTGCCCCACAATCCCCACCGACGCATCTTCAGCCATCGCTTGCGTCACGCTCGCTAACTTATTCTTCGCCCACCAGTCATCCCAATCCAAAAACGCGACGATCTCGCCCGCGCATTCCGGAATCCCAGCATTGAACGCCGACCCCTGCCCTCCATTCTCTTTCCTCAACAACCTCACCTGCGGCCCAAACTTTCCCACCACCTCCGGTGTCCGGTCGCTCGACCCGTCGTCTACCACCACAACTTCACGCTCCGCCGTCGGAAAATCCTGCTCCAGCACGGTCACCAGCACCTTCTCGATGAAGCGCTCGTGGTTGCACGTGTCAATGAGTACGCTGACAATAGGCTTCGCCATCTGCGAACAATCATCTGCCGGCGTTCGCTCGACGCGAACTCTCGCCGGCCGTTGGATGTCCCCTTGTTTAGTCTACGACAGCTGGGAAAAGCTCAGGTAGTAATCGCTATCTTCGCGCGCGAAACAACGCCGGCTCGTCATAAGCAAACTCTCAAACAACCTGCGTGCGCGACTTGCTCCCCACTCCCGCACAGTATGGCTGCCGAAGATCAGCGAGCCTGAGGTGTGCCGCCGCTTCCCTCTTGCAAGTATTGTATGCTAGCAGTCTCGCGCGCTCGCCGATAGTCGAACGGGGCCGTTTCCGCATTCTGCGGACGACGCATCGCCAGGCGCGTCAGATAGAGTCAAGGCATGAGACTTTTGGTCTACTCCCATTTTTTCTCGCCTAGTGTCGGTGGTGTTGAGACCGTTGTTTTTAATCTGGCTCGCGGCCTCGCAGAACTGCGCTTGTCGGACGGACAAGCTGAGTTCAAAGTTACGGTTGTCACGCAGATTCCAAGCGAACCACTTAACGACCGCGAATTCCCGTTCCGTGTCGTCCGTCAGCCAAGACTGACGCAGCTGTGGCACCTGATTCGCTCCTCCGAAGTGATTCACTTGGCCGGTCCCGCGTTCTCTCCGCTCGCACTGGGGATGCTTGCACGGATACCTATCGTCCTGGAACACCACGGTTATCAGTCAATATGTCCGAACGGCCTTTTGTTGCATCATCCATCGAATACGGTCTGCCCGGGGCACTTTAAGTTGCGCCACTATTTTGAGTGCTTGCGTTGTAACTCGTTCCAGTCTACGTGGGTGCGGAGTTGCGTCAGTGTGCTACTTATGTTTCCGCGCTGCTTTCTCGCGCGGCGCGTTGCTGCTAACGTCGCGGTCAGCCAGCATGTGCTGAATCGAATCGGTGGTCAGCCAAACGCTTCGATCGTGCATCACGGCATCGACACTTCGCTCGACACAAAGCTCATTTGTGTTCCGATTCTTGCTATGGGCGACAAGCTTTGTTTCGCCTATGTAGGCAGGCTGGTGCGCGAAAAGGGCATTTCCGTCCTTTTGGAAGCCACGCGTATCCTTCGAAAGGAAAACCTAAACTTTGAAGTTCGTGTGATCGGCGATGGACCAGAACGCCCGCGCCTGGAACGACAGATCATGGAGTTGGAAATCTCGTCCTGCGTCAACGTGCTCGGATTCCTCACTGGTTCCGCACTTGAGCGCGCACTGGAAGACGTTGGCGTGGTTATACTGCCGACAGTTATGGAAGAAACGGCGGGGCTCGCCGTGATGGAGCAAATGTTGCGAGGTAGGCTGGTTATCGCGTCAGATATAGGAGGACTCAGCGAGGTTGTCGCTGAGTCAGGCCTAAGATTCCCACCAGGCGACGCAGTGGCATTGGCAAGCGCCATGAGAGAGGTAATTCAACAGCCCTCCATCATCCATTCCCTAGGACAAAAAGCTCGGAGCCGCGCACTCGATTCTTTCAGCCTTGAGCGGATGGTCGAAAGTCACGCTCGAATATACCGAAGGCTTCTGAACGTCCGTAACTAATATGATAAAAACAGCAACCAATTTAGGATTACATGAATTCGTCGGTGAGAAAGTGCTCGATCGTTATGCACGGCCGGGTGTTCGTGCCGTTGACTTGGGCGCCGGCCCGGGCGCAATAGCGGAGCGATTGCAGCGTTTTGGCTGCGAGGTGCGCGCAGTCGATCGAAGCACTGAAGGTTATGAATTCACGGCTCCACACTCGGTTCTCGACCTTGACCTGGAGGACTTCGCCGCCACACTCGGCCCAGGCTCCTTCCAACTTGTTACAGCGATCGAGGTGATCGAGAGTGTCGAAAGCCCCATCGGTTTTTTGCACGGCGTGCGCCGGCTCCTGACCCTTGACGGTGTAGCAGTGCTTACGACTCCCAACGTAGATTCGCTTCCGGCACGTGCAAAGTTCTTTCTGTCGGGGAAAATCCGCACGATGGATGAATTCAGGGAGCCAACTCACATCTCGCCTATTTTCTTGGACCTATTCCACCGACAGTTCTTGCCACGCGCGGGCTTGAAACTACTGGAGCATTTGGTCTTCCCACAAAAAGGCTATCAAAATACACGCAAATCGCTGGCTTGGATTTTTTGCCTCGCATCCTTGGTTCTTCCGGGTGAGTGCTTGGTTGGCGACAATCACGTCTTCGTTCTCGGGTTGCAGTGAGAGTTTTTCTGAGTCAGCCCCCCCGGCAAACGCGACTGACATGAGGTATCCTGTTCCGTGCATTACGGTACGCCAGAACAAGAATCCAGGGGGGATAGTGAAAGTAGTTCTAGCCTTCGTGGTTGGCCTTCTCACAGGGGCCGTACTGGGAGTCGTCGGTTTCATCATCTCCATGATCAAGTTAGATGTGCGGCAAGGCGAGGGGCAGCGATCCGAACGTTTGCCTGGAGAAAATGGAAAGGTCTCAGACTAAAGAATCGAACTACAAGCTGAACAGAGATGGAGCCCGTTCGAGAATAGCCGCCGCCCACGAACATGGCGTTTTCCCCGCCGCGACCGTTTTCTGATAAGTGTCTTCCCGGATTTGTGAGCCGAGCGCTTACATCTCGTCGTGCCCGGCAAGGATCGTTGGTCGGATTCAGACCTGGGTCACTTTCTAAATCCGTCCGACCCCGAGAGCGATGAATTATGTGGACTGCGTAGGCTTGTCTCGATTTGGTTTGGTATTGCCTACAAAGGATTTGCCACCTCGAAGTAGGGTTGGGCGCGCGATTTAGCCGAGAGCAATCTACCCTCAGTTTTTTGAACACACGAAGTTGTAAATCATGCCGGAAGTCCCTGTATGTGCGAGCGTCACAGAATTATTCGAAACCGAGAAAATGTAGCTTGACGCGATATTCATTGCAGCAGAAGAGTTTGCAGCCGCGAAGGTGCAATGCGAAGACGGAGTAACGCCTTGCAGTGTTAAGCTGTCCGAAGTAGCAGAAGTTGTTGTCAGCGTGCCGACGACCATCAGATGGCTGTTGGCGTCAGGCACCGCGATCGTGCGATCAGCGGTGAATGACGGAGAGAGGTTTCCCCTAAAGCCATTTCCGACAAACACGATCTGCGGTGTCACAAGTCCGTACTCCGTGTCGCCACTCGCGATTGCTTGATTTGCTGCTGGCGGACTAACTGATGGATAGAAACCTCCGCTATCGGAGAACGTCGTTCCCGTTATTTTGAATCCAGCGCCAACGCCTGCGCACGCATTGTTGCGGCAGACTGTCGTGGCGACTTGACCAGGGACAAGCGACCAACTGAGCTTGCACGTTCGATCTCCGCCGCTCGTCGTACAAGCTCTTGAGGCTGGAGATGGCGTCGTTGTATTTCCGCTGTTATCGTAGGCGATGATTTGGTATGTGTACGAACCAACGGCCAGCGCGCCACCCGAAGCAACTGCAGTTGTCGGCGTTGCCGGTACCTGCATTTGCATCCCGATTCCGGTGCCGGGCGTCCTGCCGGATGCGAGGATTTCGGAGCCTTCGCTGATCAAACCGTTGATATTCGTGTTCTGGCCGGTCTGCGACGACGGGCCTGCGTCGACTTGCAACCGCGGGATCGGATTTCCGCACGTCTGATTGTGACCCGAACTCGGAAGAGATCCTGTTTTGATGATGACGCCTATGCTCAAAGTCCCTTGGCTAGGCAGATAGCTCACGAGGCAGAGAGGATCAGTATCTTGAACGAAATTCCTAATTTCAAGGCTCGCCCCAGTGTTGCCGCTCCACTCTTTGATCGCTGTCGCCGTCACGACGGGCATATAGCCACTTTGACGATAGCCCCACTGTTGGGTGATTGAACCACCCGGTGCGTCGTAGCGGAGCATCGTCCCTGCCCCGCTCAGGAAAGATGATTCTACCGTGGCACAGCCGCCGCGATTCCCGTAGTAGACCGGCGTAGCTGTCTGTCCGATGGCGAATTGCACGCCAAGAAAAAGAACTTCGCGCATCATATTGCACGCGCCTGAGCTTGAGCTATCAGAGGCACCGCGAAGCTCTAAACCTTCGCTCATGTACGGATTTTCACCCATTGTGAAGTTCAAACGCTCGAAGGTTACGCCGCTACCTCCTCCTCCACCGTCGCTTAGGAGCCCGATTGAGTTGTTGCTAGACAGCCTGAACTTCACTCCTTCAAGGCGGCCACTGTTGCCGTCCACGATGTAAATGCACGGACTAATGTTACAGTTGATTTCTGGCAGACTCTCGAATTGGAAAGAGTCCGTACTGCCTCCACTTGGATATACGCCTCCCTTCCAATTTACTGACGGCAGGATGATTGTTTCGTTGACGGTAAGGTTCGCTCCGGTAAGGCTGGTGCTAAGCAAATGTAGGTCGAGAACTGAATTTATCGGGTAGGTACCACCGTCAGGCGGAAAGCGGACTGCATTGTAGGCGTTCGCCCTAACTGCCGCAAGAATTCCCGGCGCACTATCGATTCGCACCTGAGCATTCGTCACGGTCGTCCCTGCGCTCCCCGCTAGTGTTATCGTTGTTGTTCCCGCGCCGCTCTTGATGAATGTCGTCAGTGTGTTTGCCGTCCCCGACCCTGCGCAGATCGCGTCGCTCACATTTGGCGAAAGAGCAGTTAAATACCCGCGCATTTTTGCGCCGTAGTCTTCCCAGTAGAGTGTACCGTCCGTGAAATGGCCGCCTTCAGGATTGTTCGGTTTGCTTAATCCCACGATGTGGTACGTCCCCGGCGATGCGCGATCACTGCAAATGTAGTACCGAAATGGGGTTGGGCCGCTACCTTGCGTCCATGTCACCAAGATATTTGAGAACCAGAACACTGTCCCGCCTGTGGCGCTGGTACTTGCTCCATTCCGTGTGTCCAATCCTTGAAGAAATGTGAATGACGTCCCGTTGTTTCCTGACGTCGCCTGGTACATACCGTTGAACGTCGGGTCGCTAGCCCCGTTGATGATGATCATTGAGCCGCTGTTGATGACCGACTTGGCTGATGTGGTCACCGTTACAATGTTGTTTGTGCGGGACATGGTCGAAATGATCGCGGAGTTAGAGCCCAGTGTTGAAGGCCCCCTC
>Ga0210390_10004979_pt1 | contig 11171 bp, 10 predicted proteins | sample IncBWH11OmetaG_FD_161050 | JGI IMG/M metagenome (GOLD analysis project Ga0210390, IMG submission 161050) | Forest soil microbial communities from Barre Woods Harvard Forest LTER site, Petersham, Massachusetts, United States - Inc-BW-H-11-O ... | reverse complement strand
CGAGTTGCAGCGTGGCTACAAATTGAAAGAGCGGCTGCTGCGGCCGGCGATGGTGCGCGTGGCGCGGAATTCGAAAGCGGGATGAAGTCTTCGCCTGGCATTGGCGTCTAAAGGTTTTGAGAGGACGCGGCTTTGGCTGTGCCGCACACTTCGATAATTGGGGCCTTAGGCTCCCGCAATGTAAATGAGGTAGTGTTCTGGCTACAACAGTGAAACGTGACTACTACGAAGTTCTAAGCGTCTCGCGCACCGCCAACGATCAGGAGATCAAGAGCGCATATCGCAAGCTCGCCTTGCAGTACCATCCTGACCGCAATCCGGATAATCCCGAGGCGGAAGAGCGCTTCAAGGAGTGCAGTGAGGCGTACGCCGTGCTGGCGGATACCGAAAAGCGCGCCCGCTACGATCGCTTCGGACACGCGGGCGTGGGTAACGGCGGAGCGCAGGGATTCGGCGGCTTCGATGCCACCGTCTTCAACGACTTCCAGGACATCTTTGGCGATATCTTCGGCTTTGGCGACATGTTCGGAGCGCGAGGAGGACGTGGCCGTTCGCGCGCGCAGCGAGGCGCCGATCTTCGCGAAGACCTCACGCTGGAATTCGAAGAGGCAGTTTTCGGAGTCACTAAGCAGGTTGAGGTTCGCCGCCACGAAGAGTGCGAGCCATGCAAGGGTTCGGGCGTTGCGCCCGGTAAGGCGCCCATCAACTGCACAACCTGCAACGGGCGCGGACAGATGCGCTATCAACAGGGATTCTTCTCCATCACCCGGGCGTGCAGCACCTGCGGCGGGACCGGCAAACTGATTGTCGATCCCTGCACCCAGTGCCGTGGCCAGGGCCGCGTTACGCGCGACCGCACCGTGACCGTGAAGGTCCCGGCAGGTGTCGAAGAAGGCGCGCGCATTCTCTACTCCAACGAAGGCGAAGCCGGCGCTTACGGCGGGCCTCCGGGAGATCTGTATGTCGTTCTGCACGTTAAGGAGCACTCGTTCTTCGAACGTGACGGGAAGAACCTGTATTGCGTGGTGCCAGTGTCATTCACGCAGGCCGCGCTGGGCGCCGAAATTCAGGTCCCTACGCTCGAGGGCGAGCAGGCGATGAAGGTTCCAGAAGGAACGCAGACCGGAACCCACTTCAAGCTGAAGAATAAAGGCGTACCAGTGCTGAATGGACACGGCCGCGGCGATCTTTTCGTCGAAGTGAAGGTGCAGACGCCGTCGAAGCTCACCAAACGCCAGCGCGAGTTGATCCAGGAACTGGACTCGACGCTTGCGGTTGAGAACAAGCCGGTGAACCGCTCGCTGCTGAACAAAGTAAAGGAAATCTTCGGGTAGAAATTCGGCTGCGGGGCCCCTAACGCCTGGCTCTTAGTAAACCACGGGTTCCCCAGCCTAGACTTCTTCTGGCTTGGGTGGGTTCGAACGAATCCTCAACCTTGTCTTCTCTGGAATACGCTCGGGTCGTTGGCAGCCTTCCTTGGACAAAGCTCTCCGCATCTACGCGTGGTTCCTGCTGATCGTTACGGCGCTGCCAGCGGTGGCGCGGATTGCGCGGCCGCTGGAGCTGGCGCGCATCGTTCTCGTGCGCTATCAGAATCCCAAGCGGCGCAAGCGTGCGCGCATTGGCGGCGTCATCTATCTCGCGCTTTCGATTCTGGCAATTCCCTACTTGCTGACCGCCAAGATCCACGAGGAGCGCTGGCTGGTGATGGCCGTGCTCGTGGGCATGATCTCGGCGCTGGAGTTCGTCATCAATAGCCGCGTCTTTGAGGAAGAAACGCTGTCACGGCAGAACCGCGTCTTCGGCGGCGTTTATGCTTCGATGGCAATCGCCACCGCTCTGCTACTCTTCACACGATGACCCGCCGCCGCTGGATTGCCGACGAACTTTCCGCCGACCGCGCTGCCTTGACCGGCGAGCACGCCGCGCATCTAGCGCGAACGCTGCGGGCACGGGTTGGCCAGGAATTCGAGGTGGCCTGCGGCGACCGAGTGCACCGCGCGACGGTCGCCAGTGTCGCCGACGATCGCGTGGAGTTCACGTTGGGGCACGAAGTCGATGCAGGCACCGTCCTACCCGTCACTCTACTGCTGGCTATCTTCAAGTTCGATCGCATGGAGTGGGCGATCGAAAAGTGTACCGAGTTGAACGTCAGCGCGATTGTCCCGGTGATCGCCCGTCGTACCGAAAAGCATCTGGTCCTGGCGGCAGAAAAGCGTGTCGAGCGATGGCGAAGGATCTCTCGCGAGGCGTCCGAACAGTCGAGGCGAGTAGCACCGCCGGAGATCAGAGATCCCTTGAAGCTGACGGACGCTCTGTCGGTCGACGCCACTTTACGCATCGTGCTGTCGGAAAATGAACGCGAAGTGGCGCTGAATGACCTGCTGCAATCTCGTGAAAACGCATCGGTAGCCTTGGCGATTGGCCCCGAGGGGGGTTGGACGGAAGAAGAGCTGCGCGCTTTTTCGAAATCGCAATGGCTCTCGGCTTCACTCGGTGAGACCGTCCTTCGCGCCGAGACTGCGGCCATCGCAGCGCTGGCTGTTGCCAGGGCCGCCTCCTAGCTTCAACGTCGCCTTCCGCCGGGAATTCCACCGATATTGCAAGATTTGCACCGGATTTTCTCTTGCGTCCAAGTCCGCGGTCGAAGATAATAATATCTTCGCTTTTTCTTCGTACTTTTCCGGAGTCGCTGTGGCGAGTAACGGTCATCCCAAATTCGTCCCCACCAAGGAACAGCTTCAGGCCATCGAGCACGTTCACGGGCCGATGCTGGTCGTGGCCGGAGCGGGCACCGGCAAGACCACGGTGCTGGCGCGGCGTATTGCGCACCTCATTCAGAGCGAAGCAGCGCGGCCCGACGAAATCCTTGCCGTCACTTACACGCGCAACACTGCCGCTGAGCTGATCTCGCGCGTGGCCGCGATTCTCCATCCACCAACGAACCCGCAAGCCTCTTTGTACCCGGAGATTGACCGTCAGCAAGCGGTGCGGCGGCTGATGCGCTCCGGCCTGCAGGCGCATACGTTTCACTCTTACTGCTACCGCCTGCTACAGGAGGCGGGCACGAAGTTCCAGCTTCTGGACGACAAAGACCTGTTCGTCCTGTTGCGGCGCCGTATTGGCGATTTGAAGCTGCATCACTACATCAAGGCAGCGACGCCGGGAAAGTTTCTGCAGGACCTGCTGAAGTTTTTCAGCAGCTGCCACGACGAGTTGCGCTCGCCGCACGACTACGACACCTATCTGACGGGCCTCGAGCGCGGCGAGATCGCGCTGCCACGCATGGCCAAGTCGAAAGACGCTGCGGCGATGAGCGACGAAGACATTCTGGGCCGCTGCCGCGAGGTGGCGCATGCGTTTCGCTTCGCAGAGAAGATGCTGCAGGACGAAGGCCTGGGCACATTCGGACACATCATGACGCGCGCAGTCGACGTGCTGATGCGCCGCAAGTCGGTGCTGGAGCGGGCGCAGAAACGCGCGCGCTTCATCCTCATCGATGAGTTTCAAGACTCGAATATGGCGCAGATCAAGCTGGCCAGCCTGTTGGCCGGAGACGAGGCAAACGTCTTCGCTGTCGGCGATCCCGATCAGGCGATTTATCAGTTCCGCGGCGCGACCAGCGGCGCCTTCGATCAGTTCCTGCGTACCTTTGGAACGGAGCGCGTCAAGCGGGTGACCATGTCGGCGAATCGGCGCTCCACGCCGCCGGTCCTTGGCTGCGCCTTTGAGGCCATCAAGTGCAATCCGGCGATCGTGAATCTCGACCGCGACTGGCAGCGTCTGCCCCTGACCTGTGCGCGTTTAGAGCGGGAGCCGCAATTGGCCGTCGCACAGCCGGTGCAGGCACTCGCACCCAAGGACCACGACCACGAAGCGATTGTCGTGGCCGACACGATCCAGGCGATGCGACGGCAGAATCCTGATTTCTCATACGGCAGTGTCGCTGTGCTCTATCGCAGCCACTTCAACCGCGAGAAGATTGTGGCAGAGCTCACGCGTCGCGGCATTCCGATTAAGGTGAAGGGCGCCGACCTGTTTCAGACCCCGGAGCTACGCGATGCCCTCGCCGTACTGCGCCTCATGGACGCGTCGCATCCGGTGGCGTTGTTCCGCGTCGCCGCTCTGCCGCAGTTCGAGATCGATCCTGAGAAATTTCGAGCTGAGCTGGCGCTGCTGGGCAGGGATTTCTCTGCCGAAGCGGCACTGGAGAAGGTGCCGGGCGGTCCCGAGGTGCTGCGGACCATTCGGCAGGCGCAAGAAGAACTGGCGGCAGCGAGTAACGAACTCACGGCCGCGATGGGCATCGCGCAACGCGCGTTTCAACTGCCGGAGTCGATGCCACTCCGCCGCTTGAGCGATTTCGCCACGCGCTGGTGCACTAAGCCGGAGCAGATCATCGGCAAGGGCACGCTGCACGATTTCCTGGAATACCTCGCGCCTTTCCATGAGGCCGGCGGAGCGCTGGTGGAAGAGACGGACGAAGATGATCCTGTGGCCGCGCTGGCCCCTGCCGAAGTCGGCAACGCCACCACCGAGGAAGCCGTGCAGTTGATGACCGTGCATGCGGCGAAGGGCCTGGAGTTCCCCTGTGTCTTCGTCGTGCGTGCGGTTTCTCCGGGCTTTCCCGCACTGTACAAGGAGTCGCTGGTCGAGTTTCCTCAGCAGCTTCGCTCTGTGCCAGACGATTGCGATCCGAAGACTCTGCACGAGCAGGAGGAGCGCCGACTGTTCTATGTCGCGATGACCCGCGCGATGGATGAGCTATATCTGTGCGGCAAAGTGGGCAAGCAAAAACATCAACCGGCCCCGCCTAGCGGGTACATACGCGAGTTGGTTGCGCTGTCGCGCGGGCAATTGAAGGATCGCATCGAGTTCCACGTCATTGACCCGGCGCCGATTGATCAGATTCATGCGGCGGCCGAGCCGGAGTTGAATATCTCGCAGTGGACGATGTTGCCTCCGCGGCAAAACGGCCGAACGCTGGAGTTGAGCGCCAGCGCCATCCAGCAGTACGAGAATTGTCCTCTGGCCTACAAGCTGCGCTATGACTGGCGGCTGCCGGAGGATGCGAGCGCCGCGCTGCAGTTCGGCAATGCGATGCACGTGGCGCTGAAGGCGTACTTCGATGGCATGCATGCCGGCCGTACCCCGGACGAGGCCACGCTTATCGCTTGCTTCCTCGACGAGTTCACCAAGGCAAAAATCAACGAGCCGCTCCAGCGCGAGATGTACGAAAAATCAGGACGAGAACAGCTGGCCGCGCTGGTCCAATCCAGCTTCGCGCATCCGGCAGGTGAGATCGTGGAGACTGAGCGTCAATTCAAGGTGCAGATCGAAGGAGCGTGCGTGAAGGGTCGTTGGGACCGACTCGATCGGCTGGCGAACGGAGAGGTCGCCATCGTCGATTACAAAACCGGCAATCCGAAAACACAGGACGATGCCAACGACAGCCTGCAGCTTTCGATTTACGCGCTGGCTGCGCGTGCCCTGGGACACACACCGTCGTCGCTGGTGTTCATCAACTTGACCAACCAGACCGCGATCGAGGCGCGGCGCTCGGCCGAGGACCTGCGTGCGGCTGAACTGAAGATTGCCGAGATTGCGGCGAAGATTGCCGCCGGTGAGTTTGAGCCTAACCCGGGGTCACGTTGCTTCTGGTGTTCCTACAACAGCATCTGCCCCACCCAGGAAGAACCGCTGCCGCGTCCGCTCGCCGCACAAACAGTCACGGTGCACTGATCCCAAAAACCAAAAGGGACGCTTTCGCGTCCCCTTCAGTTCGGTCGAAGTGCCGTTAGTGCTTCTTTTTCTTCGCGGCCTTCTTAGCCTTCTTTGCAGCCTTTTTAGTTGCCATGGTTCTATTCTCCCTTTCCATTTGTCATGGAACATTGCGACATGTACATCATCGCAATTTGTTAGTTGTATAGAGTCAATGAAAAAAATAGTCAAGAAAAAAACGCGCATCAAAGTGCGCAACTCGGCAACGGGCACAACGCGCGATTGCGTGTCTCGCGCGCACAACGATTCGTTTTCGTTGGTTGCGCATGATGAACGTTTTTCGTGACATGCTTCGCACCAGCATAAACACTGGCGATTTCTCACTCTCGCCATCGATGACGAAATCGCGCGATTGCATCGAGCGATCGTGGAGAGAAGAACGATGTCGCGCATCGCGGGTTTTTCGAGCACAAAAAAAATTTTGCGATGCCCCCCGATTTTGTTCCTACATGAGGGGGTGAGAGGTCATTTGAGGACACGCAACACGGCGCCGCTGAGCGAGTCGTGCCACGCATGCGCGATCATTCCGGGACGCAAACTCTTCCTCCACCATGCGAGCAGGCCGAAGAGCAATCCGAAGATGAAGATGAGGAACATGCGCGCCGGACCCTCGTATCCGTGAGAGGCTCCGAAGACGATGGCTGAGAGCACGACGCCTAACAGCGGTGAGTTTCCGATCACGGCAAGTTGCCGCTGAAGATATCCGCGGAAGATGATCTCCTCGCAAAATCCGGCGGTCCAACTCAAACAAAACCAGACCGCGAGTTCCAGGTTTGTGCTCGGCGCAAGGAAGCTGATCTGCTTGCGCATGCTCTCGATCTTGCCGGCCTGATCGAGATGCATCAGGCGAGCGCAGACACCGAGCACTAACATCGCTGCTCCCCAGAAGACTGCGGCGTACACGATATCGAGGAAGAAATCCTCCAGCGTCGCCCAGCGTCCTCCGATGAGGTCGCGCAGGCGGATCTGCTTGCGAATGCCCAGCCAGATGTAGCCAGCCAGGAGCCACTCCAGCCCCATGGTCCACAGATATTGCGCGAGTCGGTGGTCGCCGACGACAGGATGGCTGGCGCGAGTGCCGTTGATGGAAACGGTCAGCAGCACCCCGACCAAAACAATGGTGTGCCACCAGGGCGCGAGCGGGCGCAAGGGCAGGCCGGAAGCAGTTTCAATTTTCGGTGGTATTTGTGCGTCGATAGCCAACTTGGCTCCATCTTATAATGTTTAGTTCTTACTTCCTCCCAGGAGCAGGTTTATGGCTTTTATAGAAGACGTCGTCATTGTTTCGGCGGTTCGCACCCCAATCGGAAAATTTCAAGGCTCCCTCTCTGACTTCAGCGCACCACAGCTCGGCGCGATTGCCGTATGCGAGGCGGTCAAGCGCGCGGGCATCGATCCTAATACGGTAGACGAGTGCATTATGGGCAATGTTGTCACCGCCGGTCTGGGACAGAATCCGGCGCGTCAGGCTGCGCTAAAGGGCGGTCTGTCGGACAAGGTCAGCGCGATGACCATCAACAAGGTTTGCGGCTCGGGCCTGAAGGCTGTAGCGCTTGGCCAGCAGGCCATCCAGACCGGCAATGCGAAGATCGTGGTCGCCGGCGGCATGGAGAGTATGACCAACGCGCCGTATTTGCTCCAGAACGCGCGCAAGGGATTTCGGCTGGGCGATCAGAAGGTCGTCGACGCGATGGTCCATGACGGCCTGTGGGACGTCTACAACGACTACCACATGGGCAACACCGGTGAGAATGTCGCTGACAAGTACAAGGTCACACGTGAGGAACAGGATGAGTACGCCACCAACTCACATCGCAAAGCTGTCAGCGCGATGAACGAGTGCCGTTTCAAGGATCAGATCGTTCCGGTTGAGATTCCGGCGAAAAAGAAAGGCGCAGCGCCCACGCTGTTCGCCAAGGACGAGTCTCCGCGTGAGGACACGACAGTTGAGACGCTGCGCGGATTGAAACCGGCATTCAAGAAAGATGGAACGGTGACGGCAGGCAATGCTCCTGGTGTGAATGATGGAGCTTCGGCTTTGGTGTTGATGTCGGCCGCGCAAGCGAAGGAAATGGGATTGAAGCCAATGGCGCGCATCGTCGCACAGAGCGCCAGCGGCATTGCGCCGGAATGGGTGATGATGGCGCCGGTGGACGCGATTCGCCAGCTGTGGCAGAAGACCGGATGGAGTAAGGACGAGGTCGATCTGTACGAGATCAACGAAGCGTTCTCGGTCGCTGCGATTGCGGTCACCCGCGAGCTGGGTCTGGATTTGGATAAGGTGAACGTGAACGGCGGCGCAGTGGCACTGGGACATCCGATCGGCGCCAGCGGCGCGCGTATCCTGACAACCCTGCTCTATGAGATGATTCGCCGGGACGTGCACAAGGGAATAGCGGCTCTCTGCCTTGGCGGCGGCAATGCCGTGGGACTGGCGGTCGAGCGGTAACTATTCAGGAAGGGCGAGGCTCAACATGAAGAAGCAGAGAGGCTGGCCCGACCGCCGTGGTATGGGTTCGGAGAGCGACTCGATCTCGGAACAGTTCGTGCCGAGTGAACGATATAAGGCGCAACAGCTGGCGATGAGGGAAACTTTGATGGCAGCGGGCTTTACGCAGGAGCAGATTGACGCCATGTTCCCGGCTCAGATGGAAGCGCCGTCAATCGAAAAGCCGAAGAATCGGTGAAGGCACAATCCAGCCCATCGGAACCGGTAGCATCTTCATCCTGACACATAGGGCTTCAGCCCTTGTCTGCTGCGTGCAGGGGCTGAAGCCCTAAATCTTTTGCCACTTATCGGCACGACTGAAGTCGTGCCCTGACACAAAGCGTTTTACAGCTAGCCAGATCCGAAATTGAATGACCCGCAGGAGATGCTTGCCTTACTCGCTCCAGACGGCCAGTTCGTTGCCGTTCGGGTCGGCGAAGTGGAAGCGGCGTCCGCCGGGAAAGCCGAAGATTTCGCGGACGATCTTGCCGCCTGCCGCTTTGACCTTTGCGTAGCAATCCTCAAGAGCTACTGCGTAAAGGACCACAAGAGTTCCACGGGGCTTGCCTCCGCCGGCGTCTGCCACCGTGGCATCCCTCGTAAAGCCGCCTGCCAATCGGCCGTCAAAAAAGCTGGTGTAATCCGGACCGTAATCCTGAAAGTTCCAGCCGAAGACCTCGGTGTAGAAGCGCTTGGTGGCTTCGATGTCGGTTGCCGGTAGCTCGATGTAGTCGACTTTGAAGTTGTGGTCAGGTTGGCTCATGCGGAAAACCTCGCGGGCGAGATTAACACAAGTCCCGTCGGAAGACGGAGTGCCCGGGGCGCGGGGCTGAAGCGGTCGAGGCCGGCTCCGACAGTTTTGCCATTCGGGGCGAACCGCAGATCCTTCGACTCCGCGGTCGCTCCCGCCCCCGCTACGCTCAGGATGACAATTCATAAAGGTTGACCCGGCGACGGCCTAAAGACAGATCAACCTCGAACAGTTCTCAGGCCCGAAGGCGAGTGACCTTGATGACACGGAACGACGACCGGAGAGCAGTTCTATCGGACAAGTCGAAGGTAACTACAAACACGAAGGGCGCGGTCGCCCGCGCCCTTCGTCAGACTTGCATTGGAATTATTGCGAATCTGTGGCGCCGCCGGGTTCGGTAGTGCTACCAACTCCAAGTTCATGAGGAGAAGCGATATTGGCGGTCTCCGGGTTCAGCAGACCTTTGTGGTCCGGGCCCAGGCCTAGCTTGATGAGTGCCCGCGAATCAGGGGTGATCTTCGTCTGCCAGCCGTTGTCCCCCTGGAACTTAGTCATGGCATCTTTGGACGCCTGGTCCCACACACCCGTCGGCTCACCGGACAGGTAATGTTCGCGGATCAGAGCGCTCTGAATCTCGGTGGTGCGCTGCTCGTCAATGGTGCGCTGTCCGCGGGAGTGGGATGACGTAGTCTTAACAAAGTGCTTGGAGTAGTGGCTGGCGGAGCTGTGGTGCCCGTGCTTCGATTTTGTCTGAGTGCTTGTAGCTGCCAAGGTAGCTGTAGCCAGCCCCAGGGCCATCAAACCGACGCCGACACATTGAAATACACGATTCCCGATAGGCAACGACCACCTCTCTGGCAAGCTATTGAAATGCACGAACCGGTCCCTTCATTGTAAAGAAGCTTTAATGCTTAGGGGAACAACAAAATGGCCAGGGGTTCCCAAATTGAAACAGGTGCGGCGCTGGGCATCTTTGTACCTGTGATGCTGCAGCGCCGCCGCCGGGATTGCCGACTAGTTACTCCTCTGGAGGGATCCAGAGTACCTTCTGGTTACGGGAGAGTTCCTCCCATGAAGACCGTACTGTTGTCGCGCGTGCCTCGCGGCCGCACCAGGAAGACCACATCCTGACCGCTCTTGGATTGCGCCTCGATGCGGTGGAAATCGTCTTCATTGTTCACCGGCTGCTTGTTGATTTCCAGGATGACGTCGCCGCGGCTCAGACCGGCGGTGTCGCCGAAGCCATCCGGCTTCACATCCTGTACGATCACGCCCTTGGTATTGGGCAGGCTGTAGCGGTTGGCCATGTCCTGCGTGATGCCCTTGACCGTCAGACCGAACTTGCTCTCCTGCGGCTGGCCTTCCTCACCCTGCTCCTGCTCACCACCCAGACGGGCCGCGAACAGTTTGGCACGGTCGGCAACGGTGACTTCGGCGCTCGATTCCTTGCCGTTGCGGACATAGCCCAGCTTCGCCGTAGTGCCTGGTTTCAGCGCCGAGATGTCAGCAACCAACTCGTCGCCGTTCTTGATCGGCTTGCCGTTGACGGAGACGATAGTGTCGCCCGTCTTCAGGCCCGCCTTTTCCGCCGGACCGTTCGGGGTGACGCTGGCGATGGTCACGCCGCTGTTCACGCCGTAGACACGCGCCACGGCAGGATTAGGCACGGCATTGAATTGCACGCCGATGGAGCCGCGCAGCACCTTGTGATCGGGGCCGATCAGCTGGTTGTAGACGTTGACCACGGTGTTGGAAGGCATTGCAAAACCGACGCCCTGGTAGCCGCCGCCGCTGGTGTAGATCGCAGTATTGATGCCGATGATTTCGCCGTTCATGTTGACCAGCGGGCCTCCCGAGTTGCCGGGATTGATGGCCGCGTCGGTCTGGATGAAGGATTCAAACTGGCGTCCGGGAACGATGTTGCGGCCGATAGCCGAGACAATACCGGCGGTCACGGTTTCATTCAGTCCAAACGGGCTACCGATGGCCAGCACCCAGTCACCGACATTCATGGCGTCAGAGTTGCCGAGGCGCGCCGACGGCAAGGGCTTCTTCGCATCGATCTTGATGACCGCGAGATCGGTTTCAGAATCCACGCCGACCACCGTTGCCGTATAGGTCACAGTCTCCGGATCGCCCATCAGGTTGACA
>Ga0210390_10004977_pt1 | contig 11173 bp, 9 predicted proteins | sample IncBWH11OmetaG_FD_161050 | JGI IMG/M metagenome (GOLD analysis project Ga0210390, IMG submission 161050) | Forest soil microbial communities from Barre Woods Harvard Forest LTER site, Petersham, Massachusetts, United States - Inc-BW-H-11-O ... | reverse complement strand
ACAAGGGCTGCGACAACGCCTCCACCATTCATTCGCTGATCTACCGCGCCCGCGAAACCGGCGTCGAGCAGCCGAGTTTCGAATTGTGGGACGACGCGCCGGCCTCCAAGGCGAAACTGATCGTGATCGACGAATGCTCGATGGTGGACGCCGAACTTGGCCGCGACTTGATGTCGTTCGATTGCCCGCTATTGGTGCTTGGCGATCCCGCGCAACTGCCGCCGATCCAGGGTGGCGGCTTCTTCACCGATTGCGAGCCTGACGCGATGCTGACCGAGGTGCATCGCCAGGCGCAAAACGATCCGATCGTGCGGATGTCGATGGATATCCGCGAGGGCCGCGAGCTCGAGATCGGCCGCCATGGCGAAAGCGAGGTGGTGTCGCGCGCCGAGCTCGATCCGGATCGGGTGATGACCGCCGATCAGGTGCTGGTCGGGCGCAACAACACCCGCCGCGCCTACAACATGCGGGTGCGGCAAAAACAGCACATCGAAGATCCCCTGCCGGTGGCCGGCGACAAGCTGGTCTGCTTGCGCAACAACCGCAAGAAGGGTCTGTTCAACGGCGCATTGTGGCGCGTGAAATCGCGCGCCGCGTCACGATCGAAGTCGCGCATCATCAGCATGCGGCTCGCGCCCGACGAGGAGTTCGGTCACAAGGTGACGAAGGTTTCCGTGCGCGGCGACTGTTTCGAGGGCGGGATCGAGGCGATCCCCTGGGAGCAGCGCAAGCCCTATGACGAGTTCGATTACGGCTACGTGCTCACCGTGCACAAGTCGCAAGGATCGCAATGGGATGACGTGGTGCTGTTCGACGAGAGCTTTGCATTCCAGGACAGCCGCGCCCGCTGGCTCTACACCGGCATCACACGGGCGGCGAAGCGGCTGAGCGTGGTGGTGTAAGTACTTCGTCGTTCCGGGATGGTGCGTTAGCACCAGACCTCAGATGAGCAATTGCACATCGGGGAACCTCGAGATTCTCCGATGTGCAAGAGCACATCGGAGTTCGGTGCTTTGCACCACCCCGGAATGACGCTTCTGGATAGCGCGGCGCGCGCTCCTCGTAGTGACACTTGCGGCTATTTCCCCGCGACGAAATAAAAATCCTCCCGCCCGGGCGGCGAGCCGTAGGTGAACGGCTGCTGCTGATGCTTGGTCGTGGTCCAGACATCATCGCGGACGATGTCGAACAGTTTGCGGACCTCGACGCGCGGCTCCTTGATGTCGCGCGCCAACGCAGTAGCGAACGGGCTATCGACGCCGTCGCCATCGAGCGCGGTCTCGCCATGCTTGGCGGCGTACACGACCATGATGCCCGCGGCGGGCTCGATATTCGAAAAGCCCTTGTCGACCAGCTTCAGCGCGATCGTGTGCTGCATCGTCGGCGCGAACGGATTGTCGCGGCAGGCGTCCAGCATCACAAGCCGCAGCTTGCGCGCGCCGCCGACCGCGGCAATCACCTGTTCCAGCGCCACCGCCTCGGTTTCGGCGTCCTTGTCCGCGGCCAGTTTGGCATCGACCGGTACCAGGTAGTTGACGCCGCCGACCTCGAAGCCGTGGCCGGCATAGTACACGACCGCCCAGTCGGCCTTTTCCGCCTCGCTCGCAAAAGCACGAAGCACTTCGAAGAACCTGTCGCGGGTGAGATCGTTGATTATGGTCACCGTCTGAAAGCCGACATCCTTCAGGGCAGCGGCGATCAATTTGGCGTCGCGCGGCGGGTTGCCGAGCTCATGCACGTTCCGATAAGCGCCGTTGCCGATGATCAGCGCGACGCGGCGTCCCGCATTCACCCCGCCCGAGCCTTGGGCGGTAAGCGCGGCGAGCCGCTCCTGGGCGGTCTGGCGCGCCATCGCGACGTCGATCTCGTCGAACCGGGTCAGTGCGACAGCCGCCGAGCGATAATCGGCGCGCGCCTGTGGCAGATCGCGCCGTCTCTCGAACAACTGGCCGCGATCCATGTGCGCGCGCACATTGTTGGGATTGAGGGCGAGCACCGCATTGAGGTCCTTCAGCGCGGCGTCCAGATTGCCCTTGCCCATATAAGCCTCGGCGCGGCTGCAGAGCCCGAACTGGTACTTCGGCGCTTTCTCGATGACGGCGTTGCAGTCGGCGATCGCATCATCGAACTTGCCCATCGCGATATAGGCCACGCAGCGATAGGTAACCGCCTGCAACGCGTTCGGGTCGATCTTCAGCGCTTCGGCGAAATCGGCCAGTGCGCCGTCGAAATCCCTGTTCATGGCCAGCACGCGCCCGCGGTTGGCGTGCGCCAGGTAGGCCAGCGACGAGGTGTTCGGCACGAATTTCAGCGCCTCGTTGAAATCGTCAAGCGCGCTCTGCAGCGCCGCCTTGCGCAGATAGACCGTGCCGCGGTTGAAGAGCGCGCGGCCATCCCTGGGATGGGTTTGCAGCACAAGATTGTAGTCCGCCATCGCGTGGTCGTCGTCGCCCTTTTCCTCGGAAGCAAGGCCGCGGAAGGTGACGTAGTCGGGATTGTCGGGATCGGCGGCATGAGCCGCGTCGAACGCCGACACCGCCTTGTCATAGTTGCGTTTGGTGCGAAACCACTGGCCGCGGACGTAATTGGCGACGGCGAGGTCCTTGCCGGTCGTCCGCCCCGCCGCAACCACCCGCTCACATGCGTCGACCCTCGTCTTGGCATCGGGCTGCCGCTCGCGACAGGTCGCGATGTCATCGTCGAGTTCGGGGCCGGCGACGGCCGGCGCAACGGCCGATGCGACCCCAATAACGCTCAATGCGAGCAAGGCGCGCCACATCTGCAGGAACGCTCCGGTGAATTTAAGGAATTTGTCGCAAAAAACGCGGCCGCGGTTCATCTTAACGGTGGCTCTCGCGATTGTACCAAGTTTCTCAGGCAGGCCGGTTCGACAGGCCGGAACGCCCGAAAAAGGCGCGGCTTTTCCTCACGAACTCGTGTGTATTGGGCGGTAACAAGTCCGGCTTTGTCCCGTATCTTGGCCAGACCCGGTGGCGGGCAGATTGCGGACCGCCGCCGCTGCTTTAAATATGAATTTCCATCCGCCGAGCCTCCAATCCGTCGAGCCCGGAGGCAGTCAAGAGGAAGCCCCCATGTCACCACGCCAATTCAGCCGCCTTTCGCTTTGCGTTGCCGCCGTCGGCGCGCTGGCAATCACGGCAATTACGGTCACCCGTTCGCTAGCCGCCGAAGACGCCGTGATCATCCCCGCGCCCGCCATGGACGTTCAGTCCGCAAGTGGCATCCAGACCGTGGTGGTTGCGGGCGGATGTTTCTGGGGCGTGCAAGGCGTGTTCCAGCATACCGCGGGCGTCGTCAACGCGGTGTCGGGATATGCCGGCGGCAGCAAATCCACCGCCGACTACAACATGGTCTCCACCGGCACCACCGGGCACGCGGAATCCGTCGAGATCAAATACGATCCGAAGAAGATCAGCTACGGCAAGATCTTGCAGATCTTCTTCTCGGTCGTGCACGATCCGACGCAGTTGAACCGCCAGGGACCGGACTCCGGCACCCAATATCGCTCGGCGATCTTTACCGCCAATGACGAGCAGAAGAAAGTCGCCGAGGCCTATATCGCCCAGCTCAACGCGGCGAAGGTCTACAAGAAGCCGATCGTCACCAAGGTCGGACCGCTGGAAGGGTTTTTTGCGGCGGAAGCCTATCATCAGGATTATCTGACGCTGCACCCGAACCAGCCTTATATTGCCTATAACGACATTCCCAAGGTCGAAAGCCTGAAGAAGATTTTCGCCGAAAATTATCTCGAGAAGCCGACCCTGGTGAGCAGCATAAAGGTCACCAATTAGGGGCGGTGATTGAACGAAGGAGTTTCCATGCCCGACGCCAAGACGATGCCCAGGATCGAAAAGAGCGAGGCCGAGTGGCGCAAGGAACTGAGCCCGATGCAATATGCGGTGCTGCGCGAGAAGGCGACCGAACGGCCGTTCTCTGGCGAGTATGAGCATGAGCAGCGGGCCGGCACCTATGTATGCGCCGGCTGCGGACAGACGCTGTTCGAATCCGACGCCAAGTTCGATTCCGGCTGCGGCTGGCCGAGCTTCACCCAACCTGCGGCGGAGAGTCATGTCGACGAAGAGCGCGACATCAGCCACGGCATGGTCCGCACCGAAGTGCTTTGCTCAAGCTGCAACGGTCATCTCGGCCATGTGTTTGAGGACGGCCCCGCGCCTACCGGCCTGCGCTACTGCATCAATTCGGCGGCGCTGAAGCTGCAGCCGAAATAGGCAGCTGCAACCGACGGCCCTTCGGGTTCCTTCGCTGGAACCAATGGGCGGGATATGCTTTTCTCTGTCAGGCTGCGCGGCGGATTTTTCGGCCGGCCGCGCATCTTGCGGGGAGAGTGCCATGTCGCTCGGAACGATACTCATCATCATCGTGATCATTTATCTGCTCGGCGGCTGGAGCGGCCGCTTTGGCGGCTACGGCTATGGGCTGGGCCATTCCGGGATGGGCCTTGGCGGCGTGATTTTGGTCGTGCTGCTCGTCCTGCTCCTGCTCGGCAAACTGTAAAGCCGACAACACATTGTGAAAGTATGATTTCTCTTTGATCGTCGGCATCGAGGCCAGCGCGAGCCGCAGGACTTGCCGCTCGGACGCGAGCATATGTCGACGACAGACGGCCCTTCGCAACGCCTCAAAGAAACGTGATCGCCCGCGGTCGGCCTTTGTGCGAGACAAAGGCGCGCAGCGCAGCTTGCGCCGCAAGGGGGAGCCGCACATGGGCAAGAACCGGGGTATTTTTGTCATTCTTGCCGTGTTCCTGCTTGCCGCGGTCGTCGACGCACCGGCATCGGCTGCAGAGAAACGCGCAACGCTCCGACTCATCAATCCCGAAATCTTCCTGAAAGACGTCCGCATCAAGCACATCGTCGCGACGCTCGATGGCTACGCCTTCGGCGATTGCTGGGCCGATCGACGCCAGCCCAACAACGTTTGCATCAAACCGCGGCCGATCGAGCCGGGCCCACACATTCTCGAACTCCTGCTCGATCCGCTCGCGACCACGTATTTCCAATCGGTCGATAAATTCACTGCCGGCATGAGCGGCGAGTGGACCCTCGACTTGAAGGGCCTCACCGTAGATAGCGCCAAGACCGAGGATTACCTGACGCAAATTCAGGGCCCCGCGCCGGTTCAAAGCTGCCGCGCCGCACTCGGCCGCCTGGCATCGCGCCCGAGCTGCACGGCGGCCGAGTTCGGCGCGCTTGAACCCGCCCTCGCCGAAACGCGCGGCGCCTGTGCCAAGGGCGTTCCCGACAGCGACAAGGATGCTGCCGCCGCCGACTTCGCTGCTGTCGTCGATAGCCATTTCCGCCTTGACTTGCCGCGCTGCTACACGCGGGCGGAGATCAGGAAGCTGCCGGCGCACCTCACTTCCTTTGGCAGGCCCGACGGCCGCTGGCTGATTGAGACGGGCTCGTGGCGCTGGGCGCGGCAGCCGGAGCTCGATCTGTCCGATGCAAAGAGCGTCGCAGAGGGGATCGAGCAGTTGCAGGCGCTTCTGCCTGCGGCAACGAAACGCTTCGCGGTCGTCGACAGCGTTATCGCCGCTTATATCCAGGGCAACGTGGCGCCAGTGCGCGAGGCGGCGATGAAGGCACCCTTCAGCCTCGATCCGGAAACGCCCGAAGGCCACCGCAACCTCCTGCTGCTCGGGGATCCCGGCCGCTTCTATCGCGAAGACTATGCCGACTTCGTCGCGGACAAGGTGGCGGCGGATCGTGAGCTCGATTGCGCGCGATCCGACCTCGAGACCGAATTGCTGGTCAGCTTCTTCATTCAAAAAGGCAAGCTCTCCGCCCGGGCCTATGGCGCGCTTGTCGCGCTCGCCGGGCGCGTGCCGGCCGATCTCGGCTTCGGCGCCTGCCGCAAGGCGATAGACTTGAGCCTCGAAAGCACAGTCGACTCAGCCACGCGCCTGCGCCAATTCTTTGCTCTTGACTGCGCCAAGGCACGTACCCCCGAACGCCGCGGCGAAATGTTGAAGGCGTTTCTCGACTCCAATCCGCGTGACGACAACACTCTGCAGCAACAGACGCGGCAGGAATTCGGCTCGTGCCTCGTCGAGAGGAAGCAAACCGTCACCGTCTCGATCACCGCACAAGCGCTCGAAAAAGCGCAAAAGAGTGGCTGCAAGATCGAGCCCAATGCCGCGTGCAGCAACGTCGCGCTGCGCCGCGCCGATCTTCACGGCGCCGATCTCCACGGGGCCAGGCTCGATCAGGCTGATTTTGCCGAAGCCGACCTCAAAGGCGTCAATCTCGCGCACGCCGATCTCCGCCGCACCGTTTTCGACAAGGCCGACCTGGCCGGCGCCGATTTGACCGGCGCCAATCTCGAACATATTTACGCGCGCAAGACCGATCTCCACGGCGTGAAACTCGCCGGTACCGGCACGATGCTTGGCGCGAACCTCCTGGACAGCGATCTGCATGGTGCCGATCTCGCCGGTGTCGTCTTGAGCGAGGGGTTGCTGCAAGGTGTCGATTTCTCGGGCGCCAATCTCAGCGGCGCCAATTTGAGCGCGGCACGGCTTGAGAAAGCCAATCTAAGGGGCAGCGATCTCCGCCGCGCCAAGCTCGATGGCGCCAACCTCAAGGGGGCCGATCTCACCGGCGCCAAGCTCGATGGTGCGAGCCTGCGCGAGGCCAACCTGTCTGGAACCAACTTCAGGGACGCGGTACTCGGCAGCGCCGACCTCACAAAATCGTCGCTCTCTGAGGTGACATGGATCGACGGCTGCAAGCTCGTCCCGCAGACGAAGTGCCCCGGGGTCGATTTGCACGGGCTCAGCCTCATCCGCGTCGATTTGCGCGGCGCCGATCTCACCGGCGCCAATTTGCAAAATGCTGACCTCGAAAGCGCCTGGCTCGAAGGCGCCGATCTCCATGGCGCAGATCTGCGCGGTGCGAACATCGCGCAGGCGATTCTGCGCGGCGCCAATCTCGCCGGCGCCAATCTCGAGGGCGCTCAGGGCGGCGACCCACAATTCGAGGGTGCCAATATGAGCGAAACCATCTTGCGCGACGGCAAGAAATGCGCGCTCGGCGCCAAGGCCGACCGCCTCCATGACTGTTGAGGGACGAGTTGGACTGCCACGGCTCGGCGTAGTTTGTCCTTGTTCACCAAATTCGGCCCGCAAGACTTGGGACGCCGTCACCCCGCGGTTGATCGGTATCCAGAGGCCCCCGGCCCTGGCCAGGACGATTTGACGCCGGAGGACGGGTATCGCTCATCTGCTTGCGCCAGCGGACGCGACGGCCCGGGTGCAGTTCGGCAAGCCGAGATACATGCAAGTAATTGTAAAAACATGACTTTTTCTTGATTTGATGCCGGGAAGCGCGGATTCATCATCAGGGCTGTCAGGAGTCGCATTTCTCGCAAACAGGCCTATATTAAGGGCTGTCCTGAAATGACGTGTATCGGCGCATCGCTTGTGCGCCCTTGCGATCTGTTCGCGACTTCGTTCGCGTTCTCACTAAAAAGAACAGAGGTCCCCGACCATGGCTTCCTTCAGCTTCAACACTGCTGCCGAATTGTTTCCTGCCGCGATCCGCAAGAAGAAGCGGGCGGGTTTCGCTTATCGGCGTTTTGGCACCGCGGCCGAAGCGGTTCGCTTCGCGATCGAGGAATTGCCGGCGGATTCGCTGAACGGCGCCTACCTGCAGGTCGACGAGGCTCGTTTTGATCAGAGCGGCATCCGCTCGCTCTATGAGAGTCAGGATTTCCCGCTGCCGCGTCGGCCCCGCGCGCCAGAGCCAGCGCCTACCAGCAACAAGGCTGACACCGAGGCCGCTTAACTTTACCCGTTAGACAAATCCGCCCCCGGAGCAGTTCGGGGGCGTTTTTCGTGCGGCCACCTTGGTGCGACCCATCTAGCGCGGCTGTTTGTCGAGCCAGCGCCGCAGCAGACGCACATTGCGCATGTTGGCGCGGAACAGCACGTCGAAAGCGTCGCCCGCAACCGGCACCATTCCAACTACGCCATCGACCGCGACATTGCCGAGCATTCGCGCCGTGACATGCCAGGGCGCGCCGAGCGCGCGCGCTTCGCGCACCAGCCACAGCGAGAATGCGGTTGCGACGAGGTCGCCGACCACCGGAATCAATCGAAGGATACCGTCGATGCCGTAACGGATCTTGGTGCCCGGCAGGATGAAGGCGACGTCGAGAAGCTTTGCGAGCGCCTCGAACCGCGCGAGCCGCTGCTCGCGGGTAAGGTCGCCAAACGGATTGGCGGCGGAATGGCCGAAATCGAAACGGAAGCGCTCAAACCGGTCTCCAAGAGAGTCTTCCGGTATCTCGCGTCCCTCCTGGTCGATGATCGGCGCGCGCGACCGCGTTGACCGAAACGATCCGCTGCGGGAGCTTCGGAAGGCTGTATTTTCGGGAGCCAGGATTTCTTCGTTCGACATCGCCATCACATGGGTAACGCGAAGGGTGGCCGCAAGTTGCGTCAAGCGGTCGCGGCCAGTTGCACCAATTGTCGCGCCCGCACGCACGGGCACGACCACCATTAAAAATCGTTAACAGTCACGCCTCCGCCGGCTTATCGATCACGCGATGCGCCAGCCATGACGACACCGCGCCCGGGATGAAGCCGACCAGGCCGTACATGATGAACTGGAACGCGCCGCTATCCTGCCCGCGCGAGCCGTAGAGAAATTCCGTCGCGGCGAAAGCGATTGCACCGACCATCAGCGTACGGACAAGAGGGCCGATTCGGTTGACGTGAAAAAGAATATCGTCGACCGCACCCAACATCAGCGCCGGAATGATGCCGAACAGATAGCTGAATTGCATCGTCACGGCGAATACGGCGAGCAGTTTCTCCGCCTCCGAGAGGCTCGGAGGATGGCTCCAGTAGCCGGACATCACGGTGGTCGTCAGCAGAAGCCAAAACCCGCCGAGCAATGGCCCCAGCACCGCAAAGATCGCATACCGCTTCATCCTGTACCCCGCGTGTTGATCCCACGCCGATAATGGCGAGAGCGCGGGCAGATTCACAGTGTCGGCAAGAAATTTTCAGCCTGTCAGAATGGGGCCCAGGACTTTACGCCCCTACTCGCCCCAGGCCGCGAACGCGTCGTTGAAGGCGCGCTCGCCGGGGGCGCCCTTCTCGATGGCGATGATGGCGCGGCGCTGATTGACATAGACCAGCGGCACGTCGAACCACGAGCGTTCCTTCAATAGCTGCAGGTTGCGCGAACGGTCGGCATCGACATTCGACAGGCCGACCAGGAAGAAGCCGTCGGTGACCTTGACGGCGACGCCCGCGAGCGGCGTACCGCGTGACTGCTCGTTGGATTTCATCAGGATGCCCGGTACGTTGCTGACGCCGCCGCCGGAGAAATCCTGCGGCAGGTTGAAGGTCAGCTCCGCGGTATGGCTCGCCGGCATCGAGGTGTCGGTGTTGTGGCGGAACGACATCGTCATCTTGAACTTGCGATCGGGGATCTCGATGTCGGCGCGCACGCCGACATCCGCCTTCTGGTTGCCCGACGCCTTGATCTGTTCGATGCGCCAGATCACCGAGCCGACATATTGCTTGCCCTTCGGATCGGAGGGGTCTTCGTCATAGAGCACGACGCGCTGCGCCACCGGCGCGACCTGATCGCTCGACGACGGCTGGCCGACGCGATCGGGGATCTTCGGCTTGGTCAGCGGCGCTCCGGCCTCTCTCGGCGCTTCGACCTGCGTCGGCGACGACTTGAACAGCCCGCTCACGCTGGTGACCACCGACTTGCCCCACAGGATCGCGGCGCCGACCAGGATCAGAACGATGCCGACCGCGATCGCGCTCTTGAACGGGAAGACGGTACCGGCGCGGGCGCGTTTCGGCTCGCGGCCCCGCTCCTGCGCCAGACGCGGGCGTGGCACCGGCGGCGGCGGGTAGCGCTCGGCTTCCTCGATCGATTCGTCGTACGAATAGGGTGCCTCCGAATCGGCGCCGCCAAAGTCCATGCTCGGCTCGAGCCGGTCGAATTCCGGCGAGGGCGAGGGAACGTTGGCATAGGTTTTTCGCGCCGCGCGGCTCGCCTGTGCCGCGGCGCGGCCGAGATCGTCGGCATCCGCGGTGATGTCGCGGAAGCCGCGCACGCCCGGGGCCTGCGAAGCATTGTTGTCCGGACCACGGCGCGGCGCGCCCGTGCGTTCGCGGGTCGGCGGCAACTGCGGGTCCTGCATCGAGACTTGCGGCTGGCGCAGCGGCGGCGGCTCCGGACGGGGGCTGCGCGCCTGGCGGTCCTCCTGGCCGAGCGGCGGGCGCTCGTTGCGCTGCTGCGGAGGCGGCTGCGGCCGTGGACGCGGCGGCGCCGAAGCGGAGGTCCCCGGTTCGGCGGCCCGCGCGTTGACAGGGCGGTTGTTGGCACGAAACGAATCGCCGGCGCGAGACCCGGCGCGCGAAGCGTCTGCCGAGCGCGAAGCGTCCCGGGCACGCTGGGCGGCCTCCGACTCCACCTTGCGCACGGCCTCTTCCAGCGAGAGCCGCTCGCGGGTGATTTCGGATTCGCTCAAGGGCGGATCGACGCTGCGCAACTGCGCGATCAACGCGGCGCGCGCCCGCTCATAGAGCGCGCGACGGCTCTCGCCGGGAGCACTGGGATCCAGTCCGGCGATGGCGCGGGCAATCAGCGGGTAGTAATCGGCCATTTCAACTCAACAATGTAGGCTTTCCGGTAACATCTCGTTAAGCCTCGAACGGGTTCTGGACCAGAATAGTATCCTCGCGTTCCGGGCTGGTGGAAAGCAAGGCGATCGGACAACCCACCAGTTCCTCGACCCGGCGGACATATTTTATCGCTTGCGCCGGCAGGCCGGCCCAAGAGCGGGCGTTGGCGGTCGGCTCCTTCCAGCCCTCGATGGTCTCGTAGATCGGCACCACCCGGGCCTGGGCGCCCTCGCCGGCCGGCAGATGGTCGATTTCCCGGCCGTCCAGCATATAGCCGGTGCAGACCTTGATGCTGTCGAAGCCGTCGAGAATGTCGAGCTTGGTAAGCGCAAGGCCATTGATGCCGCAGGTCCGCACCGTCTGGCGCACCAGCGCCGCATCGAACCAGCCGCAGCGCCGTTTGCGCCCGGTGTTGACGCCGAATTCCTTGCCGCGGCGGCCGATCTCCTCGCCGATCTCATCATGCAATTCGGTCGG
>Ga0210390_10004976_pt1 | contig 11174 bp, 10 predicted proteins | sample IncBWH11OmetaG_FD_161050 | JGI IMG/M metagenome (GOLD analysis project Ga0210390, IMG submission 161050) | Forest soil microbial communities from Barre Woods Harvard Forest LTER site, Petersham, Massachusetts, United States - Inc-BW-H-11-O ... | reverse complement strand
TAAAACGGTCATCCCGCGCACAGTCGCCGCACCGCCCGGAAAAGAAACCAGGCCGAACACCGACAGCACTGACGTTTCGCAACAGGCCCAATAGCAAGCTGAACGGGACATTCATCTGCTGGGGCCAGCGCCAGCGAGGGCGCTTGCCCACAGGGTTCGGGTTCATCCGGCGGCGGGTCCACGTCCAGACAGGCCCGGGCCGTTCCGTCGTGGCTCCGCGCGCGAAAGTCAGACCATTGGTTGCTGGATGGGACTAGTGAAGCTAGAGGTGATGTTTTTTTCCTGGGCGCATGGTCTTAATGCCAATGCTGCCGCGCCGGACCGGCCCGGACCCGGACCCGGACCTCGACCTCTACCCCGGCAGTGGGCTGGACCCGGGGACGGGGCTGGACCCGGACCTGTACCCCGGCTCGGGGCTGGACCTGGGGACGGGGCTGGACCCGGCCGATGTCGTTGCCGCCCCCGCCCCCCGCCCCCGGCCAGGGGTCCCTGGCCCGGGTCCGCGCCTGACCGGCACGACCGGCACGACCTGCCTCCGGGCTGTGCTGGCCAGAACCGGCGACGCGCAGGCCGCCGAGGACCTTGTAGCGGAACAGGCTGGCCCTGGAACTAGGTGAAACACTCAACGGGCATCACGAATTAAAAGATCTTTACACGCGTCGCGACCAACCCCAGGCCGCCATACTTCCCGCCGGAGCCTGTCGAGAAATTTAGCCGGGAAAAGTATGGCCGCGGGTAAAAATAAGGTATAGCCTGCAAATATTACTCCGGACCCCGGTAAGGTGCTTCCGATAGCAGCGGGGCTGGAGTTTTTGGTGTCCGGCCGCACCGCTTACGCTCCTAGCCAGAGAGGCTGTAAGCCAACGGGCATTTGCTTGCTTGATTGGCATGGCACGTGACACGAACTGCAATTAATGGCTTTAGCCATGCCGGGAAGCGGCGCAAGCCGTCGCTACCACTGTGCCTGTGCCTCACAGCTAGCTCGCGTTAGAGCGCATCATCAGCACGCGGACCGAGTGTGCTCAAGAAGTCCGGCGTGGCAACTCCGAACCGTGGGCTCACTTCCATATGGAATGAAGTTCCCGAATGCGAAAACATCCCGGTCGGTGGGAGACCGAGGCACCCGGCGATGCTCCGTCTAGCGAGCCCCGCACCCCGAGAACAATCAAGGCTAACGCCCCCTCTGGATTCCGGCACAGGCAAATCGTGGACATGTGAAAACCGGGATACCAGCATAGAGCTCCGGTCGGCAAGCCTGCCGACCGGACCCCGCAAGAGAACATGGAGGTTCATATGAGACTACCGCGATCTAGCCGATACAGGGTAGCTCTCGCCGGGGCGGCGATAGCGTTGGGGCTGATAACGGCCCAAGCGACGGGCGGGCCCGCTACGGCAGCTACCAGCAGTTCCAGCCATATTAGCAGTACAGCAACCCAGGAAACGCTTATCAGCAGTAGCGTCCAAGTCAGCAGTAGCATGCAAGCCATCGCCGTCGAGAAGGAGGCCAGCGCCGGCTATCAAGGGAAAACCCTTATCAGCAGTCCCCTGGGCCTGCACACACCTTCCATCGAAGGCGGGACCTGCAGTTCCAGCACGGCACACTGGTTTACCCTCCACATCAATTTGGATGCTGGTCCGACTGGCTGGTTCTATCAGTGCTTCGGCTTCCAAGGCACCTGGTACTTCCCGGGCAACGCGATCCTGTGGGCCTGCGCCGGCAACAATATCGGCTCCTTCAGCTGGTTTCCTGCATATACCGGCAGTGGGGGTAGCGTAAAATTCGGCCCGGGATGGACCAGAAGCTACGCGAGCGGTGCTTACGATGTGGCGAGTGTCCTTACAATCAATAGTTGGTCCGGTAGCTACAACTGCTAGCAACCCTGCCAGTGGAACCGCTGATTAACCGGTGTGATGGTCTGGCCAGCGGAACCAGGATCAGCAAAGCCGTGGCTGAGCTGCAGACGACACCACGACATTAGCAGGAAGCGGTACGGGCATTTCCAGGGACCATGCCCGCCGCCATTCCGAATCAGAGAGCCCCCGTCGCCGGGGGCCTCTGGTTTAACGCTGCGGGGATCAGGTTACAGGTGGCAGGAACGGCACTCACGGGGTAGGACGTGCCCGCTGGCCGTCGGCCTTATTGGTGCTCGACGCGCGAGTCCAGGTCCCGGCAATCATCGTTGCGACCCGCGGCGCGAGTGGGCCGCGGGAGCCGGCAACTGTTCCGTTTTTGCGAGCGGCCACCCACTATCGCAACGGCGCTTGTCGTGGGGGACCTTAAGGTCTGGGTGTTCGGGCCGGTTGTGCTGCCGAGTCGGCGGGTCTGGCGGGGCGGGTTGTGGGAAGGGATCCCGGTGGTGCCGCGTCAGTTGCCGGTGCCCGGATTCGGCCGCTGTCAGGCTCATGATCGCGTAGACATTTTTCATCAGGTAAGCATTTGCGCGGGGGACAACTTCCCGGTGACAACGAGCCGGAAGGACACGAAGATCGAGTTCCGCGTCGCGAGACCCGACCAGACAGACAATGTGCTGAGCGTGCTCAACGAGGCCGCGGCCTGGCTTCAGGAGCGAGGCATCACCCAGTGGCCCGCGCGGTTCGAACGGTCCTGGATCGACGAGGCCGTCTGCCGGGGCGAGACATGGCTAGTGGAAGTTGACGGCACCGTCTGCGCGACCGTCACCGTGGATTGGTCAGACCCGGTGTGGAACGACACCGACGGCAGCGCTGCCTACATTCACCGGATGGCCGTGCGCCGTCAGCGACCGGGCCTTGGCGCCATCATCCTCGCCTGGGTAGCGGACTTCGCGCGCCAGCACGGCCGCGATGCGCTGCGCCTGGACTGTGTCGCGTCCAACGGCCTGTTGCGCGCCTACTACGAGAGGGCCGGGTTCGTTTACCGCGGCGACGTAGCCGTCGGCGGCGCCCCGGGCCAGCGTCTGGACAGGGGGCCGACCACGTGGGTCAGCCGCTACGAAATGTCACTAGGCTCCCGGCACGAGCAGCGCTGACGACTGCTTCGGCCAGGCGGTGACTGGGCCGTCGACGCCGAGGGTGACCTTGTCGCCTGGCACCGGCGCCATGGCCCCTGAGCTGCGCGCCCGCACCACCTCAGTACCCGAGATGTCCACGGTCACCAGCGCGTCGTGCCCGTGATAGCTGATCTCGGTGACCGTTCCGTCCACCGAGGCGTCCACCGAGCCGTCCACGGAGGCGTCCACCGAGCCGGACAGCGTGACCTGCTCCGGCCGGATCAGCACCGTCACGTCACCGTTGGGCCGAAGGCTGTCATCGCGCAGCGGGTGTGAGCCGAGCACCGTCCGCACGCACGGCGCCCCCTGTTCGCCTGTTTCCGTCACGCCTGGCAAGAGGTTCGCGGTGCCCACGAAGGCCGCGGTCCACGGGTCGGCGGGGACCGAATAAACCGAGGCGGGACTGCCCGCCTGCGTGATCGTCCCGTCCCGCAGGACCGCTACGTAGTCCGCGGCCGAGAGGGCTTCATCCTGATCGTGTGTGACCAGGACGCCGGTCGTCCCGGTGGCGCGCAGCGCGCCGAGCACGTCGGCGCGGACGGTGGACCGCAGGCTCGCGTCCAGGGCGGCGAACGGCTCGTCGAGCAGGACCAGATGCGGGCGGGAGGCGAGCGCCCGCGCGATCGCGACTCGCTGCTGCTGGCCGCCGGAAAGTTCGTGCGGGTAGCGGCCGCCGAGGTCGGCGAGCCCGACCAAGTCGAGCATCTCGGCGACGACGTCCGCGCGCTGTCCGCCTTGTCGCCAGCGGCGGGAGAGAACAGGCCCGCGCGGCAGCGCGAACGCCACGTTGCCGCGCACTGTCAGGTGCGGGAACAGCGCCCCGTCCTGCGGCACATAGCCGATGTGACGCCGCTCGGGAGGCACTCGGCCGCGCTTGCCGTCGACGATCATGCCGCCGAGCATGACGGTGCCCTCGTCGACGGCGTCGAACCCGGCGATGATACGCAGCAGCGTGGTCTTCCCCGCGCCAGAGGCCCCCAGGATGGCGGTCAGCGTACCGGGGGTGACCGACAGCGACACTCCCCTGAGCACGGGCACCGAGCCGTAGGACTTCCAGAGCCCGGCTGCTTCAAGGGCCATCATCAGCGTGATCCCTTTCACGTCGCCAGGGCTTGCGGTCCAGCCAATAGGTAAGGCTAACCTAACCAAGTATGTTCTGGCCAATCTGAGCCGGCTCAGAACTTTAATCGCAGCCGGCCGCGGACTTGCGGATCAAGGAGTGAGTCGCATCTCGCACCATCACACCACGCACGCCCGTCCCCTGGCGATGAGCGCCCCAGCGGGGACCTTGGCGGCGTTCCTGGCCATTGCCGTCGTCGCCTGCGGGTCGTCGTCACCGCATGCCTCAGCCGCCGCCGTCCCGGGTACCGCGGTGCAGCAGGACTGCACGGCTCTCGCCGGCGTGCTGGCCGACGGCCCGGACCCCGACGCCGACCCCGCCGGGTACGCGCAGGCACAGATCCTGCCGCTGCGGCAGCTGAAGATCGCGGACGCCGCACTGCACCACGATGTGCTCACGCTCGCGAGCGCTTTCCAGGGCTTCAGCACCAGCGGTGCCCGGGCCACGGTCGCCGCCCAGCAAGTCACTAAGGCCGAGAACGCCGTTAACTCAATCTGCCCCCAGGCGGCGCCATGATGACCGGCAACAGGCCCGCCGCGCCGGGGCGGCCAGTGCGCCGCGGCGCGGCGGCCATCGCCCTGTTCACCGCGGGCGTGTTCGCCGCGGGCCTGCTCGCCGCGGGCCTGCTCGCCGCCTGCGGCTCCGCGTCAGGCGGTGCGGCGGGCGCCGGATCGATCACCTTGTACAGCGGCCAGCACGAGCAGACGACCCAGGAGCTGGTGAACGCGTTCGAGCAGCAGAGCGGCATCCACGTGAACGTCAGATACAACGACGAGGACAGCTTCGCCAACGAGATCGTCACAGAAGAGTCGCATCCGATCGCGGACGTCTTCTACACCGAGAACTCGCCCCCGCTGGAGTACCTGCAGGAAAAGGGGCTGCTCGCGCACGTCGACGCCGCGACGCTGGGCAATACGCCGGCGAAGTACAACTCACCGGACGGCGCCTGGGTCGGCGTATCGGCGCGGGTCAGCGTGCTGATCTACAACCCGTCGCTGATCAGCGCCGCGCAGCTGCCCACCTCGGTGCTCCAGCTCGCCAACCCCACGTACAAGGGAAAGCTGGCGTTCGCGGCGGGCGAGACGGATTTCCAGCCCGTGGTGACCTCGGTTGCCCGCACGTACGGTGACGCTGAGGCGACCTCCTGGCTGAACGGCATCAAGGCCAACGCCGGGTCGCACGTCTACCCGGACAACGAGACGATCGCCGACGAGGTGAACCGTGGGGCGGTGGCCTTCGGTGTGGTCAACCAGTACTACTGGTACCGGATGGAGGCCGAGCTCGGCGCGTCAAGCATCCACTCCAAGATCGCCTATTTCGCCCCGCACGACCCTGGGTACGTGGTGGACGTGTCCGGCGCGGGCATCCTGAAGTCCTCCACGCATCAGGCCGACGCGCAGAAGTTCCTCGCCTTCCTCGTGTCCAAGCAGGGGCAGGAGATCATCGCGCACTCGATCAGCTACGAATACCCGCTGGACGACGGCGTGCGGACGACCGCGCCTGAGACACCGTTCAGCCAGCTTCAGCCGAATTCGATCACCATCGCCGAGCTCGGGGACGGATCGACCGCGATCTCGCTCCTGCAGAAGGCCGGCCTGCTGTGACACAAGCGACCGCCCGGGGCCCGGCTCCACCCCGGGCCGGCGCGGGCCGCCGCTTCGCGGTCGGCCGCGCGGGTCGCCAGCAACTGCCGGGCTGGCTGCTGCTGGTCAGCGCCGCCGTGGCGCTGATCCTGATCCTCCCGCTTGTCTTCCTGCTGACCGAGGCCGTGGGAGCGGGCCCGGCAACGGTCGCCCGGCTGATCGCCCGGCCCCTTACCGCGCAGCTGCTGTGGAACACGGTTCGGCTCTGCGCCGTCGTCACAGCGCTCTGCGCGGTGATCGGCACCGGGTCAGCCTGGCTGGTCGAGCGGACGGACCTGCCAGGCAGGCGGGTGTGGGCGATGCTGCTCGTGGTGCCGCTCGCGATCCCCGACTTCGTGGTGAGTTTTGGCTGGGCGTCGCTCAGCACCGCTGTGTCCGGCTTCCGCGGCGCGGTGCTCGTCATGACACTGTCGCTGTATCCGCTGGTGTACCTGCCGGTGGCCGCGAGCCTGCGTAACGCCGACCCGCAGCAAGAAGAGGTGGCGCGCAGCCTCGGGAAGGGCTCGGTCAGGACCTTCTGGCGCATTACGATCGGCCAGGCCAGGGTGGCCATCCTCGGCGGCTGCCTGCTCGTGATCATGACCACGCTGGCCGAGTACGGCGCGTTCGAGATCCTCGGCTACCAGACGTTCACGACAGAGATCTTCACCGAGTTCTCGCTGTCGTTCAACATCTCGACGGCGAGCGCCCTGTCGCTGGTGCTCATCGTGGTTAGCTTGTTCGTGCTTGGCGCGGACTCAGCGGCCCGCCGCCGCGGACGGGTCAGCCGAGCCAGCCGAACGGCGCAGCGTGCCACCCCGCGGGCACGTCTGCGCCTGTGGACCGGGCCGGCGCTGGCGGTGCTCGGCGGGCTCGTCCTGCTCGCACTCGGGGTCCCGGTAGGCTCCGCGGCCTACTGGTGGGCGACTGGCACGAACCAGCCGTTCACCGGGACATCGCTGCTGTCTGCCGCCGGTTACACCGCCGTTTACAGCGCGAGCGCCGCCGCGGTGGCCACGGTGATGGCCCTGCCGGTCGCGGTCCTGGCGGTACGCCATGCGGGCCGGGTAACCCGTCTGCTCGAGCGCAGCACCTACCTCGTGCTAGCGATGCCCGGACTGGTCATCGCGTTGTCCCTGTCCTACTTCAGCGAGCGCTACGGCGCTGGCATCGGCTATCAGAGCGCGCCGATGCTGATCCTCGTCTACGCCATCATGTTCTTCCCGCTCGCGCTCGTGGGGATCCGCGCGTCGGTGGCCCAGGCGCCACCTGGCCTGGAGGACGTCGCCAGGTCGCTCGGCCAACGGCGGATCGCCGTGTTCTGGCGGGTGACAAGGCCGCTCGTTACGCCCGGCCTCGCCGCCGCGTTCTGCCTGGTGTTCCTGTCCGCGGTCACCGAACTGACGGCGACTTTGATCCTGGTGCCGACCGGAGTGCAGACCCTCGCGACGCAGTTCTGGAACTATCAGCAGAACCTCGCCTACGGCCAGGCGGCGCCATTCGCCCTCGCGATGATCGCGATCGCGGCGATCCCTGGCTATCTGCTGAGCCGGTTCTTCAGCCGTCTCCCCGCGCCCTAGATTGGTACTTCGCCCGCGAGATAGCACCCCTCCCGCCTCCGCGATGTTTCTCTCCGTAGCGCGAAGGTAACGATACGTACGGGAGCGGTCGGGGTCGGTCCGGCACGGGGGTGCTGGCGGACCTGTTCACGAAGACCGTTTCGGCATGACGGGGTGGGGGACTCGCCGCTGGGCTCGTCCCGCGGCGGCTTTGTAGCGGGAGCACTTTTTATGCCCGAGCCTGTACGCAGTGACCAGAAGTACCTGCCGGGCCTAGACGGCCTGCGTGCCTTCGCGGTGGCGGCCGTGGTCGCCTATCACTTGGACTTCGGGTGGGCCCAGGGCGGGCTGCTCGGCGTTGGCGTGTTCTTCACCCTGAGCGGCTATCTCATCACCGACATCCTGCTCGGTCACTGGGACAAGAAGGGCCGACTGGGTCTGCGAGACTTCTGGCTCCGTCGAGCGCGGCGACTCCTTCCGGCGCTCTTCGTGATGCTGCTCGTGGTCGCGATCTGGGTGAACACGCTGGACCGCGCTGAGCTGCCCGGATTCCGCGGCGACGTGATCGCGTCCGCGTTGTACGTCAGCAACTGGTGGTACATCGCCGAGCACGCTTCCTACTACGCCCAGTTCGCGCCCCCGGCCCCGCTGGATCACCTGTGGTCGCTGGCCGTGGAGGAGCAGTTTTACCTGATATGGCCGTGGCTGGTGCTATTCGGCGTGCTGCTGTTCGGCAAGCTGACCGTTGGCAAAGGCAAGCACAGCGCGGTGGCCGGCGGCGCGGGCGGCGGCTATCTGAGCGCCCGGACGCGGTACTGGATGGCGGGCGTGACGCTCGCACTCGCCGCCGCGTCGGCCGTGGAGATGGCGGTGCTCTTCCACCCGGGCACCGACCCGACCCGGGTGTATGAGGGGACCGATACTCGCGCGTTCGGGCTGCTGTTCGGCGCGGCGCTGGCGATGGTCTGGCCCACCCGCAGGGCCCGGGTGCCCAAAGCCGCGACCTGGCTTTTCGACCTGGCCGGGGTAGCCGGGCTCGCGGTGATCGGCATCCTTATCTGGCGCACCAACGAGTATTCGGCGTTCATGTTCCGCGGCGGCCTGGTCCTGCTGTCGCTGGCTACCGTGCTGGTCGTGGCCGCGGTCGCCGTGCCCGGTGGGCTGCTCGGCCGGGCGCTCGGCTGGGGTCCGCTGCGCTGGACCGGAGTCCGGTCCTATGGCATCTACCTGTGGCACTATCCGCTGATCGTGCTCACCGCGCCGGCCCTCATCGCCGGTGGTCTCGACATGCCGCGTGCCGTGGCCGCTGCCGCGGCCAGCGTGGTCGTGGCCGCGTTGTCGTGGCGGTTCGTGGAGGAACCGATTCGTCGCGGGTTCCGTGGCGGATTCACCCGGCCGTCGCTGCCGCGCGTGCTGACGCGCCGTGAGGTCATCACCCCGGTGGCCGTGAGCGGGCTGTGCGTGCTCGCGCTCGGCGGCATCGGCGCCAGCGTCGTGGCGGTCATGGAGCGTCCGGCACAAACCGCGGCCGGTTCGCCTAACTCCGCGGCGGCAGGCCAGGTACGGGCGATCATGTCAGCGGTCGGCGAGTTCCCAGGCCAGCGGATCTCGTCATCGGCCTCGCTGAGCGACGCGGGAAGCCGCAACGGGGCCGTGGGCGCGGGATCCGGGCATCGGGCTGCCGCCCCGCCGCCGCGAACCTCGTGCCGCTCCGTGGTGCACATGGGCGACTCCACGTCGGAGGGCCTGATCTCCTCTGATTACCTCCCAAACCCGGCCGACCGGATCACGGCGCGCTACGCCGACGTCGGCGTCACCCACTCGATCATGGAGATCGACGGCGGCACGTCGATCGTTGAGACGATCAACGGCGACCAGAACGAGTACACGATCGCGAAGCACCTTGTGGCCGACGGTTACAACGGGTGCTGGGTGCTGGCCCTCGGCACCAACGACACGGCCGACGTGTACGTCGGCTCCAACGTCGGCCGCATTGCGCGGATCAAGGAGATGATGTCGGTCATCGGCAACCAGCCAGTGATGTGGATTGAGGTCAAGTCCTTGCTGTCCAGCGGCCCGTACTCCGAGCAGAACATGATGCTGTGGAACCAGGCCCTGCAACAGGAGCAGCAGTACTACCCGAACATGCGCCTCTACGACTGGCCGGCCGTGGTGCAAAACAGCTGGTTCATCAACGACGGCATCCACTACACCTCGTATGGGTACCAGCAGCGGGCGCAGCTCATCGCGGACGCCCTCGCCGCCGCGTTCCCCGCAGGGGGGAGTGCTGGCGCGGGCGAGACTGCTGGCGCGGGACAGACGAGCGGCGTGGCCGCCAGTCAGCCGGCGGGACTGGCCTCCTACGTCCCGCCTCAGGTGCTGGACCGGCCCTGAGGCCAGCACACCGCGGCGGCCTGCGCGACCAGGGCTAACCGAAGCAGCAGCGGCAACGCGACCAGCGACCCGGCGTTCGAGATGTCGCCGGCGGCGATGAGTGCGGGGATGGACGCGAGCGGCAACCACTCAACCCGCGCCGCCTCGGCGAGGTCGGTGGGCTCCCCGACCCGCCGCGGGTCACGTCCGGTGAACACGTGGTGCTCGGCGTCGAGCGTGCCCGGCATCGGCTGGAACCTGACCAGGGGATCCACACGGCCAGCACGGTAACCGGTCTCCTCCCGCAGTTCCCTGTTGGCCGCGGCCGCGGGCTCCTCACCGTCCTCGACCATGCCGCCGGGCAGTTCCCAGCCCCACCGATCGGGCACGAACCGGTGCCGCCACAGCATCAGCACCCGCTCCTGGTCATCGAGGAGCGCGATCACCGCGGCCGTGCTCAGCCGCACCACATGATGCCAGTACCTGGGACCGCCCGGTGGTTCCACATCGACCTGCCCGAGCCAGACCCACGGACTGTCGTAGATAACGCGCTCCCCGTACACGTGCCAGTGTCCTAGCGCATCGCTCGCAGTGTTCGTCACAGCCATGACGTTAGTGCTTGCCATCCGCTGCTCCGGCGTACGGGTCAGGACAGCAGGGTGAAGTCGGCGAAGTCAAAGCCGGGTGCCACCACGCAGCTGACCAGCACCTCGCTGCCGCCCGCCGGGCGTGCGGCCTGCCAGTGGCAGCCGGGGATGACGTGCTGCGGCACCTGCCCCGCCGCCAGGTCCGGGCCCAGCGTCACGGCGGCCGCCGCGCTGGCTGGCCGATCGGCCGTCCCGCCGTCGAGCAGGATCAGCGGACCGCCCGAATGCCACAGCCAGACTTCGTCCGAGCGAACGCGGTGCCAGGCCGACTCTTCGCCAGGGGTTAGCAGGAAGTAGATCACCGTGGCGGCTTCCCGCGGCCCTGGATACCCGGGCGGCACGGCCCGCGGCCCGGCCCGCCACGTCTCCCGGTACCAGCCGCCTTCGGGATGTGGCGCGAGGTCGAGCAGTTCGGCCGTACGCGGCCTGGTCTCGGCTGAGTTCATGGCACCACTATCCCGGACTCGCGTGCCCCGTACGTCCCTGCCGCACCATCACGCACGCTGGTGCGTGGCCCAGCCTGTGGGTTGGTCGCCTCCGGCACCGGGAACTCTCGCGGCGATGTCACACCATCATCACCCGTTCACTTTGCATACTCCGCGCATGGACATAAGGGGCATATCGTCGCGAAAAATGGTCACAAAGTATGCAAAGACAACACCAGGGACTGATGCGACACACGTGAAGATGGTAGGGGCGGGGTTGAGACGGTGGGGCGGGGTTGAGACGGCAGGGCGGGGCTGGCGGGGGGCGGCGAGGGCGGGGACGGTGGGGCGGGGCTGAGACGGCAGGGGGGGGCTGGGGCGGCAGGGCGGGGGGGGGAG
>Ga0210390_10004974_pt1 | contig 11175 bp, 8 predicted proteins | sample IncBWH11OmetaG_FD_161050 | JGI IMG/M metagenome (GOLD analysis project Ga0210390, IMG submission 161050) | Forest soil microbial communities from Barre Woods Harvard Forest LTER site, Petersham, Massachusetts, United States - Inc-BW-H-11-O ... | reverse complement strand
CGATCGTTAGCCACCTTTCCTCGAGTTCGTTATCGTCCAAGAGGCTGACGGCGCGGGGGTCGCCAAAGACGAGCGTGGCGCGCTCAAAACGGACACCGTGTTTGGCAAAGTTGCTGGCGTTCTTTGGCTCGTCCCAAGTAAAGCGCATTCAGACGATGTACCTACAATTCTGCATGTACGCGGAGAGCACGTCAAGCGGCGATATTCCAGGAATCCGAAATAGCTCCCGGGAATATTACTCTAACTATATATAGAATATCATTTATCTTTGTTTGAGAATTCGCGCTTACGAGACGAAGGAAGGAAAGAGGGCGCGATGAATCGCGCCCCTACAAGGGAGAGCGGCTAATAACGCCAGCTGGTGGTGTCGGCGCCTGGGGGGGCGGTCTTGAGCATGTGAGATTCGGATTCCCGGAGGACGCGCTGGGTGAAAGTCAGGCCGCCTTCGCGCGTGGTGCTGCCTGGGGGACCGGTGTAGCAGTGGGGTTGGTCGACGCCGTAGTCGAAGGTGGCGTCGGAGTGAGGGTTGGCGGTGGCTTCGAGCGAGCGCTGCATAAGATGGACGGCGCCATCCAGGAAGAAGGTGTCGGCGGTGCCGACCATTACGTGGAGCTTGCCCTGGAGCTTGGGGCCTAGCGTGGGCCAATCGCGTTTCATGATGGCGGTTAGGTCGTAGTGTTCGCGCCAGTAGCCTGCGACATCTTTATTGATCACGCCGGTGCGTTGATCCCAGATTTCGGCGGGGTAGCCATCGGGGCCGGCGGGACTGAAGACGGCTTGCCAGATGTCCCACTGTTCGCCGGAGCGGCCGTGAGTACCGAGGACGAGTTCCCAGCGATTGGTGCCTTCGGTGGTGGCAAGGATGATGCCGGGAGGAGTGCGCATTTCGGACTGGGAGATGCGGCCAAAGGGGCCGATGGTCCAGTAGGCGTTGGGGTCGTCGTAGATGTTCACGGTTTGGTAGGCGTGGAAATCGACCGGGTCGGGGCAGGCGCCCCAGGCGCCGTTGAAATCATCGGGATAGAAAATTTGCGTAGCCAGCGTTTCCCAGCCGCCGGTGGAGCCTCCGTAGACGGCGCGGGCCCATCCCTGGCCGATGCCGCGGAACTGCTTTTCGATGGCGGGGATGAGTTCGCGATTGATGGCTTCGCCGTAGGGGCCGACGTTGGCGGAATCGACCGCGTAGGAATCGTCGTAATAGGGATTCGCGTGCTGGACCAGGAGGAGGAGCATGCGGGGGAGCTTGCCGGTGGTCCAGTCCTGGTAAAACTTGTATTGGGCTTGGGCGCGATCGAGGGAGTAGCCGGTCATGCCGGGGTCGGGAGGCGTGGCGCGGAAGCCGGTGAAGTCATAGGGGAAATGGCCGTGGTCTAGAAGGAGCGGATAGTGCGCGTTGGGATGGGAGGCCCAGCCTTCGGGGAGGACTACGATTGCGCCTAGATACATCGGACGGCCCCAGAACTTTGTGAGGGCTGGGCTTTGGATTTTGATGTGCTTGACCCATTCGGTATCTTTCGCGGGCTCAATGGGGGGAACGACTTTTGTGAGATGGATCTGGATGATGTTGGCGTTTGAGGCGGCAGGATCGATGTGGACGCGTTCGGGCGTGCTGTAAAAATTGCCGGGCTTGGTGTCCCAATGCTGGCCTTCGCCTTCGTCCATGGGGAGCTTGACGGTGTGGCCGTCGGAGCGATGGAAGGTGGTGTATTTGTTAAGGACGCCCTGGACCCAATAGTCGCCGGGGGGAAGATCGCGGAAATTGGCGGTGGGGTAGCCGAGGGCGTCATCGGCGATGATGGCGTTTTGGCCGGGGGCGAGGGCGTCGACGTCGGCGCCGAAGATTTGCTGGGACTGGACTTCTTCTTCGAGGATTTGCGTGCGAGGCTCAGGGTCTTCTTTCGTGGAGATGACGACGTAGACGCGGCCGTCGAGAGGAGAGGGACTGAGTTTCGAATCGAAAGAGAAGGCGAAGCGAGGTTGCGCGGCGGAATTTTTTGGGTGAGGAGTTTGCGGCGCGGCTTGGAGAATTGTCGGCGACGCGGAGAGCGCGACCAACGCTATGGGGCATGCCAGAGCGTTGACGAGAAACTTGCTGGTGGCTTTGCGCGAGACGCTGCGATTATTTTGTGACACTGGGGGCATCAAAATTTTCCTTGGCGAAGTTTGGGTAGCGTTTTTGGAGCCGCGCCATTGTAGCCGAGTGTTCGGGGAATGTCTGCGGCGCGGTGGCGAGCGGACTTAAGGGAATCGGGATGAGAAGAGAAAGGCGCGTGGCTGAAGCCACGCCTCTACAAGGACGGAAGAAGCGACGTGGGACAGGGAGGTGAGTTGTCCGCCGGGATTAGGCTGCTGCCGCAACAGTTTTCTTGGTGGATTTGCGGCTCTTCTGGAGCAGTTCGCGTTCGGCGCGGACCCAGTCCTCGAGCGGGTTGCCGGGGGCGCCGTTGCGCTCGAGGTAGATCTCGTAGGCGCGCTGCGCGATTTTTTCCTCAGGGGAAAGCTTTTTCTTAACGGAGGGGGATTTGCTCTTTGTCGATGAACCGTTACCGTTTGTTCTTGCCATAAGCTCCTCGTTCAGGCCGTGACCCACGGCCTTGATCCAACCTTTCGAGAAATGCCGGCCGTGCGCGGCCAGATCGCTGAATTATAATCGATTCGAAGCCGACTGGCATGCTTCGATAGACGCGGCATCTATTATGAGAGCGAATTGATGCTGAAAGGTAGACGAAATTTGAATGGGGAGTATCGAATTCCGCAATAATTGGGGCGCAGGAAAATGGTGCGAGACCCGGCAGAGCGAGGGAGATACTGGAGTTAGGTCATCACAGGAGTGTTGGCTCAACCGTTTGCGATGGAGAAATACTTCAGGACGCGAAGCCGCTTGTCGCTGGGATGGCGCGGGGGTATGCTTCCGTGGCGGCGTTCGAAGAAGCGTGGCGCGAGATGAGCGCCTTAGGCGGGGAGGAGAATGAAGATGAAGCAAATTGGATTGGTAATGGCGGGGTTGCTGGTCAGCGGGGCGATGTGTGCGGCGCAGGATGCGGCACCGTCGGGGCCGGTGGCGAATCCGGTGACCACGATGGTGAAAAGTCAACTGACGCGATATGAGAAGAACATGGTTGCGGCGGCGGACTCGATGCCGGCGGAGAAATATGGCTTCAAGCCGACAGCGGAGATGAACTCGTTTGGGCATGTGGTGATGCATATCGCGCAGTCGAATTATTTTCTGTGCGCAAAGATTTCGGGGCAGACGGCGCCGGAGTTCAAGCTGACGGACGCGGATGGGAAGGACAAACTGGTGGCGGGGTTGAAGGCGTCGTTTGAGTTTTGCTCGACGGCGCTGGCGGGAGTGGACGATTCGAAGCTCAGCGATCCGTTAACCCTATTCGGAAATAGACAGACCTCGCGGGCGGGGGCGCTGATTATTTTGAGTGACGATTGGTATGACCACTATGCCGGCCAGGCGATCTATTTGCGGCTTAACGGGATTCTGCCGCCGACGGCACAACCTGCGCCAGCGAAGTAGAAGGCTCGAGTTCGCTCAGGCAAGACTCTCAACTAGGGCGGCGATATCGCAGAGAACATCTCAATGTGAAACAGCACGCTGAGAGGGACTTGAGAAAGTCTTGTTGGAACCAGATCCTTCTGCGGCGCAAGGCGTTCGGGTAGGATTACCCATCCCCGGCTAACTGGCTTAATTACAATAACTTATAATTACTATGGGCGGCGCAATGCGCTGGTGGAACCGGTTCGCAAAAAACGCGGAAACTTGGTAGCAGGACTGCAGCTTTAGTGCGGCAAAAGGGAGTGGCTACGGTGTGGGTGGTCCCAGAGCCGAGTCCCCGCCTGCTGCTTTAAGGCCGCACGATGACAAGCCAAAAACGAAAGACTCACTGCGCCGCGACATGCGGCTGCCTACTTCTAGTGCTGCTTAGCCTGACGCCAGTCCTGGCGCAGGATAATGACCGCAAAATCGTGAAAAAGGTGGACGTGCAGTATCCGGCCATCCTGAAAAGAAGAGGAATTGGCGGGACGGTACGCCTGAAGGTTGCCATTCATGCGGATGGGAGCGTTAAGGACGTTGAGGTGCTAGGTGGAAACCCGGCTTTGGCCGATGCCGCCGAGAAATCCGTACGGCAGTGGCGATTCTCGCCGGGCGGCGAGAGCACGATGACCGTGGCCGTGATGTTCGATCCGAACAGTTAAGCGATCGATTTGATTCCTGCAAGAATTCAAGCCTTCCCCTACAAAATTTTAGGTGTTTTCCTTCGGTACTCGGGAGACACGGAGCGATAGCTCAGCCGCCCCTGTATTTCTGTCTTTCGACAATTGAATCTGAACGACGTTCGCGCGCCGCATAGCACGCGACTGCGTCAGACCTGAAGGACATCGCCTTCACGGGCGACGATTTCGTACAGAACCGGGTTGACGAAGAAGCCGAGAACCAGGCGCGAGACGAGGCCGGCGACGACGACGATGGCGAAAGGCTTTTGCGTGTCGCTGCCGACACCGGTGGACATGGCGGCGGGGAGCAGACCGAGGCAAGCGACGAGCGCAGTCATCATGATGGGGCGAAGGCGGAGGAGTGAGGCCTCGAGCGTGGCGTCGCGGACGCTTTTTCCTTCGAGGCGAAGCTTGTTAATGTAGCTGACAAGAATAACGGCGGTTTCGACCGAGACGCCGAGCAGAGCTAGCAAACCGAGGATGCTGGAGACGCTGATGGGTGTGTGGGTGAGCTTGAGGGCAATGAGCGCGCCGACAGGTTCGGTCAGGATGACGCCGAGAGCGATGGTGATGGGGAATTTGAAATTGCCGTAGAGCGCAAAGAGAATCATGAAAATGAGCAGGAGCGCCAGCGGGCCGATGACGAAGAATTGCGCCTTGGCTTCGAGGAGCTCGCTGTACTCACCCCCCCAATCGAGACGGTAGCCTTCGGGAAGAGTGACGGCTTTTTTGACGGCGTCCTGGCCTGCGTTTACGGTGCCTTCGAGGTTGCGGCCTTCCACGGAAAACTGAATGCCAATGTAGCGCGAATTGTTTTCGCGATAGATGAAGGAAGCGCCGGAGGCTTCCTTGATAGTGGCGAGTTCGGAGAGAGGAATCTGCTGGCCGGCGGGCGCGGGGACAAGGAGATCGCCGATGGCGCGGGCACTGGAACGGTATTGCGGTTCCATTCGAACGACGAGGTCAAAAAGTTTTTCGCCTTGAATCACTTGTGTCGCAGCTTGACCGCCGATCGCGGCTTGGACGACGGCTTCTACGTCGGCGACGTTGATGCCATAGCGCGCGATTTTGGCACGGTCGGCGTCAATGAGGAGACTAGGCTGTCCGAGCTCGCGGACAACGGTTAGCTCCTTGAAACCGGGTGTTTTGGCCAGAATATTGCGAATCTCGACGGCTTTCTTCTCGAGGACGTTGAGATCGGGGCCGAAGACTTTGACGGCCAAGGAGGACTTGAGTCCGGTGAGAGCTTCGTCGACGGCGTCTTCGGCGGGCTGGGTAAAATTAAAGATTACGCCGGGATAAGACGCGAGTTTTTTGTCGAACTCGCGGCTAAGCTCTTCCTTGGTGTGAATGGAGCCGGATTTCCAAGACGCGTCGTCGTAAGGCTTCAATCCAACATAAAACTCACAGTTGAAAAATCCGGTGGGATCGGTGCCGTCATCAGGGCGGCCAAGCTCGGAGCCGACGACAGTGACCTGCGGGTATTTCGAAAGAATATCGCGGACCTGCGGAGCGAATTTGGCGGAGTCTTCGAAAGAAATCGTGTAGGGCATGGTGGCGCGAAGCCACAGAGCGCCCTCATCGAGGTGCGGCAAGAATTCGCCGCCGATAAAGGGGAGGAGGAGCAGCGTGGAGCCAAAGATAAGAGTGACGACAATCAGAGTCAACGCCGGATGATTGAGGCACCACTCGAGTTGCTTGCCATAACCGGTGCGGACGCGCTCGAAAAGGCGATTGGGCTTTTCCTTGACGCCGTTCTTGAACCAGTAGGAGGCCAGGACGGGAACCAGAGTGAGTGTGAGGACGAGGGCGCCGACGAGCGCGAAGGCCATGGTGTCCGCCATGGGATGGAAAAGTCTTCCGGCGGGACCGGTGAGGGCATAGATGGGGAGGTAACCGGCGATGATGACAGCGACGGAATAAAAGATGGGGCGGTCGACATCGCGAGCGGCGGCGAGGATGACCTCGTTGATTTTGTATTCCTGGCCATGGCGGAGGCTGAGCTCACGGTAAATGTTTTCGACCATGACGATGGTGCCGTCAATGATGATGCCGAAATCGATGGCGCCGATGGAGAGGAGGTTGGCGGCTTCGCCGGTAGCGTGGAGAAAGATGAAGGCGAAAAGAAGAGCAAGTGGAACGGTAAGCGCGGTAATAACGGCAGCGCGGATACTGACAAGGAAAAAGATAAGGACGATGAGAACGAGCACCATGCCGCGCACGAGATTCCACTCGACGGTGTCGGTGGTGACTTTGACGAGATCGCTGCGGTCATAGTAAGGGCGGACTTTGACGTCGGGTGGAAGCAGGTCGCGGTTGATCTCGACGGTTTTTTTCTCGACGCCTTCGAGTACGTTTTGCGTCTGCTCACCACGGCGCATGAGAATGACGCCTTCGACGGCGTCGGGGTTGTCTTTCCCCTTTTCCCCTTTGTCCTGGAAGCCGAAAATGCCGAGTCGCGGGGCGCTGCCGATGACGACGCGGCCAATGTCTTTGACGCGGATAGGCACACCGTTGCCGCTGCCGACAACGACTTCGCCAATGTCTTCGGTGGTTTTGACGAGACCGAGGCCGCGGACGTAATAAAACTGGCCGCCCTGGGAGTAGAAACCGCCGCCGGTGTTGGCGTTGTTAGCGGTGAGAGCGTTGAGCACCTGCACGACGGGAAGGTGATAGTTGTAGAGCTTCACCGGGTCGAGCAGCACGTGGTACTGCATCGTAGGGCCGCCGAAGCCGGAGTCATCGGCAACGCCAGGAACGCTGCGGTAGGCGCGCTCGATGATCCAATCCTCGAAGGTGTGGAGTTCCATCGGCGAGCGATCGGGGCTCTCGATGACGTAGCGGTAGACGAGGCCGCTGGGACTGAACAGTGGAGCCATGCTGGGCGTAACGCCGGGCGGAAGAGTGGCGTCGCTGAGGCGCTGGAAAACGACCTGGCGGGCAAAATAGGAGTCAGTGCTGTCCTCGAAGGTGAGGATGACATCGCTCAGACCGTAAAGCGAAATGGAGCGCATCACCTTGAGGTTCGGCGTGCCATTCATGGCGAGCTCGAGGGGAAGCGTGGTGAGGCGCTCGACCTCTTCGGCAGCATGGCCGGGCCACTGGGTGATCAGCTCGACCATGGGCGGAGAAAGATCGGGATACGCGTCGACGGGCATGCGGCGGAAGGATTCGGCACCGGCGATTACTATCAACAACGTGATGATAATGATGAGGAAGCGCTGGCGCAGGGCGAATTGGACAATGTGATGGATCATCGTGATTTCTCTTGGCCGCTTCTCCCTTTAGTGCTCCAAAGAATTCTTGAATTGCAGAAATAGGCTACCGTCGCCAACAACGCGCTCGCCTTCCTTGAGGCCACCTGTAATCTGCGTGCGGCCGCCATGGCTATCTCCGAGCTGGATCAGGCGGCGCGCGAACTCGTTTTGTTTCGTGGAAGACTGCACGTAGACGAAGGGCTGGTTTTCTGTGTCGCGCAGCACAGACGCGTCCGGAACCGTCAGAGCATTGGCGATGGAGCCGGCATTTACATAGGCGGTGACGTACATATCCTTCTTTAGCTTGTTGTTAGGATTTTCAGTGACAATGCGCGCCTGAACCGTGCGGGTGTTGGGATCGAGAGCCGTAGCGATGTAAGAAATTCGCCCATGAAACTTGTCGGGATACGAATCAGTATCGACGTCCACACTATCTCCCAAGTGAGCGTAGGCCATTTCGCCCTGGTAAATATTGACGAGGACCCAGACCGTCTTCATGTCCGAAATGGTGAAGACCTGGGTTGCGCCTGCCTGAAGCAGTTGGCCGGGTCCGACGAGGCGTTCGACAATTTCTCCGCCCACGGGAGCGAGTACGGGAATTTGCGAAGTGGTTTTCGGTGGATTCTTCGCAAGAGATTCGGGATCGCTGACCCCCAGCACGCGGAGAGCGTCTTCGCTGGACTGGAGATCCGCCTGGGCTAGATTGCGCGTGGATTCGGCGGTCTGAAAGTCGGCCTCGGCAATGGCACCATGAGCGAATAGATCCTGCGCGCGGGTGTAGAACTTCTGGGCGAGAAGAAAAGCATCGCGGGCCTTGATGTAGGCGGAGCGCGCCGCAGAGTAGTCCGGGCTGTTGACGGTAAGGAGCGGCTGGCCTGCGTGAACGGTTTCGCCGGGGGCAACGAGAAGTTCGTGAACGGGCCCGCCGATGGCGGCGAAGACTGGGGTGGTCATGAAGGAGTTGTAGGCCACGGCGCCGGTGAGCCGCAAAACCCGCGGGAGGCTGGCCTTTTCGACGGACACTACCTGGACGTGAGCCATCTGATCCTGGGGAACGGTGAAGAGCTCGGCAGATTCCTCTTTCGACTCGCTCGAGGAGTAGGAAGTCATCTTGGACTCGGAACCGCCAGAACTGCAGCCAGCGAGCGAGGCCATCAGAAAGCCCGTGGCCAAGAAAGAGGCAGCAACAATCGAGACGCGAAACTGGGTTTTGAAATTCATGGCAGATTCCTCGTTCCTACGGCTTGGCGCATCTGTTCGAGCGCCGTCATATAGCTGGCAAGCGCCTGGCGGTAGGCCAGCTGGTTGGCGCGATAGGTGCGCTCTGAATCGAGAAAATCGAGCAGGCTGGCGGCGCCTTTTTTGTAGGCGTACTCAGTGATATCGCGCGATTTCTGGGCCTGGTCGACGTACCCGCCGCGGTAAAGCTGAATGATTTGATCGTTGGAGTGCAAGGCCTCATAGGCGTCGACGACGTCGGTGAGGACTTGTTGGGCGGCTTCGCTCTGCAATTCCTGGAATTGGGTAATGGCGTAGCGGGTGCGCGCGATCTCGCCTTGATTGCGGTCGAAAATGGGGAGATCGATATTGAAGAAGAAGGTGCCGCTGTTGACGCCCGCGACGTGCGAGTAATCAAAAGTGACGTTCAAGTCGCGCTTGCCGTTGGCCTCTGCCAATGACTCCTGGCTATGAGCAGCGGTTACGCCCAATTGGGCAGCCTGCAGATCCGGGCGAGTGCGAAGCGCCAGCGCTTTGAAATCGTCGATACCTCCATGAACAGGCTGGTAGTCGAGAGAGCCATCGACGTCATAGTCGTCGGGAACGGACTCGAACCCGAGGAACTGGCGAAGGGCGGCAAGCGCCTGGACTTTAGAAAGTTTCGCGGCAAACACATCCGACTGGAATTGCAACAATTGCAGTTTGATTTTGAGCAGGTCGCCTTCGCTCATGTCGCCCGCTTTATAGCGGAACTCACTGATATCGACGGTCTTCTGAAAGCTGTCGAAATCCTGCTGGGCGAGGTCGAGAGTAGATTGCGCGAGTAGAACGTTGATGAACTGCTGGGACAGGTTGAAGGTGAGCTGGCGCTCGTTGTCGGTCACTTGAGCACGGGTGATGGCGGTCTGATCTTTAGCGGCTTGCAGGCGATGCTGACGCTTGCCGCCGCGTTCGAAGAGGTAGCCAATGCCTATGTCGAATTGCGCCTGGTTCTCGAAATAATTCGCGGTAAAGTTACTGGGTTGAAAAATGGGGAGGAACTGCGTATCCCATGCCAGAACGGGATTGGGACGAAGATTGGCGGTGATTTCCTGGGCCTGATTTTGAAGAATGGTCGAGCGCGCCGCGAGCAGAGCGTGATTGTGCTGCAACGCAAGACGAATGGCTTCGTCGAGAGTGATGAGCGTGGGCGCGGGCTTGCTGGTGTCCGCGCGGGGCGGGGCAGCCTGTGCGGGGAATGCGGGCGGAGCAGGCGCGGGGTTCTGCTGGGCCAGCACGCAGACGGGCAGGGCCAAAAGCGCGGTGGCCAATGCCGTTCCTTTCTTCATGTTAGTACTCCTCTAGAGTCCCGTGCGATAGGGACAAGTCGATGCAGTTATGAAGGGACCAACAAAATGGAAGAATTGCGGAGAACTACAGAGCCGGAGGCGCGCGAGGAGAGGTGGAACGCCGAATTTCTACAGAAGGAGAGAGAATGGTGGCGAAAACTTCGAGCCGGTTCACGACGGGAACTACGGCCAGATCTGGAGTCTGAGTCGTAATCGCAGAGCCTGCGGTCGAACAAAGCTGACAGGGGTGCGAACCACTTGGCGCGGAATTCAGGTCGGCACAAAAGTGGAACTGCGCCGCCAGGAAGATGATTCCGAGCAGCAAAGCGCAAAATCGTGCCTTATTAGGGTTAACGGACATCTTTCTACTAAGACGAAGCTTAGGCCGGAATGGTTGCGGGGTCAAGCAACGGAAAAGGATAGGGGTCAACTTTCTGCATCCTTGCCGCAGGCCCGAACGTCAAAGGTGTTAGGCTGATATAGGATCATGGAACCGGGTAGAACTATATTCGGACCTGCGATGGCTCGCCGCGCGCTAGCGGTGCTGGCGTGCGCCGTCCTGTTGTATTTTGCGGCGGGCGGCAGCCTGCTCCACCAGCATACGGGTGGTCCGGAGACGGCTTGCCACATCTGCCAGTCGTTGCACATGCCCGTGCTGGCCGCGGCTGCGCTCGACCTTGTCGCCGCTCCCGAGCTGATCGCCAGATATACCTCGCTCCCGCAGCATGCTGCGCCGAGCAATTCGTTTTCTCTGCACCGCGCCTCCCGAGCGCCTCCATCCGCGTAATTCCCATCTCCTGCTAGTGAATCGCACAAATAAGCGCTGACCCTTACCTGGGCCAGCGCTACCGCCATTTTTCCAGGCGGCCTCTATCCACAAGAAAAACTTAGAACCCTCGGGAGGGTGGAGAAAATGTTTAAGCGTTCAAGCATCTTTGCATTTCTTGCTTTGGGGATTGTTTTGGTACTTGGGGCCGGGCAGGCAAGAGGACAGGCTTCGGGAACGATCGAAGGGGTGGTGAAGGATCCCTCGGGGGGTGTTGTCCCGAATGCGACGGTCGAGATTTCCTACTCGGTGAGCGGATATAAGCGGCAAGTCACGACGGGGAGCGATGGAAGTTTTCGATTCACGAACGTCCCGTTCAACA
>Ga0210390_10004973_pt1 | contig 11176 bp, 3 predicted proteins | sample IncBWH11OmetaG_FD_161050 | JGI IMG/M metagenome (GOLD analysis project Ga0210390, IMG submission 161050) | Forest soil microbial communities from Barre Woods Harvard Forest LTER site, Petersham, Massachusetts, United States - Inc-BW-H-11-O ... | reverse complement strand
TGGAAGCCAAGAGGGGACATGCCGATATAGCGCGTACCCAAATTGCGAAGCTTCTTAACCGACTCAGGTCAACCGACGATACCTACCGGATTGCTGATGCCTACAGCACCCTCGGCCAACTGGATCTGCAGGAGGGAGACGTCGATGCCGCACAAAGAAATCTCACGTCGGGGTTGGTTGTCACCGAGCACATTCTTCGCACTCTAAGGACGGAAAAGGAAAAGATTGAGTGGGAACAAAAAGCATCGCCCTCCTATCGGGGCCTGGTGCAAATACAGCTCCGTAATGGAGACCCGCAGCGTGCATTGGAAATATGGGAATGGTATCTGGGGGCGACCGTTCGTAAGCCGCAAATACCGGCGCTTTCAGCGCGACGGGATCTTGCCGAGGCGGCTTCTGGGGCAGATCTCACACAGAACCTTGTCGAGGTTGCCTCCCACTTGCCGGAACTGACCCATCAGACGGTGCTGTCCTACGCAGTGCTTGCGGACGGTCTCGCAATATGGGGATATGACGATCGTGGGGTGTTCCATGCGCTTGTGAATCGAGACCCTGAGGCGATTGCGCTTCAGGCTAGACAGTTTCTTGATCTCTGTTCCAATCCGCATTCGGATGTTGCCGTGTTGCAGCGATACGGTCGGGACCTATACAGCCTTCTGATCGCACCCATTGAACCGCATTTAGACCGCAACCGCGGGCTAGTCATTGAAGCGGACGGCGTGCTCACGCCGATTCCCTTCGAAGCACTGGTTGATCCGACCGCTCACTACCTCGGTGAGAAGTATACAGTTACATCGTCCTTGGGCCTGTACTTTGATTTGCAGCTTCGACCACTCCAAGAGATAACTCCCACCGATGCTGCTCTGGTGGTGGCAGTTGATGCACCGCATGGATTCCCTACGCTTGAAGGACTTGATCAGGAAAGCGATACCATTGCACGCCGTTTTGACGCTCCGATAGTGTTGAAGAATGGCCAGGCCACGCTGCAAGCGGTTGTGAACGCTCTCTCTACGAGTTCTGTTTTCTAGTTTGCTGGTCATGCGCTGGCGGAGCCGGGACGGACGGGCCTGGTATTGGGTGACTATGACGATAAGCTTGGCGGACCGAATCTCTTGACTGCCGGGAGTTTGAAACCGGACCGCGTCAAGCAGATGCAGGTAGCTGTTCTTGCGGCTTGCGATACGGGCATCGGCGAAAACGGCATGTACACGGACGTCACGAGCCTGGCACGAGCACTCGTCCGCGCTGGTGTGCCCCGAGTAATCACTAGCCGTTGGAAACTGACATCGGGCGCCACGGATCGCCTTGCGCTTCCGTTTGTTTTCCCAAGAAAATCGGTGGCGACGGCCCGTCACCCCTACTACTGGGCTTGTCTCAACCAATTTGGAGGGTTCGATGTTGCGTCTAGCAGGAGGTAACTTTATGAAATCGCTCGTCCGTTGCGTAGCCACACTCGTTGCTCTTTGCGTGTCGACACAGCTATGTGCTCAAAGCAAAGACCTGACATTCGAATTCGTTGGTCCATGGGCCTTCGTCCAAACGGCGACCAGCATTGTTGCTATTGCTCCCACTGGCCACCATTCCCCTCTTCAGGTCCAGGGACAAACTGGCGTGCAGTTGGCTGGTGGGATTTATCAACTAAAACTGAGCAATCCCCAACCAGGTACTGGCGGAAATATGCCGCCGTGGGTCAACGCCACAACCACTGCGGCGAGGCTCATTTGGTTAACTACGCACCAAGCTAACACGGACAGGGAGCGTTATGCATTGAGTCTGCCGCCGGGAGGTGCTTTTGAGCTGCCTCCAGGCCCAAACTCGACAGAGGAGGCAAGTATTAGCGACCATTTCGATCCTCTTGCTCCTGTACCCAAATCGTATGCCAAAGACGTCAAGATTCACTATGCCGTCGCTGACTTGAGTGTGACACTCTCTGGAACGCCTGACATGGGGCCATCGCTTCCTCAATTAAGCATCACGGGACCGATCAGCATTACTCTTGAGCCTGAGAACGGAGCCAACCATTATTGCGACTATCATGCCAGGATGGCGTTCAAGGAGATGAACGATCTGCTCCAGTCGGGTCTATTCGTTGACTATCCTTACTACTGGCAATCTTGTCGCGACGACTGGGATCCGCAAAAAACTTATGACCAATTGAGCGGATTCCAGGTCGGTCCGCCAGCCCCTGAAGCCCAGAGGGTTGACATCAAACCGATTCTTTCCGTTCTTCAAGAAATGCAGAAATCTACGCAGGATCTCCTCCCGAAAGACTCCGAGTCTCTGAAGACTCTGAAAGACGTCGAGTCATATGTAAGATCGTGGCGAAGCGGTGAAGGGGACTACTCGAACGGTGAGAAACTTGCGAAGCGGATGAAGGACCTGTCCCGCAAGCTAGTCGAATTGCAGGACAAGGATGATAAATCGCGCTCCGAACGACTCCATCTGCTGCGGGAAATTGACATTCTCGCGCCTGTCATACCATATGGTGGACCAAGCGGAAGAAACTGCAAGGCACCAATGATGAGCGCGAGTGTCGTCCCCTAGCATCATTCGTGCGACTTCCATTTCTTTAATTGCAAAATAAGACGCTTGGAGAGTCAAGACGGACGTGTGGCAAGGCTTAGGGCGGGGTGAATAGTTTGATGTCTCCGGCGTGGCTTGAACATCAGTGACCCCTCCTAATACGAACGATCATCAGTTGCAGGAGTGACTTCTTGGAAAACTTACTCTTTCGCGAAACCGAGATCGACAATCTTGAGAAAGCTGTAACGCGCACTCTTTTTTTGGCTGACAGGTTAACGATCATTGGCATTAGCGGCAAAGCTGGGGTCGGGAAAAGCATCTTGACCAATCACGTTTTGTCTCAAGTAGAACAAAACGACGGAAGTATCTTGAGGTTGTCCGTAAACGGCTCGTCTACAGCCCACCGTGATGACTTCTTTGCACTCATCGACAAGCTGACTCTAGCGAGGGTTGAGCGGTCTCAGAATTCGAACGAAGCTTTTCCAGGCATGAGAAAGGTCGTCCGGAAACATGCTGCTTTTGCGACTGCTGTGTCGGATGAAATGGATCGAAAGAATCTAGACCAAACGCTTAAGGAAACCATGCTAGCCATGATCCGGGCAGGCAGATACGCCAATAAGCTTGTCCCGCACACAAAGAAATTCGTTAATTTCGAAGCGCTTGAGAAATCCGGCGACTCAAAAAGAACTCCCGAGAAGGAACTCACTTCTCTCGCCTCCTTTGCGACAAGAGAAGTAAGGTTCTTGCCATCACCGATTCAAAACGCGCTTGGAATTACGTTTAGAAATGAACTCCGCAGAGATCCTTACGGCCTCGCGGCCCGTGCATTGCTGGATGATCTTCGGCGTCTCGTTTTTGATCCGGAACTCTGCGATCCCGAGCATAAGTCAGGTTCGGAAAAGCGATTCAGAAGAGTGGTGATTGTGATCGACGACTTCGAAACGTTGGGGGCCTGTCTTTCCGATTTTCTGTTTTCCTCGCTGCTCCCACTGGCGAAAGATGAAGATTTTGGTACGGTGCTTATTGTGGTAGGCCGGGACGATCTCAGCCAGACCCTCTCCCCCTCCATTTACAACCAGTATCAAAGAAGTATCAAGGCAGAAGTGTCCCTGGAGCCCTTCAATCGCGATCAAACCATCAGTTTTTTGGCGGACAATGGGATCGTTGGCCCTCAATCGGAGGACATCTTCGACTGGAGTAGAGGAAATCCATACCTTCTATCGCTACGGCGTCGGAGCAAACATAACCTGAACGCATCCAGAGAATACTACCTCCGCGGCACGCAATGGATGAAGGAATCGTTCTGTAATGTTGAAGCTTGCAACTATGGTGGCACCAAGTTTGACATGGTCAACCCCGACGAAACGATGAGCACCGACTATATCCTTCCGGGAGTGCCGAATAAGCGCCTAGTCTTTGCAGCCCTCAACAGAGACTCGGCAATCGTTGTTTATGAACGTGGCGGATACGCGAATTTACTACGCACAACGATTCTGGATTTTAGGGATGGGAAAACTTGGGATACGACTCTCAACAGCTACTCCATAAGAAATCTGCCGGCGTTGCGAGTCGCGCTCAGTCAAGAGAAATACGGTATGGCTGACGGTAAGTAAGCACCTGATTGTTGACAAATCCCGATCTCTGCCACTCAAGACCCCTGCCCTGCTTGACGTTCCTGATGCTCCTCAAGCAGTCGAGAGTCTTTGTACGCATCTTGCAGCGTCGAATACCAGCAATAATCCGCATCGAAGTCACGGTGCGAAAGGAAAACAAGCCCCACGGATGCTCAGGAGCAAAGCCATAGTCTGAAAACGCAATCCCGTAGTCATAGCGAGAACTCTCCGCAACTATCCAGACCGGATAATCCACAGGTGTCTTTTCCCATCCCCAAGTTCTCATTTCAAGCCGTGGGGTGATTAAAAATGTTTGGATTCCTTCCACGATGCCGCCGTTGGCAATCTTCCGGACTTCACTCCCAACGAGAACGCGCACTTCGTCCGCTGTTCTGTCTGGCACACCGCGCAGGCTGGGATGCGACGTTCTCCGCTCCTAAGAGCGTTTCATTGACTGCCCTCGTTGGCGGAGACGATCGTGTACGCCAGGCACATAGGGAAAGCGTGAAGGTAGCACTTGGCGAAATGGAGAAATATGTCCAGGCTCGTATCGGCGGAAATCATCCCGCGGAAACAACCGGCAAGTGGGTGGCAGTCAGCTTCGAGCACGATAGTGCCCGACCAGTGAACGGGTATGGGTCGGTTATTGAAGCTCTCTTGTCCGGTCGAGATGCGACTAGCATCCACAGTACCGAATCCGCTCAGATGGTGGATGCTTCGTAAACGTCTGACCAACCCACCTGTTCGCAGCCTGGCTTTTGTGTTGAAGTTCCCGGATGAGCGGAGAACGGACAAGTTCGCAAGCCAAAAGACGTACACGGGCAGAGGTTCAGAAGCTGGTCGAACAGTTCCGCCAGAACGGAATGCGACGATTCGATTTTTGCCGAGACAAACGCTTGAGTCTCAGCACTCTGGCACGCCATCTGCGAAAGTCGAAAGAGAAAGACCGTGGGCGCAAGAAGCCGACGACGGCGACCCTGGTTCCTGTCGCGATCGCAGAAGTCAAACACTCGTTACGCACATTGGATTCCGGACTAACCGTCATACTCTCGGGTGGACGCCGAGTGGAAGTACACGCCGATTTTGACGTGCCCACTTTGCACCGGTTGCTCACTGCGCTGGAGCCGGCATAACCCGTGTTCGGAATTGGCAGGGCCACGCGCATTTATCTGGCCGCTGGGCCGACCGACATGCGCAAGGGATTTGAGGGACTCTATCCAATACATCAATTCATCGGCTCTCTGCTTTTACACCGTCGGCGTGGGCTGCCTCAAAATCCGCCTGACAAGACCGTGAGCCTCTGCGGATAGACGGTTAGTTGACGGAAGCAGAGACTCACCTGCACCTTGCCTCGTCAAAGCATTTCGTGACTGTCATTACGTCTGGACACCGGGTTTCCATCAAAGGCAATATTCCACATCGCGAATCGAAGGATTGTGAGGAGTAATCTCCGCAGCCGAACAGTACCGGCGTCCGCAATCCAGATGCCTACAGCAGCTGGCAAGAAAGTCGCTTTCAAACTGCGAGCGCTGCCACGAGGGAACTTCGAGATCTTCTTGAGTTACTTTCTCCAGAAAAAGTCATCGTTCATGAGACTGGAATGGTGCTGAGATTAACTGAACTTGTTCCATTTTTGTAACAAACTGGGCATCTAAGGCGGTTGTCGACGGGATGCCACGCTAAGCCTCGTTTAGCAATGAAACTTGCCTCAAGGAAAAATGTCGAACATGGATAACACATTGAAAATAAACCTAATAGAGCTTTCAGTTTTGCTGTAGATGATTCTTGCCCATAGTCAAACCGCAACAGCTATTTACGAAAAACGGAATTTCCACAGCCCACGGTTCTGCTTTCGTCTTCCTGCCCTTAGGTTTACCCACTCACCCAGCGGGCGGTCGTAAGCAGAGGCTCACCACTTCGAAGGGAATCCCAGGTCGGCAGTGATCAGCCAAAGCTCTCGTCTATCGCGGACGGAGGAAATAACTCCATGCTCACGTTCATGCGACGGAAGCTGAGCGTTTGTGCTGCGTTTCTGCTGTGCTTCTTCCCGGTTTTGTTGCAGGCGCAGACTGCGCAATTCCTGTGGGAGGATTCGAGCAACCAGGGAACCTGGATTTCCACGTATGGAGCCGACGGCTACAACGTCATCGGCCCTACCACGGAATATCAAAGTTATCCTTCGTACGCCACGGTCACTCCGAGCGGACAGACGGAAAACACATGGAGTTCAAACACGCAGGATCCGCGTGCGCTGCAAGTCCCCGGACAGACCTATCGAATGGCTGCTTCGTGGTATTCGACCACGGGTTTTACGATTGACATCAATCTCACCGATGGCAATACGCATCAGGTGGCGGTCTATTGCCTAGATTGGAACAGGAGCGGACTTGCGCAGGTAGTAAACGTATTGAACGCCGCAAACGGGGCCATTTTAGATAGCCGTACACTAAACGCCTTTCAGAACGGTCAATATCTTGTCTGGAGCCTGAGCGGACACGTGCAGATACAGGTGACTCCCCTCGTCGGGCAAAACGCCGTGATCAGCGGATTGTTTTTTAGTCCTGTGGGAACACCGGTGGCACTGGGGCTGTCGCAGCAGTCCGGAGCAGTCGGTGCGTCGGTAACACTTTTCGGTTACAACCTTGGAACCAGCGGGACATTGACTTTCAACGGCACACCGACCGTCGCTTCTCAGACGAAGTGGAGTAACACAAGTGTTACCACAGTCGTGCCAACAGGAGCCACAAGCGGGCCGGTGGTTGCGACGGTCGGCGGCGTGAAGACCGGTAACAACGCCAATTTCACGGTCCTCTCCGGCCAGACACTTCAATTTCTTGGAACCGACGGTGGAACCGAGGGCACCTGGGAAGGTGTTTATGGAGCTGACGGATACAATGTCATCAACCTCACGCCGTCTTATCCCTCCTATGCAACGGTAACGCCAAGCGGATATACGGAATATACCTGGACTTCAGACACGACGGACCCTCGTGCGCTCCAGGTCCCCGGTCAGTCCTATCGAATTGCCGCTGCATGGTATTCGACCACGAATTTTACGGTTGGCGTCAACCTGACCGATGGCAACACCCATCAGGTCGCGGTCTACTGTTTGGATTGGGATCTGCAAGGGCGGGTAGAAACGGTCAGCATTCTCAACGCCACAACCGGAGCGGTGCTCGATAGTCACACAATCAGTTCTTTTTCCACCGGCCAGTACCTTGTCTGGAATCTTAGTGGAAATGTAGAAATTCAGGTCACCGAAGTCTCCGGGCCTAACGCCGTCATCAGCGGTTTATTCTTCAGCCCGGCCGGCAGCGGAATTCCGAGCATTTCGGGTTTATCTGAAAACGTAGGTCCGGTGGGAGCGAGTGTCACCGTTTTGGGCACGAACTTTGGCTCGTCGCTGACATTGGCATTTAACGGCACCAGCGCGACCCCCACATCTTCGAGCAGCACCAGCATCACAGCGCCAGTCCCAACAGGAGCAACGACCGGGAACGTCACGGTCGCGGCTGGAGGCAAGACCAGCAACGGAGTGCCGTTCACGGTAGTCCCCGTGGTCACTGGCATTTCGCCAACTTCCGGAGCGCCTTCTACCGTGGTTCAGATCAGCGGGACCGGTTTCGGAAGTACGCAGGGCACCACCGCCGTCCAATTCAACGGAATCACTCAGACGCCCGGGCTGTGGACGGCTACGCAAATCAATTCCGACTTGCCAAACGCGCTGGTTCCGGGGCCGGTATACGTGACGGTCGGTCAAAGTAACCCTGTGGTTTTCACCTTAGTCGGCAACGGCGCGATCAGTGGCACGATTACCAATGCCGCAAGCGGCGCGGCGGTCAGCGGCGCGGCCCTAAATCTGTACGCAAATGGCATTCTGGTGGAGTCAACCACCAGTTCGTCGACTGGAACCTACTCCTTCGCGAGTGTTACGACGGGAACCTATTCGCTGACTTGCACAGCGACCGGGTTTACTCCGGCAACTGTTGCGACGGTTCCAGTTCAGGCGGGGGGAACCACCACCGAGAACATTGCGCTGGCGACGCCCAATATCAGCACGTTATCGCCGTCATCTGGGCCAGCCGGGACCGTGGTCACCATCGCGGGCACAAATTTCGGAGTTCAACAGGGGTCGAGCACGGTCACCTTTGCAGGCACCGGAGCAAGCCCGACACAGTGGAGCAACACGGCGATTACAGTACCTGCGCCTGCGGGCGTGGCAACCGGCGTGGTGATTGTTACGGTAAACGGAGCTGCCAGTAACGGAGTGACCTTCACAGTGGGCACAGGGACGCTTCAAGGTACGGTGACCAGCGGGGGAACAGGCGTCAGTGGGGCGACCGTGAACGCTCTTCAATTTGGAACGGTAAAAGCCTCAACCACCACCGGTTCAACAGGCACCTATTCGATCGCCAATCTTGCCCCCGGCAGTTACGACATGGAAGTCGTGGCGAGCACCTTCGGCAACCAGGGCGTTTCGAGCGTCGCTGTAACGGCGAATAAAGCCACGACGGAGAACTTCGCTCTCTCGAGTCCTGGGACTATTTCCGGGACGGTAACGCAGTCCAACGGGACAACGGACATCACCGGGGCGACGGTCAACGTTAATCTGGGTTACACAGTCCTGGGCACTGCGACCACAAACAGCTCTGGAGCGTACAGCATAGCGACGCTGGCACCGGGGACATACTCGGTGATCGCAAACAGTCCAGGTTTCGACGGCATCACTAAGACCGGCCAGAAAGTGACGTCGGGCGCGACTACGACAGTCAACTTCAGCCTCGCATCCGAGCCCACCATTAACTACGAGTACGATGAAGCCGGACGGCTTAAAGCCGTGGTCGACTCTGTAAGCAGCGGTGTCTTGTATAGCTACGACGCCGCCGGAAATATCCTCTCGATCGCAAAAAAATCGGCCACAACGCTTTCAATTTCGGATTTCGTACCGATGAGCGGCCCGGTCGGGACAACGGTAACCATAAACGGCTCGGGATTCAGCACTACGCCGAGCCTGAACGCAGTCACATTTCACAGCAGCGTAGCCGCCACGGTAACTTCTGCGACACCGACGCAACTGGTCACCACCGTGCCTACAGGCGCGACGACCGGCACAATCAAAGTGACCGTAGGGTCCACGAGTGCAACCAGTAGCTCTTCATTCACGGTCACGACTTCAAACGGCTTGCCGACGATCACTTCTTTCACGCCGACACTAGTCAGTCCGGGTACGGCGGTCTCGATCACGGGAACCAATTTCGATCCCACGGTCAGCAACGACGAGCTAACGGTGAATGTGAGCAAGACCTATGCTTCCTCTGTAACAGGCACCACTGGACTTGCGACTTCAATTCCTGGCGTCTTGTCCACTGGGCACGTCACCGTTACCACGACGGTCGGGTCATACACCACGCAGAGCTATCTATTTGTCCCGCCGTCGGGATACACCACGACCCAAGTTGGATATACCGGCCGGGTAGCATTTGGCGGGCAAGTTACCGCCACACTGGGCACGGTTAGTCAGATCGGGCTGGTGGCAATCGATGTTGGAGAGTTGCAGGGTTGGTCCATCGCTGCGACCAATAACTTTGCGTCGAGCGTTCCTTACACGGTCTACGACCCGTATGGAAACGTCCTCGGTTCAGGGAACATTCCAACCGGCGCTTCTGCCCTGGGAGGCAACTACACAAGTCACGCCGGGACTTGCACCATCCTGATTAACCCCGGAAATCAGACCGGCAATGTAGTGCTGAACCCCAGTGCCGATTTCACGGCCTCGCTGACAGTGCCTGCGGCAGCAGGCACAACTGGACCTGTAGTTCAGGTTCCGACGACGGGAAATCTGGCCTCAGGCCAGAGCGCCATTCTGACCTTCAACGGGGCCACATCGCAGGTTGTGAGCATCAACCTGAATTCAACTATCGCCTCGTACAACGCGGTTCTCTATGATCCGCATAACCTTATCGTTCAATCGGGAAGCTTCGGATCGGGCACCAGCCTGCTGGGGCCAGTGACGCTTACAGCCGGCAGTTACAATTTGTATCTCAACCCGCAAGAGACGACCACCGGAAACGTTGGCGTCTCAATCAACAATGACCAGCCCGTCACGGCCTCTATTTCTATCGGTGGATCGCCGGTCACCGTGTCAACGATCGCCGGGCAGAGCGCTAACCTGAACTTCAGCGGCACCGCGGGCCAAATTATTACCGTCCAGATGTCCGCCGGCACCTACCCCGGGTGCACCGTTACGCAGGCAGGCGTCAATGTTGCCATTTTCAATCCTAACCAAACTCAACTCGCGTCCTACGGCTGCATTGGGGATGGTTATTTGGGGCGCATCACCCTTCCCCAGACCGGTTTGTATCGACTCAACCTATGGCCCGGGAGTTGGACTTACTCGGGAAGCATGACATTTACGTTGTACAACGTGGTTGATGACGACACCACGATAACGGCCGCGGTCAACGGCGGAACTCCGGTTACGGTCACGACCGGCGTTGTGGGAGAGGATGCGAACGCCACGTTCTCAGGAACTTCGGGCGAGCGGATTGCGCTGAATCTTACCAACGGCACCTACCCCGGATGCGGCTTGTTTACCGGTGGCATCGAGGTATCAATCTTCAACCCCGACACATCCGTGCTGGAGCAGGCAGGCTGCCTGGGTACGCCTTACTTCTTCAACACTGTGTCACTTGGCGAAAACGGCACTTACACGATCCAGGTGAATCCTTATCCATATACAGGTTCTGTAACGCTGACCTTGTATAGCGTGCCCGCGAATATATCGGGCTCGATTTCCATCGGAGGTTCCGGATTTTCCTTCACGACGGATGTCGGGCAAAGCGCCAATATTACGTTTAGCAATCCGGCAACTCAGAATGTCACCGTCCAGTGGACCGCGGGAACATACACCAGTTGCAATCTCGTTGTGACCAACTCTTCGAATCAGACGGTTGGGTCCACGGGATGCCAGGGCGCAACCGGTTCATTGCTTATGACCAGCCTGCCCTCTGGCAGCTACAACATCGCGGTGAATCCGCCTG
>Ga0210390_10004972_pt1 | contig 11176 bp, 12 predicted proteins | sample IncBWH11OmetaG_FD_161050 | JGI IMG/M metagenome (GOLD analysis project Ga0210390, IMG submission 161050) | Forest soil microbial communities from Barre Woods Harvard Forest LTER site, Petersham, Massachusetts, United States - Inc-BW-H-11-O ... | reverse complement strand
CATCGGACTCGGCGGCGCTAGTGTCGAACCTATGGCGATCGCCCGAGAGGCGCTGCGGCTGCAAGTCATCGGATATACCTGCAGCCAAAACTGCATGGGCTTCCGCGGAAACGCCGGCGGATGCTGCACGCTTGATGATCGCGACTTCATCCCGGGGCCCGTGCGCGACGCGGATACCTTCCTGGTTGACCTTGGCCGCCGACTCGGTCGCGAGGTCTCACGCGAAGAAGTGTTCATCGACTTCGAGGAGGGACGGGCCCTCTTCCCCGATCGCCCGTCGTGGCAAGAACCTGCTAACTACCCGGCAATGCGCGTCCTGCCGGACGTGGAGTGGATTCCGTGCCGCTTCTACGACAAAACGACAGGTGCGTGCACGGTCTACGACATTCGTCCCGCGATGTGCAGAAACTTCCTGTGCGACCACTTGAAGGGCGTGATTTCCCTGCTCAACCTGGACGAGCAGTAACCGTCGATTGTCAACAGGCCGGCGGGATCGGCACCAGCCGTCGTAGCTGCGTGACGTGCTTGGGCGAGAGTTCCTCGAGGCAGGTGACGCCGAGCAGCCGCATGGTGCGAGTCAATTGGCCGGACAGGATCTCCACGGCGCGATGGACCCCCGCCTCGCCGCCGGCCATCAGCCCATACAAATAGGCCCGGCCGATCAGCGTGCAGCGCGCTCCTAGGGCGATCGCGGCGACGATGTCGGCGCCCGACATGATGCCGGTGTCCAGCAGGATCTCGGTGTCCTTGCCGAGTTCACGCGCGACAGTGGGCAGCAGCTGAAATGGCACCGGAGCCCGATCAAGTTGACGGCCACCGTGATTGGACAACACGAGGCCGTCGACGCCGCGATCGACGACGGCCCGCGCGTCGTCGAGGGTCTGGATGCCTTTGACGACGAGCTTGCCCGGCCATTGGGCTTTGATCCAGGCCAGATCGTCGAACGTGAGGCTGGGGTCGAACATCGTGTCGAGGTATTCGCCGACGGTGCCCGACCACCGATCCAGCGACGCGAAGGCCAGCGGCTCGGTGGTCAACAGGTCGAACCACCAGCGCGGGCGCGGCACGGCGTTGAGCACCGTACGCAGCGTCAGCGCCGGCGGAATCGACATCCCGTTGCGGACGTCGCGCAGCCGCGCACCGGCAACCGGGACGTCGACGGTGGCCAGCAGGGTGTCGAACCCGGCGTCGGCGGCCCGTCGCACCAATGCCATCGACCGGTCCCGATCACGCCACATGTACAACTGAAACCACCTGCGGCCCTGCGGAGCAGCAGCCGCCACTTCTTCCATGGACGCGGTGCCCAGAGTGGACAGCGAGAACGGGATACCAGCCGCCGCGGCCACCCGGGCACCGGCGATCTCACCCTCGGTCTGCATCAACCGGGTAAAGCCCGTCGGCGCGATCGCGAACGGCAGCGCCACCGGTTGGCCAAGAACCTCCCATCCGGTCTGGACATTGCTGACGTCACGCAGGATCGTGGGGTGAAACTCGATGTCGCGAAAGGCTTGTCGCGCACGCCCCAGGGAGATCTCTTCCTCGGCCGCGCCGTCGGTGTAATCGAAGGCCGCCTTCGGTGTCCGCCGCTTGGCGATGCGGCGCAGATCATGAATGGTCTGCGCGTCATCGAGCCGGCGTTGGACACGGTCGAACCGGGGCTTGCGGAATCGGATCAGCGGTGCAAGGTCATTGACCTTTGGCATCCGCCGTTTGGTCGCCATCGATATCCCTCCTCAACACGTCGGGACTGTGCCACGGTAGGACATATGCAATCCGCAAGCGATCCCTTTGATCTGCAGCGTTTTGTCGATGCGCAGGCTCGGGTCTACCACATCGTCCTCGACGAGCTGCGCTCCGGCCGCAAGCGCAGCCATTGGATCTGGTTCATCTTCCCGCAGGTCGACGGGCTGGGCAGCAGTCCGACGGCGGCCAGGTACGCGATCTCCTCGCTCGACGAGGCCCGCGCGTATCTTCGGCACCAGCTGCTCGGAGCGCGGTTGCATGAATGCGCACAGTTGGTCAACGCCGTGCAAGGCCGCTCGATCGGGGAGATCTTCGGATCTCCCGACGACCTGAAAGTTCGCTCGTCGATGACGTTGTTTGCCCGCGCGACCCAGGACAACCGGGATTTCGTGCAGTTGCTCGAGCGGTATTACGACGGCGAAGAAGATCCGCTGACGGTGGCGCGGCTGACTTAGCTCGGCCGCAGGATCCGCCAGCCATCCGGCTCGATCGACATGGCGTCGACGACTTCCTGCGGCGGCGCGCCACTCCCGGCTATGACGTGTGCCTTGCCCACGCCCAGCTCACCCAACACGACGTGCAGTGCGACGTCGTCGATGTTGAGCGCCACAATCAGCGCCTGGTCGCCGTTTCGAGACCGGTATACGAAATGGCGGTTGTCCAGTCGCAACGCGGTCGTCGACGCGGCATGCAGCCAGGAATGCCGTCGGCGCAGCCCGATCAGGTGCTGATGAAGCGACCATACTTCGATCCCGCGCTTATCCAGTTGGGCCGGGGGAGCGCCGAATTCGGGACGCACCGCGTCATCGCCGCCGAATCGCTCCTCTTTGATTCCGTAATAGCCGAGCTCGTCGCCGGCGTAGATGCTCGGAATGCCACCCACGGTCATCAGGATCACCAGGGCGTGCGCGAGGTGTTCGGGACGCTCGAGTTGGCTGGCGATGCGGGTGACGTCGTGATTTCCGATGAAGGTCAGCGGGGGAAAGCTTTGCACGAAATCGTTGTGGCGCTGCAACGCCCAGTCCAGCTCATAAAAGTTTTCGTCGTTCAGGCTGCTCCAGATCGCCTTCCAGAGTTCGTATTGGGTGACCGAGTCGAAACCGGCTTCGCGAACCACCGCTGCGTAGTCGCCATGGATCAGTTCTCCGACGAACCACGCATCCGGTTGGCGTTCCCGAACTCTCGGCAAGACCGCGGCCCAAAATTGTGGTGGGACAGCGTAAGCAGCGTCCAGGCGCCAGCCGTCAGCTCCTCGTCGCAACCAGTGCGCCATGACGTCGGCGGTGTAGTCGGCGACTTCGGGGTTGTCGTGGTTCAGCGTGGGCAGGCCATCGTGTCCTTCGAAGGTGTGAAAGCGGCCGGGGCGCCCGCGAAACCAGCGCGCCGCCGCATCGTCGTGCTCCGCTTCCCGGTAGCGCGCGAAGTCGACACCGACGTGGTTGAACACGCCGTCGAGCAGCACCCGCAGGCCTCGCCGATGCGCCTGCGCGACGAGGTAGTCGAAATCGTCCTCGTCGCCGAGCCGGGGATCGATACGGTAATGGTCGGTGATGTCGTAACCGTGTGTGCGCGAGGCGAAGATCGGCCCCAGCGCGATCCCCGACGCACCGAGCTGGATGGCGTGGTCGAACCAATCGGCGATCCGTCGCAGCCGGTGTTCACCCGGATCCGGAGGTGCAGCCGCCGGGAACGCGCCAACGAACCCCAGCGGGTAGACGTGCCACCAGATCACATGCCGGACCCAGGGCGGCACCGTCACTTCCGATACCTGGCTTCGTAGAGGGATTTCATCTCCGCCTGGAGTTCGGGCACCGGGCCGTCAGCGACCGCTCTGGGTGCGACGGTGTTGATCGGCAGCATGGCCACCGGCGGTGTGGGCACCTGCCACTCGGTCAGCCATTGAGTCAGCTGGGCGTTCGATGTGGCGTAGACGATGCGCCCGAGACCGGCCCAGGCGTGCGCGGCCGCGCACATCGGACACTGCTCACACGACGTGTACACAGTGGCCCGAATGCGATGCACCGGAGCCAAATTCGCTACTGCCCACCGGATGATCCCCAGTTCGGCATGCAATGTCTGGTCGTCGTCCGTGACACGATTGTGGTCCTCGTAGAGGGTCTGGCCGTTGGCCCCGATCAGGATCGCGCCGAACGGTCCGTGCCCGCTGTCGAGCGCGGTGCGGGCAAGTTCGACACAGCGATGCAAGCGTTGCAGATCGACTTGGCTCAACACCACAGACCCGAAGTCTACGGGCGGTGTCTAGCCCGCAGCTGCCAGTGTTTGGGCAGTGGTGATCGCTTGCGCGACGCCGGAGACGATGGCAGCCACCTTCAATGCCTCCAGGATGGCTTCTCGGTCGACGCCCGCCTCGCGCAGGGTGTGCTCATGGGCCACCATGCAGTGCGAACACCCGTTGATCGACGACACCGCAAACGACCACAGCTCGAAATTCGCTTTGTCCACGCCCGGGTTGCCGATGATGTTCATCCGCAGCCCGGGACGCAGGTCGTCGTACTTGCCGTCTAGGAAGCCGCGGCCACGGTAGAACACGTTGTTCATGCCCATGATCGACGCGGCGCCCAGCGCGGCCTGATAGGCCTCCGACGATAGGAAATCTGCCGCCTCGGCGCCAATCTCGGCCAGCACCTGGGTATTCCGCGTCGCCGCGGCACTGGCCAGCAGGGCGCCCCATAGCTGCTCTTCGTTCAGCACAGTGCTGCGGCTGATCGAGCCGAGGTTGAGCTTGAGGTCCTTGGCGTATTCGGGCAGTGCGTCCTTCAGATTCTCGACACTCATCAGGCTGACTTCCTCAACTCTTCGCCGGCGTCGATCGTGGGGTCACCCTTGCGCCAGTTGCAGGCGCACAGCTCGTCGGACTGCAGGGCATCGAGCACCCGCAGCACCTCGTCGACGTTGCGGCCCACTGAGCCGGCGGTCACTGAGACGAATTGGATTTCGTTGTTGGGATCGACGATGAACGTGACTCGATCGGCGACACCCTCGTCGTTGAGCGCTCCGGTGGCTTCGACGAGTTCCCGCTTGATATCCGAAAGCATCGGGAACGGTAGCTTTTTGAGGTCCTCGTGCTGAGCACGCCACTGGAAGTGCACGAACTCGCTGTCCACCGAGGCGCCGAGAACCTGCGTGTCGCGGTCCTCGAACTCGTCGTTGAGCTTGCCGAACGCGGCGATCTCGGTCGGGCACACGAAGGTGAAGTCTTTCGGCCAGAAGAACACCACCCGCCATTTGCCCTGGTGGTCGTCGCTGGAAATAGTGGTGAAGTAGTCGCCGGGCTGCTGCGCGTCGACCTCGGACAGGTCGCCACCGATCAGCGCGGTCAGCCGGTAGGCGGGGAACTGGTCACCGATTGTCAACAGTGCCATGTCACTCCTTTTGCGAAGATTGGATTTGGTCAAGTTTTGCCTGACTCCATACTGCCGTGACCCAACTTAGAATTAAAGGTGATATGTCCCACTATACTGATAGGCATGACCGATAGGAGTTATCAGCCGACGATCGCCGGGCTCCGCGCGTTCGTCGCCGTCGCCGAAAAGCAACATTTCGGCAACGCCGCAACAACTCTCGCCGTAAGCCAGTCGACGTTGTCGCAGGCACTGTCGGCGCTGGAGACTGGTCTCGGAGTCAACCTGGTTGAGCGGTCGACTCGCCGAGTTTTCCTGACCGAAGAAGGCAGGCAGCTGCTGCCGCAGGCGCAAGCGGTGTTCGAGGCGATGACCGCGTTCACCGCCGCGGCCGCCGGGGCCTCGGATCCGCTGCAGGGCAGCATCCGGCTGGGACTGATCCCGACGGTGGCACCATATGTGCTGCCGACCCTGCTGGCGGGGCTGGCCGAACGGCTGCCCGCGCTGACCTTGCGAGTGATCGAAGACCAGACCGAGCGGCTGCTCACCGGACTGCGCGAGGGATCCCTGGACGCAGCACTGATCGCCTTGCCCGCCGAGGCCAGCGGCATCACCGAAATCCCGGTTTACTACGAAGATTTCGTGCTTGCGCTGCCGCCGGGGCACCCGCTGGCGGGCGAGCGACGAGTGTCGCCGACCGCGCTGGCGGAGTTGCCGTTGCTGTTGCTCGACGAGGGACACTGCCTACGCGATCAGGCGCTCGACGTCTGCCGGATGGCGGGCGTACGCGCCGAGTTGGCCAACACCCGGGCGGCGTCGCTGGCGACGGCGGTGCAATGTGTGGCCGGCGGACTGGGCGTGACGTTGATCCCGCAGAGCGCGGTGCCCGTTGAGACCGCGCGCAGCCGTCTCGATCTGGCGTACTTCGCCGCGCCTTGTCCTGGCCGGCGGATCGGGTTGGTATTTCGGTCATCCAGCGGCCGGGAAGCGTCCTACCGGCAGCTTGCGCAGTTGATCGGCGAGCTGGTCGGTAGCGATCAGCAGGTCCGCCCGGCCCGGTAGTTGCGGCAACATGAACGTGTTCTAGTTTCGCCTCATGCTGGATTTCACGCTGGAGGACATCAGCGCTGAGAACGTCGATAGCGGCGACTGTAGGTTTCGGCGTACGGAGACGGTATGGAAAAGGTAGTTGCGGTGTTGATGGCGGCCGACCGCGACGAGGACTGGTGCCAACGGCAACGGGGACCGGTCGCCGATGCCATTCTTCGGCTGGGCGTCTCCGGTTTGGCCGTCAATGTCCGTGACGCGGCGGTGCGTCATTCGCTGATGACGCTGACGACGCTCGACCCGCCGGTCGCTGCGGTAGTGAGCATGTGGACCCAGCAGTGTTACGGCGATCAGATCGCGGCGGCCCTGCGCCTGCTCGAGATGGAGTGCGATTCGGTTGCGGCTTATCTGGTCACCGAATCGGTTCCGTTGCAGGCTCCGGTTGAACTAGGCAGCCGCACAACGGGTTTGGCCAACATCGCGTTGTTGCGCCGGCCTGCTGAGCTGGACCAGGCGAGCTGGTTGAGCCGCTGGCAACTCGGTCACACGACGGTGGCGATCGAGACGCAGTCCACCTTCGGCTACACCCAGAACGCCGTGGTGCGCTCGCTCACACCGGACGCACCAGAACTCGCAGGCATCGTCGAAGAACTGTTCCCGGCCGAGGCGATCACCGATCTGAAGGCCTTTTTCGGCGCCGCAGATGATGGCGACCTGCAACAGCGGCTGAGCCGGATGGTCGCCAGCACATCGGCTTTCGGCGCCAACGAGAACATCGACACCGTGCCGACCAGCCGTTACGTGCTGAAAACACCGTTCCAGACGTGAGGAGACACCCGTGATACTGCAGAGCGAGGACGCCAACCGGGTGCGCACGCTCACCCTGAACCGGCCCGAGGCGCTCAACGCCTTCAACGAGGCCCTCTACGAAGTGACCGCCGAGGCGCTGACGGTCGCCGCCGACGACCCCGAAGTCGCCGTGGTGCTGTTGACCGGCGCCGGACGAGCCTTCAGCGCGGGCAACGACCTCAAAGAGATGCAAGCGCGTATCGCCGATCCGCAACTGGCCGGCCAGGGATCGCAGTTCATCACGATGATCGACGCGCTGAGCCGGTTTCCTAAGCCGCTGATCTGTGCGGTGAACGGCGTCGGCGTCGGGATTGGCACCACCATCCTCGGCTATGCGGATCTGGCGTTCATGTCGTCGACGGCTCGACTGAAATGCCCGTTCACCAGCCTGGGTGTCGCGCCGGAAGCGGCGTCGTCATATCTGTTGCCGCAGCTGATGGGCCGGCAGAACGCCGCCTGGCTGTTGATGTCTTCGGAGTGGGTGACCGCCGAAGAGGCGCTACGGATGGGTCTGGTCTGGAGAGTGTGTGAACCCTCCGAGCTGCTGGCGGACGCCCGCCGACATGCCGAAATCCTTGCCTCTCGGCCGATTTCGAGCTTGATAGCCGTCAAGCAGACCATCGTCGAACCGACTCGTCCCGAAATCGCGGCGGCGACCGCTCGGGAGAATGCCCATTTCGCCGAGCTGATGGGCGGTCAGGCAAACGCGCAGGCGCTTGCCGATTTCACCGGTCGGCGCGGCAACTGATCGCTACGACGGCGGCTACCGCGACCCGCTGGTTTCCAACCGCGCGGCCGCCGCGATGATCGCCCGCAACGTGCGCCGGCAACGTCCGCAGTCAGTTCCGGCCCCGCAGGCCGCCGCAACCTCTTTGGATGTCGACGCCCCGCATGCGACGGCGTCAGACACGGTCTGACTCGTCGCACCGACACACAGGCATACGTACATTGTTAGTGGAGTCTAACCTAAGTGAGTTAGTGCAGTCTAACCTAAGTTGTCAGCGCACTTCAGCCCAGTCGATGTGCCGCTGACCAGCCCTTTAGCGTGCCAGGCTGTTGGAGCACCAACCGCTGGGTCGCCTACGGCAGCCACATTGCTTTGCCGCAACCGCCTTTGCCGACGCGAATAGTCAGGCCGGTGCTCGCAATGGGCAATTTTCCCGCTGACGCGTGCACCCGCAGCACACTGTCGGCGTACGCACAAACCCGCTTAGTACGACACCCACGCAGCCCATGAACTCCGAGAATGAGTTGCTTCAATCAACCTAGGCTTGCTTTACTTAGGGAAAGCTGGCCTGAGTGAGTATTACCTTGGGTGACAACGGCTTTGGCCTGCTGTAGCGTGTCCCTAAATGACCGCGGTGGCAATTTAGACAGGAGTAATAATGCAAGGCGATCCCGACGTTCTACGTCTGCTCAATGAGCAATTGACCAGTGAGCTCACCGCAATCAATCAATACTTCTTGCATTCCAAAATGCAAGAAAACTGGGGTTTCACCGAAGTGGCGGGCCACACCCGCGCCGAGTCGTTCGACGAAATGCGGCACGCCGAGGCGATCACCGATCGCATCCTGTTGCTGGAGGGGCTGCCGAACTACCAGCGTCTCTTTTCATTGCGCATCGGTCAGACGCTGCGCGAGCAGTTCGAGGCCGATCTGGCGATCGAACACGACGTGTTGGACCGGCTCAAGCCGGGCATCATCATGTGCCGCGAGAAGCAAGACACCACCAGCGCCAACCTGCTCGAGGGGATTGTGGCCGACGAGGAAAACCACGTCGACTACCTGGAGACTCAGCTGGAGTTGATGGAAAAGTTGGGTGAGGAACTCTACTTGGCCCAGTGTGTCGCGCGGCCGCCGACGACAGGACAAGCCGGGCCCTGAGCCGCTAACCCCGCGGGGAGGTGCCCGACGGGAAGGCAGGCATGACGGCGCAGACCGCCGCCACGCCGGACGCCGAATCCGGCAGCACCCTGATCAGTCCGCGACGACGCAATTTCGTCTTCCTGGCGATCACGCTGGGCATGCTGATGGCGGCGCTCGACCAAACCATCGTCTCCACCGCACTGCCGACGATCGTCGCCGACCTGGGCGACGCCGGCCACCAGTCCTGGGTGGTCACCAGCTACCTGCTCGCCTCGACGATCATCACCGCGCTGGCCGGCAGACTCGGCGACCTGTTCGGCCGCAAGCGGGTGTTCCAGGCGGCCGTCACGCTGTTCGTCGTCGGATCGGCGCTGTGCGGGATTTCGCAGTCAATGGCGATGTTGGTGGGCGCCCGGGCATTGCAGGGTCTCGGTGGCGGCGCCATCACCGTCACCGCCACCGCGCTGATCGGCGAAATCATCCCGCTGCGGGACCGCGGCCGCTACCAGGGCGCCCTGGGCGCGGTGTTCGGTGTGACCACCGTGATCGGCCCACTGCTGGGCGGCTATTTCACCGACCATCTCAGTTGGCGGTGGGCGTTCTATGTCAACGTGCCGGTGTCAATCGTCGTGTTCTTCGTTGCGGCTGCTGCGATCCCGTCGCTGGCGGGCCGCGCCAAACCGGTCATCGACTACACCGGGATCCTGCTCGTCGGCCTGGGTGCAACCGGATTGACCCTGGCGACCAGGCAGGGAAGCGACGAAGCGGATTCCTAGGCCAATTCCCAGCGATTCCGGGCCTACCGCTTCGCGGTGAGATTAGGGCGAAACGGATGGACGCGATCGCTTTCTATTGCTAGTGGCCATCCGGTTGGCGGGACCGGTCGGCCCTCGCCAGCCAGAGCGACCGAGATCAGAAGAGCGTGCTCGAACCCACCAAGCCGTCAATGACCGAGTCGAGCGGGGTACCAAGGCCAAGGGACGCCAACAGGTCAGCGTCAAGGCCGGAAGCCAGGAGGCCAAGCGCGTCATCCGGTGCACCCAGGGCGTTGAACGCGCTGGGGTCGAGCGCCCCGATCAAGCCGCTGGCCGGATCCGCATCGCCCACAGTCGCGGCACTTGCGGCGCCGGATGGCAACGAACTCACCAACTCTTCAACGTCCGGCTCGAGCAGGGCATCAACGAAAGGGAAATAGGTGTTGGGCCCGAACAGGTACGAGTCAAGGTAGTAGCCCACAACCCCAAACACGCCCGCCGGTGCGCCCGTGGAGGTGAACTGGTCGGGGCCCAATGCGGCGATCAAGTAGCTGATAGCATCCGCCTCGGGGACACCGTCGATCGTAGCGGGGACACTCACGGCGCTAAACGCGTTCGGGTCGAGTGCCCCGACCAAAGAGCTGACCACATCCGCATCGGAGACGTCCGCGCCGGCCACGGGTGCGGTGCCCATGCTGAGCGACGCGGCAATAACGGCGGCGCCGGCGGCCGTGCCAAAACCCAACGCTATCCGGCGGCTGCGTGACGCTGGGGTACGAGCGTTGCGACTCATGTGCGAGCCTCCAATCGGGTATGTGTCTATATGGATGTGCATGGGGTGGCGGCCCCATCGCCAGCGTCTCGCACACGAGCTTTTAATGCCCAACCCCCGATGGTTCGCCGACCGCCCGAGCCTATCTCAGAAGACGCTGGTTATGTATGTAGATTCTGAACTGGCCTGAGTGTCTATTAGTGACCGCTTAGGCTGCATTCAGGAGAAAAATTGGGGTCGAATGGCCTAACAACAGCGCAGGGCGCCAACCCGGCTCGTCGCCAGAGCATCCTGGGGCCACGTTGCCACGCAGTATGTTTCGGTCTCGAAGAAACCTCCGGAGCCACAATTAACGATGCGATGTGCAGGGCGCTCCGTCCAACCCGTGAGGGCAGGTTTTCCGTACATGTCTAATAATTGAACAGCATTCGACACATATCTAAATTTGAGGTTTCGGAGAAGGGCGCCGTTCGTCGATAAACGTTTCGGGAATGATCGCTAACGCTGCAGCTCGACGAGCGCCTCGAAACGATTCGGGGTTTCGGGATACGACAGCCGGAGGCGTACCATCTCGCCATGAGCCGCATCGGAACGTTCGCTGACGACGACCTCGCCGGGTGGATCCTGAAGTCTCCGGACTTGGGCGGTGCGATCGGCGCGTTCGCCAACTCGGTCTACAACAAGAACCGGTTGCCGATGCGTACTCGCGAACTCGCGCGGATGGTCATCGCCCACGACAACGAATGCGAAGTGTGCGTCAACACCCGCGACGGCGACGGACCC
>Ga0210390_10004971_pt1 | contig 11177 bp, 10 predicted proteins | sample IncBWH11OmetaG_FD_161050 | JGI IMG/M metagenome (GOLD analysis project Ga0210390, IMG submission 161050) | Forest soil microbial communities from Barre Woods Harvard Forest LTER site, Petersham, Massachusetts, United States - Inc-BW-H-11-O ... | reverse complement strand
ATTGCCTCAGGTAATCGGCGACGCTCACCAATTGCAGCAGGTGTTCCTGAATATTCTGAACAATGCCTACGACGCCGTGCGCGATAGCGGGCGTCCCGCGCGCATCGAAATCAGAACTACGAACTTGGGGGGCTTTGTTGAGATCTCATTTCGGGATAACGGCTACGGCATCTCGTTTCCCGAGCGTATCTTCGACCCATTCTTTACCACGAAGGAAATTGGCAAGGGCACAGGCTTAGGCCTGAGCATCTGCTACGGCATCGTGCGCGAACATTCGGGCGAGATTCTTTGTCACAACAATGCAACTGGAGACGGCGCCATGTTTATCGTACGTCTGCCCGCCATTTCGGAGGCAGCCTCAGCCGTTACTGCAGCGGGAGTTTCGAAGCCATGACAACGACGCCGTCTTCCATGAGACCCGACGCTCTGCCAGTGTTGCTGATCGAGGACGAACCCGCCGTCATGGCGTACGTCCGCGCCGCGCTGGAGCGGAGCGGCTACGCGGTTGTATCCACTGAGTCCGGAGTCGAGGGTCTAAGACTCTTGGAATCTGAACAGTTTCTGGGCGTGGTCTCGGATATGCGCACACCGGGTGGCGTAGACGGCGCCGATGTGCACGCCTGGCTAAGCCGATACCGGCCAGATATGGCGACGCGCATCGTCTTCATTACTGGCGATATTGCCAACGAAGAAACTGTCGCGACCTTACGCAAAACCGGTGCGCCGTGCGTAGAGAAACCCTTCCGGGTTCAACAATTTATTTCAGTCATTGAGAAAACGATAGGAAAAGCATTGTGAGTGACGATTTACGTATTCGCCTACTGATTGTCGACGACGAACAAAGCATTCGCCGCCTATGCATGACTGTGGGCGAGGCGCTTGGCTTCACCTGCATGGAGGCCAACAGCGGCGAGACCGCATTGGCCCTGCTCGAAGAGCAGCCCGCGCATATGATTCTCACCGACATGGTCATGCCCAATATGTCCGGCCTCGAGTTCCTGGAGAAGGTTAAGAAGTTGCTTCCGCGCAGCGAAGTGGCGGTCATGACCGGACATGGCTCCATCGAAACCGCGGTGCAAGCCATGAAGCTGGGCGCTTACGACTACATCAGCAAACCGTTTTCTCCTTTGGAAGAACTGCGTCTCTTTCTGCGCAGGATGGCCGAAAAAGTTCACCTGGTGGAGGAGAACCAATTTCTCCGCGAGCGCGTGGATACCGAAAGCGACCTGCACGGCATCGTCGGCTCGTCGGCCAAAATTCAGGACGTGCTGCGCATGGTCTCGCGGCTGAAAGATACCCGTACGCCCGTGTTGATTTCCGGCGAGAGCGGAACCGGCAAGGAATTAGTCGCGCGCGCCATCCACTTCCGCGGTTCCTTCGCCAATCGCCCTTTCGTAGCCGTGGACTGTGGCTCGCTCGTTCCCACCCTCATCGAGAGCGAACTGTTTGGCTACGAAAAAGGCGCTTTCACCGGCGCGCTGCGGTCGAAGACAGGATTGTTCCAGTCCGCCAGCGGTGGCACCATTTTCCTCGACGAGATTGGAGAGTTGCCGCTCGAAATGCAAGCCAAGCTGTTGCGCGTTTTGCAGGAAAAGGAAATTCGCCCCGTAGGCAGCAATCAGAAAGTGAAAGTCGATGTCCGCGTCGTAGCCGCGACCAATCGCGATCTCGAAACCGAATATCGCAACGGCACCTTCCGCAAGGATCTTTACTTTCGCCTGAACGTGGTCACGGTGCATTTGCCATCGCTGCGCGAGCGCCGCTCCGACATTCCCATGCTGGCGCATTGGTTTCTCGATCGGCACGCCCCCGACAGTTCGATGCAGGTCACCCACGCAGCCATGAAATGCCTGATGCAATACGACTGGCCGGGAAACGTGCGCGAACTGGAAAACTGCGTAGAGCGAGCGGTTGCCCTGGGTGATGGCAAAACTATCGATCTCGGCGATCTGCCGCCCACCATCGCATCAGCCTCGCCTTCCGCTGAACCGGCTACGAACATGTTGACGGACGCGGTTTCCTCCACGGACCTGGAGGACATTGAACGCGCGACTATTGAGCGCGTCTTCGAACAGGTCAAGGGAGATAAGGCGATGGCGGGCAAAATGCTTGGCATCAGCCGCGCCACTCTGTATCGCAAGCTCAAACGCTACAACATCGGCGGACGCCAGGAAATGGGGCCGAGCCAGGCGCTGCAGTAAGTACAGAAAACAATTCCTCGCGTTCGGAAATCGTAACAAGATGTCACCAATCGTGACTCCCCGTGGTTTTTCTGCTAACCTTCCATTTCAGAAAAGTGCGACAGAAGAAGCACAGATTCGACCCTGACATCTTCCTTTCAACCATCGGTGAAGGCAGAATATCCCTGCATTTTGACAAGAAACAGACAATCTTCGCACAGGGCGATGCCACCGACGCAGTGTTTTACATCCAGCGGGGCAAGGTCAAACTCACCGTTTTATCCGGCAGCGGCAAAGAAGCCACCATCGGGATACTGGGAGAGGGCGATTTTTTCGGTGAGGGTTGTCTGGCTGGTCAGCCGTTCCGCATGGGGTCGGCGAGTGCAATCACCGGCTGTGACATTCTGCGAATCGATAAAAAAGCCATGATGGAAGCACTACATCGGGAGCACAAGTTGTCCGACATGTTCGTGGCCTACTTGTTAGCGCGGAACATCCGTTACGAAGAAGATCTGGTTGACCAGCTTTTCAATTCGAGCGAAAAACGGCTGGCTCGAATTCTCTTGTTGCTGGCTCATTTCGGCAACGAAACGACGGTCGAGGGTGTGGTTCCCGAGGTAAGCCAGACGACTTTGGCGGAGATGGTGGGTACGACACGTTCGCGGGTAAATTTCTTCATGAACCGGTTCAGAAAGCTCGGTTTCATCCACTACAACGGTGGGCTGCGAGTCCACAGCTCATTGCTAAACGTGGTTCTTCACGATTAGCTGCGGTTGCCGAGGCGTTCGATACTGCTTCAGGGCAGTGCTTTCCTGATCCAGGCTGGTCCGAGGGTCATGTGACCGCTGCCGTCCCAAAAAACACCGACGCTGTACTCTTCAACGGTTTCAACGGTGCCGAATGTTCCCATCGGCTTGCTGAAATTACCCAAAGCCTCAACTCGATCGCCAGGCTTCAATTCTTGTTGGGCGAGACCTGGGTTGATCGATCTGCCGGCGGGGGCTGGTTCGGGTTCATCCAATGGGAGAGCTTGGCGCATCGTTTTATCCTGGGAGACGGTGCGCCGGGATGGGGTGATTCCAGCGCACCGGTCTTTAGGATGCCGCTTCTTTCCAGATGCGGCCCCTTTTCCGATTGTTCATCTTCTTATCTTGGTGCGATGGTACGCGTGTAAAGCCAGAGTCGCTGTTCAAAATTGCACAGTTTCTAAAGATAGTCAGGAACTAAACTGTCACTGTTCGTGACGATGCGTGTTAGACTGATGCTGTTCGTGACGAGAGGCGGTGCTGTATGACTCCGACCGAACCAGGGGCTGCACACAGAGTTCTGCTGGTGGATGACGATGGCGCCGTCCGCGCCATGATGGATGAAGGGCTTAAACGGAAGGGATTTGATGTAGTCACTGCCTGCAGCGTGGCCGAAGCTCTGGCATGTATCACTACCCAGAGTTTTGACGTGCTTATAACGGACCTGCATATGCCCGATGCAGGGGATGGATTCACGGTAGTCTCCGCCATGCGTCACGCCCAACCGAACGCCCTGACTATGCTGGTCAGCGGCTACCCCGACGTGCAAAGCGCTATGGCCGCCATCCTTCTAGAGGCGGACGAAGTTGTGGTGAAACCGTTCGAGATCGGACGGCTCACCGAACTGGTTCGCGAAAAAGTGCTCAAGCGCAAGCCTGCGAAACGGTTGGCAAAAGAGAGAGTGGGCGCCATCCTGCAGCGGTCCATCGACAGTGTCGTCAAAGGCTGGTTAGGGCGGGTGAAACAGGCCAGCGAACTGACCTCGGTTCCGCTTAGCGATGAGGAGCGCACGGGGCATCTTCCGAAGCTGGTTGAAGACCTGGCCTGCCGCCTGAGCAAGCCCACCGCCACCAGCCATGATAGCGATGCTATCTTTTCCGCTGCGGCCGTGGCCCATGGCAAGCTGCGTTATCAGCAAGGCTATACTCCGGCAATGCTTGTGCATGAATCGCGAATACTCCAAGTGACCATCTTTGGGACGTTGCAGAACAACTTGAATTCTTTGGATTTTAGCTTGCTGCTACCGGACGTCATGACCATCGCGGACGAGGTGGATGCTCAATTGACCCAGTCGATGGACAGCTACATGAAACTCATGCAGAAGTCGATGGCGGCGTAGCGACTGGTATCTTTCGGTGCGGTTGGGTTGGCTCGTCCGGGGGGCGAATCGAAGACGATCGGCATGTAGGAGGCTGGCGAGTTGTTTTCTCGGCCAACTTAAGAAAGTCAAGACCGACCTGCAAAGCCGTTCTCCGGGTTCGCGAAGCAGATAGGAATTGTTTCGGAGTCGAAGGGAAATGGGCCGCAACAGAGATCTGCGTGACTTATCCCGCGCACGCATCTCTCTCCCATCCCATTCTTGCCTCTAAGTAAAGGTACACCGTTTGACTTGGCATCGGTATCCGTCTCTGGAGCTCTGGGAGAATATGACCATACTTCTGATCGAAGACAGCAGGCTACTGCGGACCGCGAATACACGGGCCCTCGTGAGGGCCGGCTATGAGGTGATTGGCGCCGGAGATGGAGAAGAGGGTTTACGCAGCGCTCGGGAGAGCATTCCAGAGCTCATTCTGCTTGACATGCTTTTACCCAAAATCACGGGGCTCGACGTGCTTAAGGGGCTGAAGAGCGACGCACGGACGAGGGAAATTCCTGTCATCGTGCTGAGCGCGCTATCGCAGGCCAACGAAGCCAAACTCGTGAAAGAAGGTGCGGCCGCCTTCGTCGAGAAATCAGAGAAAATGCTGGAGAACGATTCAGCCGGTCTGATCGCGGCGGTGAAAGGCGTGCTGACCCGCTCCAATAAGGGAAGGAACCCGCAGCAGGCGAGTTCGAGACAGCTTCCATAAGGCTTGGCGTTCACGTGCCAAACGTGAAATCGCCGCAACTTAGAGGTTGCGTAGGATGAGTAACGCGAATGCAACTGCGCCAGCAGCCTCCGAGTCTATAGGGAGTGCGCTTGTCGTATCCAACGACGCGGCGGCTATCAAGGAACTCGGCGCTGCCATGCAACAACTCGCCATGTTGCCGGAAGTTCTTTTCGAGATTCATGCAGCCTTGGACTTGTTGAACCGCCGAAAGTTCGAAACTGTGGTCGTCGATCTCCAGTTGGGGGATCACGCGGCGACGATTCTCGAGAAAATACGGCTTTCCCCTTCGAATCGTACCGCTGTGCTATTCGCCATCAGTGACAGTGACGCCGAAAGCGCGATAGCGTTCAAGGCGGGTACGAATTTTGTGCTGCGGAGACCTCTCTCCCGAGCCTCGCTCGACCGGAGTTTGAGAGTGGCTTATGGCTTGATCGTACGTGAGCGGCGCCGCTACTTTCGCTGCCCGATCGAGATTCCGGCGGCGATTTCCGGTCCAGGCATACCGCCAGTTCAGGGCAAGACGTTGAACATCAGCGAAGGCGGGGTCGCTATAAATACATCGCTGATACTCAAACCCGGGGTTCAGGTGAAAGTGCAATTCACTCTTCCCGATCGCAAAATTCACGTCGATGCCGAGGCGACGGTCTGTTGGTCCAAGGAAGGCTATCTGGGATTTCAGTTTGCCTCTCTTTCTCCGCAGTTGACCTCGGAATTACAAGAATGGCTAGGATCCCGATTGGAAGAAAGTCTCCCCGAGTCCGTCGCCGAAAAATTCCGGCCCGATGGCGATGCCGCCCATTCCAGGGGGAACCTTCCACCGACTTTCGATTCCGGCACGATGGAGCCGCTGCGGAGTCCCAACGTCGCAATGGAAAGCCAGGACTGGGTCGCTTTATATCGTGCCGCGATGTCGGAGCAAGACGCAGCGAGAAGGATACCGAAAATCGAACTGGCGGAACGGAGTATGAAACAGAGGTGGAGCGAGCTTGTCCATGGCCCGGAATCTGCAGAAGAGCGCCATCGATTGAACGACGCCATCGAGAATCTGCGCGCTCTGAGGGGAAGCCACTAAAGCGGCTGCATCAGCGCTTCCTCACGCAGTGCGCACGTCGCCTCTCCACCAGCGGGCGGAATAGACAATGGCGGCGGCCGCTAACCATCCCGCGGCGTACATGGGTTGTGCCCCCCAGCGAAAAATTGCCGAATGCATCATCCCGAGCCAGGAGAACACTGCGGCGACCAAACACCAAATGGCTGCGCGGCCGAAGTTGCGGTCGATCAGTTCAGTGATGAGTGAAGCGACAACCAAAACGAGAAAAAGGAATCCATTGCCCAGTCCCTGCAGTGATGACCAATAGATCGTGCGATTCAACGCGATCTGAACCTCGGAGTTCGCTGCCGAGAGCTTCAGCGCCGGCAATGCAGAGTTCACCGCAGCCGCGACTACTGCGCCGGTCGGGAGAACAAATCCCAGCAGTACCGCGCTTCGATATTTGGGATCGACGCGGCGCAAGGTCGCCATGCCCACGCCGACGGATACATAGGCAATCATCGCCGCCAGAATCGGCCAGGGAAAAAGCTGCGCCATGAAGAAGGTCAGCCCGCTCATGACGGCAAGAATGACGATGACCGGAGTCCAAAACGCGAAACTGATTCGTGCTCCCATGGCCTTGTAGGGCGGATGCATGGCATAGACGACAGGCGTGATCACGCCCCCAGCCACGCCGCAAACCAGGGTGCCCAAGCCATCCCATGCCACCACGCTGCGAGCGTCGTAGTTGTCTCCCGCTGCATTGGCGCCCTCGACCGAAGCAATATCTTGCAGAACCTGATAAATGGCGATGGGCGCGATCACGGACAAGTACGGCAAGGCAAGACCCATCGCGCGAAACGGACCCAGAGATGCGACGAAAGGAAGCCCGAACGACAGGCCCTGCCACACGGGATGCACATATCCGATGCTCAATCCTACGAAAAGAGGAACCGTCCAGGCCACAATGAATGGCGGAATTCTCCAGCGAGTGATGGGCACGTTCGCCAGAACGCTGACCGCGACAATAGTCAAGGCGATGATGCCAACGAGTGGTTGGTCGAAAATGCGCTGCAGCAAGACGAGAGCCAGATAGCTGTACATGGCTGCTCCGAAGACAGTCATCGAAGCAGGAACTGGGATGAAGCGCCGAAACGCGGCTGCGAAAGGCGCGGCCAGCAACTTGATGATTCCTGTCCACATTACTGCGGCGGCTGCGATCTGCCACGCCCGAGTCTCGTCGTGAGTCTGAAGATAAACCGGCACCATTATGCCGAGGGTGTAGGCGATAATCGCGGGGACATTGTTGCCATAAACATGGGCGGTGACATCGGCGCGGTGTTCACTTTTTCGCAGACGGACGGCAAGACCAGTGAGCCCGACCGAGCCAATCAGGAAACCCAAGGCATATCCGGGTAAAAGATGGCCCACGCTGAATGCCAGCGGAATACCGAGGGGCGCGAGCAGGAAGACGGGAATAATCATCTGCGCGATGTTGAAGCCGACCTGAGCGATGGTGGCGTCAACATCGCCGCGTACAGGCAACCACCAGTGGGGCGGACTCGGATTTGCGTCTGTCGGAGACATGTTTGGAGAATCGTGATCTCTCAGATCTTGAATGACTCCATCGATTCCGGAGCGAAGAGCTGTTGCGGCGTCAGCAAGCGCTGGGAGAGACCCTGCTCGTGGGAATAGCGCAGAAACGTGCTCAAGGTGTGAAGGTTCGGCTCGAATCCGTAGGGCCAGAAATTTTCCCCCATGAGAGATCGAGTTTCTTCCACATGCCGGATGAGCCAGGGCAGCATGTATTTAAGCGCCGCTGTTTGATACAGTTCCTGATAGACCTCGCGTTGTGCAAGTACGAAGGCCTTGTACAAAGACTGGGCCACCCATGGGTGCTTTTGGTAAACCGCGCGGCGAATCACGACCGTGTGCATGATCGGAAATATCCTGGTTCGGCTGTAGTATTCGCGCTCGACGCTCGCGTAGTCCTCGAACAAGCGGCGGACTTTGCCGGAACCGCGCGTGAATGTGGACGGCATTCTCGCCGTGTAGAGCGCATCGACCTCCCCCGAATCGAGCATTGCCGCAAGCGTCTGGTTTGCAGGGATCGCCTCCAGTTGAATTTCCACCGGCAACGAGAGCTTCAACTTTTCGGGGCGTCCGGGTTCTTCTTCTCCGCCGTTAAAGTATCGGACACTGGGAACGGGAACGTGGTATTCGTCGCTTAGGATTCCCCGAATCCAAACACCGGCTGTCATTTGATACTCGGGGGTTCCCACGCGCTTTCCGACGAGATCCTTGGGCTCGCGGATTCCGCTGTCGCGATTGATGTAAATGCACGAGTGTCGGAAAAATCTCGAAGGGAAAACCGGGATGGCGATGAACGGTGGCTCTTCTGCGAAAAGAGACATCACATACGACGACAGCGACATTTCGGCGACATCGAATTCCTGGTGCCGCAACATGCGGAAAAACGTTTCCTCCACCGGAAGGTTCAGGTAGGTAAGTTCGATTCCATCGACCGGAATGCGGTCCTCCAGCAATGCGCGGGTGCGGTCGTAGTTCCAACACGCGATGGACAATCTAAGCTTGGACATTCCCGTCTTTCCCCCGCGGAAGCTACCACGTCGTGCACGCCAGCGTGCGATAATCGCTAATTCGTGCGGCGGGAAAACATACCTTTACGGACATTCAGTTGTCAAGGTTTGGCGATTGACCGCGATTTTGGATTTGCGCCTTTAGTACGAATGTGCGAATATCGCCAACGCGCGGTCGAATGAGACTTCTCAATCGTGTCCCGCTTGTTGCTCTGAACAAAAATGACAATCTCGCAGGAGCCAACTGATCGCGTAATGGACGAAGCCGGGGTAGAGCCCCCCGAGTTTTCCGAGGTCGGGGGCGACCCGAACTACGTTTTGTCTCTCGCCCGTGGCCTGAAGGTGATCGAGACTTTTGAGGGGCATACCGAGGGGCAATCGGTTGCCGATGTGGCTCGGCGAACGGGGCTTTCTCGGGCGGCGGTCCGTCGGCTCTTGATGACTCTGGAATCGCTGGGGTACGCGGAGTGTACGGGGCGGGTCTACCGGCTTAAGACTCGCGTCCTAAAGCTGGGATTTTCCTACCTGTCATCCACTTCGCTTCCGGCCATCGCGCAACCGATCCTGGAGCAAGTGACGGAATCCGTGCACGAATCGAGTTCACTAAGCGTGCTCGATGGAGATCAAATCGTCTATCTGGCGCGGGCAGCGGCGAAGCGCGTGATGTCAGTCGGACTGTCGGTGGGAAGCCGGTTGCCGGCGTATTGCACTTCGATGGGAAGGGTGCTGCTCGCCGCGCTGCCGGAGGCAGAGCTTGCTGCTTACCTGGAGCGGATAGAAATCAAAGCGCTGACTCCCAAGACCGTTACCGATAACGCGCGAGTGGCGGAAATTATTGGCCGTGTGCGGGTCGATGGATTCGCCCTGACAGATGAAGAACTGGAGCTGGGACTCCGATCCATCGCAGTCCCGGTGAGGAACCGGCAAAATCGCGTGGTTGCTGCAATGAACATCGGCGTCCATGCTGCCCGCGTGTCGGCCGAGGAAATGACGGATCGTTTTCTTCCCGTGCTCCGGGAGAATGCCAATATGTTTGTCCACGTGCTGGGCTGACCGGATTTCGGATGGTACCCAATTCTGTGGATTTGAACCAGCAAACCTGATGGGGGAAAATTGAGCGAGTTTCTTTCTGACGAGGAGTTGAAGAGGCTGGATCCGGCGGAGACTCACGCTTTCGAGTCTCCAGTTCCAACTCAACCCATTTCGAACGGCGAATTTTTTCCCGCACATCAGAGCAAAGAGCAGGCGCAAGTGGAAGCTCTGATCAAGGAGTACGGGGATTCGCTCGGTAAAAAACTCGGCATCGAGCGACGGCAATTCTTAAAAACGGCCGCTGGCATGGCGGCCGCATTCCTGGCGATGAATAAAGTCTACGGGCGGCTGTTCGATGTGACTCCGGTTGAAGCCGCGACGCCCGAGCTGGCAACTGAGCGTGCGCAGAAATATGCCGGCGAGTTCGTCTGCGATCTTCACACTCACTTCCTGAGGGACGACACGCGCCTGACGATATTCGTCAAGCTCCGGGAGTGGACTGGGCGGGTTGGTTTCAATCCGGATTTGGCCAAAGAGCCGCAAACCCTGGAGCACCTGAAATTCGGTAACTACGTGAAAGAGATGTTCCTCGACAGCGACACCAAAGTCGCGCTTCTAAGTGGCGCGCCCTCCGATATTCCGACCGACTGGTTTCTGACCAACGAGATGAAGGCGGACGCGCGACGCAAACTGAACGCGTTCGCGGGTTCGAGGCGATTGCTGACCCATGCGGTTTTTGCTCCCGGGCAGAAGGGCTGGCTCGACGATATCGATCGCGCAATCGAACTCAAGCCAGAAGGTTGGAAGGGTTACACCATCGGGGACAATACCAATCCGACAATCAGCAAGTACCCCTGGCGCATGGATGACGAGAAATTGGTTTATCCCGCGTACGAAAAATTCATGAAGTCGGGGATCAGAAATGTTGCGGTCCATAAAGGCCTCTATCCTCCGGGCATGGAAGCGGAAGTACCCAATCTCAAGCAATATGCCAAGGTGGACGACGTGGGCAAAGCCGCGAAGGACTGGCCTCAGTTAAATTTCTTTATCTACCACGCGGGCTATCGCTACGCGGGTGGCCCACCCATGCAGGGTGCTCCGGAGGTGGGGGCGGCGCAGTTCGAGCAGACGGGCCGCATTGACTGGGTTTCCGATCTGGTGGAGGTTCCGCAAAAGTACGGCGTCAGCAACGTATATGCGGACGTGGGAGCAGTGTTCGCGAACTGCTGCATCAGTTATCCTCGCCTCGCCGCGGGAATGATGGGGATGCTGGTGAAAGGATTGGGAGCGGATCACGTCATCTGGGGTACGGACTCGCTCTGGTTCGGTTCGCCGCAGTGGCAGATCGAGGCATTGCGCAGGCTGGAAATTCCAGAGGACATGCAGAAGAAGTATGGATATCCGCTGCTCGGTCCGCCGGATGGCGCCACCAGATCGGA
>Ga0210390_10004970_pt1 | contig 11177 bp, 9 predicted proteins | sample IncBWH11OmetaG_FD_161050 | JGI IMG/M metagenome (GOLD analysis project Ga0210390, IMG submission 161050) | Forest soil microbial communities from Barre Woods Harvard Forest LTER site, Petersham, Massachusetts, United States - Inc-BW-H-11-O ... | reverse complement strand
CAACGTCCCCATCGAGCGTCGCAGGCGTCCGGGAAGATAGTCGAAAGGCTTGAGCGACAACGGCTCCCGGTAGATGGTGTACCCGCCGAAAAGCTCGTCGGCGCCCTCCCCGGATAGCACCACCTTGACGTGCTTTCGCGCCTCACGGGCGACGAAGAAGAGTGGCACCAGCGCAGGGTCGGCCACCGGCTCGTCGAGGTACCACACGATCTCGGGTAAGGCGGCGACGAACTCGTCGGGAGCGACCACCTTGGCGACGTGCCGCGCACCGATCGCTTCCGCCGATGCCACCGCGACGTCGATCTCGGAGAATCCCTCACGCTCGAACCCGGTGGTGAAGGTGATCAGCCGGGGGTTGTGCCGGATGGCCAGCGCCGCGATCGCCGTCGAGTCGATGCCACCCGACAGAAAGGCGCCGACGGTCACGTCGGCGCGCATGTGCTTGGCCACCGAGTCCTCCAGCACCGCGGTGATCTCGTCGTAGCGAGCCTGCTCGGTGTCCCGGGTAATCGGTGTCGCCGCGAACCGCGGCACGAAGTAGCGGGTGGTGTCCGGTGCGGCTGCACCAGGACGAATCCGCGCATAACAGCCGGACTCGAGCCGGCGCACGCCGCGGTGCAGGGTCTCGGGTTCGGGCACATACTGCAGCACCGTGTAGTGCTGTACAGCGCGCAAGTCGATGGCGGTGTCGAAACCGATCACGTCGGCCAGTTCCAGCAGGCATTTCTTTTCGCTGGCTACCGCGGTGCCGCCGGTTCCGGTCGCCATGAACAGCGGTTTGATGCCGAAAGGGTCACGGGCGCAGAATAATTCGCCGGCGACGTTGTCCCACAGCGCGAAGGCGAACATGCCCCGCAGCCGGGTCAGGGCGTCGGCGCCCCAGTAGTGATAGGCGGCGACGATGGCCTCACCGTCGCCGTCGGTGGCGAAGACGGCGCCGTGCCGCTCGGCGAGCTCGGCCCGCAGCTCCAGATAGTTGTAAATCTCGCCGTTGAACACCAACTCATACCGGCCGGGGCTTTCCGGTGGCCCCCAACGCAGCGGTTGATGGGAATGGGCGATGTCGATGATGGACAGCCGGTTGAAGCCGAACACGACGGTGCCGGCGGGATCGGCCCAGGTGCCCGGCTCGTCGGGTCCACGGTGGCGCATCAGGTGCGATGCGCGGGCGACGGCATCGGCCGTATCACGGGCACCGCTCGACGAATCGCCGCCGGCCGCAGCGCTCACGAAGGCCAGCAGTCCACACATCGCGCCCAGTATGCCGCAACGCGGAAAGGTGGGCGCCGCCGCAGGTCGCGGGCCGGCCGGCGGTCGGAGGGCGGGCGCGGGGGCTCCGACACGGCTTGATTACTTGGCGTGGTCTACGCTGCGTAGTATTCGACATGCTTGCTGTCGGTCCTAGCTTGTGATTCAGGAGGAGCCACGGTGACACCTCGCGGACCAGGCCGTTCGCAGGGCTTGTTGGGAAGCCGCTCCGCGGGCTCCCGCCGGCGTCGGCTACTGGTTTTGGCCGGCCTGCTCGGCACGCTGGCGGTCACGCTGAGCGGATGCAGTTGGTCGGAAGTCTTGGGCATGGGCTGGCCGAGGGGCATCACCCCGGAGGCCGACTACAACCGGCAGCTGTGGGTCGGCGCGGTGATCGCATCCCTGGTGGTCGGCGCGATCGTCTGGGGCCTGATCTTCTGGACCAGCGCTTTTCACCGCTGGAAACCCACCGACACCGAGTTGCCCCGCCAGTTCGGCTACAACATGCCACTGGAGCTGGTGCTGACCGTGACGCCGTTCCTGATCATCTCGGTGCTGTTCTACTTCACCGTGGTGGTGCAGGAGAAGATGCTGCACCTGGCGTCCGACCCGGAGGTCGTGGTCGACGTCACCTCGTTCCAGTGGAACTGGAAGTTCGGTTACCAGAAGGTCGATTTCAAGGACGGCACGCTCAATTTTGACGGAGCCGACCCGGCCCGCAAGGCGGCAGTGGTCTCCAAATCGGAAGCCCAGAACAAGCAGGGCGAGGAGCTTCCCGGTCCCGACCATGGAATCACCATGCAAGACCGCAGCTATCTGAACTACGACAAGGTCGAGACGGTGGGTACCAGCACCGAGATCCCGGTACTGGTGCTGCCTGCGGGCAAGCGCATCGAGTTCCAGCTGGCCTCCGCCGACGTCGTCCACGCTTTCTGGGTGCCGGAGTTCCTGTTCAAGCGTGACGTGATGCCCTATCCGCATGAAAACCATTCGGTGAACGTCTTCCAGGTCGCTGACATCAACCAGACCGGCGCATTCGTGGGTCGCTGCGCCGAAATGTGCGGCACCTATCACTCGATGATGAACTTCGAGGTCCGGGTGGTGCAGCCCAACGACTTCAAGGCCTACCTGCAGCAGCGGATCGCGGGTAAGACCAATGCCCAGGCATTGCAGGCGATCGCCCAGTCGCCGGTCGCGGTCACCACTCACCCGTTCGAGACCCGCCGCGGCGAGCGTGCGCCCCAAGCGAGTAACTAGGAAGCCCCCATGCATATCGAGGCCAGGCTGTACGAATTCGTGGCCGCGTTCTTCGTGTTCTGCACGGTTCTTTACGGCGTGCTGACCACCTTGTTTGCCACCGGGGGCATCGAGTGGGCCGGCACTACGGCGCTGGCGCTGACCTCTGGAATGGCGCTGATCGTGGCGACGTTCTTCCGCTTCGTGGCACGCCGGCTCGACACCCGCCCCGAGGATTACGAGGGTGCTGAGATCAGCGACGGCGCAGGCGAACTGGGTTTTTTCAGCCCGCATAGCTGGTGGCCGATTCTGATCGCGCTGTCGGGCTCGGTAACCGCGGTCGGCATTGCGTTGTGGCTACCGTGGTTGATTGTCGCCGGGGTGGTGTTTGTCCTGAGTTCGGCGGCCGGGTTGGTCTTCGAGTACTACCTCGGTCCGGAGAAGCACTAGTCGGCGCCCGCAAAGGTCACAATCAGGGCATCAGTTGATCCGTGTCCCGTTCACCGAGAATGCCGCGCAGGTAACGGTTGGGTAGGGTTTCCGAGGCACAATGAGGAACATCGGAGCGCGCGCTCAACAACACAGCCGCGGTGCTGCGCGCGTCGGTGAAGTAGTCGGACAGGACAGGCAAACATGAGCGGGCCCAATCCACCAGGACCAGAGTCCGAAGAACTGGAACCCGGAGTCGAGCCCAGCGAAGGCGACGCCGAATTCGAGGAGGGCGGCAACGAATTCGGCGAAGAGTCGACGGGGGACGGGGCCGAACGGGAGGGCGATACGGCCCAGACGGATATCTATTCCCGGGCTTACTCGGCTCCGGAGTCCGAACACGTCACCAGCGGCCCATATGTGCCCGCCGACCTGGACCTCTACGACTACGACCGATACGACGAGCTAGCCGACGAAGAAGCCACCGCGCCACGCTGGCCGTGGATCGTCGGCATTGTCGCGATTGCCGCGGCGATCGCCCTGGTGGTGTCGGTGTCGCTGCTGTTCACTCGCACCAGTACCAACCAGGTGGCGACGCCCAGCACTGCGCCCACATCGACGCCGCCGATGCAAGACGAGATCATCGTCACCACACCGCCACCCGCGCCGCCTCCGCCGCCGACGACCAGCGTCCCGCCACCACCACCGCCTCCGCCGACCAGCGAGGCTCCGCCACCGCCACCTCCGCCGCCGACCGAGGCACCGCCGCCACCGCCTGCTCCGGCGCCGGCCCCTGCTCCTGCTCCGGCGCCGCCCGCCGCGGCGCCGCCGCCCGCGGGCGCTCCTCCCGCAGCACCCCGGCAGGTCACCTACTCGGTGACCGGCAGCAAGGCGCCGTTTGACCAGATCACGATCACTTATACCGACGCCTCCGGAATGCGACGGATCCTGAACAACGTGTACATCCCGTGGACCCTCACGCTGACACCGATCTCGCAGTCCGATGTTGGTTCGGTCGAGGCGTCCAGCTTGCTGCGGTTGAGCAAACTCAACTGCTCGATCACCACCAGCGACGGCAAGGTGTTGTCGTCGAACGAAAACAACCAGCCACAGACGAACTGCTGATGATCGACCGGTACTCCCAAGTCTGGGGCGCGCGCAGCAAGATCACGCCCGTTACCGCCGATCGCATACTGGTTGGGTCCTGCGCCGCTGTCTGGCTGGCGTTGGTGGGGATGAGCGTGGCGGCCATCGTCGCGCTGGCGGACCTCGGCCGGGGCTTCCACGACCCGAAAGGGAACCCGCACACCTCGTCGGTGCTCTACGCGATCATCGTCATCTCCGCGCTGATCATCTTGGCGTCGATTCCGATGCTGCTGCGTGCCCGTCGGTCCACCCGGGACGGGCCGCTCACGCGATCGGCGCGGACGGCACGCACAACGGGTGGGCAGCCCATCAGGGCCGAGCACGCGCCCGCGCCGACGATCACGGGGCAGGGCTATACCGAGCGGTTGACCACGCTGCGGCCGGCCTTGTCAGACGCGGCAGTGGACCGCGTCTGGCTGCGCGGCACCGCCGCTCTGATGATCACCATCGGAGTGGCGCTGCTCGCGGTCGCGGTGGCCACCTACCTGATGGCCATCGGCCACGATGCCTTCTCGTGGACCAGCTATGGGATCGCCGGCTTCGTCACGCTGATCATGCCGTTGGTGCCGTGGCAACAGGTGCGCCAGCTACGCCGCACGCTCGCCGTATAACCGCCCAGGCGGTTCGCTGCCCTAGTGGTGGCCGTTCGATGAGCCGTTGCTGCCGTCCTGGTGCTCCCGCAGTGCGGTGAGGGCGCGTTGTTCGGCGCTGTGGTGGGCCTCGGAGAGAGCGGCGTCTTCGGAGGGGGGGTCGGCGAACAGGAAGCTGCCCGAGCCCGGCGAGCCGCCGGAGCCGAGCTTGTTCATCTTGACCGGTACCGCGGCGCCTTGGTATTCCAGCGGCACGGGGTGGCCGTGGTCGTCGACCGGGCCCAGCGGCTGGTGTAGTTCGATGTAGGCGCCGTGCGGCAGGCGTTTGATGATGCCGGTTTCGATGCCGTGCTCGAGGATGGCGCGGTCGCTGCGTTGCAGGCCGATGGCCCATCGGTAGGCGATGAAGTAGACGAACGGCGGCAGCACGATCATGCCGATGCGTCCGATCCAGGTCGTCGCGTTGAGCGAGATGTGGAATTTCAGGGCGATGACGTCGTTCATCGCGCTGAGGGTGAGGATCATGTAGAAGGCGATCGCCATGGCCCCGATCGCGGTGCGCACCGGGACATCACGCGGGCGCTGCAGCAGGTTGTGGTGGGCGTAGTCGCCGGAAAATCGCTTCTCCAGGAACGGGTAGATAATCAGCAGCGTGAAAACCAGGCCCATGATCAACCCGACCCAGACCACCGCGGGGATGGTGTGGTGGCCGATGTAGAACTCCCACGCCGGCCAAATACGGGCCAGGCCTTCGGTCCACATCATGTAGAAGTCCGGCTGGCTGCCTGCTGAGACTTGAGATGGCTTGTAGGGACCCAGGTTCCAGATCGGGTTGATCTGCAGCAGTCCGCCCATCAGGCCGACAATCCCGGTGGTCAGCGCGAAGAAGGCGCCGGATTTGACGGCGAATATCGGCATCACCCGCACGCCGACGACATTGTGCTCGGTGCGACCGGGCCCGGGGAACTGAGTGTGCTTCTGGAACCACACGAACGCCAGATGCGCGCCGATCAGCGCCAGAATGATCCCCGGCAACAGCAGGATGTGCAGCCCGTACAACCGCGGGATGATGTAGCCCGCCGCGGTGCAGTCGCTACCCACGCCGCCGCAGGGGAAGTCACCGCCGAACAGTGCCCAGTGCAACCAACTGCCGATCACCGGCATTCCCAAGGTGATCGACGACAGCGCGGCGCGCAGGCCGATGCCTGATAAGAGGTCGTCGGGCAGCGAGTAGCCGAAGTATCCCTCGAACATGGACAGGATCAGCAGCAGCGAACCGATGACCCAGTTGGCTTCGCGGGGCCGCCGGAACGCACCGGTGAAGAAGATCCGGGCCAGGTGCACCATGATCGCGGCGGAGAACATCAGCGCGGCCCAGTGGTGCACCTGGCGGACGAACAGGCCGCCGCGCACCTCGAAGCTGATGTCGAGTGTGGACGCGTAGGCCTTCGACATTTCCACGCCGCGCAGCGGCTGGTAGGCGCCGTTGTAGGTGACGTCGTTCATGGAGGGGTCGAAGAACAGCGTGAGGTAGACGCCGGTCAACAGCAGGATGATGAAGCTGTACATCGCGATCTCACCGAGCAGGAACGACCAGTGCGTCGGGAACACCTTGTTGAGTTGGCGGCGCACCGCAGCCGAGGGGTGATAGCGGGTGTCGATATCCTCGGCCTGGCGGGTCAGGACGTCACCGACCTGGGGCGGTTTGGGCGGACTCAGTTTTGGACTCATGATGTTGTGCGCTCCCAAAATGCCGGTCCGACAGGCTCGATGAAGTCGCCGTTGGCGACGAGGTACCCGTCGGCGTCAATGGTGAGGGGCAGCTGTGCCAACGCGCGCGCGGCCGGCCCGAAAATCGGCTTGGCGTAATGCAATGCGTCGAACTGCGACTGGTGGCAGGGGCAAAGGATGCGATAGGACTGCTGCTCGTAAAGCGATGAGGGACAACCCAGGTGCGAGCAGACCTTGGTGAAGGCGAACAGCTCACCGAAGTTGAAGCTCTCCTGGCCTTTTCGCTTCACTACCCGCGACATGTCGGCGGGCTTGATACGGATCAGCATCACCGGGTTACGGACGGCGGTCAGGATGGATGTCAGCTTTTCGTGTGATTCCACCGTGGTGCCGTCGCCGTCGGACTCGCGCCACGGGAAGACCGTCTCCATGCCGCCGGCGTCGATGTCTTCGGGCCGCATCTTGACGAACGGCGCTCCCAAGCTTTCGCCGGTCGCCCGGGCCACGTAGATCGTCTCGCCGTGATAGCGCGGCGTCCAGCCCGAGGTCCACAGCACGGCTTTCTTGCCGTCGGCGGTCTGCACCACCGGTTTCCACGGGTTCTTGATAAGGCCGCCGGCAAATGCCACCAGGGTGCCGAGCCCGAATGCGCCGAGTCCGGCGCCCAGCGACAGGCCGATCAGTTTGCGGCGCCGCAGCGTCGAGCCTTCGAAGGCGTCGGTCAGGTTTGCGGCCACGGTCTTGCGGTCGATCTCATCTGAGCCGGCCGCGCCGTAGTGGCGGTCCTGGATCGAAATCTCTTCGGGGATGAACTTTTTCTGGAAGAGCACCGCGCCCACGGCGATGCACAGCACGGACAGCCCGAAAGTCAGGCCATAGAGCGGGGTGGCCAGGGTGTACAGGAAGCTGCCATGGGCTCCGTGCGGTTTGTACTCCCACGGCCAGAACAGGAAAACGACCAGCAGCGCGAACCCGAAGAACCCGCCCAGCAAAAGCCATGTCGCGACGAGGCGTTCGGCCCGCTTCTCGGCCTTGGTGCCGGCAACCGGCCAGCGCGGCTCCTTGTAGACGGTCTCCACGCCGTCGATCCGGCCACCCAGGGCGACGAGTTCGTCACGCGACATGGCGTTCAGTTCGGCATCGGTGGGCTGCCCGGTGCCTTTCGCGTCGTCGCTCACGATCGTGCCCCAATCCACAGCGCCGCGCCGATGACGGCGACCATCCCGATGATCCACATCGCCATGCCCTCGGGGGCGGGGCCGAACCCGCCCAGGCCGTTGCCGCCCGGACTACGTTCCTCCGTAACGGATTTCACGTAGGCGATGATGTCTTTCTTGGCATCGAAGGAGAGCTGGCGATCGGAAAACTTCGGCATGTTCTGCGGACCGGTCAGCATCGCGTCGAGGATCTGCTGCTCGTTGGCCGGCTCCAGGTCGGGCGCGAATTTGCCGGACGACAGCGCCCCGCCCTTGCCGGTGAAGTTGTGGCACGACGAGCAGTTGAGTCGGAACAGATCGCCGCCGCGGCCAATGTCGTCGCCGCGCAGCGATTGCATTGCGATACTGCCGTCCGGGTTGCGTACCACCGCGGGCCCGCCGCCGTTGGCTTCCACGTAGGCGCCCAGCGCATCGATCTGAGGGCCGTCGAATACGGGGTCTTTGCGGACCGCCTGGGCTTCCCCGCGCACCGCGGGCATCCGGCCGGAAGATACCTGGAAATAGACCGCGGCCTCGCCCACGCCGATCAGGCTCGGCCCGCGGTCGGGCACGCCCTGCAGGTTGGCGCCGTGGCACGTCACGCACGAGGTGTCGAAAAGCTGCTTACCGGTCCGCAGCAGCGCCGACGACGACTCGTCTGCGACAGCCACTTGAGGGCTGGGGGTCAAGACGGCGGCCAGCCCGCCGGCCGCCGAAAGTGCCACCACCAGCAGTAGTCCCGCCGACAAACGGCGGCGCAGGCGACGCCGCGCCCGATCACTCAGCGATCGGGCCAAACCCAGTCTCTTCAACCGAGCACTCCTGTCCTTGCGCGCGCTGGTCATCGGATGAAATAGATCGTCGCGAACAGGGCGATCCAGACGATGTCGACGAAGTGCCAGTAGTAGGAGACGACGATCGACGCGGTCGCCTGCGCCGGGGTGAACTTGCTCATCGTGGTTCGGGCCAGCAGGAAGATGAACGCGATCAGCCCGCCGATGACGTGTAGTCCGTGGAAGCCGGTGGCCAGGTAGAAAACGCTGCCGTAGGAGCTGCTGGGGATGGTGGTCCCGTGACTCATCAGGTGGTGGTACTCGTAGGCCTGCCCGAGCACGAAGAACAACCCCATCGCAAAGGTGACCACGTACCAGCGACGCAACCCGAACACGTCGCCGCGCTCGGCCGCGAAAACCCCCATCTGGCAGGTGAACGACGAGGCGATCAGCACCAGCGTGACCGGAACGGCTTGGTAGAGGTTCAGTTCGGTCGGCGGGGGCGGCCAGTTGCCGCCCGCCTGGGCGCGCGCCGTGAAGTAGAACGCGAACAGCCCAGCAAAGAACATCAGTTCACTGGAAAGCCAGACAATGGTGCCGACACTGACCATGTTGGGGCGGTTGAGCGAATGTACGCGCGCCGTGATAGCAGTACCCGAGGTCCCTACCGCACTCGTCACATCCGCAAGTATGACGCTTTGTAGTTGTCGACCTCCACTCGGGGCGGCAATTGGCGAGCGGAATTCATTTCGGTGCGCCCGCTGCGCCCGGCTGCGCCGCGCTTGCGATCGGCTGGGGCCCTGCGATGGCGACCCGCTGCGCCCGGCTGCGCCGCGCTTGCGATCGGCTGGGGCCCTGCGATGGCGACCCGCTGCGCCCGGCTGCGCCGCGCTTGCGATCGCCATGGGACCATTTGCGGTGTGGCGGCGTCAGGTTCCGGGTCATCCCAGCGGCCCCCGAACGAGGCGCTGGCGTGGCCGCAGATCCTCACGACATTGACCGCGGGGCAGAACTTGCCCCGCGGACAGGCCGGGTGGGCCATGGAGCAGATCATGACCGGATCAGCGACGTCGGCACAGATCGCCGCTTTCGCCGTAGCGCTGAAGATGAAGGTCCCGACGGCCGCGGAGGTCACCGAGCTGGCCGACGTGATGCTGCAGCACGCCCGCCGGCTGCCCACCGAGCGGATCGGAACCGACACCGTCGATGTGGTGGGCACCGGTGGTGACGGCGTCAACACCGTCAACCTGTCCACCATGGCGGCGATCGTGGTGGCGGCGGCCGGCGTGCCGGTGGTCAAGCACGGCAACCGGGCAGCGTCCTCGCTGGCCGGCGGCGCCGACACCCTGGAGGCGCTGGGGGTTCGCATCGATCTGGGTCCCGACGACGTCGCACGCAGCGTCGCCGAAGTCGGAATCGGCTTCTGCTTCGCGCCGCAGTTTCATCCCTCGTACCGGCACGCGTCGGTGGCCCGTCGTGAACTCGGTGTGCCGACGGTCTTCAATCTTCTTGGGCCACTGACCAATCCGGGACGACCACGAGCCGGACTGATCGGCTGTGCGTTCGCCGACCTGGCCGAAGTGATGGCGGGCGTTTTCGCCGCACGCCGGTCCAGTGTTCTGGTGGTGCACGGTGACGACGGCCTCGACGAGCTGACCACCACCACGACGAGCACGATCTGGCGTGTACAGGCCGGCACGGTGGACAAGCTGATATTCGATCCCGCCGGGTTCGGGTTCGCCCGCGCCGAGCTCGACGAGTTGAAGGGCGGCGATGCGACGGCCAACGCGGCGGCGGCACGCTCGGTGCTGGCCGGCGCCAAGGGCCCGGTGCGCGACGCCGTCGTGCTCAACGCCGCGGGCGCGATCGTGGCCCACACTGGGCTATCCAGCCGCGCCGAGTGGCTGCCGGCGTGGGAAGACGGGCTGCGCCGCGCCGCCGACACGATCGACAGCGGAGCGGCCGAACAGCTGCTCGCGCGGTGGGTCCGGTTCGGCGAGCAGCTCTGAGTCCCGGCTCGTTACGGCTTGTTCGGCGGCCACCCGCGCCGAGCGGGCCGATGCGGCCCATCCCGCCCACGGGCCGGCGGATCCCAACGGCGAACACCAGCCGGCAGCTTCGTCGCCGCCGGTGGCCCGCACGATGCGCACCCCCGGTGCGGCCAGCCAGCGCACGATCAGGGCCGTCTCCTCCACCAGCGCCCCGCCCAGCGGGGCGGGCTGCTGCAGGACCACCTGCGCGCCCGCCCGGATGGCGTCGACGACGGGCATCGGCGGCACGCCTCGACGGGCGGTGCCTGCCGCGGCGAGCTGGCCGTAGCGAATGACGGCCAGCTGCCAGCCCCCGTCGCCGTCGGGGGCGGCGGCCACCAGCTCCGGCAGCGTCGCCAGCGCACGCAGGCGCTGGCCACGCCAGAGCACCTCCACCGCGGTCACAGTGTGGTCGCGCAGCCGGGCGGCGCTCTCGTAGCGCTGACGAGCGGCCAGGTCGGCGATCTGCTGAACGGCCGCGGCCACCGCGGTGTTGTCCACGCCGTCGATCAATGCCACGGCGCGACCGGCCGCCGCGGCGTATTGGCCGGCGGTCACATCACGAGCAGCGGGGCACGGCGAAACCTCATGTTGCGGGCAGGCCGGTCCGTGCAGCGCCCTATGGGCCAGCCGCTTGGTACAAGTGCGCACCCCGGTGAACCGCGCCAGTAGCGCGGCGGTGTCGGCGGCGTCGGCTCGGGAGCGAAACGGGCCGACGGCACGATCGTGACGCGGCGTTCGCACCGCCGAAAACCGGGGGAAGGCCTCGTTGCTCAGCACTATCCACCACCATCGCTG
>Ga0210390_10004964_pt1 | contig 11182 bp, 11 predicted proteins | sample IncBWH11OmetaG_FD_161050 | JGI IMG/M metagenome (GOLD analysis project Ga0210390, IMG submission 161050) | Forest soil microbial communities from Barre Woods Harvard Forest LTER site, Petersham, Massachusetts, United States - Inc-BW-H-11-O ... | reverse complement strand
TTCTGCTCCAGGCCCTGCCGGCCCGAGGCGACCGGCCGGCCGACACCGCATGCGCGCCCCTGACGCGTCCGATTCGTGAGGTTTGCGCTCGGGCTGGTCATCATTTCCCGGCAACCGTGCGCGCAAAAGCGGCGAGCCGGGCGCTCAGCTGCACGTCCTGCGGGAAATCTGCACCGGGGGGCTGGCCGACGCCCTCCTCGGCCCTCTGTAACGTCCGATTCGCGAGGTTTGGGTTGCGATTCAGACCTTCCGCCGGACCCGCGCGACGGCTGCCACCGCTCACGGGTCCGTGCACGGAGACCTGTGCGCGGAAGGGCCATGCACGAAGGCCCGCCGAGCCCGCATGGCGCGAGCTCGGCGGGCCTTCAGGCTGAAGCGTCCCTGTGCTTAGTACTACCTGACGGTGACAGTGGCGCCGGCGCCCTCGAGGGCAGCCTTGGCCTTCTCCGCCGCCTCCTTGTTCACGCGCTCCAGCAGCGGCTTGGGCGCGCCGTCGACGAGGTCCTTGGCCTCCTTGAGCCCAAGGCTCGTCAGGGTCCGGACCTCCTTGATGACCTGGATCTTCTTGTCGCCAGCGGCCTCGAGGATGACGTCGAACTCGTCCTTCTCCTCGGCCTCTTCGGCCGCGGGGGCGCCACCACCAGGGGTGGCAGCCGCGACGGCAACCGGCGCGGCGGCCTTGACGTCGAAGGTCTCCTCGAACTGCTTCACGAACTCAGAGAGTTCGATCAGCGTCATCTCCTTGAAGGCCTCGAGCAGGTCGCCAGAGCTGAGCTTTGCCATTGTGGTGCTTCCTCTTCCGTTCATTCCGTGTGTCGCCGATGGCTGTCCAGCCACCTGCGGGATCTGGTCAGGTCACCCTGGGGTGCCTAGTTAGCTCTCCGTGCTGTCCGAGGCTGCTGCCTCGGCTGTGTCGCTCGTGTCGGCTGCCTTGGCCACCTCTGGAGTGGCGGCTGGGTCCGCGACGTCGGGCACCGCGGCGACATCCGCCACGGCAACGTCGGCTTCCGCAACAGCCGTCTCGGGCGCGGCCGCCTCGACCACCGGCGTAGCCGGGCTCTCCTCGGCGCGCTTGGCCTCCAGGGCCCCGAGCAACCGGGCCATCTGGACCGGCAGCGCCGCGAACGTGCCCGCCGCGTTGGACAGCGATGCCTTCATCGCGCCCGCCAGCTTCGCCAGCAGGACTTCGCGCGACTCCAGGTCAGCCAGTTTGACGATCTCGTCCGGCGTCAGCGGCTTGCCGTCGAGTACGCCACCCTTGATGACCAGCAGCGGATTCGCCTTGGCGAAGTCGCGCAGGCCCTTAGCGGCCTCCACCACATCGCCCGAGACGAACGCGATCGCCGACGGCCCGCTCAGCAGGTTGGTGAGCTCCGGCGTGACCCCCGCCTCGGCGGCGGCGATCTTGGTCAGGGTGTTCTTCACGACCGAGTACGTCGCGTTGGCGCCCAGCGACTGGCGCAGCTCGCCAAGCTGGGCCACCGACAGGCCGCGGTACTCGGTCAGCACCGCTCCTGACGAGCTCTGGAACCGCTCGGTCAGCTCGGCGACCGCGGCCACCTTCTCTGCCCTCGCCACGGGCCTCCCTCCTCGATCCGTGCTCGCCGACATTGCGGCGCGCCCGGTATATCCGGCGCCGGCCATCCCGCAGACATGCGAACGCCCCGTACGCAGGCGCACGGGGCGTGACCCGGACGGGCGTACGCCGACATCCAGGGTCTAGCTCGTCGCCTACGCGGGCCGCCCGCTTGCAGCGGGCCTTCGGTCATCGCGCTCGGCGCGCGGTGACAGCCGACGGTCTGTGGCAGATCTACAGGGTACGTGGCTGAAGCCCGGCCGGCCAAATCGGCCCTGACCTGGATCGCCGGGCCGACCCCAGACGGCGGAAGCGAGTGTCAAGCACCGGCGGCAGCGTGCCGACATGGAAAGGCCCGGACTCGCCGCCTCATCGACGGCGGGCCCGGGCCCTGAGCGGAGCGGTCCTGCCAGATCAGGTCAGACGGCAGCCTGCTGCTCGTCAAACTCGGCCGTCAGCCCTCTGGTCATGCTGGGGTCGACCTGAATGCCAGGACCCATTGTGGAGGTAATCGCGACCTTCTTGACGTACTTGCCCTTGGCTGCGGCCGGCTTGAGCCGCATGACCTCGTCAATGGCGGCCGCGTAGTTCTCAACCAGGGCGCGGTCAGGGAACGACGCCTTCCCGATGATCAGGTGCAGGTTGCTGTTCTTGTCCACCCGGAACTCGATCTTGCCGCCCTTGATCTCGGTCACGGCCTTGGCCACGTCCATCGTGACGGTGCCCGTCTTCGGGTTCGGCATGAGGCTGCGCGGCCCGAGCACGCGGCCGAGACGTCCGACCTTGCCCATGAGGTCAGGCGTAGCCACGACCGCGTCGAAGTCAAGGAAGCCGCCCTGGACTCGCTCGATCAGCTCGTCAGCGCCGACATAGTCGGCGCCGGCCGCGCGGGCCTCCTCGGCGCGCTCGCCGGTTGCGAAGACGAGCACCCGGGCAGTCTTGCCGGTGCCGTTGGGCAGGTTGACAGTGCCGCGGACCATCTGGTCGGCCTTGCGCGGGTCGACGCCAAGCCGGAAGGCAACTTCGACGGTGCCGTCGAACTTGCTGGTGGACGTGCTCCGGGCCAGAGCAACCGCCTCGGCCGGGGTGTAGAGCCGGTCGACGTCGATCATCTCGACGGCCTTCCGGTATGCCTTACTGCGCTTCATCGCATCTCCTGATTGTGGTCCAGGTTGTGGTCAGCGGGCCAGCGCCTGGCCCTGCCACCTGCCGAGTCGCCCTTCGGCGGCACGACAGTAATCAACTCGGGTCTCGAGCTCAGCCCTCGACCCTGATGCCCATCGAGCGGGCGGTGCCAGCGATGATCTTCTCCGCTGCCTCGATCGTGTTCGCGTTCAGATCCGGCATCTTGACCTGGGCAATCTCACGGACCTGTGCCTTGGTCATCGAGCCGACCTTGGTCTTGTGCGGCTCGCCGCTGCCCTTCTGGACGCCCGCGGCCTTCTTGATCAGCTCGGGCGCCGGCGGGGTCTTGGTGATGAAGGTGAACGACCTGTCCTCGTAGATCGTGATCTCCACCGGGATGACGTTGCCGCGCTGGCTCTCGGTCGCAGCGTTGTACTGCTTGACGAAATCCATGATGTTGACGCCGTGCGGGCCCAGTGCGGTACCGACGGGCGGGGCCGGCGTGGCGGCACCCGCGTTCAGCTGCACCTTGACGAGCGCAGCGACCTTCTTCTTCCTCGGAGCCATCTCTGGGTCCTTACCTCACTTGTCTGTCTAGATCGACCTGGCTAGGTCAATCCTACTGAGCTAGATCTTGCTGACCTGATCGAACGAAAGCTCTACGGGCGTCTCGCGGCCGAAGATCGACACCAGCACCTTGAGCTTCTGGGTATCGGGGTTGATCTCGTTCACCGTGGCCGGCAACGTCGCAAACGGGCCGTCCATCACGGTAACCGACTGGCCAATCTCGAAGTCCACCGCGGCGGCACGCACGGCCTCGGCCTTTTTAGCCGCCTTCTCCTCTGGCACCGGCGCGAGCAGGTTGGCCACTTCGTCCAGGCTCAGCGGCGACGGCCTGCTCGACAGGCCGACGAAGCCGGTCACGCCGGGGGTGTTCCGGACAGCGGCCCAGGACTCGTCAGTCAGGTCCATCCGGACCAGGATGTAGCCCGGCAGCACCTTCTCCTGGACCTGCTGGCGCTTGCCAGCCTTGATCTCGAACACCTCGTGCGTCGGGACCTCAATCTGGAAGATGTAGTCCTCCATGTTCAGCGACTGAGTACGGCTCTCCAGGTTGGTGCGAACCCGGTTCTCGTAGCCCGCGTAAGAATGCACTACATACCAGTCGCCAGGCAGCAAGCGCAGCTCAGTCTTGAACTGCTGGACCGGGTCGGTCTCCTCGGGCTCCGCATCGGCCTCGCCGGCGCTGTCGCCCGCCTCGGCAGCAGGCTCCGTCTCATCGGCGGCCGGCGCTAGGTCGGCGAGCGAAAAGTCGGCCACACCGCTGGCCTCGCCGTCGGTCGACTCATCGGCCGCCGGCTCGTCGGCCGTCGGGTCGCCTAGCGGCAGTTCGGACTCGGACACGTTTCTCTTTCTCCCCTGCGGTTCTGCCTGGACGTCGGCGCCACCGGACTTGTTACCGCGGCGCAGGCTGCGGCCCTCTCGATCATGCTGCCACGCTCGGTGAACGACTGGACACCCAGCCGTCAAACCTCAGCCGAAGAGGGCGAACACCAGCCTGGTAAACCCGTAGTCGAGGCTGGTCACGATGCCGACCATGATCAAGATGAAAACCAGCGCGACCGTTGTATAGGTCACGAGCTCCTTGCGGGTCGGCCAGACGACCTTCCGAAGCTCATCCCGCACCTCGGTGACGAACTGAGCCGGAGTAGTCCGGTCCCGCTTCGCCGGGCGGTTGGGCTTCGCGGCCCTGTCGGGGGCCGGTCCACGTGTCTGAGTCGCCATGTCCTCACCTGAGCAACAGTCTATTGTCGGCTAGCGCCGCCATCTACCCGTGCACGCACAGGTCCGTACTCGCAGGGCAGGAGGGACTCGAACCCCCAACCGCCGGTTTTGGAGACCGGAACTCTAGCCAATTGAGCTACTGCCCTGTGACGGCTCGCGCGGGCATGCACGGGCCACTGGTGGACACCACCAGATGCAGAAGTGTACGTGGCTGCGGGCGCCCCGTCGAACCGCCCAGGTGAGCCGCCGGCCATCCGCCCCACCTCAAGCTCGATGATCGCCTAAAATCCCGCTGACACCGCGTCACCAGGACGCGGGCAGCGGCGAGCGGACGGGCAGATGCGGCTGCGCGAGCTAGGACTGAGCATCGGCTTCGGCACCCCTGGACCGCAGAATGCCATCACGGACGTCGCCGGCGTCGCTGTTGGCCACACGACTCTGATCAGCGGCGCCGGACGGCTGGATCCCGGTCGCGGGCCGGTGCGCACCGGCGTCACCGTGATCAGGCCAGTTCCTGACTACGTCCGCGAGAGCCCGCTTCCCGCCGGAGTTCACACACTCAACGGCAACGGCGAGCTGACCGGCATGGCGTGGATTGCCGAGTCGGGCTTGCTGACCACGTCGGTCGCCTTGACCAACACCCACAGCGTGGGCGTGGTGCGTGACGCGCTGGCGGCCATGGACAGCGCGGATGGCCGGGCCAGAACGGCTGGCCGGGCCCTGTACTGGTCGATGCCCGTAGTCGGCGAGACGTATGACGGCATGCTCAACGACATCGAGGGCGCGCACGTTCGGCCCGACCACGTGGCGGCGGCGTACGACTCAGCGGCGTCCGGACCGGTCGCCGAGGGCAGCGTGGGCGGCGGTACCGGGATGATCTGCCACGAATTCAAGGGCGGGATCGGGACGGCGTCCCGGGTGCTGCCTCCTGCGGATGGCGGCTGGCGCCTCGGGGTGCTAGTCCAGGCCAATCACGGCAGCCGCGCGGACCTGCGGGTCGACGGCGTCCCGGCCGGGCGCTTCCTGCCTAGTTCGGTGGTGCCCGTGCCGGGCGACTACGCGGCCGGGGGTCGCCTGGAACCCGGTACCGGGTCAATCATCGTCGTCATCGCGACCGACGCGCCTATCGTCGGCGATCAGTGCCGCCGCCTCGCGCAGCGTGCTGCCATCGGTATCGGCCGGGCCGGCGGCGGGACGTCCGACTCCAGCGGTGACATCTTCCTGGCGTTCTCCACCGCGCGCCAGCCGGTGCCGGCTGAGTATTTCCTGTCCGGGACTCGCTCGCCTGCGGTCATCGAGCTGCGGGCCCTGCCACACGATCGCCTCAGCCCGCTGTTTGCGGCGGTGGCTGAGGCCACGGAGGAAGCGATTCTCAACGCACTGCTGGCGGCCAGTGACATGACCGGCCGCGACGGAATTACCGCACACGCACTGACGCCAGATTTGCTCACAACGGCGTTCACGCAGGCAGCCGACGACCTCAGCAGGACTGCGGCCAGGCTCGCCCGGACGGCGGGACATAAGGCACCGCAGTGACTCTTGCACTGCGCATCCGGGCCGCCTGAGACGGCGCTGACCCATCCTGCGGAACGCACGTAAGAGCCAGGTTGAACGTGCGGATGAGCCACGCCGCCAGGGATGGGATCATAGGTCACATGGCTTACGCACCCACCAGGATCTCTGCACGGATTGGCGCGATCGCCGAGTCGGCCACGCTGGCCGTCGACGCCAAGGCCAAGGCGCTTAAGGCAGCTGGTCGCCCGGTCATTGGCTTCGGCGCGGGCGAGCCGGATTTCCCGACTCCCGGCTACATCGTGGAGGCCGCGCAGCGTGCCTGCGCAGAACCGAGGTTTCACAAGTACACCCCGGCGGCCGGACTGCCTGAGCTGCGAGAAGCCATCGCGACCAAATCCGCCCGTGATTCGGGCCTGATGATCTCCGCTAGCCAGGTGCTCGTGACCAACGGCGGCAAGCAGGCGGTCTTCCAGGGTTTCGCGACGCTGCTCGATCCGGGCGACGAGGTCTTGCTGCCGACGCCGTACTGGACTACCTACCCAGAGTCCATCGCGCTGGCCGGCGGCGTCCCGGTGCTCGTCCACACCGACGAGACGAGCGGCTACCTGGTGACAGTCGACCAGCTCGAAGCGCAGTGCACGGAGCGCACGAAGGTGCTGCTGTTCGTATCGCCGTCTAACCCGACGGGCGCCGTTTACCCGCCCGAGCAGGTCGCCGAGATCGGCAGGTGGGCAGCAGCGCGTGGCATCTGGGTTGTCACCGATGAGATCTACGAGCACCTGGTCTACGGAGATGCGCGGTTTGTCTCGATGCCGGTCGTCGCACCCGAGATCGCTGACCGGTGCCTGGTGCTCAACGGCGTCGCGAAGACATACGCGATGACCGGCTGGCGGGTCGGCTGGATGGCCGGGCCAGCGGATGTCATCAAGGCCGCCACCAACCTGCAATCGCACGCGACCTCTAACGTCTGCAACGTCGCACAAGCCGCTGCGCTCACCGCAGTATCCGGCGACCTTTCGGCCGTCGCGGAGATGCGCGCAGCGTTCGATAGGCGGCGGCAAGTCATGACGGCCATGCTGAATGACGTGCCAGGCGTCGAATGCCCGCTGCCCGAGGGCGCCTTCTACTGCTATCCATCGGTCAAGGGAGTGCTGGGCAGGCAGATCGCCGGGCAGCGGCCGACGACCTCCGGTCAGCTGGCCGAGCTGCTGCTCGATGAGGCCGACGTCGCGGTCGTGCCAGGCGAGGCATTTGGCACCGACGGCTACTTCCGGATGTCCTGCGCTCTGGGAGACGCTGATCTGGAGGAAGGCGTCTCCCGGCTGGCCAAACTCCTGGGTACCGCGCACTAAGCGCGGCTGAGCCACTCCAGCCCGGCCTGGCCGACGTAGCCAGGCCGGACTGGCAAACTTGGCAGATGCCACGGCCGATCGCCGCGCTACCGAAGGCGCACCTGCACCTGCACTTCACCGGCTCAATGCGCCACGCGACGCTGGTGGAGCTGGCCAGGGAGCACGGCGTGCACCTGCCCGAGTCGCTGACGCTGGAGTGGCCGCCACAGCTCAGCGCAGCCGACGAGCGCGGCTGGTTCCGGTTTCAGCGGCTCTACGACATCGCCAGGTCTGTCGTCAGCACACCATCGGACGTCCGCCGCCTAATCGGCGAAGCCGCGCAGGATGAGCGCGCGGAAGGCTCGAGCTGGCTCGAGCTCCAGATTGACCCGTCCGGCTACGCGCACCGCTTCGGCGGGTTGACGCCGATGCTCGAGCTCGTCCTCGACTCGGCCGCGGCAGCTACGCAGGCAACAGGCGTCGGCATCGGGATCATCGTGGCTGCCAACCGCACCAAGCATCCACTCGAGGCACGCACGCTGGCCAGGCTCGCCGCAGCCTACTCAGGGCAGGGCGTCGTCGGATTCGGCCTCAGCAACGACGAGCGCCGCGGCGCCGTCACCGACTTCGTCCCGGCGTTCCGGATCGCCCGCGGCGCCGGCCTTCGATCGGTCCCGCACGGCGGCGAGCTAGCCGGGCCAAGCAGCGTGCAGGCCTGCATCGACGACCTGCACGCCGATCGCGTCGGGCACGGCGTGTCAGCCGTCGCGGACCCGATCCTGCTGCACCGCCTCGCGGCTAGCCAGATCACGCTGGAAGTCTGCCCGACGTCCAACGTGGCGCTCGGGGTCGCGGCAACCGCCCACGACGTGCCGCTGCTGGCCTTGCTCGAGGCCGGCGTCCAGGTCGCGCTCGGCGCGGACGATCCGCTGCTATTTGGCCCGCGGCTAGCAGCGCAGTATGAGCTTGCCCGTCAGGTCTACGGGCTGGCCGACGCCGACCTGGCCCGGCTGGCGCGGATGTCCGTACTAGGGTCCGTCGCGCCCCCGATGGTGCAGAAGAACCTGCTGGCCGGCATTGACGCCTGGCTCGCTGCGCCGCAGACCTGACGCAGCCCGCCGGTGCGCCGCAGCCTAACGCGACCAGCTCATAGCTGAACGCCGACCAGCGTCGGCTCGTTGGCCAGCTCGACGGCGAATGCGGCGCGCACGCCATCGCGGATGTCCCTCGCTAGCCGAATCAGGCTGGCAGTCCGGCCGGCGCCCGCGTTCGTCAGTGCCAGCGTGTGCTTGGTGGAGATCCGGGCACCGCCCGGATCGTCGGGCAAGTGGTATCCGCGGCTAAAGCCTGCCTGCTCGATCAGCCAGGCCGCGGACAGCTTGACCCGCCCGTCCGCCTCCGGCCAGTGGGGGATGACCGACTCAGCGCCGCCGCGACGCCCGTCAGCGGCCCGAGCCGAGAGCTCCGCGTACTGGCCCGCGGTCACGATCGGGTTGGTGAAGAACGAGCCAGCGCTGCGCGTATCGGGATCGGTATCGTCGAGCAGCATGCCCTTGCCGCGGCGCAAGTCGAGAACCGCCGCGCGGGCGTCAGCCAGCGGGACCCGGCCGCCTTCGGGCACGCCGAGCACGCGACTCAGCTCGCGATACCGGACCGGACCCGACAGCGGGCTGACTGTCAGCCGGAACGTCACGTCCAGCACGACGAATCTGCCCGTCGCGGTCGCCGGGTTCAGTGCGGCGCCGCGCGCGCCCCGACCAGGCCCAGCGCTCGCGTTCGCCTGCCTCTTGAACTTGCTGGTCCGGTAGCCGAACTCGCAGTCAGCCGCGCTAAGCCGCACGACCTGGTCGGCCAGCCGGTCGTAGGCACGCACCGAAGTGATGGCCTGCGCCACCTCCTGGCCGTAGGCGCCCACGTTCTGGATCGGGGTCGCGCCAGCCCGCCCCGGGATGCCGGACAGGCACTCGATGCCGGACAGCCCAGCGGCCAGGCACTGCTGCACCATCTCGTCCCAGTCCTGGCCAGCCTCCGCGGTCACCTCGACGGCATCCCCGGCCGAAGCGAAGACAAGCCCGGCACCGGCGACGAGAACGACCACGCCGGGGAATCCCTCATCCGCGACCACCAGGTTGCTGCCACCACCGAGAACCAGCACCGGTTCGGGCTCGGCGTCAGCAGCCCGGACCGCGTCGATCAGATCCTCCTGCGTTACCGCCTCGAGGAATCGCGCGGCCGGGCCGCCCAGGCGCAAGGTCGTGTAGTCAGCCAGCCGGACCTGCTCCGTCGTGGTTCTCACGCCTGTCAGCATGCCGCACGCGGCAGGGCGAACGTGGCGCGGGCTTGGTAGTCAGGCGACGTTCAGGCGAGCCCCGCCACCTCCCGCAGGGCCGGCTCCGCCGGGTAGCCGGCCAGCTCTTCCTCGGCGGACGCGAGCGCGGCTGCCGACCGGGCGCGCACGCACCGCTCGTAAGCGGCGGCGGTCTCCTGGCTGATCCGCTGGAGGGAGTACCGAGACCGGGCTCGATCAGCGGCGGCGATGCCGAACGCCTGCAGCAGCGCCGGACGCGCCAGCAGCATCCGGACCCTGTGCGCGAGCATAGCCGGGTGCTCGGGCGCGACGAGCAGGCCCGTGACGCCGTCGACCACGGCGTCCGTATGAGCGCCGACAGCCGACACAACCGTCGGCGTACCGCAGGCCATGGCCTGTACCACTGCTGTACCGGCCGGCTCGTACGGCGACGCGCTGACCATGATGTCGGCCGACCTGAGCAGCGCGGGCAGCGATGCCTGCGCGACCTCGCCGGCGAAGGTGATCCGGCTGCGCACGCCGATCGCGCTGGCGAGCCGGGACAGGTCGCGGACCGGGCCGGTCCTGGGCATGTGCCGCGCGTCCGGGCCACCGACGATGACCAGCTCGGCCTCCGGCAGCAGAGCGAGCGCGCGCACAACGGATTCGACCCCCGGTGCCGCCCCGCCGGGCGCGAAGGCGATCAGCTTCGGCCGTGGCCCGCGTTTGGCCCTGGCGCCGTCCGGGCTGAACAGATCGGTGTCGATGCCGCAGGGGATGACCCGGATCGCCGACTTGGGAACGCCAAGCCTGGCCAGTTCGTCCGCCTCGGCGACCGACCGGGCCAGCACGGTCGCCACAGTGCGGCCGATCGACCCCTCGATCTTGACGCGGCTGGCCGCCACGTCGGCACCGGCGACCTGGCGCCGCTCAGCGGAGCCGAGCGACTCGAAGGTCTGGAGCACGGGCACGTCGAGGCCGCGAGCGGCACCGACTGCCACGAGCCCTGCCGTCCAGGAGAAGGCATGCACGACATCCGGCCGCTTCACCCGCCAGTGCCCGGCGAGGTCGTCAGCGAAAGCGGGCAGGTACCTGGCGGCCTGGTCGGCCGGGACCGGCCTGGCCGGCCCGGCGGTGACGTACTGCGCCGAGGCGCCATTGCCGAGTATGGCGGTACGGGGACAGGCGGAACTGTCGCGCCGCACGTACAAAGTGACGCGGTGACCGTGCGCGGCGAGGGCGCGCGCGAGCAAGGTGTGCTGACCCGGCTGGCTGCCGGACCCGTCGGCTGACGTGAGCGTGCAGTCGGTCGCGATGAGGGCGATCCTCATGGAAGTGCCTCCAGATGATGTCGCAACGCCAGCGACACTGCGCACTCACAATGAGGGACCAGACATGCGGAAAGGCACACCCTGTGAGTCGCACCGTGATCGCCGCGTACTGCGGCCGCGCCGGACAACCGGCGCTACACCGCGTACCGCGTTGCAGCGTGATCAGTGCACACGCCATGGTTGGCGTGAGGGCGTGCCTTCGTCGTAGACACCGCTGTAAACCTTATGCCCA
>Ga0210390_10004960_pt1 | contig 11185 bp, 9 predicted proteins | sample IncBWH11OmetaG_FD_161050 | JGI IMG/M metagenome (GOLD analysis project Ga0210390, IMG submission 161050) | Forest soil microbial communities from Barre Woods Harvard Forest LTER site, Petersham, Massachusetts, United States - Inc-BW-H-11-O ... | reverse complement strand
CGCATGGTCGGTCTCCGCTTCGTTCTCTTCAATCACAATTTGTGTCCGTGTCCGTGCTTGGGCCACTAGGGCTTCGCCTTGCTCCGTCACGGTGCGAACCGACGCCGCAAATCGATAGCCGCGGCCCGGCAGCGTCACGATGTACTGGCGGTTTTCCGCGGTATCTCCAAGCGCCTTGCGCAAAAGGAAGATGTTCTGGCTCAGGTTCGATTCTTCGACAAACGAGTCCGGCCAGACTTCCTTTAAGAGATCTTCCTTCGAGACCACGTCGCGGCTCCGGCGCACTAGGACGAGCAGTGTCTCGAAGGCTTTGGGAGTGACCGGAACGGCGACATTTTCCCGGAGCAGCGTCTGCTTGTCGGGGTCCATGCGGAACGGCCCGAATTCGTAGACGATCCTGGGTTCCGTAGCCATAGTTTGAGGAGCCACCAGCTCGAAGAGCCGAGAGCGCAACAGTCGCAGCGGCCGATTAGGTGTAAGCGCAATCTACCACAGTCTCTAGCATCCCTCGAACCTTCTCCGGCAATCGCCCCTCAATCCCTTGGAACTCCTTGCATCTGTTACCTCAAGGCGCTTCTTGAAACTCATTGAGAAATATTGAACCGCGCATTGAAGACTTTTCGCGGCTGATTCGCGCAGGATGCGACCAATCGAAGCCGCTGCAGTAGTGCTGGGCGGATCGGAGCATACCGTTGTGGTGAAAACAACAAGGATCACGATTGAAACCGACAGTCTGCTGGTCGTGTACAGGGGCAGAACATTCGTGGCCGGGTGCCCCGTTTGTTGCGCCGATGTAGAAGCGATGACGCTGGAGGGCAATAGCCTTGGCGAAGAGATCCCTTGCACCCTCTTAAGGGAGTGGCTCGCAACCGGCAAGCTCCATTTCTGGAGCCCTGACGGCGGTCCAGCTCAGATCTGCCTTCCGTCGCTCCTCCAGTGCTTCGAATCCGAGGACGCTCGCAGGCTTACAGACCCGAAACGAACTTTCCCAAAGACAGGAGAAGGAAAATGACATCCATTCAGTTCGCACCGAAGTGGCCGCGCTTGGCGCGCCTAAGTCTGGCTCTGGCCACGCTGGCATCGCCGGTTTGCGCACTCGCACAATCCACGAACTCCCCGAAATACACCATTGTGGACCTGGGGCCGGTGGGCCCGTCGTGGTCGCAGGGCCAGCCATTCACGGTCAGCGGCAATGGGCTGGTCAGCGGGGAGACTGTTCTCGCCGACCCCAACAACCCCACCGAATGGGTATCGCAGGCTGTCCTGTGGGAACGAACCAGCACGAAGGTCATTGGCAGCCCCGGACTCGGAGGGCCTAACAGCGTTGCGTTCGGAGTGAACATCCGGGGGCAGGCAGCAGGGCAAGCCGACACGCAAACTCCAGATCCGAATGGGGAAGACTTCTGCGGATCCACGGCGCTCGGTCTCACCCATAGTGGCAACGCCTGTGTGCCCTTTCTGTGGCAAAACGGCACGATGGTCGCGCTCCCCAGACTGCGGAACAGCGCGGGCACGGAGGGTAGTAACGGCGCAGCGCTTGAGATCAACGATTTCGGTATGGTCGCCGGAACGGCGGAAAACGGCGAAGCGGACTCGACGTGTCCGGGCGCGTCTGTTTCGCCGCAGACCATCGAGTTCAAGCCGGTCATCTGGATGAAACCCTTCCCCTGGTCGCAGGTGCGGCTCCAGGAGCTCGCGACCGTTGATGGCGATCCGGATGGCATTGCGTTCGCGATCAACGATCGCGGTCAGGCTGTGGGCGCCAGTGGAAATTGCGGACCGTTCAATGCGATTGAGCAGAACAATCTCACGCCGCTTCATGCTGTTCTGTGGCGGAACAGCAACGCGATCGACCTGGGTAATCTTGGCGGAGACGGAATGTTTGCCGGAATCTACGCTACCGGCCTGAACGACGACGGGCAGGTTGTGGGAACCTCAGACACCACCGGCGACACAAGCTTTCATGGTTTTCTATGGCAGCAGGGCCACATCGCTGATCTCGGAACTCTGACCGGTGACTCGTACAGCTCTGCCATCGCCATCGGCAACAACGGTCTGGTGCTGGGAGTCTCCATTAGCGCGAGTTTCAGTCCACGGGCCGTGCTTTGGCGCAATGGAACAGCAACCGACCTGAATACTCTCGTTCCTCAAGACTCCACTTTGTATCTGGAGTCCGCATGTTCGATCAACGAGAAGGGCGAGATCATCGGATTTGCGGCCTTGAAAAGCAACCCCAGTGAATCTCACGCCTACCTCGCGAAGCCGGTCGCGGGCGATGGGGACGCCCATTGAGCCAACGGGGATTGAAAGCTGAGGTGGTCTCTACCATCCCTTTAAGTTGGATCAGTAACTGATATGTTGCCAATGTTTTCAGCGATTTGAATCCGTCATGAAAAGTCAGCCGATCTACAGACACACGCCATTGGCAACCCGGTTGAGTTGTCGGATTCTACTCCTCGACTAAGACCTGCTGGTGAGGATCACCGGCAGATATCAACGCTCTAAGTCGCGCCTTAACCAGAATTCAGCAGATAACGCAAATAAGGAGGTTGAATCATGAACTTGTTACGCAAGAGTGTCATCTCGTTTGCGGGAGTGACCGCCGCGGCCCTCCTGCTCGCAGTCGCATCGCCGCGTACTGTCCACGCCCTCGGCGAACAATTGGTCAGCATTGCGAACACTGCAACCCATCCCGCCGTCGTCGAGGACGTTCCCCACTTTGCCTCCCACATCGTCACGCTCTTCGGTAGTTTCGATGGCGGTGAACACAGTTATCCGTATTTTACGCAGGTGGGTCCGGACGCGAATGTAGTAAGTGCGGACTTTTTGGTACCCGCTGGTCAGAACCTTGTCATCACCGGCGTTGAAATTTTGCCCTATACCAACGCCCCTGCGTGGGTCGAACTCTACAATTCCAATGCCGGTACCTACTATGACTACGATTACTGGACAGTGCCGGGTAGCGTTTCGACCGAGTTTCAATTTCCTTCTGGAATCGTGGTTGGGAGCGGAGCCAACCTGGCAATGATTAGCGGAGGTTCCCAAGTAACCGTTCATGGCTACCTGAGCCCCAACTAAAGGTAGAAGGCGTGAGCCGGTGCCAGTGGCGGAAGGGGCGCCGGCTGCAGGGCAGTCCTACTGTACTTCGCAAGAAGCTATTCCGCGTCGCATTCGGACAAGTTTGTCCTTATCAAATCGCAGCACGATGAGAATGAAAGGAACCTCTCTATGAGCAGCCTAGGTCTAATTTACGATTTCTTCCCCGGCGACAATTTGGCAGTCGTTGTCGATATCACCGGGACAACCGTCGGCACCAACTTGCAGTATTCTCCCGACGGAAGCCCCGCGAATACCCTGACAAAACCGATCGGTGACCCGGCGATCCCTGGACCCGTCTCGCTGGCTCTTGGGGCCCCGACAGTGACTACGCCGAGCGGCCCGGTTCCGGTTCTTACCTTTCTTCAGAATACCCCGGCCAACCTCGACGCGCTTTGGGCATTGCTCGTCGCGCCGCAGATACAATCAACGATCGCAACTCAACTGCAGAATGCCTTGGGAAAGAAGCTGGACTCGTTCACGATAAGTCCAATCCCGAAGTCGGGCAGAACACGGGCTCGGGTGCTTTCGAACCAATCTCTGCTGCTCGACTACTGGGTTCCCAATGTGAACTTGAACGTAACTGCGACGTTCACCCCAATCACGGCCACTTTTCACATGAATGCCGACGTGGAAATCTTGATCCCTATTTTCTTCCAGTGGCCGTCTGCCAACGTTAGTTCCTCGTTCAACCTCTTGAACGTCAATATCGCTCCCGCCTCAAGCTGGACAACGGTCGAGTATGACAGTTGGAGCGCACTGGAACCGCAGCCGTTCGACACGATGGCCGATCTCATGCACTATTACGAGGCTGTGATCCAATCCTCGCCCCCGCAGCCGCCGGATGTAAGTTCAGTTTCCAACGCGCTAGCCGCCCTGGGCGCGGCAGCTGTGCCCCTCGGCCTTCTGCAGTGCGTTCCCAGCACTGACCAGAGCCTGCCCTCGCCTCTCACCCTGACGTTGATTCACCCTCCGGACCTTGCACCTAGCGCATACAATGCGCAGACGATGGCTAGTCCGAATTATGGGTTTCTCGGTGGGCCGATCCTGGCAACTTCTCAATCCCAGGTCACGCCCGGGAGCCCGATCGGCGTCACCGGGACCCAGTTCCCCGCTTCGAGTGTGGTGGCAATCGCATGGAATGATACCTGCTCCGGCAACGTCGTCAGTTCTGTTGTCAGTTGGGGGCCGCAAGGCCAGGCGATGACGCCCACCTCGATTCCGAGACCAGGCAACGGTCCGATCTTCGTGCTGCCGATCGCCGCGCAAGCGGGCCAGACCTATGTGGCGCAGGTCAGCGACTCCGATGCATTGACCAGCACGCCACCCAGCAATCTGTTCACCGATCAGTCCCTCGGATCCTTTGACCTGGTGCTCAGCTATACATCCAACTCTGGAGGGATCATTCCGGCAGGACAGAAACAGCCGCCGCCTGGCCCCCCGCACCCAGCAACGGCTGTTGTGGGAACCGCCAACGCAGAGCCAAACGGCCAGTTATTTACTACGGCGATCATTCCACCGGACGCGGTACCGGGCTCGGCGACCCTGAACGCTGAGGCCCTCGGCGTGCCTCTGGCCAGCGTTCAGTTCACGATCGTCGCGAGCGTCCAGCCGACTCTTGAGCTCATCGATCCGAGTTCAGGAACGGTACAGACTCCAGTCGCGTATCCGGAATTTGAAGTGTACGCGCGCGGCGAAGGCTTTCTGCCAGGCGGCGAAGCCAAGGTTTACATCGACAAGGTCGCTGGGACCGCTCGAATCACGACCCCGGTTTTGGGTGATGGAACCTTCAAATGCCAGTTGCAGTGGCCACAAAATCTGCCGACCGGGCCGCACTCGCTGCTCGCCGTGGAAAAGTACTCAGGCGAAACGATCCAGGCAAGCTTGATTGTTACCCAGGAGCAGGCCATCTCGTGAGTCTCCATCGCGATGATCCTCCTGTCCGTTCCTGCCTCTACGATGTACCCGCTCTCCCTGGTTCATCAAACGGCGGACCATCTCATTAACCGGCATCTCGGAAAAATGTTCATGATGAAGAGAGAATTGGGGATCGAATGGAACAGACTTCGCGAGGAGGTTTCGGCGTCGGAATTGGCCTTCAATCTGATGGAGACTTGGAGTCAGTTTGCCAAGTGCATTCGGTCATGGATTGGGCGACGAATAGCGGTCGATAAAGCCCGTCTGCAGCGCGGCTATTCCGCTATGAAAACGGTTCCTCATACCGCAATCGTTCCGGGCGTGGTTCAGCAGGCGGAAACGAGTCTATTGACGGGTGAGAAGCAGTACCTTCCAAGCGCCCTTCAAGAGCCCCCACAAAGGCGCTCTATCTTCCCCGGAGCAGCATCCCTTCACAATGCCAAAGAACAGTCGAAACCATGGGACGAGTCGCAGTGGATTGACTGAATGAGGGAGTGACTAGAGCTTCTGAATTCGCTAACCAAGTCTCCTTCCAAATTGGAAGTAATCATCATCGTATACAGCCTTCTCAGATGGTTCCTCTAAATTCGCTTGCGCAGATGCGAAACGGCTCTCGAAAGATAGTGCATTGGAGGGTCTAAGGGGGTCGCTCGATGACATGAGTCCGCGATCTTCGAAGCGCTCTTATCTAGCTCGTAAGTAGTCGCCGATCCACCATGTAATCGCATTGTAATTCTGGTTACTTATAGATGCTTGCAGTTGTTCTCTATTAGTCATGGGAACGTAGAGTAACTTATAGTAATCATCAGTAATTATGCGACCTCCCTCGCGCTTAGACGCAAAATAAATTGCTAATAAGTAGTCCATCTGCATCAAAGCTGAGTTAGTCTAAGCACGTAGTTGCTAGACACTGCCGCTCCTGTAGCAAAGTTGCAGCGTATGCTGACTATCTCCAAAGCGTTGTCCGCAGGCCAGGTCCGCACGTATCACTCACGCGAATTCACCTCTGAAAAACAGAATTACTGGAGCCGTGACCAGCAAGGACACAGCGAGTGGCAAAGGAAGGCTCGCGCGTGAATGGGGTTTACAAGGTCCGGTGAGAGATGAGCACTTAGCACGATTAAGTGAAGGGCAGCATCCAGAGAGTGCTGCACAGCTTGTCAAGCATCAACCTGCCAGAACCTACGAAAATGAATATGGCAAGCAGATCACCAGCGCGGAGCATCGTGCTGGATGGGATGCGACATTCTCTGCGCCGAAGTCTGTTTCTCTCACTGCGCTTGTGGGTGGTGACGAGCATGTGCGCGAAGCGCATCGCGAAAGTGTTCGCGTAGCGCTGCGAGAACTGGAACGCTATACACAGGCGCGCATCGGCAATATTCATGCGCCTGAGACAACTGGAAAGTTTGCTGCTGCTACCTTCGAGCACGACACGGCTCGCCCGGTTGATGGCTATGCAGCGCCGCAGCTTCACACGCATGCTGTCATCTTCAATGTGACGGAGCGCGAGAGCAACCAGACACGAGCGCTGCAAGAGCGCAGTCTCTTTCAGTCCCAACATTATGCGACCAGCGTGTATCGCTCGGAACTTGCCATGCGCTTGCAAAGACTCGGTTATGAAGTAGAGCGCGGGGAATATGGGCAGCCGGAGATCAAGGGTTATACGCAAGAGTATCTGGAAGCATCCAGCCTGCGCCGGGCGCAAATCAAAGTGCACTTACAGGAGATAGGCAGAGATGGTGCAGGTGCGGCCCAAGTTGCCGCTCATCGCACGAGGGATGGTAAAGACCTGCTTTCGCGTGAAGAGGTATTGCAGCAGCACCGTGAACTCGCTGCAAGGTGTGGTCATCAGGCAGAACGTATTGTTTTACAGGCACAGGAGCAAACACGACACCATGCGATGCAACCGGAGAAGGCAGCGCAACAATCTGTGACGTACTCACGCCATCATGTCTTCGAACGTTCGGCTGTGCAGGATGAGCGAACCATCCTGCAAGTCGCAATAGACCGCGGTATGGGAGAGGCCACCTACAGTCAGGTGCGACAGGAATTTGAGGAGAGAGTCATTCGAGGCGAGTTTCGACGCGTGGAACGTACGGACGGCAGAGCTGCGCCGGAGTATACGACGTCTGAGATGGTTCGCCTGGAGCGGGAGATTGTTGGTTCCATGCGACAAGGCAATCAACGCAGCTGTGAGAACTCGATGTTGGTTTCGCCTCCATTGCGAATACGGATGGAGGACCAACACCCGGAGTTGAGCAAGGCACAGCTTCATGCAGTCGATGAGATTTTTTCTGAGCCGGGAAAAGATAGTAGGTCTGGATGGGCTTGCTGGAGTAGGAAAGACAACGACGCTGGCTGTCATTCGTGACGGTGCAGAGGCACAGGGATACACGGTCGAAGGGTTTGCCCCGACATCCCGAGCTGCGCAGAAGCTGTCCGAAGCTGGCATGAGGACTACGACCCTCCAGCGCCACCTTGTTCGAGGAGAGCAGCCGGACACAGGAGAGAAGATACTCTTTGTGCTCGACGAATCATCGCTGGCCTCAACGCGCCAGATGCACGAGTTTGTGATGCGTCTTCATCGGAATGACCGTGTTCTGTTGGTTGGAGACCCCCGTCAGCATGAAGGTGTCGAAGCTGGCCGCCCCTTCGCGCAGCTTCAGGAAGCAGGTATGAACACGGTGAGTCTGGATGAGATTCTTCGCCAGCGCGATCCGGAGTTGAAACACGCCGTCGAGCAACTAGCGCGTGGGCAGGTAGGAGCCGCCGTCGAAAGTCTCGACCAGCAGGGCCGTGTGCATGAGATGAAGGAACGTGGGGAGCGCATTGCTGCTATCGCTAGTGAATATGCCTCATCGCCGGAAAGCACGCTGGTTGTCTCACCGGACAACCGTTCGCGTATTGAGATCAACCAGCAGATTCACAAGGGACTGCAATCGCGCGGCATGGTGAACACGCAGGAACATCCTATGCAAATGCTTGTGCCGCGTCAGGAGATGACCGGCGCAGACCGCAGTTGGGCACAGCAGTATCAGATCGACGACATCCTGCGTTATTCACGAGCATCGAAGGAGACCGGCATTGGAAAGGGAGAATATGCTCGCGTGATTGCAGTCCATGCTCAGGAAAATACGCTGACCGTTCTGCGCGCTAATGGAGAACAGACGACATACGATCCGCACCGTCAGATGGGCGTCTCCGTATACCGCGAGCAGGAGAAGGTGTTTTCGATTGGCGACCGCGTTCAGTTCACCGCGCCAAATCAGGAGTTGAAGATCGCTAATCGTGAGTTCGGAACGGTGGAGAACATCGCACAGGATGGCGGGATGCGGTTGAAGCTGGACGGTGGGCGCAGCGTGGATTTCGACTCACAGCGTTTTCCGCACCTTGACCACGGTTATGCCGTGACCAGCTATTCCAGCCAGGGGCAGACTGCGGAGCGTGTGTTGATTCATGTAGACACCGAGCTTGGCGCGAGGGACTTACTCAATAACCGTATGGCATATGTCGCGGTTTCGCGCGGTCAGTGGGACGCACAGATTTTTACGAATGATCGGGAGAAGCTGTCCCAGGCGCTCAGCCATGATGTTTCGCACCAGAGCGCCTACAAGCCGGAGCAGACGATAGCCTCCATGGAACAGAAGATTGCTCCATCACCAGCACACGGACTGGAACAGGGCACGGGTTTGGGACTGGGAATGTGAGCAGAACGGAATCTCTATATTGAAGGAGTACACCAATGCAAACAATCAACGGCGTACGCAAGAAGCAGCCGGGGCCAGTCGTCGTCGCACCGGACGCAAAGCTGCTGGTAAGCCGCGAAGAGGCGGCCCAACTCCTTTCCATCAGCCAGCGCGGCTTGGATTACCTGATAGCGAACCGCCGATTGCCGACTAGAAGGATTGGCGGAAGAGTTCTAATTCCAGTAGCCGATCTACGCAAGTACGCACGCGGCGATCATCCTGAACGTATTGTGGTGTAAATGCCAGGGTGTGCTGTGAAGCGCGGAGCAGCTAAACTGCTGCTGCCAGCTTTCGCGCTGCGCCCCGCGCGTTTGATTTCGCTCGGCTCTGTCCTGCGCGCCTGCGGCCTGCCATTGGACGCACTGCAATGCTTGTCTGGAGGTGCAGACGGTCGGCATAGCGCAACAGTTTTTCGATGCTTACCTGGGAGATTCTGCCTCGCAGTAGATTGCTCACTGATGGCTGATATTCGTCCAAAATCTCTGCGAGTTGAGCCTGTGTGTAGCCCTTCGCCCGCACGTCTTCCAGGATGGCAGATAGAATCTCTGCTTTGATCTTCAACGCGCTGGCTTCCGACGTTGAGAAACCCAACGCATCGAAGATGTTTCCTTTCACGATATGGGTTGGCTTATTTTCCGCTCCGCTTCTCATGTGACCTTTGCTCCTGTAATCGCTGTCTGACGAGTTTCAGGCGGTGACTGGCAATCGCGATATCTCGTCGGTCTGTCTTGCGACTCTCCTTCTCAAAGCAGTGCGGCACGTAGATTCTGTTTTCGATCTTTGATAGGTAAATCACCCTATACCACGCGCGCTCGTCGGCTTCTTTCAATTCGTAGACGGCGGCTCCGATGGAACTCATACTGCGAGTCTGCGATGTCGGCTCTCTGCCGACTTGGAGCTGCCGCAGCGAGAATCCGAGCGACCGTTTAACGTCATCGGGAAAACCCGACAACACCTCCAACGAATCCCCTTCAAAGTGGAGTTCAGCATCTGGTGGGATTCCTCTCTGAGCGCCATCGTGTTGATCGTATCGCAAATCAACTCTCTTATACAAGATTTATTATAAATGCTCTGCCTTCAGATCGGTAAGCAGGTTCCAATGCCGGGCTTCCGGTGGACGATTGTGACGCAGCCACCTGTGTTCAGTTCGAGTCATGGAATCGTGGCAGAGCGTGTCTTCTCTCATTAGGCGGGAACGCTCTAACACCGACTTGTAGCCTGCGAGTTTTCTTGCACGTTGATCATCGCCGGTCTTTGTTGCCAACTCCACGGCGAGCGCCACGACAAACCCAAGCCGGTTCTGGCGATCATTGAGCTTGGCATTTCGTGTAAGCCACTCCCAATCCATTTCTGGATACGTATAGACCAGCCAAGGAAGCGCCTCAACCACTCTTCTATCAAGATCGTCCTGATCGAGCACAAGAAAAAGCAAGCGAGCTGGATTGTAGTGAGATTTTCCGCGCAGGTAGGAGAAGCCTGGGTAGCCCAGCGCTCCCAACTCAGCTTTGAATGCGCTCTCATCCAACGTCGAAGGACGGTCCGATTCGAGGGGCAAGGCCGTAGGCGGAAGATTGAACACCTTCATCGCCTGTGCAGCGAGTTCCGCAGTCACCGGGCGACGCCCACGTTCGAGCATCGACAGGTAGGCTTGAGTGAGGCCCAGCTTTGATGCAGCTTCTAGTTGCGTCAGATTGGCTTCCTCGCGTCCCGTCCTCAGTGCATCTCCAGTCACAGAATCCTTCGTTTCCTCCCGATTATAACAACATCTGTTATATTTTGTTGGCTTAAAAACAGCCATCAAACAGCCATCAGCCGCGATTAACGACCATTGAGAGTAAAATCCGCTGTGTATCGAGGGTAGAGTTGGAACTCTCAGAACAGCCACCAACAGTCGTATTCGGATTTTCAATCCGCCGTGATTTTGGAGATATTTTGCATCAACTTTGCGCCATTTTCGGTGGCTGTTTTGATGGCTGTTCGTTATCATCTTTTCTGCATTTCGCTGCGAAACATTGCAATCAGCTTAGTAATTGTATCTAGCTAATACTAAAGCTTTTATGCTACCAGCTGCGCACGCTTGCGACTCGCTGCAAAACACCCCAAAACGGACTTAAATCCGCAGACCTTTACCGGTCGTGGGGGTTCAAGTCCCCCTCCGGGCACCAGGAAATCAACTGATGCGAAGGGGCTTATGTGAACCTGCCTGATGCTCTTAGAGAGAGCTTCGGAAGGCGTCACGCTCGCAACGTGACCAAATTCCGTGACCTGTCTGGTTTTCCCGCTCACTCTGTTGCAGCTTCCGCATTGATCTTGCCCCCGCGAAACGTATCCCTTAGCTGACAATGAGCGAAGGGGATACAGATGACGAAGGCGACGCGAGCGCGGTATACGCTCGAGTTCAAGCAAGAGGCGGTTCGGCTTGTTGA
>Ga0210390_10004958_pt1 | contig 11186 bp, 8 predicted proteins | sample IncBWH11OmetaG_FD_161050 | JGI IMG/M metagenome (GOLD analysis project Ga0210390, IMG submission 161050) | Forest soil microbial communities from Barre Woods Harvard Forest LTER site, Petersham, Massachusetts, United States - Inc-BW-H-11-O ... | reverse complement strand
GATTTCCAGCGGTCGCCGGCGGCGGAGCCGCTACCCGATCGCGAGCCGCCCGTCGACTCGGACGAAGGCCGCCGACGGTTCGGGCCGGTCGGCTCGCTGATCCTGCATCTCCTGCCGTTGCTGCTGCTGCTCGACTGGCCGAGGCACCAGCCGGCGGAGGTCCCGCCAATCCCGGTGCAGCTGGTCTTCCAGCCGCCGCCTGTGCCGAAACCGGCGCCAAAACCGGCCCCAAAACCGGCGCCCAGGCCCAAATTCAAGCCGGAGACCCGGCCGCCGCCCGGCCGCATCGCCTCGGAAACCATGGGCGAGACGCAAACCCATGGGCCCGACCGCGCGAAGGCCGACAAGCCCGCCAAGGACAAAGAGCCGGCGGCGACCATGGAATCGCCGCTCGAAGCGCCGCAGCAGACGGCGTTCCTGCCGCCGCCGCCCGCCCTGCCCGAGCCGCCCAAGCTCGAATTCCCAAAGCCGCCCGAACCCAAGGCGACAGCGGCGCCGCGACCGCCGCAGAAGCCGTCCCTGGCCGCGCGCGAGCCGGTCCGGCCGACGCAGCGCTGGGCGCGTCTCAGCCCGCGGCCGTCGCGGTATCCCGGCCCCGCCGCCACCCGCGACGAATACTTGGCCTACCTCGCCTACCTCGCCCGCCAGCATATCGGCTTGTTGTCGTCGTCCCTTGTCGGCGCCCGGCGCGGCGAGACCATCATCAACGTGCTGGTGCTGGATGACGGCACGGTGGCGATGCTCAGCGTCGGGCTGAGCTCGGGCTACCCCGACATCGACGAGAGGATCGAAGCGATGATCCGCGCCGTCGGCCGCTTCCCGCCACTGCCGCAATGGTACCAGGGTCCCAGCATGCGGCTCGAGTTCCGGTTGCAGTTTCCCGAGGCGCTCGAAGATTGACCCAGAACCCGCTCGCCCGGCGCCCGCGCCGCCATCCCCGCGCTCGCGCCGCCCTGACCATCGCCGAGCGGATCGCGCACCATTGGACCCCGCGCCGCCCGCGCAAGCGCGGCCTTCTCGCGTTTCTCGGCCCCGGCTTGATCACCGGCGCGTCCGACGACGACCCGAGCGGCATCGCGACCTATTCGCAGGTCGGCGCCCAGTTCGGCTACAGCATGGCCTGGGTCATGCTGTTCATCTGGCCGCTGATGGCCGCGATCCAGGAAATCAGCGCCCGCATCGGCCGCGTTACCGGCGACGGGATCGCCGGCAACATCCGCGAGCACTACCCGCGTCCGCTGTTGCTGGCGATCGTCGGAATGCTGCTGGTCGCCAACGTCATCAACCTCGGCGCCGACCTTGGTGCCATGGGTGCCGCCTTGCAGCTGCTGCTGCACGGCTCGGCAAGGGTTTACGTCGTCTTGTTCGCGGTCGCCTGCGCGCTCCTCGAAGTGTTCTCGCGCTACGAGGATTACGTCCGCGTCCTTAAATGGACCGCGGTGTCGCTGTTTGCCTATGTCGCGGCGGCGCTGGCGGTCGACCTGCCGTGGGGCAAGGCCGTCTACAGCACCCTCGTGCCCAGCGTCATCTGGAGCAAGGACTACCTCGTCTCGATTGTCGCGGTGCTCGGCACGACGATCACCCCCTACTGCTTTTTTTGGCAATCCTCGGAAGAGGCCGAGGACGAACGCATCGACCCCAAAGCCCACCGGCTGATCGACGCCCCCGGCGAGGCGCGAGCGCAAATCGGCCGCATCCGCGTCGACACCTATCTCGGGATGGGGTTTTCCAACCTGATCAGCCTGTTCATCATCATAACCACGGCGGCGACGCTGAACGCGCACGGGATCACCGACATCCAGACCTCGTCGCAGGCGGCCGAAGCGTTGCGCCCGATCGCGGGCGAGTTCGCCTTTGCCGTGTTCGCCGCCGGCATCATCGGGATCGGCCTGCTCGCAGTGCCGGTGTTGGCCGGGTCGGCCGCCTATGCGCTCGGCGAGGCGTTGGGCTGGCGCACCGGGCTCAGCCGCCAGCTGCGCGACGCACGCGCGTTCTACGGCACGATCGCGGTCGCGACCCTGATCGGCGTCTTTGTCAACTTTGTCCATCTCGACCCGATCAAGGCGTTGTTCTGGTCGGCCGTGATCAACGGCGTCGTCGCCGCACCCTTGATGGCCGTGATCATGGTCATGGCATGCCACAAGCGGGTCATGGGCCCGTTCGCGATCTCCTGGAAGCTGGCGGCGATGGGCTGGCTGTCGACCGGCGTCATGGCCGCGGCGGTCGCCGCCATGTTCGCGACGTGGTAAATCCCGGCGCCCGGTGCGCCGCAGCCAAAGCGCCGCCCTCGACAAATGGTGAGACCTTGGAGAACACGCTCGACCCGGTCGTCGTCTCGGTCGTCCGCCACCGCCTCTTGGCGATCGTCGAGGAGATGGGCGAGGCGATGCTGCGCACCTCCTACTCGCAGATCCTGAATTCGAGCCGCGATTTCTCGACCGCGGTCTGCGACCTCGGCGGCCGGCTGATCGCCCAGGCCGAGCACGTGCCGATCCATGTCGGGGCATTGCCCTGCGCGGCCCAGGCGGTGAGCTGGGTGAGGGGGGCAACTCGGTCGGAAAGCGCTCAAACATTCCAGGCAGCAAGCCCTTTATCTGGCATTTCTTTCAGGCGCGGCCGGGCGGCGGCGCCTCGCCCGCGGGCGACGGCTGGCCGGGTGCCGGCGAATGGCGGCATCGAGTTCGGCAGCCTCGAGGTGACCGAGGTGCGCTTTCCGCTGTTTTTCCGCCGCCACGAATTCCGCCCCGACTCGGGCGGCGCCGGGCAATACCGCGGCGGCCCCGGCGGGGTCGTCGAGATGGTCGTCGAGACCGCCGAGCCGGCGACCGCCAACACCGCCGGCGACGGCGTGCGCCATGGCGCGTGCGGCATCCTCGGCGGCAAGGACGGCCTGCCGCACCGCTACACGCTCTATTCCGGAGACGCGCCGCCGCGCCCGATCAAAACCAAGGAAACCGGCATCACGATCCGCCCCGGCGACGTCTTGATCCTCGAATCCGGCGGTGGCGGCGGCTGGGGCGAGCCCACCCGCCGCGGCCCCGCCGCGATCGCCATCGACCTCGAAAACGGCTTTGTGACCGCACCGTCGGCGGAGGAAAGCGGCTGAACCATTCGAGGTGCCGGCCGCGGGTCCGCGGTGTCGTCCGAGCCCCACCACAAGGAGCAGCGCCTCGTGAATGTCAGCACCGCGCGCGGCGCGCCGTTCGCGCGCAAAATCGGGGCCGTCGCCTGGTCCCCGGCCGTCCAGCTCTGCCTGTTCGCGCTGATCGCCGCGTTCGTCGTGGCCTCGCGCTGGCCCGATGTCGTCCTCCACGCCAATTTCTGGGGCGAAGACGGCTGGTACTGGTACCCCGACGCGCGCGCGCTGGGCTGGGCGGCGCTGCTGAAGCCTTGGACCGGCTACTTGCAGACGGTCTCGCGGCTTGTCGCGCTCGCGGCCCAGCCGTTCCCGCTCGCCTGGGCGCCGACCATCTTCGCGGCGGCGGCGATCTCCATTCAGGTCGGTGCGGCGACCTACCTCGTCTCCGACCGGATGTCGGCGGCCTCGCCGTCGCAGCCCGCCCGCGTCCTGTTCGCGCTGATCTACCTTCTTTTGCCGGACTCCGCCGAGGTCTACGCTAATCTGACGAACGTTCAGTGGCATCTGGCGTTTTTCGCGTTTCTCGTGCTGGCGAGCACGCCCGCGCAGGGGTGGCGGGGCGCGGCGCTCGATGCGGCGGTCCTGCTGCTGTCCGGTCTGAGCGGCCCGTTCAGTCTGTTCCTGGCGCCGGTCGCGGTCCTGCGAGCGTGGCATGACCGCAATCGAACGACCTTCTGGCGTGCCGCGGTGGTGCTCGGCTGTTGCGTGGTTCAGGTCGGGTTTCTCGCGGCATCCGACCGCGCCCCGGCCTCCGCGTCAATGCTCGGCGCGCGGCCGGGCCGGCTCGTGGCGATCCTTGCGACGCGCGTCGTGCTGAGCGCGCTCGTCGGACGCCATGGGACCCTGGGCGTGCTGGGGCTGTGGATGTGGCGATCCCACCTGCTGCCGGTGCTGGCGACGGGCGGTGGCTTGGCGCTGACCGTGCTGGCGTGCGTGCGCGGTTCGAGCCTCGTTCGTTGGGGATTGCTCGCGGCCGGATTGTCGCTTGCGGCGGCGTTGATCAGCCCCGTGCCGTTGACCGGATGGGCCAAGCCCTGGGTCATGCTGACCAACCCCGACCACTGCGCCCGCTACTTTGTCCTGCCGATGCTCGCCTGGGTCGGGGTGCTGTTCACCCTCGCCGCCGATCGCAACTTAATGCTGCGGGGTGGTGCGATCTGTCTCCTCGGACTGTTGCTGATCGAGCTGCCAGGCGATTGGCATCTCCCGCCGATCAGCGCGACTCACGCCCGCACCGACTTCGTCGCGCGCGCCACCGCCTTCGCGGCCGCACCGTCCGGGACCCGGATGGAATTCCCCGTCAACCCTCCCGGCGCGCGCCCGATGGTGCTGGTAAAGTAAAGCCCAACCGCCGTCGCCCCCGCCCGCCGATGCGCGACGCAGTCACCGACCAGCGCCGTTTCTGCAGGTTGACCCGGAGGCGCAAATGCGGAGGGCGGAAAAGGTTTCGCCTTCCAGGCACCCGTAAGCGGCTTTGACGCTATTCCGCGGCCTGCGCCAAAGGGCGCAGGGCGGTGCGCTGCTGCGCCTCGTAGGCGTCGCGCCACGCGAGCCCGGCGTCGGCGAGGAAGTCGCCGCTCCTCACATTGACGTAGACGTCGGGGTCGTCGACGCCGGGCGGCACCGTGGCGTCCTTTTTAAAGGCGCGGGCGGCGCGTAAGAGGCGGCGGCGGGTGCGGGCGATCATGATGTCGCTTGGGCCCAGATTCTCGAAATCGTGGTCGGTGATCGGGCCCATGCTTTCGGTGACCGCCTGGTCCTGCGCCTGAATGCCGACGATGCCTGTGAAGATGCCGCCGTTTTTCTGCGCCTCGCGGTCGATCAGCCAATCATTGCGCTCGACGCCGGCGAGCCGCCAGCGGCCATACCAGTCGGTCGTGTTGGGCTGGAAATCCATCGTCAGCTTCGAGCCGGGCAGAACGCGGCTGTTGCTGAGCGCGGCGCGTTCGGCCGGCAGACCCTTCCAGGTCAGGCTGACAAACATCGTGTGGGTGTCGTCCATCGGGACCCAGGCGCGGCTGTTGACCCGGTCGAACGCGCCCTGCGGGGTCTGCGTCCAGAACGGAAAGAGGAAATTGGCAAAGCGCCAATAAGTCTGTCCCTTTTCGGCCGGGCGGTAAGCGGCGTACATCGTGCCCCAGTCCGTGTCGCTCACGTGGTATTCGGGCGCCCGGTTGGCGACCGTCCAGCGGATCAAATTGTCGGGCGCGAGATCGGCCGGATCGACCGAGCCGGCGTGCAGAAACCCGAAATGCGAGGTGTCGATGTCGCCTTCGAGCGCCTGCAGCCAGTTGCACTCGCGCTGCGCAAAGGTGACCTGCAATTCGCTCTCGGGCAACAGCGACGCCTCGATCCCGGGAAGTGGCGGGGCCTCGGCGCGCTCGCCCATATAGACCCAGACGAGGCCGTTGCGCTCGGCGACCCGGTAAGCCCTCGCCTTGACCTTTTCCTTGTAGTCCTGCTTCGGCGGCGTGTTCGGCATGTCGATGCAGTTTCCCGCCACATCATATTTCCAGCCGTGATAGACGCAGCGGATGCCGTCCTCCTCGTTGCGCCCGAGAAACAAGGACGCGCAGCGATGCGGGCAGCGGTGGTCCATGACGCCCACCCGGCCCCCGCTGTCGCGGAACGCAATCAGCCGCTCGCCCAGCAGCATCAGCCGCATCGGGGCGCCGTCGCGCTCGAGCTCGGACGACATCGCCGCCGGCAGCCAATATTGCCGCATCATGTCGCCCATCGCCGTGCCCGGGCCGACGCGGACCAGATCGTCGCTGTCCTTCTGCTTGCTCATCGCTGACCTCATTGCTCTGTCCTCCCAAGCTCGCCCTCCCCGCGCGCGGCGGAGGGAGTGGGAGGGGCAGCCGGGCTATAAGTAGGTTCGGCTCCAGACTGACGTTGCGTCGCTATGAAAAGACAGCGAAGCCGAGCCCGGTGCCGGACCCGGCAGGGGTGCGGTAGCCGGGGACGTAGTGCGACCACGCCATGTCGAGATGCTCGACCGCACCCCCGACGGTGATCCACATGCGGATTTCGGAGCTGCCGGAGTTCAGCTTTTTGCGCGGCAGGGATTGCAATGCCTCGGCGTCCTTGCGCTTGAGCGCGTCGATGACGCCGCGGTCGAGCTCCTCGTCGACGACAAAGTGGCTCAACCCGCCCGAGCCGACGACCCCGACGCGGGCGTCGCCCGGCCAGCTCTCGACCGCCTCGCGGATCGCCTGCCCAAGCTTGTAGCAGCGCCTTGGTGTCGGCTGGTTCGGCGGGTAATAGGTGTTGAGGAACACCGGCACCACCGGCAAATCCTGGTCTTCCATCAACCGCTTGCGCACAAACGCGTGGGCATGGCCTTCGCCCAGCCCGGGCGGCAACCCGTTCGACGAGGCGACGTCGAACTCGCGGTCGATCAGCGCGTCGATCAGGTGCAACGCCAAGGGTGCATCTACCGGGTAGTCGCGCGGCTCCTTCTCCTCGTAGTAGCGCGCGGTGGCGAGCCGCGACCACTCCGGCCCCTTGAAATGGGGCGACAGCGGCACATTGCGGATCGTGTCGCCGTAATAGACGAGGAAGGCCGGCAGGTGGTCTTCGTGGAACAATTCCTTCTGGTCGTCGCCGACGACGATTAGCGCGTCGAGCTCGGCGCGGCGCACGCTTTGCCTCAAATGGTCGATCGCCGCCTGCGCCTCGTCATGGCGGGCACGAAAGCGCTCGGGAGTCAATTCCGCCGCCACCCTCGAGTCGGGCCGGCGCAGCAATTCCTGATAGGTGGCGGGCTCGCCCTCCTTGTCGAGAAAATCGCGGACCCCGTCGCGGTCGATAAAGCTCGGCCAGTCCTTGGCCGGGGTGTTGAGCATCGGCGTGTGCGACGTGGCGATCCCGAGGACGATCTTTGCCATCCCATTCCTCCTTCCGCGCGCGGCGGACATGATCTTGTCGCCAGACCCTATCGCTCCCCGCGCGAGCCCGTCAACCGGCGCAAGAACCGGCCCGGCCGGCGAACATTCTGCGCCGATTTTACCTGTCTTATCAGCTCGCGATTGGCGGCTCCGGCCGCTCAGAACGATCGTGCGGTTCCAACACCGGGGCGACGGCATAGAGCGCGACAATCGCCACGCCTGACCGCCCCCAGTGTGACGCGCGTCACAGACAGCCAGTTCAAACCTCGCCATCTTGTCCGGAACGTTCGATGACTTGGGCGGGAAATCGCATGCAACAGACCAAGCCGCCGTCGAAAGGGCTCGTCGGGCTCGCTGTCGCCGGCGTCGGGGCGCTCGCCATCGCGATCGGGCATGGGGCGCCGCACCTGTTCGGAGAGGTGTTCGGCCACATGGTGGGCGAGTATCTCGGCCTCAACCTGATCGTGCCGGCGATTTTTATCGCGGCCTGCTGGTGGGCGGCGTCGCGCCTCGTAAAGCCGCGGCCGGTCGAGCTCGTGCCGGTGGTCGGGGTCACCGGCGGCCAGCTGGCATTTTACCTCGTTGTGGCGCTGTTCCTTGGCGGGCCGGGGATTCTGCTGTTGGCCCCCGACATGGTCGCGCTCGCAGTCGGTCTCGCGTGGCTGCTGAAATCAGGCGCTCGGGCGCCGCTCATTTTTCTGTTGGCGTACGAGGGCGTCGGCCTCGCGGCAAACATCCTGACGTTTGTCAACGGCGAGCTGAACCCTGGCGTATTCTCGGCAATGCTGATCAGGCTCCTGACGCTCGCTCTGCTGTGGAATGCGCTCGCCGCGATCAAATCGCCCCAGCCCGAGCTCACATCCCCGTCCCAAACGCACGCCTGATCTCTTAAACCAGAAATTCGCGGTCCGTCGAACCTCGGAACCGGCGTGCGGCGCGGGCGGTTCGAGTCTGGTCGCCACCGCATCGGTTTTGGTGTATGACGGTGCCCGATGATCGTTAATCTCAACAAGTACCGCAAAGAACGCGCCCGTGCCGAAGACGCGCGCCAGGCGGCGGAAAACCGGGTCCGCTTCGGGCGCACCAAAGCTGCTCGCGCAAAAGACGACCGCGAACGCGAGCGCGCCGAAAAATCGGCCGAGGACAAGCGCCTCGATTGACGGCGCCGGCCGTCGCCCTCCGATCAGGCCGGATTTCGCCACAAAGCTGTCGTAGCCTTGCGGCGCTCGACATTTCGGTTGACCGCTGCCCTTGATGCAAATTCCCGCCTGTTTCCCGGTTACCGGAGGCCAATTCCCGGTTATTGAAATATAAATTCCCGGTTCTTGACGTGTCTATTTTCGGCAAGGAACTGACGCGACGACCATAATTGTCCGACTGTCGCAAAGATTCCCGGTATTTTCCCGCTTCTGCGGGAATTCGCGCTCGCCACGCGTCGTCGACTGCCGGGAGGCGGGTGCGGTCCCGATGCCGCCGACGCGGCCAACCCTGCGACAGCGGCCCGGCGCCTTACCCCGCCGAGCGCAGGATGCGGGCGGCGGCGTCGGCGAAAATCCGGGCGCCGAGCACGATGTCGTCCTCCTTGGTGTCCTCCGCCCAGTGGTGGCTGATGCCGCCGAGGCTCGGGATGAACATCATCCCGGCCGGCATGCGCTCCGACAGGATCGCGGCGTCGTGGCCCGCGGCACTCGGCATCCGCAGGTGCCGGCCCGGCGCGCCGTCCTCGGCGGCCGCCTCGATCAGCGCCTGGAAACCGGCGTCCATCGGCCGCGGCTCGCTGCGCGCGATCGGTTCGGCCGCGACCCGGCAAGGCCCGGTGCGGTCGGCTTCGGCCACCAGCGCCAACAGGCACGCCTCGCAGGCGTCGAGCCGGGCGGGCTCGGCGTCGCGGAACTGAACCTGCATCTCGGCCCGGCCCGGAACCACCGACGGCGCGTTCGGCTCCAACAGCATGCGGCCGACCGTCCAAACCGTGCGCGGGCCGGCGACCGCGGGAAAGCGGTCGTGGAGCGCGACGGCGAGCCGCACCATCGCGACCCCGGCATCCTTGCGGCGCGCCATCCGCGTGGTGCCGGCGTGGTTTTGCTCGCCGGTGAAGGCGACGCGGAAATTGCGGATGCCGACGATCGTCTCGACGATGCCGATGCGCAGCCCGGCGTTGTCGAGCGTGTCGCCCTGCTCGATATGGGCTTCGAGATAGCCGACGTGGCGGCCGGGTGACACCCGCTCGCGCTGGCGGCCGGCGAGCCCGGCCTCGGCCAGCGCCGCGCGCAATGGCGTGCCGGTGTCGCGCCCGGTGACCTGGTCGATCTCGTCCTCGCCCAGCGCACCGACATAGGAGCGGCTGCCGAGGTAGCTGCCGTAATGCCCCTCCTCGTCGGCCCAGGCGGCGACCTCGATGCCGAGCCCGGCGCAATCGGGGTCGGCGGCAAAGGCGCGCGCCAGTTCGAGGCCGTAGATCACGCCGAGCGCCCCGTCGAGCCAGCCGCCATAGGGCTGGGTCTCGCTGTGCGAGCCGACCAGCAGCCGGTGCCGGGCGTTCGGGTTGCGGCCGATGACGTTGCCGATGCCGTCGATGACCGGGTCGAGCCCGGCCTCGCGCAACCGCTCGGCCAGCCACTCGCGCGAGGCGATGTCGACCGCGGAGTAGGTCGGGCGGTGGACGCCGGTCTTGTAGCGGCCGAATTCGGCGAGCCGTTTGAGGTCGGCGACAACGCGCTCTCCGTCGATGGTCGGCATGGCTCTGTGCACCGGGCGTGACGATCGAACCGAGACTAGCCTAGGATCGCGGCCGACGGAAACGCAGCCTCATGGTGCCCGCCATGCCCGATCCCATTCCGCCTCGCGTCGCGATCCTCGGCTTTTCGATCGAGTGCAACAAGTTCGCGCCGCCGGCGACAAAGGCCCATTTCACCGCGCGCACCTATCTCGAAGGCGACGACATCGTCGCCGAGGCGCGCGCGCCGACCCCGCGCATGCTGCCCGAGACGCCGGGGTTTGTCGCGGCGATGGACGCCTCGGGGCCGTGGGCCCCGGTCGGCATCGCACTCGCGATGACCGAGCCCAATGGCCCGGTCGAGCACGGGTTTTTTGTCGAGCTCCTCGACACGATCGAGCGCCGCCTCAAGGCGGCAATGCCGGTCGACGCCGTCTACATCTGCGCGCACGGCGCCGGGTTGACGACCGAGGAGCACGACCCCGACGGGCTGTTGTTCGCGCGGGTGCGCGGGATCGTCGGCCGCGACGTGCCGGTCGCCGCGACGCTCGACCTGCACGCCAACGTGTCGGAGCGCATGGTGCGCTCGATCGACGCCTTTATCGGCTATCGCACCAACCCGCATCTCGACATGCGCGAGCGCGGCGCCGAGGCGGCGGCGGCGACCCGCGAAATGCTGGCCGGGCTGCGGCCGCGGGCGGCCTTTGTCCGACTGCCGATCGTGCCGCCGACGGTGACGATGCTGACCGCGGCCGGCCCCTACGCCGAGATGATCGATTTGGGCCAGCAGCGGATGACCCCCGAGATCCTGAACGTGTCGGTCATGGGCGGCTTTGCCTTTGCCGACACCGCCGACAACGGCCTCGCCGTGGTTGTGACCGCGCGCCACGACAAACGCGCCGCCGCGGCGCTCGCGCGCGACATCGCCGAGCTCGGCTGGGCTAACCGGGCGCGGTTCTACCCGCGGCTGACGGCACTCGACGAGGCCGTGGCCAAGGCGCTCGCGGTAGCGCGCGACCGCATCCTGCCGGCGCTGGCGTTTGCCGACGTCGCCGACAATCCCGGAGGCGGCGGGCGCGGCAACACGGTGTTTCTGCTGCGCGCGCTTTGCGAGGCCGGGGTCGGCGATGCGCTGCTTGGCGTCTTTTTCGACCCCGACCTTGCCGCCGAGGGGCATCGGCTGGGGGTCGGCGCCGCTTTCGAGGCGCGCTTCAACCGCTCCGAGACGACCAAGTTTTCGGAGCCGTGGAGCACCCCCGCGACGGTCGCGGCGCTGACCGACGGCGACTGCGTCGGGCGGCGCGGCATCTACGCTGGGATGCGGCTCGCGCTCGGGCCGTGCGCGGCGTTGCGGGTCGGCGGCGTCACGGTTGTCGTCGTCTCGCACCGGGTGCAATGCGCCGATCCGGTGTTTTTCGAGATGATGGGTCTCGACATCGGC
>Ga0210390_10004953_pt1 | contig 11191 bp, 11 predicted proteins | sample IncBWH11OmetaG_FD_161050 | JGI IMG/M metagenome (GOLD analysis project Ga0210390, IMG submission 161050) | Forest soil microbial communities from Barre Woods Harvard Forest LTER site, Petersham, Massachusetts, United States - Inc-BW-H-11-O ... | reverse complement strand
AACCCAAAACAAACTAATAGTATCCTTACCCGAATCTTCAACATTCGCAACCAAATATTTACTATTTACGATATCAAGGCTAGCTAGTTTAGTTCTCACAACCATTGGGCATATACCCAGAAGCCTGCAATCCATCAAGCCATAATTGGTATCGTAAAACCAATCTACTTTGAGCATAAAACCAATCACCTTAAATCCAGATGTATCAATTGGTGTTGCTGATATATCTAAGGTGTCTTTAAATGTTTTGTCAATATCATATTTGGTCTTATATCCTTTTATCTTTCTATTTACTATTTGTGAGTACAACACCTTAAATAATCTATTGTTCTCTCCCAAAACCGGGTTGTCCTTTTGGTACAAAACACCCCAGGTTCTTTTCGCCCATCTGATAGCATTTTCTTCTAACCAATACCACTCATAGCAACTGTCAAACCTCCGGCATGGAATATATTGCCTGGAAGGCGAAGGAAATGAAATTGGTACAGTAATTTTGAATTCATAGGGGCTAGTATATACCCGCCTATAACAAAGATCACCGGCAGTATCCCAAATTGACCACTCTCCCACTCTATTATTGAATTCAAAACTTCCTTCCGCTTTCTTTTTACCACTTTTATAATAAGAGGTATATATCCCATTAAGCATTCCATTGGTAAGATGGTATTCTACTTTCGGTTTGCCATTTTTATATTTTATAACCTCTGCTTGCCCTTTTAGGTTATTACATATTATAGAAATACAAAAAAGCGTAATAAATGAAAGTGAGGTTTTCATAAAAGGTTGGTCAGTTTCTTCTATAATGAATAAGTATGCGAAAAGATACATAACAATACAACTACTTGAAAATCAATAATTTAAACACAGCACACTGATAACCAGTAATGTTATTGTTATTTTATTGTATTTTTATTGTAATTAACAATAAAACTGGGTTTTACTATATTTGCCTTATATCATTAATCTCATGAAATACGAAAGGTTTGTTTTTGCCGCCGGAATGTTAGTTTTTGGTGCAGTGCTTTTTACCATAGCATGTAAAAAAGATACTACAACCACATCAACAAATACCAATACTACTCCTGCAGGACCTCAGCTGGTTTTTGTCTTTAAATTCGATTCAACACAAGCAAGGCTCAACAACCTTGGTCAACCCTCTACAATGCCTGCAGGGCATTCAGGCCAGTCACCTGTATTTAATAGTATGAGTTCACACTATATTGAATTAGCACCAAGCGCCACAACCCAATTAGGCAATGGCGATGTATTATACCGTGCACCCGAAGTTGGCAGTGGAAGCAACCTTGCAATTGAGTTCAGTAAATGTAGTATAGTTAGTGAGGGAGCGGCATTCTACTCCTGCCCTATTAGCAGCGTTACACCAGGTACTTACCAATGGTTGCGTGTATCATTAGCTTACCAGAACTACAACATAAAATGGTCGGCTCCTGCGTACAGTATTTCAAACGCATGGGGTACAGTAGCATCTTTTATAGGCTTTAACAACTATATAACCTCTTATAAAATAAAAGACAGCACAGTAACCGTTAATGGTAACGAGTTACAAGGCTACGGAGGATTTGAATATGACTATAGCAGCACTATTGGCAAGGTAGTTACCTGGCAAGGTAAAGCGGGCGCTACTACTGTTCCTAACCCAATTGCTTCCACATCACCAATACCAGCAGGTTCATGCGTAGTGACGGGCCAGTTTGTTAACTCAACCCAGGTAGCTACTCCATTTACCATTACCGGCAAGGAAACCGCAAATGACACTATTGTAGTATCGGTTTCCACCAACAAAAGCTTTGAGTGGAAAGATGCTAATGGTAACGGTCTTTACGAGCCATTAAATGGCGACACCGTAGTAGACATGGGTGTTCGAGGAATGATACCTATTATAAAATAAGGAAACTTTTTTTAATTCAGTTTAACAGGTTCTTTATACCTGGCTATGTTTTGTGCTGCAACACCACCTGCAAAATCGAACTTACCTGCAATATATAGTTGCCCTTTGTATTCAAGCATGGCATTTACTGCAAGGTTGGCAAACAGGGTATCGTAATACACTACTCCTCTTGTATTTGGCGTAGTATCAACATACACAACAAGGTTGCCGTCGGTAACCGGGCATATCTTCTCCAATATTACATTATTTAAATTCACTCCACCGTCAATAGTTTTCCAGGTTGTGCCATCCCAACAAGCCAGGCATCCTGCAAACTCCTTGTTAACTCTTGCAAATTGCCCGCCGGCATATAGCTTACTGTTATAAACCGCCAGCGATTTTATCTCTCCCTTAAGACCAGCACCCGGCTTACTCCATAAGGTTCCGTTCCATTTGTAAATGTGCGGGTCGGTATTACCAGATGCATCGCCACCTGCAACATATAGCTCATCATTATATTCCAGCATGGTATTTATATCAAACTTAAAGGCCCTGTTCACAAATGACCATACCCTTCTGCTAAATACAATCAGGTTAGTGTCTTCATAAATTCTTCCTCCGCCATATAACATACCCTTATAGGCACATAATGAACGTATCTCCCAGTTCTTATCAGGGTTATTTAAAGTATCCCATTCTTTTCCATCCCAGGCACCTATGGTATGGGTCGTCTTTTCATCCGTAGTGTCATTAAACCCTGTAGCATACAACCTGTTGTTATAAATGGTCATTGCTATAATATCTTCCAGGGTATCTACGTCGGTCCATTCTGTGCCGTTCCACCTGGCAATACAATTAGATGGCTTACCTCCGGCACTGTCAAAAAACCCTCCCGCGTATAGTTCATCATTATATACTATCAATGAATTAACATTACCACTTATCCCATTACCTACCGGGTACCAATTCTGACCATCCCACATGGCTATACCATGCATACTCTTGCCTCCGGCACTATCAATACGGCCACCTACATAAAGGTTGTTTTTATAAATAGCCAGGGCATTTACACTGCCTTTTATTCCGCTGCCTAAAGAGTCCCAACCCGGATGTGCCTGCATATCCCTTTTAGAATGTTGTGATACACGATTGCTTAAATTCCTACAACCAAAAACAACCAGAACAAGTGGTATTAAAAGAAAGTTCCTCATAGACAGATTCATAGCGGCAAAACTAAGAGATAATATTAATTACGCAAAGTATTGATTACGAATATGAACCTTTATCTATCATAGTTGTATTAATCTTCAAACCCCAATGAAATAAGGGTATGGCATTCAGATTGTATTATTTGTTATTTTCACACCTTCATTTTAAACCAAACATCTATTAATTCTATGGCAAACGGCTCAAATAACCTGTTAGATCAAAGACTCTCACGCCTTAATACTATTATAGGCTGGCTTGTATTCGCAGTAGCAATATTTGTTTATTACAGTACAGTTGAACCCACAGCCAGTTTTTGGGACTGTAGCGAAAACCTTTCTATATATTACAAGCTTGAAGTAGGCCACCCTCCGGGGGAGCCTTTCCTGCAATTAATTCAACATTTGGTTTCATTGCTGAGCTTTGGCGATGTGCATAAAGCGGCTCCTCTCATGAACCACGCAGCCTCTACCTTCAGTGCATTGGCAGTGCTTTTCATATTCTGGACAACCACTTTTTTCGCACGTAAAATTGTATTACGCAACGGTGAGCTTACAGAAAGCAAAATGTACGCCATACTTGTAGCAGGTGCTATAGCAGGCCTTTCGTTCACTTTTGTTGACTCACAATGGTTCTCAGCTGTTGAGGCATCAGTTTGGTCAATGTCAGGATGCTTTACTGCATTCATGTTCTGGTGTGCAACCAAATGGGACAGGTGCGAAGTTCATCCTGAACGTTGGATCATTCTTATATTCTTCTTAATTGGTTTGTCTATTGGCGTTCACTTACTCTGTTTACTGTTTATTCCGGCTGCAGTGTTGCTTTATTTCTTCAAGACCTATCCGGATGGCATAGATTCAAAATTCTTTAGTATTATTCTTAACCCCATTACAAAAAACAAGAAGACCCAAGGTGTAATTATTGCAGGTATTGCTGCAATTGGCCTTACCGGTTTTGTAAAAAGCATCATCATACCAGGGCTTATAAACCTGGCTACCGGTTTCGAGAAATTCTTTGTAAACAGTATGAACATGCCCTTCAACTCTGGCATATTTATATATGGTGTATTAATAGCTGGTCTTATTGTATGGGGGTTAAACTTCACCCGTAAGAGAAATAAACCGGGCTGGAACACTGCTATTCTCTCACTTACAGTTCTTATAATAGGCTATTGTTCATTCTTATTACTGGTGGTTCGTGCAAATGCACCTACCCCTATGAATGAAGATAATCCGAGCGACCCGGTTAGCTTACACGATTACTTAGACCGTAAACAATATGGCGACTGGCCTGTGTTGTATGGTGCATATTATACAGCGCCACAAATAGATGTAATTGATAACGGCCCTGTTTATGCTAAGGACGAAAAATCGGGCAAGTATATCAAGTCATATGAAATGCGTTTGCCTAAATATGATCCTAATTTCTGTGTTCTATTCCCTCGCATGTGGGATCCGAATGAAGGCCACCCAAGAGGGTATAAGAGCTGGGGTGGAACAGAAGGCTATGAAAAAATTCCTTTTTCACCCGGCAATGGTGAGCCGCGCAAGATGGTTGAAAAACCAGGGTATTTCAGCAATAACCTGGCTTATTTCGTAAACTACCAGATCAAGTTCATGTACATACGTTACTTCCTCTGGAACTTCTGCGGAAGACAGAACGATATTCAGGGATATGACCCACAGGACAACCTGCATGGCAACTGGATCACCGGAATTCCTTTCCTCGATTCGATGCGTTACCCGCAGGAAGATCAACCGGATGAATTAGCAAACAACAAAGGCAGGAACCCAATGTATGGCCTTCCGTTTATACTTGGCTTGCTCGGCTTTGTTTACCATTTCAAGAAAGACAGGCGTAACAGTTTAGTGGTACTCACCTATTTCTTCTTTACAGGCCTTGCAATTGTGCTTTACCTTAATCAGGCGCCTTATCAGCCAAGAGAGCGTGACTACTCTTATGTAGGTTCATTCTATGCCTTCTGTATATTTATAGGACTTGGCGCAATGGCCATATTTGACTTTGTTGCTAAGCGTATGAAAAATGGCAACGAAAAACCTGCCGTTGCAATTGCACTTTTAGCGAGCATGGTTGTACCTGTTGTTATGGCTAATGCTGAATGGAATGATCATGATCGTTCAACAAGAACCACAACACGCGATCTTGCTATAGATTATCTCGAATCGTGCCCGCCGAATGCTATACTATTTACAAATGGAGATAATGACACGTTCCCTTTATGGTATGCACAGGAGGTTGAAGGAATACGTACAGACGTTCGCGTTTGTAACCTTGAGCTTTTAGGTATGGGATGGTATGTTGACCAGATGAACCGCAAAGCATACAAATCAGATCGTATGCCGTTTACTCTGACACATGATCAGTATAGAGATGGTACACGTGACTATGTTTACTTTATAGAAGATAAACGTATTAAAGGCCATGCTGACCTGAAGGAACTGATCGACTTTGTAAAGAGTGATAAGACTGAAGATAAATTCGACATCAGTCAGGGCCAGGGCGACTATGTAAATTACTTCCCTACCAAGAACTTTGAATTAAAGGTTAATAAGGAAGAAGCTATGAAACCGGGATTCCTTGCAAAAGGAACACCCGATAGCAGTATAGTTTCAGCAATTGACTGGACCATGTCGGGCAATGGTGTTTACCGCAGCACACTTATGGTGTTGGATGCTATTGCACATAACGACTGGAAACGCCCTATTTGTTTTGCAGTTACCACAGGCTCTGAAGCCTATATGGGGCTTGAGAAATACCTGCAGTTAGAAGGACTTGTTTATAAGCTTGTACCTGTAGCAGCAACTGCCGAAAACTCTGTAGAAGGCACACGCGTTAATACTGATGTTATGTACGACAATGCGATCCATAAGTTCCGTTGGGGCAATATGGCTAGCGGCGAATACCTTGACGAAAATGTTAGGCGTATGGCTACTGACCTCAGGATACAAATGGGAACACTTGCAGAAGCCTTAATAAAAGAAGGCAAGAAAGACTCTGCTACTAAGGTGCTGAACATAGCAATGGATTCAATTTCGGAGAAGAGCTGCCCTTATGATGGACCTGTAGTGATGCTTGCTTACGATTACTACCAATTGAAGGATTTCAAAAAAGCTAATCCGCTTGCTAAAAAGTTGTTCGATCAGTTTGAGAAAGAGTTGAGGTATTATCATACACTCGACCCTCAGAATGCTCAGTATTATAGTAACCAAACAAGCCAGGCAACAAGGATACTTGAACAGTTGTCGTACTTTGCTCAAAGCGCAGGTGAGGCAGACATTTCTAAGGATTTCCAGGCTCGCCTTGATAAACTTGACAAGGGAGGCATGTTGAAAATGCAACAACAACAAGGTCAGTAATAAACCATAGATATATCTTAAATAAAAAATCCCCGGCCAAATGGCCTTAAGTACGCAGGTATAAAAATTAAAAGGGATCCCAAACGGGGTCCCTTTTAATTTGCTGACAATCTGGTACTTTAGGCGTGAATAAAAAGGATTTTTCTTGCTTAATCTCTCCTGATAAGTCTTTTTCCAGCCAAATCATAAAGTTTCTTTTCTTTCTTTCTTTTCGAATAAATAGCTTGAACATGTGGGCATAGTTCTTCACAAATGAGTTTATTGTTTTCAATCTTACGCCTATGTCTTGCGAGAATAGTTTGGAGATCATTATATACGTCCTTCTTCTTTTTTCCTTTGATCGCCTCATTGGGGCTTAACGTATTCAGTACGGGCAAATGAAGATTATTGCTATAATTAATCATTTCAGGTAGAATAGATTGAAGATGTTTAAAGCTTTCCGGTTTATACCTTTTCAGAACAATATATTTTAGTTTATGGTTCCAATATTCAATCATATTATTATTCTTCTGAAAATTGTAGGTTGCGACAATTCGGTCGATACGAATACGCCTATCTGTCCTAATTAAATCCTTGACATAAACCTGGTTCTCAGGACCATCGTCACAATAAAGCTTTATATATTTATCATAAAGTCGATTTTTAATTATTACTTGCTTTAGGTTCATAGCAACTACTTCTGATTTACTGCTGTAAGTTGGAACTGCTCCAAGTATTTTACGTGAATAGTTATCCATAATGAAATGAATATATACCCGTTCGCCATTAAGACAGCTTATTAGCGTACTATCCATGTGTAAGATGGCTAATGGCTTATCTGCCCGAATAGTTGTAACCGGAAACTCCCGTCTTTTCTGTTTAACTTCTCGGTATCCATCTAACGCATGAGCATATTTATAAAAACTTCTCAATCCCATCATTAACCCTTCACGCCTAGCCTTTGCCCATATATGATTTCGTGGTAGATTGCTGTATTCTGGGTTGTGTAAATATCTTTTGAATTGCTCTTGTTCTGAAATGGTCAGTTGACCTGTATATGTTAGAAAACACTTTTTAATAATAGACTTCTCACACGTCTTTTCAGCTGTCCATTGATGAACCCGTCTTTCATTCAATCTTAATCTGCTATTGAGAGTATCACGAGGTAAGTATTTTCTAGCCTGGAAGTATGCATTGATGATCTTATCTTTATTTTGCATAACTAAGATGCATTTCTTGCCTCTTTTTCACAATCAGCTAACATTATCGTTAAATTAGCTAAAAATTTATTGGTAGATGGCACAAATAAATCCTAGTGTTGAGAAATTTCTAAAAGGGACTCTTGAATTAGAACCAGAAAAAGAATATTGGTTTGTCAGGACCGATAGTGGAACATATTATGACACATTTAAAGAGAACAATTTCATCGCTCTAGGTTGGAATAATATTACCGTTAGAGATATAAAAGAATCATTAGTAAATCCAGAACCTTTAAAAAAAGAAAATTCAAGAATTATCTGTGTCTGAAGAGAAAAAACGTGCTAAAGAATATGGAAGAAAAGAGAACCTTCTCAACGCAATTGATTTAACTACTCAAAGTGGAAAATCGAAAGCCAGTATGATTCTTCATAAACTTCAAAATTTTTACAGTTTGAAACTTGGTGACGTTATTGTTATACCAAATTATGGTTCTTCAAAATTTTCATTTGGGTTTATTGATGATTATGGGATATATGTTGATAATGAACAAGGCAATGAATGCGAATACCGAAAAAGAAGAAAGGTTAAATGGGTTGTTCATAGGCATTTCGATGAACTTGATACAATCTTTTATAATTTAAAGAAAAGTATGCATGCAATTAGTTCCGTTAAGTCTACGCTTGCTGAACATATTGATCGCGTTATGAATGATGTATATTTTAAAGATGGCTTTGGGCATTACGTTATAAGAGTAAAAAAGAAAGAAGATATAAAAGCTGAAGACTTATTTAAACTTGGGGAGGATATTATGAAACTCCTTAAAATCATAAACGAGCATAATAAGTACAACGAAAACGTTAGCGAAACAATAGTCAAATTAAATGTTCAATCGGATGGAGATATCCTTCTTAAGGGACCAATAGGTAATAGTATTGTTTCATTAGCACTAGTTTTTAGCTTAGTAGCTTGTAATGAAAATCATAATCAAGTCATTCCTGATGATCACCATACTCGAAGGGCTGTTGCTAGTTTAAAAGATACTTTAACTTCTCTTGAAGTTCAAGTTTATACAAGAAAGTAGATTAATGAAAATTTACGATATTTATATATCAAAGTACACCGCAATTTAAATAAAATGGAGTTTTTATCAATTTTGGCTGGACTTGACAACCTAAGAAAACTTGCAGTGATTCTTGGGCTTGGATTATTGGCAATGGGTACACTCTATCCATTACAGAAGACTATGCAGTTGAATGAAAAAAAAATAAAGATTGATGAATTGAATAAACTCAACGATATTGAGGTCAATGATATAAGGGCACATATCAAAAGTTTTACAGAAATTGAAGAAAAGCATTCTGAAAAAATAAAGAAAATAAAGAGTGAAATAGATTCACTTTTCAAACTCTCACTTAATGATGAAATCAAATTCAGAATAACTTTTCTGCAAAACGAAGTTAATGAGTGCCAGAAGCAAGATGAACTTGAACTTAAGGTATTAAGGGAGAAAACAACACTCGTTGGTAAATCAGACATAAAAAAGGAAACTCTTGCTGATGAAGCTGCTAATCTTGAGGCATATATTAGTATTTATAAAATTGTTGAAGTCATAGCTGTTATTCTTGGGATATTCTTTTTAATTTATGGATTAATTAATTGGAAAAAAAGCGAAAATGATTCTGATGAATTAAAAAGGATACAAATTCAAATTCAAAAAGAGGAGCTTAAAAAAATACAGAATGCTAATGGCACTAAGCCCTAATAGAATTCGATGCTTAGTCAATATTTAATTTAGCTAATAAACCCTTCCTTTCTTCCTGGAGCTGTTTAATCTTTTCTTCTCTCTCAGCCGCCATCATTTCATCGTGAATTAATGGCACATTATTGACTGCCTGTAGTTCATTATCAGATAGTATTTTTTCCACCGATTCCTTTATCAATTTCCTGAGGTTATCCATTTTTTGGTTTTCTTATAAATAGTGTGGAAATTAAAATCTGTATTTTTACCATTTATGACACCCAACGAATATAATGCTCTTAAAATAGATGACCGCGCTACACTGCTTTGGGATAAAGGGCAGCACCTCGAGACCTGGTATGACTATGGCAAGTTCAGAATACTATTGTATGTTCTAGGTGATATGTTTGTCGAAGTCTACTATAAACTCGACAGCAACAATATACATGAGATTAAAGCTTGGCAGAATATGCCGGTTGTTGGTAGAGTGTTAGAAGGAATCTTTATGAATTGAAACCGATAAGAGTTTCACTTTATGTTCTTTACTTGCTTATAATAAGCACGCCATAATTTATTAGGATCTTCTCTCACAATTAATGGAATTTCCTCTATATAGTAACTGCTTTCATCGTTTATACCCATTCTACTTGCTCCTTCTGGGTCTTTGGCTACAATCTCCTTATTAGTTTCATACTGAGATAATGCTATAAGTTTTGAGAAATTTGTTTAAGAAATTGCAATTCTAACCTTATTCGATTTGTCCTGGTTGTGAAACTCCTCCACGTAATTTTTTAGTACAGGTGTGAAATTTTTTTCAATGTTCTTTGTCGCTAATAAATCGATAATTGCAGATGAACTTGCCTGTAACATTGCTATATTATCTCTAATATAGCTTCTCTTAATATTCTTATCGGGGTTGTCTTTCCATTCTTTAGCTAATTCATTACATCTCTTAATGCCTTCATAGTAAAAGGCAAGGCTGACAAATTTTGGAGAATGGGATAATTTATCTAAAAAAGAATTATAAAAAGATTCGTCTAAAGTAGGAGGTGTCCTTTTCAACGAGGTAAAATAGAAATCGCTTTCATCCTCGTCTCTCACCAACCAGACAGGAAGTGAATAGTCCAAATAATTTGTAAGAGAAATATGCTGTCTTAAGATTTCAAATAAAAGAATACTGTGGAACCTATTGATTAATTCCTTTTGTTTCCTATTCTCTAAATAAATAGATGATATATAAGCCCCTAATACGCCAATAATTGCTGCCAAAAGCGCAATAATGTCAGTGGTCGTTAAATTAAAAGGTAATTCAGTGGTTAGTAGTTTCATTCAATTGGATTAGAAATCCAGCAAATCCTTTGTTGGAATATTAAGAGCTTTCGCAATTGCTATTAAGGTAGAAAGGGTCGGATTTGATAATCCACGTTCTGTCCTACCTATAGTTGATTCAGAAAGACCAGCTTTTTCTTCGAGTTCAATTTGAGTCAATTTAGCTTCTTTTCGCAAGAAAGCTAAATTTTTGCCAAACGATTTTAAGGTGTTTGTACTACGTTTCTTAGTCATTCCAGACAAAGGTGACAAGAGGTTGTTCAATAAAAAAGGGATTATAATCCCTAATTAAGATGATTTTATTAATATTGTAGGGCTATTTGGGTAATTGAATAAAGAATCAACTAAAACATCAAAATATCAAGGAAAACAATGAAAGACAACAATTTGAAATTGACAAATTGAAACTCGAGTTAGAAAAACAAAAATTGGAATTAGAAAAAGCAAGATTTCAACATGCCTCATCCGGTAAGA
>Ga0210390_10004952_pt1 | contig 11193 bp, 10 predicted proteins | sample IncBWH11OmetaG_FD_161050 | JGI IMG/M metagenome (GOLD analysis project Ga0210390, IMG submission 161050) | Forest soil microbial communities from Barre Woods Harvard Forest LTER site, Petersham, Massachusetts, United States - Inc-BW-H-11-O ... | reverse complement strand
CTACTTTATCGAGCCGACGGTTTTTGCCGATGTTGCGCCCGACGCAACGATTGCGCAGGAGGAGATCTTCGGGCCGGTGCTGGCATTGATCAAGGTGGAGAGTTTTGACGAAGGCCTGCGCGTGGCGAACAACACGGAATACGGGCTGACGGGCGCAGTGTATTCGGCAAGCCAGGAGCGGCTAGACCGCGCGCGCCGCGAGTTTCATGTGGGCAATCTGTATTTCAACCGCAAGTGCACGGGCGCGATGGTGGGCGCGCATCCCTTTGGCGGATTTAATATGAGCGGCACGGACTCGAAGGCCGGCGGGCCGGATTACCTGTATCTGTTCACTCAAGCGAAGAGCGTGGCAGAGAAGCTGTGAAGTGAACGAGAACTCGAAGGCTATTCTCAAATGAAGGCAAGCGAGAAGTCGATCCGATGGATTTGGGTGTTGAACTGCGCAGCCCTTGGGTACACTTTCGCCATTGGGGCGTTCGCCTTGCGTACGATCACTTATTTCCCGGCGTACGTAATCGAGACACTGGTGCCGATGGTTAATTTCACTACGCTGGCCCCGGTCGATCCCGGCTTGGGAGTTGCACTGGGTCTTTGGGGTCCGGTCAATGCGGTTCTGTATGGATTGATTGGCCTCTTCGTGGCGGAGAAGCAGATCGACCGCATGGAAACCTCGACGTAGCCTGGAAAATCCGGCTAAGTAAGAACCCCATTTGCAACCAAACGCCTCAACTCGCAGTCTACTTGCATCTCATCTCCCGGTGCCCGCGGAACGCAGACTGACCGAATGACCGCTCTCGAATTCACGGTCGTGGTGTGGGCGCTCTCCGCGCTTGCGGGATTTCTTGGCGCGCTGACCGGCCTGGGCGGGGGAGTGGTGGTGGTGCCGGCGCTGACGCTGGCGCTTGGCGTCGATATCAAGTACGCGATCGGCGCGTCGCTGGTGTCGGTGATTGCCACTTCTTCGGGCGCGGCCGCCGCTTATGTGCGGGAGGGCTACTCCAACATCCGCATCGGAATGTTTCTTGAGATCGCGACTACGCTGGGCGCGATTGCGGGCGCTTTCCTGGCGGGGCGAGTGAGCACGCATGCGCTGGCGATTGTATTTGGGCTGATGCTTCTGCAGGCTGCGTACCAGTCGTTCAAAGGAATGAGCGACCACGGTCCAAACGCTGAGTCCGATTCGCTCTCGAAGCGGCTCCGGCTTGGCGGTGCTTACCCGGTTAACGGCAAGCGCCAGAACTACGGCGTGCGCCACGTGCCAGGCGGATTTGCCATGATGTTTGGCGCCGGCACGCTTTCGGGATTGCTCGGCATTGGATCAGGCGCGGTGAAGGTGATTGCCATGGACCGCATCATGCGCATTCCGTTCAAGGTTTCGACCACGACGAGCAACTTCATGATTGGCGTGACCGCGGCGGCGAGCGCCGGGCTCTACCTGAGCCGCGGATACATCGATCCGCGTGTGGCCATGCCGGTGATGCTGGGCGTGCTGATCGGGGCGCTCCTGGGTGCGAAGGTGCTGGTGCATGCGCGCGTGAAGACACTGCGCATCGTGTTCGGCGTGGTGATTCTGGCGCTGGCTGTGGAGATGATTTTGAACGGGGCAACAGGGAAGATCTAGGCGGGGAAGACTTGAGAGAAATGGACGATCGCCGGCTTGAGACCATCATCGGAAACCTGCTGCGCGCCGGCGTTCTGCTCACCGCGGCCACGGTGTTTGCAGGGGGCGTTCTCTATCTGGTGCAGCATCACGCGGATCGGATCGATTACCACACCTTTGTTGCCGGAGCACCGAGCACACGTTCGGTCTCAGGGATTCTGCAATCGGCGGCGCGGGGCGACAGTGAAGGCATTATCGAGGCCGGGCTGCTTCTGCTGATTCTGACGCCGATTGCCCGCGTTGCCGTGGCCATGGTGGGGTTCCTGCTGGAGCGCGATCGCCTGTATGCGGTGGTGAGCCTGATTGTGCTGGCGATCCTCGCCTTCAGCCTGATGCACGCGACGTGACGACGCGACACGACGGCTGCGGCCGTTGCAGGGGCCGCGTAAATCAACGATTGGGAATTTCGATTTAGAGAGCGGCCTGTGAACTTTGAGCTTCGGCTTCCATCTTGTTGCCCACTTCAGCGGCAGCGCGCGCCAGCACGCGGTGATGGATGGTGAACAAAGCCAGCTCCAGGCGGTCGCCCACGCCCGTCTTGTCGTAGATGGAGCGGAGATAGTTCTTGATCACCTGTTCGGTAGTCTTGAGCCGCTGCGCAATCTCGCGGTTCTTGCAGCCCTGGACGATGAGGGCGACGATGCGCATCTCTTTCGGGGTAAGACGGTCGCGGACGCGCGCGCCCACCATGTCTTCTTCAACGGATTCGGGCGGTGCACTTTGCGTGGGAAGCCAACTGTCGCCCGCAGCCACGCGGCGTACGCACTCAACGAGCGCCGGACCGGTGACGCTGCGAAACACCACGCCGCGGAAACCCTGCTGCAAATAGGAAGCGGCGTTCTCGTCGTTCTCCGCGACCACGATGCCGCGGCTTCCGGTGGTTTCGAGCAGCATTCCAAGGCGCGAAAAATCCGGCCGCAGCGACGCAGCAAAGAGGACGATGGAGCCGGGAAAGGTCGTGATCGCATGGTACATGCGCTCAAGATCGGTGCATTGCGCGATGATGCGCAGATCCTCATCCATAGCCAGCACCTTTGCGGTTCCGGCCCTGAAGATCGCTTGCGAATCGGCAAGGATGATCTTGTTCATGGTGTGTGTTCTGCCTGTCGACTTCCCTTTTGTGAAAAACTCAGCGTTTCGATGTGTACCCCTTACGGAAGCGGAGGTACTCGAATCCCGCTGTCCGAAATTCTCACACTTAAGTACCTATCGGCAATCCCACTACTGGACCTTGGCAATGTACAGATATGCTACATTACCGTGTCAACGCGGGATCATCCCGCGAAGGTGTAGTGCTGTCTCAAAAAGTGAATTGGGGCCCCAATACGCTAAGACCGAGATTACCGCGATGGGGCGTAAATAGGCACAAAATCATAGGGGTGGGGCCGGGGAAAGCATTAACTAGAATGGGACCTAGAGCCTGCGATTTAAACTCTCCTTATGGCCAGGCCCATTCTGCTCGCAGTCGACGACGACGTAAGCGTACTGGAAGCGGTGGTCCAGGACCTGCGGCGCCAATATGGGAACACTTATCGGATAATGCGCGCCGCCAGCGGCCAGGCCGCGCTGGACACCCTGACCCAACTGAAGACACGAGAAGAGCCGGTGGCGCTGTTGATCAGCGATCAGCGAATGCCGGGGATGACCGGCGTGGAGCTGCTGGAGCAGGCGCGGAGCATCTATCCGGAAGCGCGTCGAGTGCTGCTGACCGCCTATGCCGACACTGGCGCGGCGATTCGCGCCATCAATACGGCCCGCATTAACTATTACCTGACCAAGCCCTGGGACCCACCGGAAGAAAAGCTCTACCCGGTGCTTAACGATCTGCTTGAAGACTGGCAGGGCAGTTTCCGGCCGCGATTCGAAGGCGTGCGCGTGATCGGCCATCGCTGGTCGCCCGATACGCACAATGTGCGCAACTTTCTCTCGCGCAATCATGTGCCTTATCGCTGGCTGGATGCGGCTGCAGGAGCGGAAGCGCTGAAGACGCTGAGCGATCACCAGCTTGATTCCGAACACCTTCCCGTGGTGCTGTTTGCCGATGGCACGGTGCTGGTTGATCCCGATCTTGAGACGCTTGCGGGCAAAGTGGGCTTGCGCGTGCAGGCTACACAGGATTTCTACGACATGATCGTGGTGGGCGCCGGGCCGGCGGGGCTGGCAGGCGCGGTGTATGGAGCAAGCGAGGGCCTGAAAACGCTGGTGATCGAGCCCGACGCTCCGGGCGGGCAGGCGGGATCTAGCTCGCGCATTGAGAATTATCTTGGCTTTCCTTCGGGGGTCACGGGATCCGACCTGGGCCGGCGGGCACATACACAGGCTTCGCGGTTCGGCGCGGAGTTCCTGACCCAGCGCGCGACAGGCATGCGCATCGACGGCCAGTACCGCTTCATCCAGCTTGGCGACGGGCGCGAGGTTTCCAGCCATACGGTGCTTCTGGCCCCCGGCGTCCAGTACCGGAAGCTGGATATTCCGGGCGCCGCCGAGCTGACCGGCCGCGGCATTTACTACGGCGCGGCACTGGTTGAGGCGCTGAGCTGCAAGGACGAGGACGTCTTTGTGGTTGGCGGGGCCAATTCGGCCGGCCAGGCCGCCCTCCATTTTGCCAAATATGCCTCAAAAGTAACCATGCTGGTGCGCGGCGATGGACTTTCTGCAACCATGTCAAAATACTTGATCGATGAGATCGTTCGCACATCCAATATCGTGGTGGAGGCGAGTACGCAGGTGCTTGAGGCCGTGGGGGACGAGCGGCTGAAGGCTGTACGATTGCGCAGCCCTGCAGGTGAAAGAGAAGTTCCGGCGTCTTCGCTTTTTGTTTTCATCGGCGCAGCGCCTGTGACTGCGTGGCTGCCGCAAAGCCTGGTGCGCGACGAAAAGGGGTTCCTGCTGGCAGGACCGGATTTGCGGGTTGACGGGAAGTGGCCAGAGGGCTGGCATGAAACGCGCGAGCCGTTTTTGCTGGAGAGCAGCGTTCCGGGGGTTTTTGTAGCAGGTGATGTGCGCCACGGTTCGGTGAAGCGCGTGGCGTCGGCTGTAGGAGAGGGTTCCATCGCGGTACAGTTGGTTCATCAGTACCTGGCTGGGTTTTAGGAGAAATGGGCAAGACGAATCAGGGCGCAGAGGCATTTCAAGTCGAGGAGGTCGCGTTACGCGATCTTGCCGTCGATCTACTCCAGACACACATCTTTTCCGGGACTTCGCTCGAAAGCTTGCAGCGCCTGGAGCGCGTGGAGCGAATTACGGCAAAAGCGGGGACGGTGCTGGTTGAGCCCGGTCAGGAGTGGCTCTACTACTGGGTGATCCTGCATGGCGCCGGCACTGCCGAGCGCCCGGAGTCCGATGGCACATTCACGCTGATCGGGACCGCGAAGGACGGAGAAGGCTTTGGCGAGGTGCCGTTGCTGACCTGCAAGCAGCAGTCGCCTTTCCGGATCACGGCGACGCAGGATTCCACGCTGGTGCGCTTCAGCCAGCAGAATTTCTGGGAACTGATGGCATGCTGCCCCACGGTTCGCCAGACGATTCTGAACGACACGGCGCAGCGGGTTCAGTCCTACCAGGTGGAAGAGTTGCACCGGGAAAAGCTGGTATCGCTGGGCACGCTTGCCGCGGGTCTGATGCATGAATTGCACAATCCCGGCTCGGCCGCCAAGCGCGCCGCTTCGCAACTCCGCGAAAACCTGATGCGCCTGCAGGAGGTGAGCCTGCGCAGCGCCGACCGGCCCAAGACTCCGGCCCAACTGCGATGCATGCGCGACCTGCTGGAACACGCGCTGCACGGCTGCAACCAACCGGCGCTGAGCACCCTGGAGCAGGCTGACGCAGAAGAGGCGATGGGTGAATTTCTCAACTCCGCGAGCGTGGAAAACGCATTCACGATTGCGCCTGTGCTAGTGTCGATGGGAGTCGATCGCGAAGAGATTGCATGCGCGCAGGAACACTTCGATCCGGGTGCATTTTCCGACGCGCTCAACTGGTTCGGTGCGCTGGTATCGAGCGTATCGCTGGTCTGCGCGATCGAAGAGAGCATCGGCCGCATCTCCGACCTGGTGATGGCGGTGAAAAAGTTTGCTTACGATGAGCGAACGCCGAGCAAGGAACTGGACGTTCACGACAGCCTGCAAAGCACGCTCACCATCCTCGGGCACAAGATTCGCATCAAGCAGCTTCAAGTCGAGAAACGATTCGCAGCGTCCCCCTCAAAAATTCAAACCCGCGGGCACGCTCTGAGCCAGGTGTGGACCAACCTGATCGACAATGCGATCGATGCTTCGCCGGAAGGCGCGAAACTTGAGATATCGACATGGACGGAGCCGGACTGGTTCGTCGCCTGCATCGGCGACCATGGCTCCGGCATTCCTGCCGACGTTCTTCCTCGCATCTTCGAGGCGTTTTTTACGACCAAGCCGCAGGGATCAGGAACCGGGCTGGGGCTCGAGATTGTGAGCCGCATTGTGACGCAGAAATTCGGCGGCAAGATCGAAGTGGAATCGAAACCCGGTGACACGCGATTCATCGTTCGACTGCCGCTGATCCCGCCAAAGTAAGATCCCTCCGCAAGAACGTGTAATGCCGGGCGCGGAAAGCATGAATTCGCGCCCGTGCATCATTTGCCGTGACCGAGGTGGTAGGACCACTGGGGCTCCGCTGACGTATGATGGGTGCGCACCAGAACTCCTTCGCAGCGAGGCCGCCCTGTGACTTCACGCAAAACACATTTCCATCGAATTGCGACGTCAGCTCTCGTCGCCGCGTTTGTCATCTTTTCAAGCGCACTGCACGCGATGAAAACTTGCGATCCGCACGCCTTCGGCGCCAAGGGCAATGGCACGACCAAGGACACGGTCGCGATACAGAGCGCCATCGACGCCTGTGCGGCGCAGGGCGGCGGCACGGTGAAGCTGACCGCCGGAACTTATCTGAGCGCGCCGATCGTGCTGAAGAGCAACATCACGCTGCATCTGGACAAAGGTGCGACGCTGCTGGGCTCGCCCGATCACGGCGACTATCCCGATAAGGTTGAGTTTCGTTTGCCTGCGGTGCAATCGCTGGTTAGCGCGACGAATGCCGAAAACGTGGCGATTGAAGGCGACGGAGTGATTGACGGCCAGGGCGAAAGCTGGTGGCACATGATGCGCGGCTTGCACGATGCAGGCGTGATGGGCAATCCGCATCCTCGGCCGCGACTTGTTGTCTTCGACCACTGCAAGCATGTGCGCGTGGAGGGAGTGACCATCCAGAATTCGCCGTTCTGGCAACTCGTTCCTTACTATTCGGACGATGTCGTTATCCGTAATGTGCGCATCCTGGCACCGTACCCCTCACCAAACACCGACGCCGTCGATCCCTTCTCCTCATCCAACGTGCGCATCGATCATCTTTACGCCGATACCGGCGACGACAATATCGCCATCAAATCCGGAGCTATCGACTCCCCGGGCGGCGATGATCCGGCCCGCGACATCACTATCACCGACTGCACGTTTCTGCATGGGCACGGCCTCTCCATCGGCAGCGAGGTTGCCGGCGGGGCGCATAATATCGTCGCCAAGCGCATCCATTTTGAAGGCACGGATAATGGCATCCGCGTGAAAGCCAATCGCGACCGCGGCAACGACGTGAGCGATCTGAGCTTCAGCGATATCGACATGAAGGATGTGAAGAATCCGCTGGTGATCAGCGAGTATTATCCGCACATCCTGCCGGAGGGGACGGTAACAGCGGAGCCGGTGACGCGGCTGACTCCGCATTTCCACGACATCAGTTTCGAGAATGTGACGGCCACGGGCGCCAAGATGGCAGGCGCGATTGTCGGGCTGCCGGAAGCGCCGGTCGATGGCATCGTTCTGAAGAACGTGAAGCTGGCAGGTGAGACAGGGCTCACGATCGGCTATGCGAACGTAAGCGCCACTAACCTGACGGTGCAGGCGGCGCAGGGCGAGGGAATCATCAAGACGGCAGGCGGCAACCTGACGACACACTAACGATCAATTCCCTGAGGCGTCAGGTCTGTCTTGCGACGCGCGGATCTATTTGACCTTGGTCAGCCGAGCCAGCATGCCGTCGGGCGGACCGGCGAGCGCGCCATCGCTGCCGAGTGTGAGTTGCTCCGTGTCACCCTCGCAGATCAGCGTCACCTTGTTGCCGCTCTGCGTATAGGTGCAGCTTGACGACATTCCGCCGAGGCTGGCGAAGGCTTTGCCGTCGGATTGGAATTCGATCTGCACCATACCACCCGGACCCGCGTAGGTGTGGCCCTTTACACCACTACTGCAGGCCATGACGAAGAAACTTACGAACGTGACGGACAGAGCCGCAACGAGAGTTTCGCGATTCACTTTCACTTGATCCTCGATCGAAGCTTAATTTAGGGGGAATGCCTGCAAAAGAATGTAGACACTTCGGGCTCAGCAGGCAAGCGAATTCTTTATCTGCAGATTGCGGAGGAGCCTTATTGATTGACGCCGCTTGAAAGAAATCCGCCGTCAACAACGAGGATTTGCCCGGTGACGAACGACGCGCTGTCTGACGCCAAATACAACACCGCGCCGACAAGTTCTTCGGTTTTGCCGAAGCGGCCCATCGGCGTGCGCATGAGTAACTCCTGGCCGCGCGGCGTGGAGTCAAGCAGTTGCGCGTTGAGGTCAGTGCGGAAGACACCGGGCGCGACGGCGTTGACGGTGACGCCTTTCTTCGACCACTCAACGGCAAGCGAGCGCGTGAGCGAGGCGACGCCGGCCTTGCTGGCCGCATAGGCCGCGACTTCGCTGAGCGCGACAAAACTGTTCAACGAAGCGATGTTGACGATGCGGCCGTAGCCGCGCTCAAGCATATTGCGCCCGAAGACCTGGCAGGCGCGCAGCGTTCCGGTGAGGTTGGTATTGAGAATGTTGGTCCAGTCGGCCTCGGGAAGATCGAGCGTGGGCGTGCGCTTGATGATGCCGGCGCAATTAACGAGGATGTCGACTTTGCCGAAGCGCTCGAGCGCAGCGGCGCACAATGTCTCGAGCGTGCTGCGGTCCGCGACATCGGAAGTCATACGCAGGGTTTTGCGGCCGCGCTTTTCGATTTCGGCGGCGGTGTCATCTACCTGCTGCTGGCGGCGTGCCGTGGCGATTACGTCTGCGCCGGCATCGGCAAATCCGAGGCTCAGGGCGCGGCCAATTCCGCTCGTCCCTCCGGTCACTACGGCCACCTTGCCTTCAAGGCTGAACAATTCCTTTGTCATTCGAACTCCGTTGGGAATGCGGGCTGGATTGCCCGTTATGGATTCAGATGCGAGTCCCCAGAAACACAGGGGCGATATGCCGGTCGTAAAGGTTCTCCGTCACGTTGCGGGCGATGACGGTTTCGTTGGCTTGGAGGAGATCGAGGTAATGCGGTCCCATTTTTGCGGCTACTTTGAAACCCACGTGCAACAACTGACGCAGGCTCGGGTTGTAGGCGGGGTTGCTTTCCACATGCCGCAGCGCTGACGTGTATTGCTCGGAAGTCCATCCGCGAACGGTATCCGCCGAAGGCAGCTCTTGGGGATCGATGTCGATCACATTCGCATACGGCGCGCACAACTCTTCGCGATGCGCCAGCGCTTCGGCGTAGACTTCCTTGGCCAATGCAAGGCCGTCGCCGCCGGCCTCGGCCAAGCCGATCAGCTCTTCAAGCCAGGTGGTGCCTGCGGTCTTGAGATGAACGCCGACATTGAGCCGCTTGATGTTGGCGTGGATCGCGGGATAGATGGAGAATTTGTCGCTGCCGGAATGAATGCTGAGCTTTAAATTATCTGGCAAGCCGTACTGCTTGACCGCGTAAGCAATGGCCGCGATGTCGAGCGCCATCTCGCGCTCAAACTGCGGCACGTCGCCCACGTAATCGACGCCCTTGTTGAATCGGCCGCTGAACTTGGGCGCGATGGTCTGCACCGGAATGCCTTCATCGGCGATCGCCGCGAGAATAATCAGCAGTTCGACGGGGCTTTGCGCGCGGTCTGTCTCGTCCATGGACACTTCAGGGATGAAGTTGCCCGCACCTTTTGCGCCAAGCACGCGGCGATGCACTTCTCCGGCCTTTTTCACTGCTGCGAGAAATTTTTCGGCGGTCTGCTTCAAATGCGCCGGCGTGATCTCGGCCGGCTCATCGTTCCCTGGCAGCTCAATGCTGCCGTTCAGCTCAGGATGCTTCTTTACGAATGTCTCGATGTCGGCCGGTTGCGCGGGTTGACCGATGAAGTCCGCGACATCGAAGGTAAAAAAGTCGCATGGCGCAAGAAAGCGATCGACGGTTGCAGCGGTGATGTGGTCTGCGTCGCAGTAGTAGGGCAGCTTCCAGTTGAGCGCCTTTACCGCGGCGTCTGCAGCCTGGCGAACCGACGTGGGCTCCGAGCCGATGATGTTGTGTTCGCGATTCGACTTGTTCCATACCGGCACAACTTCCGCGCCGTGTTGGAGTGCTTTGATGCAAGCCTGCAGTTGAGCCTTCGCCTGGTGGGCAAATCGGTCACCGACGCCGACCGAGTATTTGTTCAATTTCAATGCGTGGTTCCCCATATTCATCCCGCTCTTAACACTGTAATTGGCGGCCCCCTGGGCGCCGTTCGATTCTGTTGCGATCAATCTGCGTGTGTTGCAGCCACGCTGGCCGCCGAGCTCGATTCAAACCGGCTGCGGTATGCCCACAGTCCAAGCCCGGGATTGGCTACGAAGAAAATCTCTTCGCCGCCGACCTGGTTGGTTCCGTGCTTCAGCTTGTTCAGATCGTAGCGTGCAAGCATCTGAGAGAGGTCGCGATACTCGAAGCCCACGCTTTCAATTTCGTTGCGGCTAAGCTCGCCCGGACACCAGATGATGCGGAATCGGCCCTCGCTGGATGCGTGAATGAGGTGCGCTGCCGCGCCCAAGTCTGCGGCAAGGTCGGGGTTCTCGTTCACAGCCTTCAGGGTCGCGGGCGTACCGCGATAGCCGTACTTGCGAATCAGCACGTCGATGCCCTTGTCTTCACCAAATTCACGGACGCCGGGCGCCAGGATGACCAGCTCCGCTCCGTCAGCCAGGGCCATGCGCGTGCGATAGACGGCCTTGTTGCCGATCCATGTGCTGTGGAATTCCTTGGGGTCGAGATAGACGACCGCCTTCTTGATCGGCTCGTCGAGCATCTCGAAATTTACTTTGAGGCTGAGCTCGGCGGCGCGCAAAAAGCACTCGAGATCGTCGCCGATGAAGAGGCCGCGCACGGCGAGGCAGCCATTTTTTGCGCGCCCCACCACGGTTTGCACGTAAACGATAGGCAGGCGGCGGAGAAACTTCTCGCTGGCGCGATTGAGTACGTTGCGCACGGGATTTTCCGCGCGGCCCATGATGCGCTCCATGCCGTAAACGGCGCCGAGATAATGGCTGCGGTTGATGCCCTCACGGCCGCCGGTTCCGATGAGGATGTTCTTGGCGTGGTTGGCCATGCCGATGACTTCGTGCGGCACCACCTGGCCAATGGAAAGAATCAGGTCGAAGCCTCCCTGCGAGATGAGCTTATTGACCTGC
>Ga0210390_10004951_pt1 | contig 11194 bp, 7 predicted proteins | sample IncBWH11OmetaG_FD_161050 | JGI IMG/M metagenome (GOLD analysis project Ga0210390, IMG submission 161050) | Forest soil microbial communities from Barre Woods Harvard Forest LTER site, Petersham, Massachusetts, United States - Inc-BW-H-11-O ... | reverse complement strand
CCACATCGGCGACGGTCGCCGCGAACTCCTGCGCAACTCCGAAGCCTACGACCTCATCACTCTCGAACCTCCTCCACCATCCTCCGCCGGTGTCGCCAATCTCTACTCCACCAATTTCTACCAACTGGCCGCAAAACATCTCGAACCCGGCGGATTGCTGGCCCAGTGGCTGCCCATTGGAACGCAGAACGACGAAGACTCTCGCGCCCTGGTCCGCAGTTTCATCGACGTTTTTCCCTACGCCGCGCTCTGGACCACAGAGCTGCACGAAATGTTGCTGGTAGGCTCATTCCATCCAATCGTCCTCGACGTCAACCGCATCACCCACCGCTTTCAACAGCCCGCAGTGCAAGCCGCTCTAGCCGAAGTAGGCATCAATTCCCCTGCCGCACTCCTCTCCACCTGGATCACCGATCGTTCCGGTCTCGAAAAATATGCCGCAAGCGCCGCGCCAGTCACCGACGATCGTCCCAGCGTCGAATATTCCACCTGGGTTCGCCCCGCTGAAATTGCGCGTGTTCTGCCGGAACTCCTGGCTCTTCGCACACCGCCGCCGCTGCTGAACGCGAACAACCCCTTCCAACTCTCGATGGAAATTGAAACTCAGCATCTCCGCGATTTCTACGAAGCTGGCCTAGCCGCCTACAACGGCGACCGCGAACTCTGGGCCCACTCCATCGAGCGCGTCCTCACCGAAGACGCCGCCAATCCTTATTACCGCTGGAGCGTAGGAGGCCAACGATGAGGTACCCGTTTGTGCTCGGCGCGTTCTTGCTGTTGCCAGCATGTCTCTCAACCGCGTTTGTTGCTCTGGGGCAAACAGCTCCCGCCAAACAACAAACCTCGCCGCACGTCAGCGCACCTGCCCTGCAAGCCCCGCCTTGGACCGGCGATTTCGATGCCATGCTCAAGCGCCGCTTCATTCGCGTCCTCGTCGCCTCTTCCAAAACGGAATATTACGTCATCAACGGCGTCCAGCACGGCAGCTCCTACGAATTCCTGAAAGCGTTCGAACAATGGATCAACCAGAAATATCCGCAAAAAGATAAGAGCCTGCGTTTCCACGTCCTTTTCGTTCCCGTTTCCCGCGGTCAAATTTTCCCCAGGCTCACTGCGGGAAGAGGCGACCTGGCCGTCGGCACGCTTCTCATAACTCCCGAACGCTTGAAGATCGTGGATTTCTCCGATCCCCTGGTCACCGGCGTCAAGGAAATCGCCGTCACCGGACCGGGCTCACCCGAACTCCACTCGTTCGACGATCTATCCGGCCAGGAAGTCTTCGCGCGCAAAAGTTCCAGCCATTGGGAACATCTCGAAGCCCTGAACGAAAAGTTTCGTGGTGAAGGGAAAGCCCTCGTAAAACTGCGCCCTGCCCCCGAAGACCTGGAAGACGAAGACTTGTTAGAAATGTTGAACGCCGGTCTGGTCCCCATCGTGGTCACCGACGCCTACCTGCCCAGAATCTGGCAGCAGTTCTACACAAACATCAGAGCCAATCCCGACGTGATGCTCAGCGATTCCGGCAAGATCGCCTGGGCCATGCGTAAAAACAGCCCCCAGCTCATGGCCGCGATCAACGCCTTCGTGAAAACCCACAAGCAAGGCACCGAATTCGGCAACAGCGTAATTGCCCGCTACGGCCAGAACGCCAAAGCCCTGAAAAACGCCGTCGCCCCCGGCGAACTCAAAAAGTTTCAGGAAACTGCCGCCCTCTTCCAGAAATACGCCACGCAATACAATCTCGATTACCTGCTTATGATGGCTCAGGGCTACCAGGAATCCACCCTCGATCAAAATGCCACGAGTCTGGTCGGAGCAATTGGCGTCATGCAGTTGATGCCTCCCACCGGCGATCAAATGAAAGTCGGCGATATCCACCAGGAAGAAGCCAACATTCACGCTGGCGTGAAATACATCCGCTTCATGGTCGACAAATATTTCGCAAACGAACCCATGGACGAAACAAACAAAATCCTCTTCGCCTTCGCCGCTTATAACGCAGGCCCTGGGCGCATTCACTCCCTGCGTGAAGAGGCCGCCAAAAAAGGCCTGAATCCCAATATTTGGATCGACAACGTCGAACTAATTGCCGCGGCCAGAATCGGCATGGAGACGGTCACCTACGTTGCGAACATCTACAAATATTACATCGCCTACAAACTCGTTGCGGCGCGCGAAGAAGAGCGCAAGAAAGCCAAAGAAGCCGTCGAGAACGGTCCATGAATCCACTGCGATTCCCGCCAGCCGCGATCGCGTCCGCCCTTGTCATCTTTTCTCGGTGTAGCCGTTTTTATGGTTTTGATTATCTCGAATTGAAGGAGCAGCCTCGCGGAAATTTTAAACGCTTTTATTTTGCCAGGCAGCAAACTTCAGGAGAAACCCTAATTGTCAGCAAGAGACGAAGTCCTAAAGCTTCAAGACCGCATCGGCAAAACCATCATCGGCCAGCAGACCATGATCGAACGCCTGGTCCTCGGTCTGCTCGCCAACGGCAACTTATTAGTCGAAGGCTTACCCGGCTTGGCCAAAACTCGCGCCATCAAAAAGCTCAGCACCTTCCTCGACGCCGGCCTCAGCCGCATCCAATTCACGCCCGATCTGCTTCCCAGCGATATCACCGGCTCCGAAATTTATTACACCGCGGAAGGGAAGGGCGAATTTCGTTTTCAGCCCGGCCCCGTCTTCAGCAATCTCGTTCTCGCCGACGAAATCAATCGCGCCCCCGCCAAGGTACAGGCCGCGCTTCTCGAAGCCATGGAAGAACGCCAGGTCACCGTCGCTGGAAAAACTCACAAGCTCCCCGAACTCTTTCTCGTCATGGCCACGCAAAATCCCATTGAACAAGAAGGCACCTACCCGCTACCCGAAGCCCAGCTCGATCGCTTTCTCATGCACGTCTACGTCAACTATCCCGAGGAAAGGTCCGAACGCGAAATCATGCTGCTGGTCCGCGGCGAAGAAGAATCCGTCTCCACCTCCCCGAAAGCCGCAACCGACCTGATCTCGCAGCAATCCATTTTCGAAGCCCGAAAAGAAATTCACGCCATCCAGATGGCCCCCGCCGTCGAGCAATACCTCGTCTCTCTCGTCCAGGCCACCCGCTCTCCCGAACGCTACGACAAACAGCTCCGCGGCTGGATTCAGATTGGCGCCAGCCCTCGCGGCACCATCGGCCTGGATAAATGTTCTCGCGCCCGGGCCTGGCTTCGCGGTCGCGATTTTGTCCGCCCTGATGACGTTCAAGCCATCGTTCACGATGTCCTTCGCCATCGCATTCTTCTTAGCTACGACGCGCAGGCCGAAGGCACCAAAGTAGACAAAGTCATCGATCGCCTGGTCGAACTTGTAGCCGTAGCCTGAAAATTGCTGGGAGGCGCGCCATGGGCGCATACGTAGACTTACAATCATTGCTCGCGTTGGAATTCAAAGCCCGCGGCTTTTCCTTCTTGCCGAGCCAGCCCGTCCACAGTTTGCTCGCAGGCCGTCGCGGCTCTCGCATGCGCGGTCGCGGCCTGAATTTCGAAGAGCTTCGCAACTACGTCCTCGGTGACGACATTCGCGTAATCGATTGGCACGTCACCGCCAGGATGCGCCGGCCCTTCGTCCGCGTGTACACCGAAGAGCGCGACCGCCCCACCCTCCTCATCGTGGATCAGCGCGTGAACATGTTTTTCGGCAGCCGCGTCTCCATGAAGTCTGTAGTCGCCGCCGAAACCGCCGCCCTCGCCGCCTGGCGCGTCTTCCAACAAGGCGACAGAGTCGGCGCGCTCATCTTCAACGACGAACGTATCGACGAAGTTCTCCCCCGTCGCAACCGCGCCACTGTCCTGCGCATCCTCGGCGAAATCGTCCGCCAAAATCGCCTCCTTCACGCCGCGTACGATTCGCCTCCAGGAGGTCCCCGCCTCAATGAAGTCCTCAGGAAAGCCGCGCAGCTTGCCCGCCGCGACCACCTCATCATCATCGCCAGCGATTTCGATGGCGCGGACGATACCACGCGCGAGCTTCTACTTCGCTTGTCCCGCCGCAACGATGTCGTAGCCGTCCTCACCTACGATCCCCTCGCCGTCCACTTGCCTCCCGCCGGACAACTCGTTGTTAGCGATGGCCAACTCCAGGTCGAAATTCCGTTCGGTGCCGAAAAAATCCGCGAAAGCATTCTCGACGCCGCGGACCGCCGCATGCGCCACCTCTTTGCCTGGCAAAAAGAGATTCGCGTCCTGGTCATGCCCGTCAGCACCGCCGAAGACACCGCCCTTCAGATCCGTCATCTTCTCGGGCACGTCGCAAATCCCAGGCCAACGCAATGAAGCCCGCCGATCTCTCCAAGCTTCACGATTTCTATCAGCCCGCTCTGCCTTCGTGGATGCCACAAACCCTCGGCTGGCAAATCCTCTTCGCACTCTTCTGCATACTCGCGATTTGGTTCATAGCTCGCGCCGTTGCGCGTTGGCTCTCGAATCGATATCGCCGTGAAGCTCTCGCGCAACTCCAAACCGTTCCCGTAGATCAGTTTTCCGCTCTCCTCAAGCGAGCTGCGATGGTCAGCTGGCCCCGCGCGCAAGTCGCCTCTCTCTCCGGAAACGCGTGGCTTAATTTTCTCTCCGCATCTTCCGGCATCGAAGCCTTCAAGTCCGCGCCGGGAAACTTAATCGAAGATGCCGCCATCACACAGCAACCCGTGTCCGCCGAAGCCGAACAACAGCTCCGCCATCTAGCCTCCGAATGGGTGAAGACGCATCATGATTGAGTTCGCCTATCGCTGGGTCTTCTTCGTTCTCCCGCTTCCTTTCGTAATCCATTGGGCGTTGCCCACCTACAAGGAAGAACGCGACTCCGTGCGATTCTCCTTCTTCGCCTACATCGTTCGCGCCGCAGGACTAAAAGCCGCCCCCGGCGCCGTCATCCCCCGCGCCAATCTCCTCCAAAAAATCTTAGGCCCTCTCTGCTGGGCGCTAATCGTCGGAGCGCTCGCTCGTCCTCAGTTCGTCGAACCACCCATAGAAAAAATTCAACCCGCCCGCGATTTGATGCTCGCCCTCGATATTTCTCAATCCATGGAGACTCCCGATTTCCGTACGCCGCAAGGGACTCGCATCCCCCGCGTGGAAGCCGTAAAGCAAGTAGTCAGCAGCTTCATCCAAAAACGCATCGGCGATCGCATTGGACTCATCGTCTTCGGCACGGCCGCCTATCCTGTCGCTCCGTTTACCCTAGACCATCGCACCTGCCTCGAGATGCTGGACCAAACCGAATCCGGCATGGCTGGCCCGCAAACCGTCATCGGTGACGCCATCGGTCTCGCCATCAAACAATTCGAAACAAGTGACGCGAAGCAGCGCGTGCTCATCCTCCTAACCGACGGCAACGATACCGGCAGCAGGATGCCGCCCGAGAAAGCCGCCAGCATCGCCCAACAGCGCGGCATCTTGATCCATGTTGTAGGAATCGGCGATCCTCATGCCACCGGCGAAGACAAGGTCGACTACGCAGCGCTGAAAAGTATCGCCGACGCCACGGGCGGCCAGCTCTTCCATGGAGAGAATCAGCAGGAACTTCAAAAAGCCTACGATACGCTAGACGCCATCACCCCTCAAAATCAAAAAGTCCTCAGCTATCGCCCAAAGCGCCCTCTCTTCATGTATCCCTTAGCCGTCGCCACCCTGATTCTTCTCGCCTATCACTTGCTCACGCTCATCGTCGGCTGGATGCGCCGCATCTTCCATCGAAATTCCGACGCCGCGCCACAAGACGCCGAATCCGTCTTCGGGGTTCATCTATGAACGCCTGGCTGCATTCCTTTCATTTCCTGCGCCCCATCTGGCTATCGGTCATCCCCTTCGCCGTAATCATTTATGTCACCCACAGTTTTCGCGATGACATTCGCACCCACTGGAAAAAAGTAATCGCTCCCGATCTCCTCGAGCACCTGATCGTAAAAAAAGCCGGTGGCTGGACGCTGCGCCCCATCCACATGATCTGCCTTGTTCTGACCCTCGGCGCGATCGCGATTGCCGGTCCCACTTGGCGCCGCGAGCAGCCGCCTTTCACCGAGGACAAAGCCCCGTTAGTCGTCGCCCTCGATCTTTCGCAAACCATGGACGCAATCGATCTCGATCCCACTCGCCTCGAACGCGCCAAGCTAAAAATTCACGACCTTCTATCCATTCGAAATGGCGGTCGCACAGCCCTGTTCGTTTACGCCGGTTCCCCGCACCTGGTTGTCCCGCTCACCTCGGACAGCAAACTCTTGTCCATGTACCTGGACGCTCTTTCCACTTCCTTAATGCCAAAGCCCGGCAAGAACACCTCCGAAGCGATCACCGCAATCCAGAAGTTTCTGCGCGACGAAGAAGTTCCCGGCACAGTTCTTTTCGTCACCGATGGCATCGAACCCAAATCCCGCCCCGCCCTGCAAAACTTTGTCGAAGCCGGTAAGAATTCCGCGCTAGTTCTCGGCGTCGGAACTTCCCGCGGCGCCCCAATCCGCACCTCCGGAAATCAATTCCTCGAAGCCGCTAACGGCAGCCGCGTTTTCTCCACACTCGATGTGGACGCTCTGAAATCTCTAAGCACGCAAAGCATCCCCGCCACCACTCTTACTCTCGACGACTCCGACGTGCAATGGATACAACACAAAGTGCAAAGCCATCTCCAATCCGCTCAGGAAAAAGACGCGCAAACGCGTTGGATTGACGAAGGCTACTGGCTCGTCGTGCCAATCGCGTTCCTCGCCGCCCTATGGTTCCGCAAGGGTTGGACCGTTCAGTGGAGCGGCGGCGCATTAATGCTGCTTGTCCTTTTTCCTCACCCCACCGCCGAAGCCCTCCGCGACCGTTTCCTCGATCTTTGGATGACTCCCGACCAGCAAGGCCGCTACTATTTCGAAAAAGGGAACTATCCGCTCGCCGCTGCCCGCTTCGAAAATCCCATGTGGAAGGGCCTCTCGCTCAGCCGCAGCGGCGACTACGCTTCCGCACTCGATCAGTTCTCTCTCTCCGATTCCGCCGAAGCCTGGTACAACCAAGGCAACGCCCTCGCACATCTTCAAAAATTCCCCGAAGCCGTTCACGCCTACGAACAAGCCCTGCAAAAACGCCCAAACTGGCCCGACGCCGGAGAAAATCTGAAACTCGTCCGCTCCCTCATTCCTTCACCGAAAAAAGCCGACGATGAGCAGGAATTGCCTCCCGACGCCGAGCGCGGCCAATCGGAGATGGAGGAAAAAGGGGATAAGGGAAAACAAGTGCTCCAGCGTGCCCAGATGGATCCGGAAAAAATGGCGGACATCTGGATGCGCAATATCCAGACCAGCCCCGCCGATTTCCTTCGCCGCCGCTTTGCCATCCAAGCCGACGAAGCCAGCAACTCGGGCAACTCGCACAAGGCTACGAAGCGATGAGAAATTTCCCTTTTTTCTTGGCGCTTCTCTTCGCTGCAACAGCCAGCGGCCAATCCGTCCCAATCATCCGCGCCAAACTCGTGCCCGCAACCAATGTTTTAGTAGGCCAACCCGTGCGCCTCGAAGTAGGAATTCTCGTTCCCAATTACTTCACCGGCGCACCCACATTTCCGCAATTCGAACTCGACGCCGCCATCGTCACTCTCTCCGACGATCGCCCCGAGCATCTCAACGAGCAAATCAATGGCGTCACCTATGCCGGCATTCGCCGTTTCTATCTCATTTATCCCGAGAAGCCCTCAGAATTCCGCATACCGCCAGTTGAAATCTCGGTGCCCTACGCCGCCGCTCCGCCCGCAACAACCATCGCCACCATGCACCTGCCTACCCTCAACTTCCACGCCACTCTTCCACCCGAAGGGCGCGACCTGGACTATTTCCTTCCCACCTCCCAGCTGGCAATCAAACAAAAATGGAGCAACTCCCTCAACAATCTTCGCGTAGGCGATTCCGTAGCGCGGACCATCGTTGTCACCACCGAAAAAATGCAAGCCATGCTGATTCCGCCAATGCAACTCACTGCCCCAGAAGGAGTCCGCGTCTACCCGAAAAATCCCTCCGTCGAAGACCAAAAAAGCGCAAACGGCGTCTTCACGCAAGGCGTTCGCACCGAAACAGCTTCCTACCTATTCACAAAGCCCGGCGACTTCATCCTTCCAGAAATAAAGATCACGTGGTGGGATCTCTCGACAAAAAAACTCGCAACCTCAAAACTTCCCGCCACAAAAATTCAAATAGCCGACACCTCCGCCTACGTCTCAGAACTCCCCCCACAACAGGAAATTCCCGCCGCCGCCCCACCAACGGCCCATCGCAATTGGCGCCACTATCTTCCTATCGCAACAATAATCGCCGCCGCGTTCGCAATCCTCGCCCTACTAGCGTGGGCCGCCACAAAATGGAGCCCGAAACTCTCCTCCCACTACCGCGCGATCATTTACCACCGCCGCGAATCCGAACCAACCCGCTGGCGCCGCCTGAAACAAGCAGCAAATCAAAACAACGCCCCGCAATCCTACGCCCTCCTCCTATCCTGGCTCCGTAGCTCCCACCAACCAATAACCGTGGACGAATTCCAGCGCCAAGCCAACGACCCTACCCTGAACGAACAAATCGCCATCCTCTCCCAAACTCTCTTCGCCTCCACCCGCACCACCACCTGGAACGGCCGCCTCTTCTACCAATCCCTAGCCCCCCACCGCCAAATCGCCACCCCCACCAAATCCGCCGCATCGCATCTACCTGCCCTAAATCCGACCCCTAACACCCTAACCCCCTGAAACTCTGAAACTCCCCGCCAAATACCGTAGGCGCACAAAGCAGACCTCTTGGGTTGCCCTGTAGCACCGCGCCTTCAGGCCGGCATCTTGGGGTCCAATCCTCCATTCCGTCGCGTTCTAACCGACCAGCACTCCCATCGTCCAACCCAATGGACAATGGACAAGGGAACAGAAACGCCGCGTCCGACGTCTACCTAACAGGACCCACGATACGGGTGTCGACGTAATTAAGTACGATGGAGACGACACATGCCACGAGACCTTCGATTTGCTATTCGCATGCTACTAAAGCAGCCGGGCTTCAGCCTCATTGCGATCCTCACGCTGGCACTCGGAATCGGCGCGACTTCAGCGGTCTTCAGCCTGATCCAGGGCGTGCTACGCACACCGCCGCCGTACCGGAACCCGCAGCAGTTGGTGCTCATTCCCGCCGCGCGCACCGACGGCCAGAAGATGGACGGTCCGCGTGAGTGGCCAGCACAGCAGTGGACCGAATGGCAAAAGGAGGCGAAGCCGTTTGCAGGAATCGCCGCATACAACTGGACTTTCAACTTTCTCGTCCGAGGTGACGGCAGCCAATCGATGCAGGGCATGTTTGTAACTACAGATTACATGCCCCTGATGGGACTAAGAACCATCGCCGGCCGTGGCTTCGAGGACGCGGACTTTTCCTTGGGACCAACAAAAGTGATTGTGCTCGGATATGACTTTTGGCAGCGCGCCTTTAACGGCGACCCACAGATCGTCGGCAAAACCGTGCACATCAGCCGCTGGGATGTGCCCCCTACCGTCATTGGGATAATGCAGCCGGGCGTGCGCTTCCTTCCATCCCTTGGAGCGGCGAAAGAGCCAAACTACAACGTAAATGCCACGGTCGATTTTTGGGCGCCTGCCATGCCCGACCCGAAGGCCATGACGGATCCCTACTGGGACGTCGTGGCCCGAGTGCGGCAGGGCACCTCGACGCGGCAAGCGCAAGAAGCGTTATCCGTGCTGGCGGCGCGCGAGGCGCAGGCGGAGCCACGCTTTGAAGGCTTCACACCGCAACTGCAACCGCTGATCGACGAAATGAATCGCGATGGCCGCAGGATTTTGCTGCCGCTTCTGGGCGCTGCGGTGCTGGTGCTGATGATTGGATGTGGGAACGCAGCGGCCTTGTTGCTGGTGCGTGGATTGCAGCGGCAGCAGGAGTACGCTGTGCGCGGCGCACTAGGCATGGGCCGCGTTGCGCTCTTTCGCCAGGTTTTAACCGAAAGCCTGCTCCTGGCGTTATTAGGCGGGACATTTGGCGTAGCTCTGGCGTTTGGCGCCATCAAGATGCTCAAGCTGATTGCCGGTCAAGCCGTTCCCCGGCTCGATGGAGTGACCGCCGGCTGGGCCGTGTTGGGGTGGGGCTTCGGCGCGGCGGTGCTGGCCTCCGTTGTCGCTGGCATTCTTCCCGCACTGCGCGCTTTTCGCCTGGATCCGATGGAAGTTCTGAAAAGCGCCGGACCAAAAGGCACTGCGGGATTGGGAGAGCGGCGGCTTCTGCGCGGCGTGACCATGGCGCAGACGGCCTTGACGTTGGCCCTGCTGGTTGGCGCGGGACTGCTCATTCGCACCATGCTGAAAATCGCGCAGGTGCCCTCGGGTTACAACACCAGCCACATCTTGACGATGAGTGTCACGGAAGTGCAGTACGCAAACTGGGGCAGCTTTCACCGGCAAGCCTTGGAGCGAGTCGCGGCCTTGCCGGGCGTCCAATACGCTGCCTTCGCCTGGGGAGTTCCCCTCACCGGAAACAATTGGCCCGCCACTCTGGAAATTGAGGGCCGGCCCCCCGCCGTGAAAGAGAGCGACAAGACCGCGCTTCCGCTCCGCGCCGTCACACCCGACTACTTCAAGTTAATGGGCGAGCCCTTGCTCGAGGGCAGAGATTTTCGCTCGACCGATGATGATAAGGCGCCGAAGGTGGCCATCGTCAATCAGGCATTCGCAGATCGCTACTTCCCGCATCAGTCTCCGGTTGGACGCAAGTTCTGGCTGGACGGCCGCGATAAACCTGGCTCGGACATCATCGGCGAAATTGCCAATAGCCGCAGCGATGATTTGACTCGGGCGGCGTCTCCCGAGGTCTACCTCCCGCTGTGGCAGGCGCACGCGTTTTCGAAGCATTTGGTGGTCCGGACCTCCGCGAACCCACGCGCGGTCCTGGTCGCCGTCGAACGCGAACTCCACGCCGTGGATCCCACCGCAGCGATTGAAAACGTGAAGACGCTCGAACAAATTCGCGACGAATCTTTGGCCTCGCGGATCTTCGCCATGCAACTTCTGGTTGGCTTCGCGGTGGTCGGCAGCGTCTTGACGCTCGTGGGAATTTACGGCGTACTTTTTCTATCGGTAACTTCGCGGCGCCGGGAATTGGCGATTCGCTGCGCGGTCGGCGCGCAACCAAAAGACATTCGCAAACTTA
>Ga0210390_10004950_pt1 | contig 11196 bp, 12 predicted proteins | sample IncBWH11OmetaG_FD_161050 | JGI IMG/M metagenome (GOLD analysis project Ga0210390, IMG submission 161050) | Forest soil microbial communities from Barre Woods Harvard Forest LTER site, Petersham, Massachusetts, United States - Inc-BW-H-11-O ... | reverse complement strand
AACGCCAAATCCGCCGGCATCCGAGATTGCGGCCACCAGGTTCCGATCCGAAACCCAGGTCATCGCCCCGCCCATGATCGCGAGCTCGCACCCCAGAACCTCGCGACCGCGCGCCCACAGCCGATCGAGCTCGGCGCGGCAACGCTCCGTTTCGAAGTGCGCTCCTGGTGCCGAGCGCCCCTCCGTGGCCGAAAAGTTTGCTACGCCGTCGGCCCCGGTCATCCGCCAGCGTCGAGCCCGTAGGCGGTGTGCAAGGCGCGCAGGGCGAGCTCGGTGTATTCGGCCGCGATCAACACGCTGACCTTGATTTCGGAGGTTGAAATCACCTGGATGTTGATTCCCTTCTCGGAGAGGGTCGTGAACATTTGCTGGGCCACCCCGGCATGGCTGCGCATGCCGACCCCGATGACCGAAATTTTGACCACGTTCGAATCCGGCTTGAGGGCGGTGAAGCCGAGCAGCCCGCGGCTCCCTTCCAATACCGACACCGCCCGATCGAGGTCAGCGCGCGCCACGGTAAAGGTCAGGTCGGCGCGGCCGTCCTCCGATACGTTTTGGACGATCATGTCGACGTTGATCGCATTATCGGCGAGCGGGCCGAAAATAGCCGCCGCGACACCGGGCCGGTCCGGCACCTTCTGCACGGTGATCTTGGCTTCGTCGCGGCTGTACGCGATGCCGCTTACCACCTGCTGTTCCACGATCTCGTCCTCGTCGACCACGAGCGTCCCCGGGGCGTCGGTAAAGCTCGACAATACTTGTACCCGGACCCGGTGGTTCATTGCCATCTCGACCGAGCGGGTCTGCAATACCTTCGCGCCCTGCGAGGCCATTTCCAACATTTCCTCGTAGGTTATCTTGTCGAGCTTGCGGGCCTTCGCGACAATGCGCGGGTCAGCGGTGTAGACGCCGTCGACATCGGTGAAGATATCGCAGCGCTCCGCCTGCAGCGCGGCCGCGAGCGCCACGGCCGAGGTGTCGGAACCGCCGCGGCCGAGGGTGGTGATCCGCCCGCGCATGTCGACGCCCTGGAACCCGGCAACCACGGCGACCTGGCCGCGGGCAAGCCGGCGCTGCAACTCGGTCACCTCGACCGACTGGATGCGCGCCTTGCCGTGCACGTCGTCGGTACGGATTGGGATTTGCCACCCGAGCCAAGAGCGTGCGTCGATGCCGAGATTTTGCAGCGCCAGCGCCAATAGGCCGGCGGTGACCTGCTCCCCGGAGGAGACGACGACGTCGTATTCGCGGGCGTCATGCAGGCGGCTCGTGTCGCGCGTCCATGCGACAAGCTCGTTGGTAACCCCCGCCATAGCCGAAACTACGACCGCCATTTCGTGGCCCGCGTCGACCTCGCGGCAGACGCGCGCGGCAACGAGCCTTATTCTCTCGATGTCGGCGACGGACGTGCCACCGAACTTCTGAACGATTCGCGCCATGTCGCTCTGAACACAATTGGGCCGGTTGTCGGGCCGCGAGGCTCACCACATACTCCTTTGTGCGGGTTCCAGCCATTCGCCCGATCAGGCGATTTCAAGGGAGCGGCGGTGCAGACACAGGACAGCACGGTCGACGCCGCCGAAATCGACCGTTTTGCAGCGCAGGCGGTGGCTTGGTGGGACCCGGATGGCAGCTTTCGGGCATTGCATGGGGTCAACCCGGTACGGCTCGGCTTTGTCCGCTCCCAGCTACTCGCCCATTTTCGCCGCGATCCCGAGTCGTTGAGGCCGTTTGCGAATCTCCGCCTGCTCGACATCGGGTGCGGCGGCGGGCTCATGGCCGAGCCGATGGCCCGGCTCGGTTTTGCGGTAACCGGGATCGACGCCGGCCGCGAGGCGATCGACGCCGCGAATGAGCACGCCCTAGGCGCCCGGCTTGACATCGACTATCGCGTCGCGACGGCCGAATCGCTGGCCGCCGCCGGCGAGCGCTTCAATGTCGTGCTGGCGCTCGAGGTAATCGAGCACGTCGCAGACCTGGAGGCCTTCTGGACTGCCACCGGGGCGCTGGTTGCGCCCGGAGGAGCGCTCGTAGTCTCGACGATAAACCGGACTGCCCGCTCCTTCGCGCTGGCTATCGTCGGCGCCGAATATGTGCTTGGCTGGATCCCCCGTCGTACCCACGACTGGCGCAAGTTCGTGCGGCCGTCGGAGCTGATCCTCGCCCTGCGCCGCCGCGGGCTCAGCGCGATCGACATCGCCGGCCTCAGCTACGAAATCGGTGGCGGATGGGCGTTGTCCGCGAATGTCGAGGCGAATTACCTCGTGATGGCGGCGCGGCGCTGAGCGGATGGCCTCCTACGGTCAGCCGTCGGTCTGCGGGATCCACGGAATTTGACCGAATTTGATCCCCTCGTCGGCCAACTCGCGCGACTCGGTGTCGGTCGCCTCGCCGTAGATCCCGCGCGGATCGGTTTCGCCGTAATGAATGCGGCGTGCTTCCTCGGCAAAGCGGGGGCCGACGTAGTCGCAGTTCGTCTCGACTTGGCGGCGCATTTCGATCAATGCCTTGCGCATCTGCGCGAGCGTCGCGGCCGGCCGCATCGCTTCGCGTGAGCGCGCAAGACGCGGCGCCATCACGGCTTTTTCGACCGAATTATTGCCGCAATGCGGGCAGGCGATCTCTCCCTCAGCGTGCTGCACCTCGAACCCGTCGCCGTCTCGGAACCATGCCTCGAATTCATGGTCGTTGGCACAGCGCAAGGTGAACAAAATCATCGCGGCAACCTCCTACCGTGGTTCTATACCGGAACCTACGGAATTGGCAATTCTCGGCGGCAATGTTGAGGAATCCTGAAAGACCCGACCTCTCAGGGCAGGCATCGCCGTGGGTTGCGCGGTTCTTGCGGCTGGTCAAACCGGCCGGGCTTGTGCTCGACGTCGCCGCGGGCGCCGGGCGGCACGTGCGGCTGTTATGCGAGCGCGGTTTCGCAGTGCGCGCTGTCGACCGCAATGTCGCGGCATTGCGGGTATTTGCCGGCCCACGCTGCGAGGTCGTCGAGACCGATCTCGAGACCGGCACGCCGTGGCCGCTCGGCGATGGCTACGACGGGATCGTCGTGACCAATTATCTCTGTCGCCCGCTGCTGCCGGCGATCGCACGAGCGCTGGCGCCGGGCGGCGTTGTGATTTACGAAACCTTCGCCCAAGGCAACGAGCGGTTTGGACGCCCGGACAACCCCGATTTTCTGCTCCGTCCCGGCGAGCTGCTCGCAGCCTTCGCCAACCTGACCACGGTCGCCTTTGAACAGGGCAAGGTCGAGTCGCCGCGGCCGGCCGTGATCCAGCGCATCGCTGCGGTCGCCGGCCCGCTGGCCCGCCTGCCCTCGGAATGCGGTCTGGAGCGCGCCAGCGCAGACACCGGGCTCGACATCACTCAGCGGCAAGCGGACGCGCGGCCCGTGCGGGCATCGCAAACGGCCGGTCGTGGCCCAACGAGGGAACCATGCCTCGGCACTCGGCGATGCGCGCCGGGTCGACCGGAGCGCTGACGATTCCAATCCCGTCGCCGGCATCGGCCAGCACCTCGCCCCACGGGTCGACGATCAGCGAGTGGCCGTAGGTGCGCCGCCGCTCGGCATGCTCACCCCACTGGGCGGGCGCCAGCACGAAGCATCCATTCTCGATCGCCCGTGCGCGCATCAGCGTATGCCAGTGCGCCCTTCCCGTCGGCACCGTGAAAGAGGAGGGGATCGCCAGAAAATCGGCGCCGGCCTTGGCGAGCGAGCGATAGAGCTGCGGAAAACGCAGGTCGTAGCACACGGTCATGCCCAGCACGCCCCACGGCGTCTCGGCCACCACCGCGCGTTCGCCGGGTCGAAAGGCGTTGCTCTCGCGATAGCTCTCACCGCCGGCGAGATCGACATCGAACATGTGGATCTTGTCGTAGCGCGCGACGATGCGCCCGGCCGCATCGATCAGATAGGAGCGGTTCGCGAGCCGGCGCTCGCCGGCGGGGATGCCGGGCTCGCGCGAAATGTCGACGGCAAGAGAGCCGATCAGCAGCCAAGCCCCGGTCTCCCGCGCCAACTCGCGCAAGGCCGCCAGCACCGGATGGCTCGCCTCGTCCCGGGCCTTTTCCCGCCGCAACTTGCCGATCGGCTCGATCAACCCGGTATTCTCCGGGGTCAGCACAAAGTCGGCGCCGTCCTTGCGGGCCCGCCTGACCAATTCCGACACCGCAAGGATGTTCGGTTCGTGGTCGCGCGCCGCGGTGAACTGGATGCACGCCGCGGTGAAGGTTTTGCTCATGACGGTATCCCAAGCTTCGCGTCGAGCTTGCCGGCGCGGTCGAGCGCCAAGAGGTCGTCGCAGCCGCCGATGTGCTCGCCGTCGATAAAGATCTGCGGCACCGTGTAGCGCCCGCTGGCGCGCCGGATCATCTCAGCGCGGCGCTGGGGCTCCTCGGCGATGTCGATCTCGACAAAGCCCACCCCCTTCCGTTCGAGGAGCGCACGGGCCCGCGAGCAGTATGGGCAGAACATCGTCGTATACATCTCGACCTCGGCCATCGCCGCCGCCCTTCCGATCAGACCCGGTTGCGCCGATTATGCGCCGACCCGCAACGCCCGCGCCAGCGTCAGCACCCCGACGGCGGCGGCACCGGCGCGCTTCAAGACGCGCGCGCATTCGTCGACCGTCGCGCCGGTCGTCATCACGTCGTCGACGACGACGACACGCCGGCCGGCCACCGCCGCCGGGCGCCGCACGGCAAATGCGCTGCGCACATTGCGCTCGCGGGCGAGCGGCCCGAGATGACCTTGCGACGGGGTCCGCCGGCGGCGGAGCAGGCAGTCGGCGGCGACCGGCGGTCCGCCGGCCGCATGGATCGCGTGGGCCAGCAAGGCCGCCTGGTTGTAGCGGCGGCGGAACAGGCGGGTCCAGTGCAGCGGCACCGGGACCAACAGCTCGGCGTCGGCGAGCACCTCGCCGCCGGCGCGCTGCATCCACCGGCCAAAGGCGCCGGCGACGTGGGTCTGGTCGGCGTGCTTCAGCCCCAAGACCAGCTCCCGGCTGCGCTTGTCGTAGCGCAGCACCGCCCGCGCGCGGTCCCAGGCGCGGCGCTCGCGCGCGCAGTCGGCGCACACCGCGCCCTCGTCCATCGGGTGGGCAAACGGCAGCCCGCAGCCGGCGCACCACGGCGGCGCGAAGAACGTGATCCCACCCCAGCACCGGCCGCACAGCGCGTCGGGCTCCTCGACGATCTCGCCGCAGGCGAGGCAGCGCGGCGGCAGCGCGACATCGACCAGCCCGCGGCCGACGCGGCGCAGCTGGGTCAGCGCTTTGGCGGGAAGGGTTGCCGCGGCTGCCATCACCGCACATGATCAGCCTATGCCCGACGCGTCAACCCGCCGCGGCCCGACCGACCCGGCGCCTCCCGAGAGCCCGGGGGCGGCGCCTATGTTCGACCGGCGCGCCTGGCGGCTCCACCGCGAGCGCGCGGCACGTCTGGGATGCGCCGAGTTTCTGCACGCCGAGGTCGCGGAGCGGCTGACCGACCGGCTTGACGATGTCGGCCGGCGGTTTGGCGTCGTCCTCGACCTCGGCAGCCATGCCGGCGGCTTGTCGCGCCTGCTCGCGTCGCGGCAAGGGACCGAGCGCGTCGTCGCCGCCGAGCCCGCCCCTGCCCTGCTGGCGCGAGCCCTCGGCTGGCGGGTCGCGGCCGACCCGGAGCTGCCGCCCTTTGCCGACCACAGCTTCGACCTCGCGGTCAGCGCCCTGGCATTGCACTGGGTCGGCGACCTGCCGGGCGCCTTGGTCCAGCTGCGCCGCGCGCTGAAGCCCGACGGGCTGCTGCTCGCGGCGATGCTGGGCGGCGCCACCCTCGTCGAGCTGAGGACGGCGCTAATCGAGGCCGAGCTTGCCGAGGAGGGCGGTGCGAGCCCGCGGGTGTCGCCGACCGCCGACCTCGCCGACGCCGCCGCACTGTTGCAGCGCGCCGGGTTTGCGATGCCGATCGCCGACCTCGACCGGATCACCGTCACCTACCCCGACCTCTGGGCGCTGCTGCGCGACCTGCGCCATATGGGCGAGACCAACGCGCTCTCGGCGCGCCGGCGCACCGGCTTGCGCCGCGCCACCCTGGCGCGCGCCGGCATGATCTACGCCGAGCGGTTCGCGCTGCCCGACGGCCGAATCCCGGCGACGTTCGAGATCCTCTATTTGACCGGTTGGGCGCCCGCCGCCGGCCAGCCCCAGCCGCTCCGGCCCGGCAGCGCCACCCACCGCCTCGCCGACGCCCTCGGGACGGTCGAGCACCCGGCCGGCGATCCGGCCGCGCCCGGCCGACAAGGCCAATTCCCGTATAACCGGGAAACAACCGGGAAGTTTGCTGCCGTCAACCCCAATCACACAACAAAGTCAATACGATAGGAGAAAATTGGCGCCCGGATAACCGGGAATTTTTCCTGCCGAACCGGGAATTCACGGGAATACTCGCGGAGGCGGGCTGGCGCCAAACCGCCGCAGCCAGCACTCTTTTCTCGCATCCGTCTCGCGGCGCCGCCACGCCCGCGACATCACCCGATAGCGCAAAATTATGGCGAGAAAGCTAACGTCGCGCCGGCGGACGGCTTTTTGCGCATGACTTTCTTTATCAGTCGCCTTTACAACCGAAACCAGGCAGGCGAACGAACGGGGGACGCATATGGCGCGCAGTGCCGCGCGGTCCGCGCGCACCGGAAATTATAATCATCCGCAAGCCGATCTGGCGTTGCGGCCCGAGGTCGGAACCCAGCCGCAATTCCGCAAAAAGAAGCCGCCCGCCACCTACCGCTATGATTCGTCATTAGCGCCGGCGCTCGACTGGGACGGGCAAAACAGCACCCGCGAGCAGGGCGAATGGCTGATCGCCTGTATCGACGAGGCCGCGCGCCTGGCGCCGCCGCATGATTTCGGCAGTCCGCGCGAGTTCCGCGGCGCCGACGGCCATGTGCTGGCGAATTGCCATGGATTGCATGACGCGATAGCGCAATTGAAGCGGCTCGGGCGGCGTTTCTGAATTGGGCGGGCAAGGCCGAGCGGCTGTCGTTCGACGTGCCGACCCTGCCCTTGTTCGTGCACGAACGGCTGTCGACGATGGCGATCGTCGAGACCCTGAAAGGCCACACCAAGGAGGCGGTGGGCCCGCAATTCGGCATGTTCGAGATGTTCGGCGACCCGCAGCACCCGATCGCCGACCAGGTGCTGAAGGCGTACGAGTACCGCGACAAATGGGTCAACCGCATGATCCTCGGCGACTCGCTCGTCGTGATGAATTCATTGCTGCATTACGAAGGCCTCGGCGGCCAGGTGCAGATGATCTACATCGACCCGCCCTATGGCGTGCGCTTTGGCTCGAATTTCTAGCCCTTTGTCAGAAAGCGCGACGTCACCCACAACGACGATGCCGACATGACCCGCGAGCCCGAGATGGTCAAAGCCTATCGGGACACCTGGGAACTCGGCCTGCACTCCTACCTGACCTATCTGCGCGACCGGCTCTTATTGGCGCGCGATCTGTTGCACCCCAGCGGCAGCATCTTTGTGCAGATCAGCGATGATAACGTCCACACCGTCAGAGAACTCTTGGACGAAGTTTTCGGAGCCGAAAACTTCTGCCAGATCATCTCCTTCAGGAAAACTGGTGGTCAAAGTAGCTCGCTATTGGCGTCGGTGTCTGATTATCTTCTGATGTACGCGAGAGACAAGGAACACCTTAAATATCGCCAGCTATTCTTGAACAAGGTACCGGGCCAAGAGGGAGCAACGAATTACACGTGGATTGAAGAGCAGGGCGGCAATAGGCGCCCGCTGACGGCAGAAGAGAAGCGTCACTGGACGATTCCACCAGGCTCCAAGATTTTTCAGCCCTATCCGCTCTTTTCAGAGGGTAAGTCCGCGACCGACCAACCGTTTGTCTGGAACGAGCAGACATACGAACCTGCGGGAAATAATCATTGGAAGACAACTAGGCAAGGATTGGCTCGATTGGCGATGCGAGATCGGCTTATTGCTCAAGGTAAAACACTACGGTTTATCAACTATCTCGCCGACTACCCTGTTACTCCCTTAACGAATAACTGGTCCGATACGCAGATCAGTGGATTTGGCGATGAGAAAGCATACGTAGTTTGGACGCTTCCGAAGGTTGTTGCTCGATGCATTCTTATGGCAACGGACCCTGGAGACCTGGTCTTAGATCCGACTTGTGGCTCTGGTACTACAGCCTTCGTATCCGAATTTTGGGGGAGGCGCTGGATCACCGTCGACACGAGCCGGGTACCTCTAGCGCTAGCACGACAGCGGCTTCTGACCGCTACTTTCCCTTATTTCCGATTAAGAGAAGAGACTAGGGGGCCGTCATCAGGTTTTATCTACTTGCGCAAGCAAAACCGAAGAGAAGAGGAGGTCGGGGGCATTGTTCCGCACGCCACGCTCGGCAGCTTGGCTCATGACGAGCCGACCGACCATGAGGTCCTGATCGACCGTCCTGAGATCGATGATGACGTCACCCGCGTTTCCGGGCCGTTTTGCGTCGAGGCGACGATCCCGATGCCGGTGGATTGGGAGGGCGACGGCGGCACGGAGGCGGGCGGCGGGGCGGAGGATTACGGCTCCTACCTCGACCGCATGCTCGACGTGTTGCGGCGGGCGCCGGTGCTGCAATTGGGCGGCGGGCAGAGTGTGACGTTGCGCAATATCCGGCCGCCGGCGAAGTCGTTGGCGTTGTCGGCCGAGGCGACGGTCGAGGGCGATGCGGCGGCGCTGCGCGATGCGGTTGCGGCCGGTTCACCCCCACCCCAACCCTCCCCCATCGAGGGGGAGGGAGAGAAAGGGCAACCCTGCGCTATAGAGGGGGAGGGAGAGAAAGGGCAACCCTCCCCCATCGAGGGGGAGGGGATGACGGGCCTCCGGTCAAAAGGGGCGGGGTTGCCGGTTGCGCTGGTGTTCGGGCCGGAGAACGGGGCGGTCAGCGAGCGGCTGGTGGCCGAGGCGGCGCGCGAGGCGCACGGCAAAAATTACGCGCATCTTTATGTGATCGGGTTTGCGATCCAGCCAAACGCGCGCGCCTTGGTCGAGCAGTGCGAGGCGGTCTTTGGGGTCAACGCGACCTATGTCCAGGCGACCCCCGATCTGATGATGGGCGACCTCTTAAAGACGATGCGGTCGAGCCAGATTTTCAGCGTCTGCGGCATGCCCGATGTGGTTTTGCGGAAACTGCCGGCCGATGGCGCGGGGCCGGGGGCGCGGTTCGAGGTCGAGTTGCTCGGGCTCGACGTGTTTGACCCGGTGACGATGACGCCCGAGCACCGCCGCGGCGGCGACGTGCCGGCCTGGCTGCTCGACACCGACTACAACGGGCTGGTGTTTCACGGCAACCAGGTGTTTTTTCCCCGCACCGGCGCCTGGGAGCATTTGAAAAAGGCGCTGCGGGCGAGCCACGACGAAAGCGTGTGGGACCATCTCGCCGGCACCGTCAGCGCGCCGTTCGAAGCGGGCGAGCATGGCCAAGTCGCGGTCAAGGTCATCGACGACCGCGGCAACGAATTGATCGTGGTCAAGCGGCTGGAGGAGGCGGGGTGAGGGGCGTTGCGGTACTCGCCGACGTCACCCCCACCCCAACCCTCCCCCATCGAGGGGGAGGGCGCGAAAAGGACCCAGCCCTCCCCTCTCGAGGGGAGGGCGTGAAGAGGACTCAACCCTCCCCCATCGAGGGGAGGGCGCGAAGAGGAACTACCCCTCCCATCATCGGGAGGGCGGAAAGAGACCGTTCTCCCTCCGCCAAGCGGGATGGCGTGAAAAGTCCTGTCGTCAGGTTCGCACACCCCTCCCCCTCGATGGGGGAGGGCTGGGTGGGGGTGACGACCGCCGATGAGACCTGGCTGACATGAAGAAGCACCCCATCGACGGCGCCCACGATCGAGCCCGCGCATTGCGGCGGCAGATGACCGAAGCCGAACAGCGCATCTGGCGGATGTTGCGGATGCGGCAGGCGGGCGGATACCGCTTCCGCCGACAAGCGCCGATTGGTCGCTACATCGCCGACTTTGTCTGTCACGAAGCGCGGCTGATCATCGAAATCGACGGCGGCCAGCACGACGCCGCCGCACCGGTCGAAGTCGAGCGATGCCGGTTTCTTGCGGACCAGGGATATCGGATGCTGCGGTTCTGGAACAACGAGGTTCTGGGCAATCCGGAGGGCGTGTTGATGGCAATCGCCGCCGTCCTCGCCAACGGATCACCCCCACCCAAGCCAGAGGCATCACCCCCACCCCAACCCTCCCCCATCGAGGGGGAGGGCGCGAAGAGGGGGAGGGCGCGCGAGAGGGTCCCACCATACGGTTCGTTTAGGCACAACCCTCCCCCTCGATGGGGGAGGGCTGTGAGGGGGTGACGACGCCGATGAAGGCCGGCGCTGACATAGAGATCCGGAGGGGGCGCTCATGACGATCGCTGGCGTCCTCGCCGAGAGATCACCCCCACCCAGGCTAGAGGCATCACCCCCACCCCAACCCTCCCCCATCGAGGGGGAGGGCGCGAATCGAGGGCAATAGGCTGGCGATGGAAAATTTTGAGGTCGAGACGCCGATCCTGAACACGCCGTTCGACGAGCCGGCGGCGTATTGGCTGATCGAGGACGGCAAACTGCCCGAGCGGATGCGCGGGCGGCGGCCGGCGGGATATTATTACCGCAGCCCGCAGATGCCGGAGGGCGACGAGCACGCGGCGCGCGGCGAGTGGCGCGAATTGGCGCTGGTCAACCTCGTCCGCGAGCGGATGGCGGAATGGCGCGAAGCGGCTCGGCCGGGGATCACCCGGACGACGCGCGAGCTGATCGAATACTGGAGCCGCGACGGGCGGCGCACCCGCCTGTTCTTTGCGCAGCGCGAAGCGGCCGAGGCGGTGATTTTCCTGAACGAGGCGCGGGCGGATTTTCTGCAAGGGATCTCGGTGCCGCTCGACATGCCGAGCGAGGACCGCCAGGGCGAGGGCCTCAAGGCGTTTCGCCGGCTCGCCTGCAAGATGGCGACGGGCTCGGGCAAGACCACGGTCATGGCGATGCTCGCGGCGTGGAGCATCCTGAACAAGATCAACGACCGCTCCGACGCGCGGTTTTCCGATGTCGTGCTGGTAGTCTGCCCGAATGTGACGATCCGCAGCCGGCTCGGCGAATTGGACCCGCGAAACGGCGAGGCGAGCCTCTACCGCACCCGCG
>Ga0210390_10004949_pt1 | contig 11200 bp, 9 predicted proteins | sample IncBWH11OmetaG_FD_161050 | JGI IMG/M metagenome (GOLD analysis project Ga0210390, IMG submission 161050) | Forest soil microbial communities from Barre Woods Harvard Forest LTER site, Petersham, Massachusetts, United States - Inc-BW-H-11-O ... | reverse complement strand
TACAGCCATGGTCTCGCCCAATGCACGGCCGAGGCCAAGCATGATGCCGCCGACCACGGAGGCCCTTGTGTAAGGCAGCACGATCGAGCGCATGACCTCCCAGGTGGTGCAGCCCACCCCGTAGGCCGACTCCTTGTAGACCGCCGGTACCGTCTCGAATACGTCGCGCATGGTGGCGGCGATGAAAGGGATGACCATCACGGCGAGGATCAGCGCGGCGGTAAATATGCCGGTGCCGAACGGCGGACCGGCGAACAGGTCTTCAAGCACCGGGATACCGTCCAGGGAGTCGATGACGAATGGCTGGATGTATTGCGACATCAGCGGGACGATGACGAAGAATCCCCACATGCCGTAGATGATCGAGGGCACGGCGGCGAGCAATTCGACGGCGGTACCGACGGGGCGGCGCAACCACGTCGGTGCCAACTCGGTTAGATAGAACGCGATGCCGAACGCCAGCGGCACCGCGATGACCATCGCCACAACCGAGGTGACGAGCGTCCCGTATATCGAAACGGCGGCGCCGAACACCTGCTGTACCGGGTCCCAGTCGGTAGAGCCTATGAAGCCGAAACCGAACTGGCGGAACGCTGGAAGTCCGCCGATCAGCAGCGACAGTATCAGGCTGCCAAGCAAGACCAGCACGAATGCGCCGGCGAACCGGGCGAGGAATGCAAAGATCGCATCCCCGATCTGGTAGCTGCGGCGCGCAGACCGTGGCCCAGCCAAGGTGGCGATGGCTTGCTGCATGTGCAGCTCACATGGTGCCCGGAACCTCTGCCTTCCACGCCGCGCGGACGGCGTCCTTCACGCTTGCCGGCAGGGGAATGTACAGAAGTTGCACGGCGATATCATCACCATGCGCGAAGCCCCAGTCGAAGAATTTCTTTGTCGCCGCGCTCTGATTCGGGTCCTTCGGATCCGTGGGCAGCAACACGAAGGTGGCAGATTCGATGGGCCAGCTCTTGTCGCCCGACTGGTCGTTAAGGTCGATGGCAAAGTTCTGCACCTTCGACCAGTCGGCGCTGGCGGCGGCGGCCTTGTAGCTGTCCATGCTCGGCGTGACGAACTGGCCAGCCTTGTTCCGTAGTTGCGTCGTGGTCAGATGGTTCATCTCGGCATAGGCGCTCTCAACGTAGCCAATACCGCCCTTGACGTTGTGTACCGTGCCGGAAACGCCGTCACTGCCCTTGGCCCCCGTGCCAGCAAGCCACTTCACGCTGGTCGATGAGCCGACCTTTGACTTCCAGTCGGGGCTCTGCATGGAGAGGTAATCGGTGAAGACGAAAGTCGTGCCTGACCCGTCGGCGCGATACACTGGCGCGATTGCCGCGCTGGGCAGCTTCACATCAGGGTTCAGCGCGGCGATCTTCGGGTCGTTCCACTTGGTGATCTTGCCAAGATAAATGTCGGCGAGCAATTCGCCGGTCAACTTGAGGTCGTTCGCCTTCACACCGGGCAGGTTCACGATGATGTCCACGCCACCGATCACGGTGGGGAACTGCATCAGCCTGTGCTCCTTGAGCTGATCGGCGGCCACTGGCATGTCGGAGGCGCCAAAGTCCACGGTGCGGTTGTTGATCTGGTTGATCCCCGCGCCCGAGCCGATCGCCTGATAGTTCAGCTTGACGCCGGTGGTGGGGGCGGACGCTTCGCCCCACTTGGCGTAAATTGGCGCGGCGAAGGTGGAGCCTGCACCGGTAATCTGAGAATCGGCTTGTGCGGCACCAAAGCTGGCCAGGCCAATCGCCATGGCTGTGATTGCGGTCTTCATGCCTATCCCTCTGCGCAACTGATTTGCGATGAAGCTAGGAAAAGGTGGCGACTCCCATATTGCAGTTCCGTGAAGCTTCGATGACAGTCGGGCGCCGGGGCGTAGGCGGCTCCTGCCTGGCCTGACATGCTGCAGTTGTGGGATGCCATTTTGTTCTCCTCCGAGGTTCGGAGGCGGGGACGGCGCCGGGAAAGGTACGTTGAGGCTTGAGGATCGGACGATGACCCTGCTGCGTATCGGTGCGACTTGCGTGGCGGCTGTGTTGCTGACCGGATCGGCCGTCGGAGCCACGCTGCGCATTGGCCTGAATGAGGACCCAGATGCGCTCGATCCGGCGCGGGGCGGCAGTTTCGTCGGCCGTGTCGTTTTCGCCGCTGTGTGTGACAAGCTGATCGACACCGATTCGCAGAACAACTTCGTTCCGCAGCTTGCCACGTCCTGGGCGTGGTCCGCCGATAATCTCGCACTGACGGTCACGCTGCGCGATGGGGTGGAATTCCACGACGGCCAGATGTTGGACGCCGATGCCGTGAAGGCCAACCTGGGGCGTTACCGAAGTGCGCCCGAAAGTCTGCGCAAGGGCGAACTGAAGCCCGTGTCATCGGTAGAGGTTGTCGACCCGCACACAGTGCGGCTGCACCTGTCGCAGCCCTACGCGCCGCTGGTCGCCGTGTTGGCGGACCGTGCAGGAATGATGATTTCGCCCAGGGCGCTCGGCCGAGACGTGACGGGAGATCTGCCCTGTGCGGGCCCGTTCAAGCTGACGGAGCGCGTCGCTCAGGACCGCATCGTGGTGGACCGCTTCGCCGGGTACTGGAATGCAGGTGCGATCAAACTCGATCGCATCGTCTATCAGCCGCAGCCGGATACCACCGTGCGCCTGGTGAACCTTCAGGCGGGTCAGCTCGACATGGTCGAGAGACTGGGACCGACCGACGTCACGACGGTCAAGCAGAACCCAAGGCTGAAGTTGATCAGCCAGCCGGCTCTGGCCTTTTACTCGATGAGCATCAACCTTGCCGCGCCAGACAGCCCGCTGAAGGACCAGCGCGTACGTGCTGCGCTGGAGGCTTCGATCGACCGTGACGCTCTCAATCATGTGGTGTTCGATGACCAGTTCATACCATCGAACCAGTTTGAGGCGCCGGAGAGTCGTTACTGGGACCCGGACCATCCGGTTCCGCCGCGCGATCTGGCGAAAGCCCGGGCGCTGCTGAAAGAGGCGGGCCAGGAGCATCCAAGCTTTCGACTGCTGATCGGCAACAGTCCGGTGGAGCAGCAGGTCGGTCAGGTGGTGCAGTCGATGGCGGCCGAGGCGGGGTTCGACATCAAACTGCAAGCCGCGGAAGCGAACGCGTTGGTAGCCGCCGGACGCGCCGGCTATTACCAGGCTGTGATTGTGATTTGGTGTGGCCGTCCGGACCCTGACGGTAATGTAGCGATCTGGCTTGCCTGCGACGGGTTTCTCAACTGGGGTAAATACTGCAACCAGAAATTCGATGACCTTTTGTCACGCGCGCGCGGCGTGACCGATGTGGCGCAACGGCAGGTCTTGTACAAGCAGTTGGTCGACATCTATCTCGCCGACCGGCCGCACATCATCCTGTACCATGCGAAATGGCTGTGGGCGCTATCGGATAAGGTTTCCGGCTTCACGCCGACACCGGATGGGCTGATCCGGCCGCAGGGAATGACACTCGCGCCATGACGACGCGCATCAATGGTGACCGGCTGTTGGGCGATCTCTACGCACTGCGCAAGATCGGAGAATACAAGACCGGGGTGCATCGGCCGACCTATTCGCCGGAAGATGTGCAATCGCGCCATTGGCTGGCTGCGCGGATGACAGAGGCTGGGCTCGAGCCTGAGATTGACGGCATAGGCAATGTCATCGGTCGTTCGCCCGATGGCGGTGCGAAACTTCTGCTCGGCAGCCATGTCGAGACGCAACCGCATGCCGGGTGGTTGGACGGTGCACTCGGCGTGATCTATGGGCTCGAAGTCGCGCGCACACTTGGGGGTGGCATCGATGTCGCAGCATGGGCAGACGAGGAAGGGCATTTCGGATCGTTCATCGGCAGCCGTTCGTTCTGCGGGCTGCTGTCGGAGGCGGAGATCGATGCATGCCATGATCGCGAAGGCACGACGCTGCGCGATGCGCTGGCACACGCCGGGTTCGCGGGCCGACCACGCACCGAGGTTGATCCGGCACGCTATCGCGGCTACCTCGAGGCGCATATCGAGCAGGGCGCGGAACTTGAGGACACCGGCAAGCGCATCGGCATCGTCACCGCCATTGTCGGCAGCCACCGATTCCGCATTCTGTTCGACGGTGTGCAGAACCACGCCGGCACGACCCGCATGGCGGTTCGCAAGGATGCCGGCGTGGCGTTGGTGAAGCTCGCGTCTGCGATCTATCAGCGATTTCCCGAGATAGCCGGTCCGCGCACGGTGTGGACGACGGGACGCATCCTGCTCGATCCGGGTGCGCCAAGTATTGTGCCGGGTCATGCCGAGATGCTGTTCCAGTTCCGCGACACCGAACCGACCGTGTTGGCAAGGCTGGATGAGGAACTGGAGGCGCTGGTGGCCGATGCGACGCGCGGCGCGTGTAGGGTGACCATCGCCGAACGCGGGAGTTCGGTGCCGAAGGTGATGGACATTGGTTTCCAGGACGCGCTGGAACACGCGGCGGAGCGACACGCACCGGGGCTGCACGTGCGGATGCCGAGTGGTGCCGGGCATGATGCGCAAGTGCTGGCGGAACGGATGAAGTCGGCGATGCTGTTCGTGCCCTCGATCGGCGGGATCAGCCACCATTATGCTGAGGATACCAAGGACGAGGATATCGTGCTCGGCTGTCAGGTGCTCGCTGAGGCAACGGCGGAGATCCTGGCGGCGGGTAACGGATAGAGCCGCGAAATCCACCAGTCAGTGCCGGTTGATTGGCACCCAGTCTTTGCCACGCTTGCGGTACTGCCGCTTCACCGCCGCCCACGCGACACGGAATGCCCGCTCCTCGTCGCCTCCGTATTCATCCCAGGCGTGGTTGAACGCCTCACGAAAAATGTCCTGCGCATGCGGCGGCAAGTGGTTGCCCACGGCGGGCGGCAGTTCATCGTTGGACGCATAGGGCATGGCAGATAAAGACTTGGTACTCACTGCGGGGAACAAAAAGCACACGAAGGTGAGCCCTCGCGCCCATCGTAATTGTGCGCCGCGGGAGGTGGTCATAGCGTGCACTTGGCAGGGTCGGCGCCATCGCGCCCACCGTTGAGCCAGGGGAACAAAAATGAAAGACTTCGCTGACAGGATTGCGGTAGTCACCGGCGGCGGCACGGGGATGGGCCGCGAGCTCGTGCGGCAGTTGGTCGCCCAGGGCTGCAACGTTGCCATGTGTGACCTTTCGGCCCGAACGATGGCGGAGACCAAGCGGCTTTGCGAATTGGAGAGACTGCCACAGGGCTTGCGCATCACCGCGCACGTCGCCGACGTCTCCGATGAGAGCGAGGTGCAGCGCTTTCGCGATGAGGTTGCTGAGCACCAAACCACTGACAAGATTAATCTGCTGTTCAACAACGCCGGGGTCGGCGGTAGCGGAAGCATGTTTTCGAACAGCCGCGAGGACTGGGAGAGGACTTTCAACATCTGCTGGGGCGGCGTCTACCGCTGCACGCGCGCTTTCCTCCCCATGCTGCAGAAAGCGGACGAGGGTCACATCGTCAATACAAGCAGTGTCAATGGCTTCTGGGCGTCGGTCGGCCCGCGCATTTCGCACACCTCATATTGTGCAGCGAAATTCGCGGTGAAGGGGTTCACCGAAGCGCTGATCACCGATCTGCAGGTGCACGCGCCGCACATCAGGTGCTCAGTGGTCATGCCGGGGCATATCGGCACCTCGATCATGGCCAATTCCCGCAAGATCCACAGCGGCAACGAGTCAGAAACATTGAGCGCGACAGAGATTGTGCAGGCGCGCGAACGCGCGAGCGCAGCAGGTATCGACGTTGCGTCCATGTCGGATCTGGACATCCAGAACATGGTGATCGAACGGGCCCGTCGCTTCATCGAGGAAGCACCGACCACCGCCGCCGAGGCAGCGACCATCATTCTTGACGGTGTCAAAGCCGACCGATGGCGTATTCTCGTGGGCAAGGATGCTGTTCGGCTGGACGAACTCGTCCGTCAGTCACCTGAGCGCGCCTACGACCTTGACTTCTTCGAGACCCTCGCGGCGGAGATTGGCTGGCGTTTGGGGCAATCGCCGGCGCGTGGGGCGAAGTCGTAGCGGGCAGGGGCATTGCTGTCCCTGGCCCGCTTGAACAGCACTTTCGCGTCAGTCGATTGCCGCATGCACCAGGTTGGCTACACGGTCCAGGCGTGCCGAATGCCAGGGGTCGGGCACCATGTAGTTGGTGAGATAGGTGAAGGAGACGCCGCTCTCCGGATCCGCCCACGAGTAGGACGTGCCGGCCCCGCCGTGGCCGAACGTGGTCGGTGCGCCGATCGTGCCAAGCCCACGGATGCGGTCGCTCTCGCCACGCACGTGGGGGCCGAGGCCACGGTGCATCGGGATGCCGTTCATCTGATCGTCGCCGCGCTCGCCGGTATGGTTGCGCGACACGTAGGCAACCAACCGCGGCGAGAACAGCCGGATATTGCCCAGCCGTCCCTTGCCAAGCAGCATTTGATAGAATGCCGCCATGCCGCGTGCGGTGGCGAAACCGCCGCCACTCGGCAGACCCGCGGCACGAAACTCGGCAGAGTTGTCGCGGGGCTCCGGAGCATAGGTGTCGGCGCAGCGTGACTGCGACTGTGTCGGTACGCCGACGAAGATGTCGCCGGCCAGTCCGAGCGGCGCGATGACCTTGTCGCGGATCACGTCGCGATAGTCCTGACCGGTGACCGCCTCGATCACCATCGCCTGCACCAGATGCGCCGCCTGGCCGTGATATTGCAGCCGCGAACCGGGCGTCCAGTCCAGCGCGAAGTCGCACACTTCGGCGCGCATCCGCGCGTGGTCCGCCCATGTGGACTTGGTCACGTTGTTCGACGGGAAGCCGCCCTGATGCGTCATCACCTGCTGTAGCGTGATGTCGGCCTTGCCGCGCGCGGCGAACTCCGGCAGGTGATCTGCGATCTTGTCCATGAAGGACAGCTTTCCCTCTTCCGCCAGCGTCCACACCGCGGAACTGGTCAGCACCTTGGTCTGGCTGAACAGGAGGAAAAGATTGTCATTGGTTGCCGGTACCTTTGAGGGATCGGTCTTCGCGTCGCCGTAGGTGCGGAACAGCGCAAGTTGGCCGTGTCGCGCCAAGGCGATCTGCGCGCCTGGATAGCGGCCTTCCTCGATGTGCTGCTTGATCAGCCGGTCGAGATGATCGAGCGGCTTGGCGGCGAAACCGAGACTGGCGGGCTCGGTGGATGGCAGCGGATAGTCGCCTGGCATTGGTGGTTCTCCTCGCTTTTGGCCTGGCAACGACGTTACGCCTGCCACCGCTTGCGGCCAACCGCCGGATGCGGTTCGATCCGGAAACGTCGCTAAGGGGAGGAACGCATGGCCGACATCCGCACCACGCATCTGATGACTCTGACAGGGTCGGTCAGCGGCATGCAGTCGGTTGGCGCCACGCCGAGCGGCAATCGGCGCATTGGATTGGTAACGGGCGGGTCCTTCCAGGGCGAACGGCTGCGCGGCTCGGTGCTGCCCGGCGGGGCCGACTGGATTATTGTCCGGCCCGATGGTGCGACCACGCTCGACGTGCGTCTGGTACTGGAGACCGACGACAAGGCGCTGATCGGCATGACCTATCGTGGCCTGCGGCATGGACCGGCCGCGGTCATGGAGCGCCTCGACCGCGGCGAGAACGTCGATCCGGCGGACTACTACTTCCGCACGGTGATCGTGTTCGAGACCGGTGCGGCGAAGTACGATTGGTTGAACCGGATATTTGCGATCGGAACAGGCCGGCGCCCGCCTGAGGGTCCGGTGTATGAAATCTTCGAGGTGCTGTGAGATGGCGACGATCGGCTTCATCGGCCTGGGCAACATGGGTGCACCGATGGCGGCCAACCTGGTGAAGGCCGGCCATCGCGTGATGGGTTACGACATCAACGCAGGCGCCGTGCAGGCTCTGGTGTCTGCCGGTGTGCGACAGGCGAGCAGCGCGGCGGAAGCAGTCCGGGGCGCTGAGGTGGTGATCACCATGCTGCCCGCGGGCGAGCACGTGCGCGAGGTGTGGCTGCATCAGGGCGGCCTGATCGAAGCGGTGAAGGGTGCCATGCCGCTGTTGATCGACTGCTCTACCATTGATGTAGAAAGCGCGCGCACTGTGACCGAGGCGGCGCGCGTGGCGGGCTTGGAGATGCTGGATGCGCCGGTGTCAGGCGGCGTCGGCGGTGCCGCGGGAGCGACGCTCACGTTCATGGTGGGCGGCAGCGAGGCGGCATTCGCGCGCGGACTGCCGGTGCTTCAGGCGATGGGGAAGAACATTGTGCACGCCGGCGGTCCTGGCGCGGGACAGGCGGCGAAGATCTGCAACAACATGATGCTCGCCATCAACATGGTGGGCGTGTCGGAAGGGTTTTTGCTTGCGCGCAAGCTCGGTCTCGATTGGGACAGGCTGTTCCAGATCGCTTCAACGTCGTCAGGCCAGTCCTGGGCGCTTTCGACCTACTGTCCGGCGCCAGGACCGGTGCCTGCCGCGCCGTCCAATCGTGACTATGCGGCAGGCTTCATGGCGGCGCTGATGCTGAAGGACGTGAAGCTGTCGCAAGCGGCGGCGGATGCCGTCGGGTCGCCGACGCCACTCGCAGCGCATGCCATGTCGTTCTATCAGGCCGTGGTCGATGCCGGGGACGGCAGCAAGGATTTCTCCGTGGTGTTCCGTTGGCTGGCGGGACAGCCACGGCAATAGGGAGGCAACGATGGGGGCGGAAGCATTCAAGGCGGCGCGCGACTTCCTGTTTGCGCACCGCACCGACTACCGTGCAGCGCATGCAGGATTCCGTTGGCCGCGACTGGACAATTTCAACTATGCGCTCGACTGGTTCGATGCCGAGCTGGCGCATGGCGACAATGCCGATCGCCCCGCGTTGAAGATCGTCGGTGAAGGCGCCGCCATCGCGACCTTCGCTGAACTTTCCGAACGGTCCAACCGCGTCGCGAACGGATTGCGCGCCCTCGGCATCAGGCGCGGCGAGCGCATTCTGCTCATGCTCGGCAATGTCGTGCCGCTGTGGGAAGTGATGTTGGCGGCGATGAAGCTGGGTGCAGTGGTGATCCCCGCCTCCACGCTGCTGACGCAGACCGACCTCAAGGACCGCTTCGAACGCGGCCGCGTCCGCCACCTGATTGCCGACGCGGCGGATACGCCGAAGTTCGCTGACCTCGATCCAACGGTGACACGCATCGCACTTGGCGACGCTCCCGCCGGCTGGTACAGCTATGCTGACCTTCAGCGCGGCGATGCCAACTTCACGCCTGAAGGCATGACACGCGCCACCGATCCTATGCTGCTGTATTTCACCTCCGGGACCACCTCGCGGCCGAAGCTCGTGGAACATAGCCACCAGAGCTATCCGGTCGGGCATCTGATCACGATGTACTGGATCGGCCTGCAACCGGGCGACATGCACCTGAACATCTCGTCACCAGGCTGGGCGAAGCACGCCTATAGTTGCTTCTTTGCGCCGTGGAACGCCGGGGCCACGGTGTTCATCGCCAACCAGCCGCGTTTCAACGCGCGCGGCATGCTGGACGCCATCACGGAGAACAAGGTTACCACGATCTGCGCGCCGCCGACCGTGTGGCGCATGTTCGTGCAGGAGAACATGGCGTCCTGGAAGACCTCGCTGCGGGAGGTGTGTTCGGCCGGCGAACCGCTGAACGCTGAGATCATCGAGCACGTGCTGAAGATGTGGAACCTCACGGTGCGTGAAGGCTACGGGCAGACCGAGACCACTCTGCAGATCGGCTGCTTTCCTGGCGAGCGCGTGGAACCCGGCTCGATGGGACAGGAGTCGCCCGGCTACCGCATCCGGCTGCTCGACGCCGATGACAAGGACGTGGAGGAGGGCGAGGTATGCATCGACCTCAGTCCGCCTCCGGTCGGCCTTATGCGTGGCTACCGGAATGATGATGGCTCGTTCGCACCGCTTGGCACGATCGCCTATCGCACCGGCGACGTCGCGGCGCGGAGCACGGACGGCTACCACACCTATATTGGCCGGGCCGATGACGTGTTCAAAGCCTCGGACTATCGCATCAGCCCGTTCGAACTGGAGAGCGCGCTGATCGAGCATCCGGCGGTGGTCGAAGCCGCGGTGGTACCGGCGCCCGACGCGATCCGGCTCGCGGTGCCAAAGGCTTACGTCACTCTGACCGCAAGCAGCACCCCCGACCGCGCGACCGCCCTCTCCATTTTCCAGCACCTGCGCGAGACTCTGGCGCCATTCAAGCGCGTGCGCCGGCTGGAGTTTATGGAACTGCCGAAAAACACCGCCGGCAAGATCCGGCGCGTGGTACTGCGCCAGCAGGAGGAGGTGCGCGCAAAGCAGGGTCAGCGCGGGGTCGGGGAGTTTCGTGAGGAGGATTTTCCAGAGCTAAGATAATCGGCTCTGCTGCCGTGATCGAACGCCGCCCAGCAAGCGGCAAATCGAGCAGTTGGAGCCGAGAGCCTTCGTGGGAAGTTCGGCGTCCACGCTGAATTCGACCGCGCCGCAGTGGCAACCTCCGTCAAACGACATCTTTGCTCCTTTCGGCAGATGGGGCGTGCTCCTGCGGGCCGCAGTTATACGCGCGCCCCTCCGCTTCAAGGGATTGTTAACTCCTTCCGCCTACGCCTGCGTGCATGAGCACGCAAACGGCTTTTCCTCCCTGGCTCGCCAGACAGGCGCGTCGGTCGGTCCTGCTGGTATGGTGGACCCTCACGCTGCAACTGCCGAAGCATTTCACCCTTTGGCGGCGTGCAAGACAGCTCCGTCGGTTGCCACCGATCACGCTGGACCTCCAGCCAATGCTGATACGCGGGCGCGATCCGAAACTGATCCGGATACCACAGAGCGCCGATCCGACTGTTTCTGTCGTCATTACGAGCTACGGCAAGGTCGAGTACACGCTCTGCTGTCTCGCATCGATCGCGGCCCATCCGCCGAAGGCAGCGATAGAAGTCATCGTGGTGGACGATGCCACGCCAGACGGCTCGACCGCCTGCCTTGCGGCGGTGCAGGGCATTCGCCTCATCGTCAATCCGGCCAACCTCGGCTATCTGCGCTCCTGCAACACGGCTGCGCGTGTCGCCAATGGCAGGTTCCTGCTGCTGCTCAACAACGACACGCAGGTGATGCCGGACTGGCTCGATCAGCTTCTGGTGCCGTTCGAATCACGCGACGACGTCGGCGCGGTCGGCTCCAAGCTTCTGT
>Ga0210390_10004947_pt1 | contig 11200 bp, 6 predicted proteins | sample IncBWH11OmetaG_FD_161050 | JGI IMG/M metagenome (GOLD analysis project Ga0210390, IMG submission 161050) | Forest soil microbial communities from Barre Woods Harvard Forest LTER site, Petersham, Massachusetts, United States - Inc-BW-H-11-O ... | reverse complement strand
ACCCACAAAACCGGGCGCACGAAGTGAACAACCTCTACGTGGTGGACACCTCGTTCTTCCCTTCCAGCGCCGGTTTGAACCCTAGTTTGACGGTGGCGGCCAACGCCTTGCGGGTCGCCACGCACGTGAACCAGGCGCATTTCGCCAACTGACAACCTGTTGAAGGATCACTGCTATGAATTTGTTCGTTCGCGAATCCGGTCCGGCCGGAGCGCCCGCTATCGTCTTCCTTCACGGCGGGGAATACAGCGGCCGGTCCTGGCAGCCAGTGGTCGAACGAATGCAGCGGTACCGCTGTCTGGTCCCAGATCTGCCCCAGCACGGCGAGAGCTCCCAGCGGGGACCATTTGAGATGGGGAGTGCCGCCAGTGCGGTGGCAGAACTCATCCGCTCCCGGGTGGGCACCGGCCGGGTGCACGTCGTGGGTTTGTCGCTCGGGGCCCAAGTGGGTGTGCAGTTGCTGGCGACCGAGCCAAAGCTCGTCGATCGGGCGGTGCTGTGCGGGACCCTGGTCAACGCGCTTCCCGGTGCCCGGTTGACGGCGCCCTTGCTGGGGGTAGTCGCCCGGATCTCACGGTCCGTGACCATCCGGTGGAATGCACGCCACGTGCGGATTCCTTCGGCCGAAACTGCAGACCACCCTGGTGGTGCGCGTGTCATGACGGGCGCGCAGGTCGCCCCCGTCGTCGTGGCGTCCGCGGGGTTCACACTTTCCGAGGGACTCGACCAATCCGAATCGCCCGTATTGTTTCTCACCGGCGCCAAGGAGATGCGATTGGTACGCCGCTCGGCTGCAACGCTCGCGCAGCGAATGCCCAACGGAGTCAACAGGATCGCAGCCGGGATGCCCCACGACTGGCCGCTGCGCTGTCCCGACCTGTTCTCCCGTACTGTCGACAGCTGGCTGAACGATACGCCCCTGCCACCCGAGATCGAATTGCCGAACTAGCCGGGCTTCAGGTCGGCTCGCGCAGCGAGAGGCCGGCAGCGCGATACATCGCATCGATGACGGTCATATTCTCGATCGCGTGTTCTGGGGTTGTCATCACCGGCTCGCCGCGCTGCACCGCTGCGGCGAAAGCGTCAAGCTGATACGCGTAGGAGCTGCGGCGCGGGAATCGCTCTACGCGTTTGCCGTCGGCTGATCGGACTGAGAGTCGATGGAACATGTGAGGTGCCGCTGGACTGAGCACACGTAACTCTCCGCGGTCGCCAACCACCTTGGCGCTCGCCCGCATCAGATCCGACGACCACACCGCGCAGTGGATCCGGCCTGTGCGCCCACTTGCAAAGCGCAACTCCGCCGTCATGGCGCGGTCAACCTCAGGACCGCTCAGTTTCGCCTGTGCCGAAACGACTTCCGGGGTCGAACCGCCGAATGTGCGGACCATATCGACCGCATAGCTACCGGCATCCATTGTCGCGCCACCGGCAAGGGAGTAGTCGTAGAGGTTGCCGTTGGAGCGCTTCGGCAGTAATACGCATAATGTGGCATCCACCCGCTCCACTTTGCCCAGCTCCCCTGAGGCAACGATCTGCTCAGCGCGCACAATCACCGGGTGGTAGCGGTATTGGAATGCCTCCATCACAACCCGGTCTGACTTTGCCGCCAGTTCAGCGGTCTCGCGGGCCTCGGGGGCGTTGGCAGTGAACGGCTTTTCGCACAGCACGTGCTTGCCCGCGGAAAGCGCAGCGCGTGTCCACCTGCCGTGCAAGTTGTTGGGCAACACGATGTAGACAGCATCCACGTCTGGATCGGCGATCAGCGCCTCGTAGCTGTCGTGCACCCGGGCGATGCCGTGTTTGGCGGCAAAGGCTTGAGCACGGGACACATCGCGTGCTGCCACCGTGGCCACCACGACCTCGGCGTTTCCCCGGGCCGGGTTGATGAGCGTCATGGGTACGAAGCGTGAAGCACCCAAAATGCCGATCCGCACCGGAGCCTTCTTTACTTGCGCCACAGCACGCCAGTCCCATCGATGTCAACGATCTCCGCGGAGATGCCATGTTGTGTCCGATAGTCGGTGACAGCTTGCTTACACGCCTTGACCACCTGGTAGTCATCGACGATGCAAAAACCCTCGGGAGAGAGTCGTGGATAAAGCGCTTCGAGCGCTTGTATCGTGGATTCGTAGAGATCGCCATCTAGCCGCAATACCGCGATGCGATCAATCGGGGCGCCGTGCAGGGTGTCTTTGAACCAGCCAGGAAGAAAGCGGACTCGGTCATCTAGCAGCCCGTAACGCTCGAAATTCGCCCTCACTTCCGCTTCCGGCACTCCCAGGATGCCCGCGGCGAAGTCGGCCCTCATCCCTTTATCTGCCTTGTACATTTCAGGATTCGAGCGCGGCACACCCTCGAACGAATCGGCTAACCACACGCATCGCGTCTCATCTCCATAGGCTGCCAGAACCGCGCGCATCAAGATGCACGCTCCACCGCGCCACACTCCGCATTCGATCAGATCGCCGGGGATGTTGTCGGCCAGTACCGTCTCAACGCAATGCTGCAGACTGGTCAGCCTCTGCATGCCGATCATCGTCTCGGCTTCCGGAGGCCAGTCCAGGCCCAACTCGCGCATGCGCCGATCGAACGGGCGCGTGCCGTTGCGGATGGAGCTGATGGTGTTGACGGTTTTGAGGAGCATGCGTCGCCGCAGTGGCCACTGCGCGGGCATTCGCTCGTGCATCCCGTACCTGGTGAGGTTGCGGCGGATCAGGTCGAGGTACAGAGATCGGACGTCGTAATCGGTCACGGTCATGACTGCCTCTATCTCGCGTGCCAGCACTACCGGCGCTGAGTCTAGACGGCTATTGCGCGTGTGTTTAAGAGTTCTTTCACCGCCTTTTGGCTTGCGGGTCGGTCATCCCGGCGGCATGCCGTCGCCGATCAGCCAACACGCCGCAAGGGGGCGAAGTTTTCCAGAAGATCGGCGGCGGTCGCAACGCTCTCGGTGGGTTTGTTCATTCGGCTGGCGATCTCGCGGGCCCGGTTGGCGTATTGCGGGGCCAGGATGGTCCGCAGGTCCGCGACCAGCGATTTCTGCGTGGTGGTCGAAAAGCGCCGAGAGGTACCCATTTTCAGTCGTTTGACCGCGGCTCCCCACATCACCTGAACGTCCGCCATCCAGAGGATCAATGTGGGGACTCCGGCGCGCAGCCCCGCGGCCGTGGTGCCTGCGCCGCCGTGGTGAACGACCGCGCGGCAGGCCGGAAAGACGGTCGCGAAATTCACCGCGCCGACCACCTTGACGTGGTCGAAATGGGGGACGTGGCTGAAGTCAGTCCAGCCGGAGCAAACCAACGCCCGCTCGCCTAACTGCGCGCAGGCCGCGCCGATCATGGCGATCGTGTCGGCCGGAGATTCCACCGGGATGCTGCCAAACCCGAAGAAGATCGGCGGCGTTCCAGCGGCAATCCACGACGCTACCTCCTCGTCGGCATCCGTCGGCAACTCCATCGTCAGCGTGCCGACAAAGGGTCGTCGGCCGTTCCATTTCGCCCATTCGGCTGCCAGCCCGGGAAAGCACACCTCGTCGTAGGCTTGGATTTCCAGTGATCCGCGTTCGGCGATCCGTCGCGGCGCGGGGCCGGTGGCCTTCGGCAGGCCCAGCTCACGGCGCTGCACGTCTTCGGCCTTCTTCACCCCGCGCCAAACCAGCCACTCGTACACCGTCATCGCCGACCGGATCAGCGGCGCCGGCAGCCTTGGAAGCAGGTGGCCGTTGACCCGTATCGGTAACCAAAGCACCGTGGCCAGCGGAACGTCGCAATACTCGGCGACGTTGGCAGCGAGCTCCTGGTAACTCAGGCCGGTGATCAGCAAGTCGGCCCCGTCCGTCAGCGACGTCAGCGTCGTGCTCATCTCCCCCCAGCACCGGGTGCCGGGCTCACGAGATTCGCGCAACAACTTGGCCACTTCCTTGATCCTCCAGAAGTTGCGGAATAAGCGAGTCCAGAAGTTGCGCGTCGCTTCTAGCCACGCCTGCGTGTCCGGGCCGTAGGCGACCGCGAGCAGCCCAGCCGACTCGGCGAAGCCGACCAGGTCGGGCGGGACGGCCATGCGCACGTTGTGCCCTCGACGCAGCAGCTCACGTCCGACAGCGACGCCGGGCTCGACGTCGCCCCGAGTTCCATAGAATGCCAGCACAAATTTCATCGCGGATCCTGGCCCTTCGCTTCCCGTGCGCGTTGACCCAGCTGATATTAAACACACGCCTAAGTGACGCGATGTACGCTCCACACGGCGTCACGGGGAATCGATCCGTGTCGTCGGAGGCTGAACAGTGCCAGTCCGGATTCGTCCTGCACGTGCATCCTTTAACGGTCGCGCGTCCAACGGTGATGCGCGGCCGGACAATCAGCTCGCATTCCTGGACCAAGCCTTCTTTGCGGGCCATCGCGCCGCCGGCCAGAAGGAAGTCGTGCAGGTCGTGTGGATTTATGAGCACGCCATCGACTTCGATGGGCTGAGGCGTTTTCACCGCAATCTCGGCTACGGATTGTTAGGTCGGCGCATCGAGTGTTCGCCGCTGCCGTTCGCCCGGCATCGGTGGATTTCCGATCGGGGGCCGTCGGACATCGATATCGCTGAGTGCGCCCGCCCGCGCGCTGAAGTCAGCGACTGGGCTGATGAACGCTCGCAACTGCCTGTTGACCCGGAATGGGGGCCTGGCTGGCATCTCGGCGTCCAACCCCTTACGGACGGCTCGACCGCGATCAGCCTGGTGCTTTCTCACTACCTGCTCGACGGCCTGGGCGTTGTCCTCGCGCTCATTGAGGCAATCCAGGGCATCAGGCGCGATCTTGGTTATCCGCCGCCGCGTTCACGCACTCGACGACGCGCGGTGGTTCAGGATGCGCGGCAAATTGCGCGGGGCGTACCTGAGGTTGGGCGGGCGCTTGTCGCCGGGGCAAAACTGGCCCGAAAACAGGCCCGCCAACCTGATGGGGCCCGATCGCCGGCATCGCGGCCCGCCGCCCTCCGCGGCGGCGACGGCGATGACCCTGTCGTCTTGCCCGGTATCACGATGTACATCGATCTGGATGATTGGGATGCCCGCGCGAAGGCTCTTGGCGGAACCAGTAGCACGCTGGCGGCCGGGTTGGCTGCGAAACTCGGGGACCGCATGGGACGTCGACGCGCAAGTGATGGCACGGTCGCGGTGCAACTCATCATGAGCGACCGCACCGAGGGCGATGCGCGTGCGATCGCAATTAACTCTGCACGCGTCTACGTTGACCCGAAGCGGGTGACGACGGATCTGCGTGACGCCCGCGCTGACATCAAGCAGGCGCTGATTGGTCTGCGGGAAACGCCAGACGAGTCGTCGCAACTTGCTTCCCTGATCCCGTTCACACCGAGGCGGATGTTGAAACGGCTGGCCGATGCGGCGCTCGCCGACCCCGATCGCCCGGTTGTGTGTTCCAACCTCGGCGACCTCGGCGGGCTGGCGATCCGCGCTGATGGCACCGCCGCCGAGTACGCCCACTCACGGCCGACGAGGCAACGCGCGACGCGACAATGGCTCGAGCGAATCGGCGGGCAACTGTACGTGCTGACTTTCCGCCTCCCGGGCAGGATCGTCATCAACCTTGTCGCCTACCAACCGGGCCTCGAAAACACAAAGCCCGCTTTGCGTGAGCTGGCTGCGCGCGTGCTGGCTGAGTTCGACCTGACTGCCGAGATCGACTGACAAATCGTTCGCTAAGTGTCGAGGCGGACGAACTGAGCCTGCCGGTACTGTTCGGCACACGCCGCTCGTCTCACCTTGCCACTCGTGGTGATCGGAATCGAACCAGGCGGCACCAGAACCAGATCCGCGACGCCGAGGCCGTGCGAGTTTGAGATCGCCGAGGTGACCTCGCGCTTGACGACGACGAACTTGCGCATCGCATCCTCGTCGGAGTCGCCCCGCTTCTTGACTTCGATGATGACGACAAGCTGCTCCATGCCGTTACCCGGAACGGCTATCGCCGCGACCCGGCCTCCGGTCAATTCCTGGATCGTCGCCTCGATGTCGTCGGGAGAGTGGTTACGCCCGTAGACGATCAAAAGATCCTTGATGCGGCCGACGATGAACAACTCCCCATCGGAGATGAAGCCCAGATCCCCAGTCCTCAGCCAAGGTCCTTCAGGCGTGCCGGCCGACGGCGCGACAAGCATGCCTCCGAATGTGCGGTCAGTCTCTTGGGGTTTCCGCCAATAGCCCGCGGCGACGTTGCCGCCGTGCACCCAAATCTCGCCGGTCGTTTCCGTCGGACACTCGGTCTGGGTTTCGGGATCGACGATCCGCACGATGGGTGAATGCAACAGCGGATAACCGACCAACGGTGTGCCGCCCCCGGTTGCGCAGCGGTTCGCGCGGCCGGCGGAAAGCTCGTCGGACTCGAAGTCGACGATTTCGGGTGGCTGATCTGCTCGGCTGCTCGCCACGTACACCGTTGCTTCCGCGAGTCCGTATGACGGCCGGACCACCGTGTTACGAAGATTGAAGCGCGCGAACCGTTCGGTAAAGCGGCTGAGAGTCGCGGGATGTACCCGTTCGCTACCGCTGAGGATGGTGTGCACGCCGCCGAGGTCACGCCCGGCCATGTCGTCGTCTGATGTCTTGCGTGCCGCCAGTTCGAAAGCAAAATTCGGTGCGGCCGAAAATACCTGAGCATTGGCTGCCAGCAATTCCATCCACCGGGCCGGGCGCTCCAGGAACGACACCGGGCTGGTCAGCACGGCGTTCAGTCCGAGCAGAATCGGTGCACAGACTCCCAGAACCAAACCCATGTCGTGATAGAACGGCAGCCACGACACAAAAGTGAGGTCTGGCGGGGTGACGCCGCCACTCTTCGGAAAATAGCCGAACAACAGCTGTTCGAAATTGACCGCAAGATTCGTGTAGGAAATCATTACTCCGGCCGGCTGCCGGGTCGATCCCGACGTGTATTGCAGATACGCCGTAGTTTGATAACTCTCTTCCCTGGCCGGGGATCGTATCGGGGCGTCCAAGTTCAGCAGGTCGACTTCGATGACCGGTGGCGCGGGTTTCCCGGGCTGCGGCGTCACATGCGGGATGACTTCACCTATGACAGACGAGGTTGTGAGAACGGCAGCGGGTGACGCATCGCGCAGCACGGAGTCAACACGCTGATCGCTGACGCCGCCCAGTGGGACGGAAAGCGGAACGGCGATAAGTCCGGCCTGTAATGCGCCCAGGAACGCAACGATGTAATCCAGTCCCTGCGGCGCCAATATCACCGCGCGATCACCGGGCGATGCACAAAGTCTGAGCTCGCGTGCAGTGTTCAGCGCCCGTCGGTACAACTGCGGCCACGTGAGGCTCACAGCCACGCCGGCCCAGTCCTGCTCGTAATCAATAAACGTGAATGCCGTGTCGTCGGGCTGCAGACTGGCTCGCTCGCGCAGCAGGGCCGGAACGGACGTCTCAACCACGGGCATCAAGGTACCCGCGCCGTCGCCGCTGTACTTCAAAAAGAGAAGTTTGCGAATTTGAGCAGGCGTTTGCTCGCGCCTGGTGCACGGCTGCCGAATGATTTGCCGATCACCGCCCATCGGCGCGCAGGGTCGCCCATGCCCAGCTGACGGACGCGCCGTGAGCCACAATCCGCATCCCGGAGACGACTATCGGTAACCCGGAACTTCCAGCCGGACTACCGGAAAAGGTGTACCGGCGGCGCACGACGGCGGCCAGTCGCGGTGTGTGCCGTTGACGAACTCCACACATGAGTAATAAGGTCCCCACCTAGACCGCTGACGTGCATGAAAGCCTGACCAGAGCAACCGAACCTGGTGAGTCGTGGGGACTCGAGCAGCCGATATTGCTACTAAGCGTTGCTGTGAGGAGGCCGGATGGTTTCGTTCGCGATGACTGGTGATCGCGAGAGCCACTCAGCTTCAGAGAATTCTTCGCCCAGCACCGGCACTGCGCGTGTCACCCCGGTTGCTGTGATCGGCATGGGCTGCCGGCTTCCCGGAGGTATCGAGTCCGCCGAGCAGCTGTGGGAGGCGTTGCTACGGGGTGATGATTTAGTCACCGAAATCCCGCCCGATCGTTGGGACGTTGACGAGTACTACGACCCTGAGCCCGGTGTGCCCGGGCGGTCGACGTGTAAATGGGGCGCCTTCCTGGACGACGTCGCGGGCTTCGATTCCGAGTTCTTCGGGATCAACGAGCAAGAAGCGACCGCGATGGATCCCCAGCATCGCTTGTTGCTGGAAACCTCGTGGGAGGCGATCGAGCACGCCGGTCTTGACCCGGAGACGATGACCGATTCGCTGACCGGCGTGTTCGTGGGGCTGACTCACGACGACTACCAATTGGTGCACGCGGACGCCCATGCGCTGGAGGGCCCGTACGGGTTTACCGGCACCAGTTTCAGCCTGGCGTCCGGCCGGATTTCCTACGCCCTGGGATTCCACGGTCCCGCGGTCACAGTGGACAGTGCGTGTTCGTCCGGCCTGCTGGCTGTCCACATGGCCTGTCGCAGCTTGCACGAAGGCGAAAGCGATCTTGCTCTCGCGGGAGGCGCCTCGGTGATGGCAGAACCGCGGAAAGCCGCGTCGGGCTCGGCGGCGGGCATGCTGTCCCCGACGGGACGCTGTCATGCGTTCGACGTCGCGGCCGACGGGTTCGTGGTGTCCGAGGGTTGCGCAATGGTATTGCTCAAACGGTTGCCGGATGCGCTACGCGACGGCGATCGGATTCTCGCCGTGGTGCGCGGCACGGCCGCAAATCAGGACGGTCGTTCCGCGACGATCACGACCCCGTCGGCCAACGCGCAGACCGCAGTGTATGGCGCGGCATTAGCCGGGGCGGGCGTGGACGCGCGCAGCGTCGGCATGGTGGAGGCGCACGGCCCCGGTACGCCCGTGGGAGACCCGATTGAATACGCGAGCCTTGCCGAGGTATACGGCATTGACGGCCCCTGCGCGCTGGCCTCGGTGAAGACCAATTTCGGACACACCCAGTCGGCCTCCGGAGCGCTGGGGCTGATGAAGGCGGTTCTCGCACTGCAGCATGGCGTGGTTCCGCGCAATCTGCACTTCACCCGTCTGCCCGATGAGCTCGCCCGAATCAAGACCAATCTTTTTGTGCCGCAAGCAAGCACACCGTGGCCGACGAACGGCCGGCATCTACGCCGTGCGGCGGTGTCGGCCTACGGGCTGTCCGGAACCAACGTCCACGCCATCTTGGAGCAAGCACCGGAACAGGCTCCCGAAGCCGCTACGCGCGAAGACATCTCAGCCGAATCAGAGGGGACGGCACCGATGCTGTTTGCGCTGTCGTCCACCTCTGCCGACGAACTGCGCCGCACCGCGGGCCGGCTGGCTAACTGGGTGCAGGCCCACCAGGATGTGGCGTTGCCGGATCTCAACTACACCCTGGCGTGTCGGCGCGCACGACGCCCAGTTCGCACCGCCGTCATTGCGAGCAGCCGGCAGACGCTCATCGACGCTTTGCGCGAGGTCGCCGAGGGCGATACTCCGTACCAGGCCGCGGTCGGGCGCGATGATCGGGGTCCGGTGTGGGTGTTCTCCGGCCAGGGTTCGCAGTGGGCCCGGATGGGCGCAGACTTACTCGCCACCGAACCGGTGTTTGCGGCCACTGTCGCGCAAGCTGAGCCATTGATCGCCCGCGAGTCCGGGTTCTCGGTGACCGAGGCGATGACGGCGCCGGAGGTTGTGACCGGTATTGACCGTGTCCAGCCGACGATTTTCACCATGCAGGTCGCCCTGGCCGAGACCATGAAGGCATACGGAGTGCGCCCGGGCGCGGTCATCGGGCATTCGCTCGGCGAGGCCGCGGCAGCTGTCGTCGCGGGTGCGCTGTCGCTGGAAGACGGGGTGCGTGTTATCTGCCGCCGCTCGCGGTTGATGTCCCGCATCGCCGGCTCCGGCGCCATGGCGTCGGTGGAATTGCCTGCTAAGCAAGTACTTTCGGAGTTGGCGGTGCGCAGCGTCAAGGACGTCGTGGTGGCGGTGGTGGCATCGCCGCAGTCCACGGTGATCGGCGGTGCCACCCAGACGGTTCGCGAGCTGGTGGCGGCGTGGGAACAGCGTGATGTTCTGGCCCGCGAGATCGCCGTCGACGTCGCCTCGCATTCGCCCCAAGTCGATCCGATCCTCGACGAGCTGACCAACGTGCTCGCAGAGCTCAACCCGAAGACAGCAGAAATTCCCTTCTACTCGGCGACCCTGTTCGACCCGCGCGAGCAGTCGGTGTGCGATGCCGGTTACTGGGTGGACAATCTGCGCCGCACCGTGCGATTCGCGGCGGCGGTCCGAGCCGCTTTGGAGGACGGCTATCGGGTGTTCGCCGAGCTGGCGCCACACCCGCTGCTCACGCACGCTGTCGAGCAGACCGCCCGCAGCCTCGACATGCCGCTGGCGGCTCTGGCCGGTATGCGCCGCGATCAAGAACTGCCGCACGGGCTGCATGGCTTTGTGGCGGATCTGCACAATGCGGGCGCCGCGGTCGACTTCTCCGTCCTCTACCCGACTGGGCGGCTGGTGGACGCGCCGCTGCCGACCTGGACGCATCGTCGGCTGTGGTTGAGCCGCGACGGTGGGGAATCCCCAACACGTGGTGGTTGCACCGTTTCGGTGCATCCGCTGTTGGGCCCGCATGTGCGCTTGCAGGAGGAACCGGAGCGCCACGTGTGGCAGGCCGAGGTCGGCACCGCCGCCCAGCCCTGGCTGGGAGATCACCAGATCCGCAACGTGGCTCTGCTTCCGGGGGCGGCGTATTGCGAGATGGCGCTGGCGGCCGCGCGCGCTGTGCTGGGCGAGGCTTCTGAGGTCCGCGACATTCACTTCGAGCAGGCGCTGCTGCTGGACGAGCAGACCACGGTCGGCGCCTCGGCGTCGTTGTCAGCGCCGGGCGTGGCGGACTTCACCGTCGAGACAAGTCAGGGGGGCGAGCTAGCGCGGCAAGCTATTGCAATCCTGCATGCCGCAGACGATGAGCAGCCACCTGCGCACGATATGTCCGAGTTACTGGGCCGGCACCCGCGCGTCGCGGATGGCGCCGAGGTGCGCAAGCGCCTGGACCAGCGTGGTGTTCAGTATGGTCCGGCGTTCACCGGTCTGGCCGCCGTGCGCACCGGTGAGGGGGCAATCGGCACCGTGCTGGCCGAGGTCGCTCTACCCGGCACACTCCGCTCGCAACAAGGTGCTTACGGTGTGC
>Ga0210390_10004942_pt1 | contig 11204 bp, 9 predicted proteins | sample IncBWH11OmetaG_FD_161050 | JGI IMG/M metagenome (GOLD analysis project Ga0210390, IMG submission 161050) | Forest soil microbial communities from Barre Woods Harvard Forest LTER site, Petersham, Massachusetts, United States - Inc-BW-H-11-O ... | reverse complement strand
GGCGAATGGGCCAACTCCCCCAGAAGCGGCCAAAAGTTGCAGTACGGTCTCCCCACCGTCCAAAGGAATAGATCCCTGCTTACCCACATTACCGACTAAGTAGACTTTACGACTTCGAATGCCCTGAACGATTACCGTAACCTGAGGCTCGGTCAGGAAGGGCTTGAACTTGTCGATCAGAATTTGTTGCAACTCAACCGGTTTCAGACCCACCACATGAAGATCATTTATGAGCGGCAACGTTATCACTCCGTCCGGACGCACCACCACCGTCATGGAAAGCTCCGGCTCCTTCCACACAGAAATCATCAGCTGATCGGCCAATCCGATATGATAAGAGTCAGGGTCGACGGCGGGGGCGTTCTCAGGTCCGACGGCTTTTGCACCCGCTGGCGCCTGTGTCTTGGTTTTCGACTCCTCCGCAGCCTTTGCAGAGGCATCCGTAGAAGAAGTCGACTGAGCAGCAGCCCACTGCGCGAAACCTGCCAGCCCTGCTCCCAGTATGGCTCCCAAGAGAAGATTTTTCCTCTGACCAGACTTCCAACCTCTTAATCGGACTCCATTTATTAAGGTCAAGGTCGTTCCCTCCGCTCGGCCATCTTACTACTCACTCGTTATTCCAAGCAGTGAGAAAATCATTGCAATCGGCCAGCCACTTCGCAAATATCCATCAGACTACGGGAAAAATGAGATCAGAAACGGTTACGGATCAATTCTTAAGACGATCATGATAGAAGTGCGATAAAAAAAACCCGCTACATTGTGAACTCCAGATTCTGAACTTCTTTTCGAGCCTCATGCCTATCCTTCGTTGCTGCTCGAAGGCGATTGTTCAGAGCTAGGGCACATCAGCTCGGTCCCGCGCCGCCACGCTCGTTTCAGCCGCGTGGTACCCCCTTTTGCTTGCTTGAGAGAACAGGATCTCCATGGCGCTGGCAAATCGAAAAACCATCAGAACACCGGCATAACCCGCCACCCAGGCCGAGAGCAATAGTATGTCCTTGAGAGTCCGCTGCTTCTCTCCGTTCCGATTGTCTTTAACGTTCAGCATGGCCACCAACGGCGGTTGTGGTTCATTCATTTCGCTCCGCGTCCATAGATCATTACTTTCGCTGTCTCGAATAGAATCGCCAAGTCCAAAACGATCGACACATGCTTGATGTAGAAGAAGTCGTATTCAAGTTTTGTCTTCGACTCTTCCACGCTCGCCCCGTACTGATACTTCACCTGCGCCCAGCCGGTGATCCCCGGTCGGACAGTATGCCGGAGTTCAAAAAATGCGATCTTCTCCCCCAGCAATTCGCAAAAATGCGGCCGTTCCGGGCGCGGTCCTACCAAGCTCATCTCCCCTCGCAGCACGTTTAAGATCTGCGGAAGCTCATCGAGCCGATACTTGCGAATGAAGCGCCCTATCCGCGTGATGCGGTTGTCGTCACTGGCAGCCCAGACCGGACCGCCCTGCTCCGCTTCGCGGCACATCGAACGGAATTTCATGATCCTAAACGAACGGCCCTTAAAACCCGTTCGCTCTTGCCGGAATAGAACGGGGCCACCCGATTCCAGCCAAATGGCAATCGCTACCATGACCATCAAGGGCAGCGTCAGAACGAATGCGACCAGGGCGATCACAATGTCGAAAGTGCGCTTCACCGCATAGAGAAATTGAGATTTCCGGAATCCGTCCGACAATATCAACCAGCTTGGTGAGAGGTGCTCCAGATGGATCCGTCCCGTCACCTTCTCGATAAAACTGTGAGCATCTTCCACCTCCACGCCACCAAACTTTAGGTGCAGGAGCTCCGACACGGGCATGTTTCCCCGCCGTTCCTTCAGTGAAAGAATGATGCTATCGATGCGGTGGTCGTGAACTATCGATTCGACGTCTCCCACAGCCCCGATAATCCCTGGATTCACGAGCGACTTTCCAATGTTCTCTCCCCGCTCATCCAAGAACCCTTCGACCTTCAGGTTTAGTTCCGGCCGTGAGATGATTTCTCTCACTGCGGAGATTCCGGTTGATCCCGTGCCCACCACGAGCACCCGCTTCGGACCATGGAGGAGCAAACTTGTCTTGCTCAAGATGGCTCGGGAGCCCAGCATGAGCGCGAACACTGCGGGACCGGACATCGCCGCGATGCCTCGCCCCAGGCTGATGTCTTCGTCCCAGTAGTAGATCATCGCTAGCACGAGGCACGCGCTTCCCAGTGCTTGCAGCAACCCCATAAACACTTCGACGCCACTATTGAAGTTACTGCGCTCGTACAAATCGCTGTAGTAGAGAGCGACTCCAAACACCAAAATAACCAACGCGAACCGCGGGAGGATGTGTGGGCCGCTCAAATAATGAGCGATCGCCAAATGGTCACGAAGCCGTAAGCTGATAGCCGCCAAAAGACCTATGACTACCGAAGCGGCATCCAGAAACAACAGCAGGAGCGTGCTTTGCGGAATTCTTTGTGCGCCAAATCTTACCATTGTGGGGTGTTTACGAGAATCTTATCGAGCCGTCGCGTCGCTCTCGTTGCCTGACTTTGACGGCTCAGTCGTCGCGTCTCGGGTGGGGCTGTACCGACCGCTCGAGATCTAACAATCAACGCTGCTGTTAAGGCACTTCGATTTCCGACACGCCAGGATGGTGCAAACAAAAGGCCGATTTGTCTATCCCGTTGAAAAATAATGAGTTACCTAAATAAGCGCCCTGCAGATGGGTCCGCTTTGCCCTCAAAACGCCTCAAATGAGGGAAAGGTAGTGCCCAGAACCGAAATACTTTTCTCAATTTCAGACTCCTACGTCCCTCGGTTGCTCTTTGTGTCCTGGAGCGCATGGGCAGTTCGTCCCAGAGTGTAAAATATGGATTCGCAAAGCTTTAGTAAAACCACCCGCACCTTTGTGAGTTCGTCCATCGCGAAATCCTGGCGGAGATCCGGGAAGATCTCACGCTTTTCCTAGCTCACCACTATGGCCGCCGACGTGCTTGCCAAGTAGTCTTAGTCTAGCGCGAACTACGCCGGTTCATGATTTGTTCCAAAACTGTCTAAAAATGAATTTCGAGAGGTGGTACAAGCCTCGAGCATGCCAGAGCGCATTCGCACCGCAGACCTGATCGCAGACCAAACGATTCTTACTGATCTGCTATCCCATAACCTAAGTCCCGACGCTGGAGGACGCAGATTCGAATGGCTTTATCTCGAAAACCCTCACGGACTTGCCCGCGTGTGGGTGGCCACCGAAGAGGGTACCTGGCGCGGCCTGGGCGCCGCCGCGGCTTTCCCGCGACGACTACTTATCAAAGAATCCGTTTGCCTTGGTTACGTCTTGGGAGACTTTTGCATCGATCAGCATCATCGGACTCTGGGCCTCGCCCTGCAATTACAGCGGGTTTGCCTTGAGCAAATCCTCTCGACACCCTTCTCTATCACCTATGACTTTCCGAGCGATCGGATGATGGCGATTTATCGCCGCATGCAGGTCAGCCCTGCTGGTCAGTTGGTGCGTTGGGCTAAACCGCTGCGAGCAAACCGTCACGTGGGCAAACTCCTCAAGTCCCCGGCGCTGGCCGGGGTTTTGGCCGCCCCGGTCAATGAGCTGCTAAGGTGGAAGGATCTCGTATCCCTTCCGAGCGGTCGATGGACGATCGAGGATCTCGACGGGATTTGCCAGGAGGAGTTCACACACCTGGCGCACACGGTAGGCTCGCGGTATGGTTCCTGTGTCGAACGTTCGGCCGAGTATCTGAATTGGCGCTACCTTGGGCACCCGCTTGTGCGTTACCAGATCCTGGCTGCGCGTCGCGCTGGAGAGCTCCGGGGTTACGTTGTTTTTTCGCATACCAACGAAGACGCCAAGATTGTGGATTTGTTCGGTTTCAGTGACACTTCAATGTGGACCGCCCTTATCTCTCGGGTGGTCGCCTTGCTGCGTGATCGTGATGCCGCCACTTTGAGTATTCCTGCCCTTGCCGGAGGTCCGTGGACTGGGCTCCTCAAGGGCTGGGGTTTTCATCCGCGCGAGGTTGCGCCGATTGTAATTTGTGCCCCTGGCGGCATGGTAGGTTTTGCTGAAGATGCATCACGTTGGTTTCTAATGGACGGCGATCGAGAAAGCTGACTGGACGAATATGAATATGGCTGGAAATCACCTAAGCACGCAGATCCGGAAGTTCATCTTGGCTAAATTTCCCCTGGCACGCAAACAGCAGATCAAAGACTCCGACCCTTTGCTGGAAAGCGGGGTGCTCGATTCTCTCGGGGTGCTGGATCTGGTGAGTTTTGTGGAACAGGAATTCTCCGTGCAGGTAGCGGACGAAGAACTCGTTCCAGAGAATTTCCAGACCATCGATCGAATAGCGGCGTTTGTCGAAAGCAAGTCTAGTACTTGACAGCTCCCATGACGATTTCTGTCCGGCCGGTACACCAAGAATCCGATAACCAGGAGTTCCTAACGATCTTGCAGACAAATCTGCCATCTCTGCCCCACGCGCGCCGTTTTAAGTGGCTCTATTGCGACAACCCCGATGGTCCGGCTTGGTCTTGGTTTGCGCTTCAAGGGTCGCCGCAAGAGGTCATTGGCGTGACCTCGGTGTTCCCGCGTTCCATGTGGGTAGGAGGCGAACTTCAGAGGTGTGGCCAAGTGGGCGATTTTGCCGTCTCCACCAGCCACCGAACCCTGGGTCCAGCCCTTCTTTTACAACGGGCGACGTTCGATCCGGTAAATAGCGGGGAATTGGCCTTTTGTTACGATTGCCCCCCGCACCCAGCGGGCATGTCCACCTTTCGCCGCCTGGGCATTCCACCAAATTGTAAAATGCTTCGGTACGCCTTGCCCCTCCGGGTGGACTCTCAACTCCGGAAGCGTCTCGGTGCCGCGTCTCGGGTACCCGCGGCAGCCGGCAACCTGCTCTTGCGCCTGCACCGGCTCTCTGCTTTGAAAACAAGAGCAAGAAATTTAGAAGTATCCGACCACCGAGGAGCGTTTGGAGAGGAGTTTTCAAAGCTCGATGAAGCGGTGAAGGGACCGAACGCGATCCGCGGGCGTCGCAGTGCAGCCCATCTGAACTGGCGGTATCACGAAGATCCGCTGAAGCAATATGAAATTTTGACCGCTCGGCGAAAAGGTGAGTTGATCGCGTTTGCCATACTTCGCACAACCAATGAGGTAGTCACGATTGTCGACCTCTTTGGAGTGGAACTTCATCAGGCTGCCTTTTCCTTAGTCGCCGCGATTGTGGAGCGTTTTCAGAGATCGCATCAAACCGTGGACGCGTTCTTATCCGAGGGCCACGAGTTAGTCGCCTATCTTTTGCAGATGCGTTTTCAGTTGCGCTCCGAGGCTGCCCAAGTCGTCGCGTATGCAAGACCTCAAAGCGCAGTGTCGGGATTCTTAGAAAGGCGTCCGATCTGGTCCTTCAGTCAAGCCGAGGTTGGCGCCTGATTATTTGGAACCAAAGGTCTGCTACTTAGTGAAACTTTTCGTCGAAAGATAACCGGAGGAGGCAACACCGAATGGATTTTCTGATTCACCATATGCTGCGCACGAGTGCACACCATTTGGCGGACAAGGAGGCGCTGGTCCATGGCGACCAACGGCTTAACTATCGTGAGGTGGCACGACGCTCGAGTGGACTCGCCAAAGGACTCCGGCGCCAAGGTTTGGTTCGCGGCGACCGTATCGGCATTTATCTGGAGCCCTCGGTTGCTCAAGTCATCTCTATTTTCGGCGTTTCCGAGGCTGGTGGTGTTTTCGTGCCAATTAACGCCACGCTATTTCCTGAGCAAGTTGGACACATCGCCAAAGATTGCGGAATGAAGGGCCTGATTACGACTGCGGCTAAACTTTCCACTTTGACCCCGCTTCTTCTCCAGATTCCTTCGCTCGAGTTTGTGGTATTGACTGGAGAGGGAGACACTCCCCAGACTGCTCTTCCGGCGCATCGCTTGGAAGACCTGTACGAGCTTTCTGGTCCCCCAGAATGCCGCGAGCAAGCCATCAGCAAGGACTTGGCGGCGATCCTGTATACCTCCGGTTCGACCGGTAAACCGAAAGGAGTGATGTTGAGTCATGCCAACGTCATGGCGGGAAGCAGGATTGTTTCAACCTATTTGGGGATATCAAGCGCTGAGCGCATCCTCGCTGTACTCCCGTTCAGTTTCGACGCCGGCATGAACCAGCTGATGACCGCGTTTGAGCAGGGCGGTACGATTGTTTTGATCAATTTCGTCTTTGCCCGTGAGGTTGTTCAAATACTCTTGAAAGAACGCATCACCGGTCTCGCGGGGGTTCCGACGCTGTGGAGTTTGCTCGCCCAACCCAGCTCCACTCTCGAGAAGCAGCCGCTGACTAACCTGCGGTATATCACCAACACGGGCGGGGCAATGCCCCAAGCCGTGCTGAAAGTCTTGCGCCAAGCGCTCCCTACAACCAAGGTCTTCTTGATGTACGGTCTGACGGAGGCGTTTCGCTCAACGTATCTTCCGCCAGAGGAACTCGACCGGCGGCCAACTTCGATGGGCAAGGCCATCCCGGATACGGAAATTCTCGTGCTCAAGGAAAACGGTGAGCCCTGCAAGCCCGGAGAAATCGGTGAACTTGTTCATCGAGGCCCGACCGTTTCCCTGGGGTATTGGAATCGCCCGGAGGACACGGCGAGGGCCCTGCGGCCAAATCCGCTCTTGTCGCCAGAAATGGGAGATTGCGAGAGGGTCTGTTATTCGGGTGATCTGGTGAAGACGGATGACGAGGGCTTCCTTTACTTCGTTGGTCGGCGAGACACGATGATCAAGTCCTCCGGGTTCCGGATCAGCCCTACGGAGATCGAAGAAGTACTGTTCCAAACGGGCAAGCTTCGGGGTGCAGCCGCGATCGGCATTCCCGACGACGTCCTCGGCCAGGTGGTCAAGGTCTTCGTGGTGGCCAAGGACGGCACCCCTCTTGACCCGCAGGAACTCCTATCGATCTGCGCGGAGAAGATGCCCAGGTACATGGTACCCAAATTTCTGGAAGTGCTCGACGAGCTGCCCAAAACTTCTAGCGGCAAAGTGGATTATCCCACTCTGCGGCGCCGCGAAGGATTGTGAGGATGGACCACGTCGCGTCTTTAATAAGAGATTACTTTCCCGCTTCGAAGGGAGAACTGTCGATCGGCGGAGTCCAGGTTTCTGAACTGGCTCTTCAATACGAGACACCGCTGTTCGTTTATGACCCCGGCGTAATCGACAAAAAGTGGAGCCTCCTGCGCAATGCGCTGCCGCCCGGATTCTCGATCCATTTCTCGGTGAAGGCCAATCCCAACCAGACGATCCTGAAACACTTGCTCCTAAAAGGTGCAGGCCTCGAGGTGGCCTCCGCCGGAGAATTCTGTCAGGCGTTGAACGCCGGTTGCGCTCCGGAGAAAATCGTCTTTGCTGGCCCAGGAAAAACCGAACCTGAGCTTGAACTTGTCCTGGGAAAGGGTGTTGGAGAGATTCACCTTGAATCTGTGCGAGAAGCGGAGCGTGTCTCGGCCATCGCAGGGAGGCGGGGTCTCGAAGCCCGCGTTGCTTTGCGGGTGAATCCCAGCGGCGAAGCTGAGGGAGGTGCCATGCGCATGGGCGGGCGCCCGGCGGCTTTCGGCGTCGACGAAGAAAGCCTGGAAGAAGTCCTGGATCTGTTGTTGTCCCTCAAAAACTTGGACTTTCGCGGCATCCACCTCTTCACCGGCACACAGATTTTGGATTTCCAAATTCTCGTCAACCAGTATCAGAAGGGACTTGAAATCGCCCGCGGCGTAGCCGCTCGCTTGAAGAGACCGCTCCATACCCTGGATTTCGGCGGCGGGCTCGGTACACCCTATTTTCCACACGAGGAGCCACTCGACACAATTCAGCTCAAGGCCGCGCTCGACATTCTCTTCAAGCCCTTCTACAACGACCAGCTGTTTGCCGGCACTCAGTTTATGGTCGAACCGGGCCGCTATTTGGTGGGAGAGGCAGGCGTTTATGTGTGTCGCGTCAATGACATCAAGGTTTCTCGAGGCAAGAAGTTCCTTATTCTCGACGGTGGCATGCACCACCACTTGGCGGCCTCCGGCAACTTGGGACAGACCATCAAGCGCAACTATCCAGTCGCTGTGCTCAACAAGCTCAACGAGCCCGCCGAAGAAACGTATGACCTGGCAGGGCCGCTATGCACGCCTCTCGACGTTCTGGCTCGTGGTGCAAAATTGCCTCGGATAGATGTCGGGGACCTGATCGGCGTGTTTCAATCCGGCGCCTACGGACGCTCGGCGAGTCCTCTCGGCTTCCTCAGCCATCCTCCGCCCCCGGAGGTCTGGGTCGAAAACGGATCTCACTGCTTGATCCGACGTCGCGGCGAGTTTGGCGATTATTTGCGTGATCAGCTTCCCGCCTCCGGCTCAGCGACTCACCCACAGAAATGAAGAAAGTCCTTATCGTTGCCTATCACTTTCCTCCCCAGGCGGAAAGCAGCGGTTACCTTCGTTCGTTGAAATTCTGCCGGTATCTTCCGGAGGAGGGTTGGCAACCGCGTGTCCTGACGGTCCATCCCCGAGCCTATGAGCGCACGAACCCTTCACAACTAGGCGAAATCCCTGCCTCGGTCCACGTGGACCGTGTCTTTGCGCTGGATACCCAGCGGCATCTATCTTTCCGCGGTCGCTACCCGCGAGCCATGGCCCTCCCTGACCGCTGGGTGAGTTGGTGTCTTGGAGCCATCCTTTCCGGCTACCGGACAATTCGAAGAGAAAAGTGTGACGCGATTCTGACTACGTTTCCCATCGCTTCCGCCGTCCTAATCGGATGGGTTTTGCACCGCCTGACGGGAGCACCTTGGGTCGCGGATTTCCGGGACTCTATGACAGAACCAGACTATCCTCGAGATCGATCTACCTGGAGGGTCTATCGCTGGCTCGAACAAAGGGCTGTTCGAGACGCTTCGCGCCTGATATTTACCGCGAGTTCTGCAGTCCGTATGTACCTCAAGCGTTATCCCGATCTTTCTCCGGACCGCTGCCGCTTGATTCTAAATGGTTACGACGAAGAAGATTTTCGGAATTTGCTCCCCAGCCCCGCTCGCCAGAGCCAGCCCTTGCGCCTCGTGCATATGGGTTTGCTATATCCAATCGAACGCGACCCGAAGCCCTTTTTCCGGGCCGTCTCTCAATTGCGAAGAGATGGAAAGCTCGATGCCGCTCGGGTTCAGATAGAACTCCGGGCTTCCGGATACGAGTCGTCCTACGAACCCATGATCCGAGCTGAAGGCATCGAAGATCTGGTTCATCTCCTTCCGCCTCTCCCCTATCGTGACGCGTTAGAGAATTCCGCGAACGCCGACGGTCTTCTGCTCTTCCAGGCGGCCTGTTGCGATCACCAAATTCCAGCCAAAGTTTTCGAGTATCTCCGGCTTGCCAAACCCATTCTCGCGCTTACTTCAGATACTGGGGATACCGCTGCTCTTCTTCGGCAGACCGGAGGGGCCACCATCGCGGACTCCGCTGACTGGCAAGCCATTTATCGCGAACTGCCAGGATTTCTGAAAGCTACTGAGACACACACCCATCCCCGGCCGGACCCGGGTTTGGTCGAGCAGTACAGCCGCAAGGCGCAAGCACAAAAGCTGGCAAATCTCCTGAATGAGGTGGTCACGCCCTCCTACTAGCTACCCTTAACACCAGTCCCGAAATCGGCAACAACTCGAAAACACGACGAGAGCCGCTGGCTTTCGATCCAGTCTGCTAGAAACCTCTCAGCTCAGCGGCCCGCGGATTTCTTCACTGCGCATCAGTCCAGCGTCCCGAATTTTGTAGATGAGCGCGCGATAGCTGATCTTCAATACTTGAGCGGCTTTCCGCCTGTTCCATTGATTGTCTCGCAGCGTCTCCAAAATCACACTGCGCTCCATCTCGCGGATCGCGTCTTTGGCCACATGTTTCAAAGACACGGCTCTGCTCCCGGTGGCGCGATGATCCACCGCCGCGGGGCGCTGCGGCGCCGGCCTCTCGGTCACCGCATCGCGAGGACCGATCAGGACGTGGCGCGCAACCTCATTCGAGAGCTCGCGCACATTGCCAGGCCAATGCAGCGACGTCCAATATTCAAGCATCACCTTGCCAAATGGCTCGGATTGCATTCGAAACTCTTTTTCGAAGGCGGCCCTCAGATATTCCGCGAGCACCGGAATATCCTCTTTGCGCTCGGAGAGGCTCGGGAGTTTAAGTTGCACGACACTTACTCGATAAAAAAGATCCGAGCGAAAATTTTGCGCCTCGATTTCTTGCTCCAGATTTCTGTTCGAGGAACAGATCAAGCGCGTCTCCGCGCTCCTTTCCACTTCGTCGCCAATGCGTGAAAATCGCCCGTCCTGTAGAAAATGTAGAAGTTTACTCTGCACTGCGAAATCCAGCTCCGCAATTTCGTCCAGAAACAGCGTACCCTTGTGGGCCATCTCGACGCGGCCTGGTTTGGAAGCATACGCTCCCGTAAACGCGCCCTTCTCATAGCCGAATAGCTCACTCTCCAACAGACTTCCCGGAATAGCGGCACAATTAACCTTTACGAATGGACCGCAGCAGAACGCGGAATGCGCATGGACCCAGCGTGCCAGCAATTCTTTGCCACTTCCTGCAGGGCCGCACACCAGGACAGGTATATTCGCTCCGCAAATCTTCTCGGCCCTTTTCCGCTGGAGTGCCATCGCCGCAGACCGGCCAAACAGAACTTCATCTGGCGGCAATTCGTGAGCCGCATTAGCGTGGTGATCGCCGCCTGGTTTTTTCAAGGGCATAGATTTAGCAATGCAACCAATGTCTGCCTGAGTAAGGGTTTGCACAACACAGGCCATTCTGTGCTCTGGCGTCCAGGACCATCGTCAACAGTTAAACAATTTGTTTACATACGTTTACGCATCCCTATCGCTTGCAGGTCCTAGTACCGGCCATCGCTGCGCTCGAGTCCTTCCTGAGAAAAAATATGCCTTAACGTTGATAAGGTTTTTCACTCGTTTCCGCTATCGGTTCCTCGGTATTCCGTTGTCGTCGGAGCTTTCTTTGGTTTTTTTGACAGGGAGGCGTCAATTTCAGGCCTTGCTAGCGAAGCACGAAGGCGTTCGGCGAGGATACGAATATCCCCATCCAGTACGGAAGAGTTGACTTACTCTCTCTGATTCTTAGATAAAAAGGAGACAGCTCTAGGGTGCCAAATTCAGAAGCTTG
>Ga0210390_10004941_pt1 | contig 11204 bp, 7 predicted proteins | sample IncBWH11OmetaG_FD_161050 | JGI IMG/M metagenome (GOLD analysis project Ga0210390, IMG submission 161050) | Forest soil microbial communities from Barre Woods Harvard Forest LTER site, Petersham, Massachusetts, United States - Inc-BW-H-11-O ... | reverse complement strand
CGCGATGGCCCAAGTCGACGTCGATGAGGAAACCCTGAAGAAAATTGCCGACGTCACGGGCGGAAAATTCTTTCGCGCGACCGATTCTGATTCGCTTAAGAACATTTACGCCGAGATCGACCGCCTCGAGAAGACCACGCACAAAATCAATAAGTTCGAGCATCACTCCGAACTTTTTGCCTGGGCCGTGGTGCCCGCTCTCGCCCTCTTCGGATTCGGCTTCGGCCTGCAACAGACGCGCTTTCGTCGTCTCCCGTGATCACTCACTTAAACTTCTAACTCATCCTTTTCATGCAATTCGCTCAACCTCTATGGCTCCTTGCTGGCTTAGCCGCCTGCGCTTTCCTGTTTTGGCGCTATCGCCAGTTCGAGATCCAGCAGCGCAAGACGCTCGTCAGATTCGCCTCGATGCGCCTGCTGGATAAACTCACCGCATCCGTTTCTCCGGCTCGCCGGAAGGCGAAACAGGTGCTCTTTGTTCTAGGCGTATTCTGTTTGTTTGTCGCACTGGCACGACCTCAGGCCGGTTATGAATGGCAAGAAACGCATCGCAAAGGCCTTGAATTGCTTTTCGCGGTTGACACTTCGAAGAGCATGCTCGCCCAGGACGTGAAGCCAGACCGGCTCACGCGTGCCAAGCTCGCGGTGCATGATCTTGTCGATAAGCTCGATGGCGATGCCGTCGGCCTTTTGGCCTTCGCTGGCAACGCCTTTCTTCAATGCCCGGTGACACTCGACTACGATGCCTTCCGGGAATCGCTCGATGCACTGGATACTAAAGTGATCCCGCGCGGCGGCACAGATATCGCAGCAGCGATCCGGGAGGCCGAGGCTGTCTTCAAAACACGGACCGCGGCTGAGAAAATCCTTGTCCTCATTTCCGATGGTGAAGATCTCGGCGGTGAAAGTATCGCCGCCGCGAAAGAAGCAGCGAATAACGGGGTGAAAATCTTCGCGGTCGGCATTGGCAGCACGACGGGTGAACTTGTGCCCATACCGAGTGAAAACGGCGGGACCGACTTTGTCAGGGACACCTCGGGCCAGCTCGTTAAGTCACATCTTGACGAAGCCACGCTCAAGCAGATCGTGGAGGCGACAGGGGGTCTTTATCAACCACTTGGTCAGCAGGGTGAAGGCCTGAATGAGATCTACAAGCAGGGCCTTGCCTCGTTCACTCGACACGACCTGAGCTCCCGCCAAGCCAAAGTGCCTCTCGAGCAGTTTCATTGGGCGTTGCTCGCGGCGTTGGGATGCTTCATGGCGGAAATGCTGATCGGCACACGACGCAGAGTGCGCGAAGCCAAAACCGCTCCTGCGCCTCTGAAAGCGAAACCTGCGTGGGCCCATCGTCCGGCGACCAACGCCGCTGCCGCACTCGGTTTCGCGCTGCTTGTGGCAACAGGGACGACTCGCGGCGCTTTGCCGCAGACCGCTGAGCAGGCGTATCAGCACGGCGATTTCGCGAAGTCACAGAAGGAATATACAGCGGCAGCCGCGAAGGAACCGACGAAGGCCGAACTGCAATTCAATGCCGGTTCGGCCGCTTACAAATCCGGTGACTTAGCGCAGGCGGCCACCGCTTTCCAGAACAGTCTCCACACCGACCACGTACCCGTGCAACAGGGTGCCTATTATAACCTCGGAAACACGCAATTCCGACTCGGGCAAAAGACAGAGAAGAGCAATCCGAAGGAGACCATCGCGACTTGGGAGAAGGCCGTTAGCTCCTACGACGCCGCGCTCCAAATCGAACCTGACGACCTGCAGGCGAAGCACAATCGCGATCTGGTGAAACACCAGATCGAGCAATTGAAGAAGCAGGAGGATCAGAAGAAACAGCAGCAGCAACAGCAGCAGAATCAGAAGAACGATTCTAAGGATCAGAAGAGTGATCCTAAGAACCAGCAGGCTGGTCAGAATGGGCAGGAGCCGAAAGATCAAAAGCAGCCGGATCAAAAGAACGATCCTAAGAACCAGCAGGCCGGTCAGAATGGGCAGGAGCCGAAGGATCAAAAGCAGCCGGATCAAAAGAACGATCCTAAGGACCAACAGGCCGACCAGAATGGGCGGGAGTCGAAGGATCAAAAGCAGCAGGACCAAAGGAACGATCCTAAGAACCAACAGGCCGGCCAGAATGGGCGGGAGTCGAAGGATCAAAAGCAGCAAGACCAGGCGCAGAACAGTCGTCCGGCCCCAACTAAACCCGAGCCGCCAAACTCCACTGACAAGAAGCCTTCAAGAGGTCAGCCGGAAGTAGCGGACGGCCGACGACCTGAGCCGGGCGAATCTGCCAACGTGGTAAGCGGGCGCCGGGAACCCGGGCAAATGACAAAAGACGAAGCGCAGCAACTGCTCGACGCGCTCAAGAACGATGAGGACAAGCTGCCTGCCGCGTCGCCGCGCGGTCGCACCGCGGGTCAACCCGACGATCAACAGCCACCGCTGAAAGACTGGTAAAAACGTATGAACACACACACCGCATTCCAACGCTATCTGATCGGCGGCTTGTGCGCCGCCTCTGTTATGGCGGCGCCTGCCTGGGCGGCGCCGAACCGGATCAGTGCACGGCTCGATAGGCTCACTCTGCCGCTCGGTGAATCCGCGCAACTCGCCATCATCGTCAAAGGTTCGCAGCCCGTGGAACCGAATATCCCGGCTGTGGACGGTCTCGAGATCACCCCGCTCGGACAGCAAAGTTCGATGCAGGTCATCAACGGCGCCGTCTCCGTAGAAGTCAGATACGTCTATCAAGTAACGCCAGATCGCCCCGGGAGTTTCACGATCCCGGCGATCGGGGCATCGGGCGTCGGTAGCACTCAGCCGGTCGCATTCCGGGTGGAGAGGACTTCGGGCGGCCAAAGCGCGGGTGCGTCACGGCCCGGAAGTTCGCCTCTGCCGGCACTGAACTTCGCGCCGCCGCAGGAGGAAGACGCGCCGACGGACGCCGAAAGCCAATCGGCATTCCTCCACGTGGTGCTGCCCAAACGGGAACTTACGGTCGGTGAACTGGTGCCGGTGGAGCTGAAGGCCTGCTTTCCGGCCGGCATGTCAGCCTCGCTGAATGGCCTGCCAATGCTGGCCAGGGGTGCCTTTTCGCTGAATAAGCTCGGCAAGGATCCGGAACAGACCCGTGAGATCATCAACGGTCGGCCCTACAACGTAATAACGTGGTCGTCTGCACTATCAGCGGTTCAAGCGGGCGATTACCCGCTGAATCTCGAGTTGCCGGTGATCGTGCGCGTCCAGGAGAAGGTCAAACGCGGCGGAGGCAATCCGTTCAAAGACTTCTTCGGAGACGAATCGCCATTCGACGATTCGGCCCTTGACGATTTCTTCGGTCAGGTAACCGAGAAACCTCTTGTTTTGCATAGTGACAGCGCGCCTGTGAAGATCCAGCCGTTGCCCGTGCAGGGTCGCACGGCGGATTTCTCCGGAGCGGTCGGGAAGTTTGACCTCAGCGCCGAAGCATCGGTGGCAAAAGCCACGAGCGGCGATCCGATCACCCTGACAATCAAAATCACCGGCCAGGGAAATTTCGACCGCGTAACCACGAACGGTCTAGTCTCCAGCGTAGCCTGGAAAAGCTACAAGCCAAATTCGCGGTTCGAGCCTGCAGATACCGACGGTTTTGCGGGCACGAAAGTCTTCGAACAGACGATCGTCCCGACCCAAAGCGGTTCATCAGTAATCCCTCCGATGAGCTTTAGCTACTTCGATCCTGAGATACGGAGTTACGTAACTAAAACGACGAGCCCGGTCGCGGTCGAGATTGCGCCCGGCAGCACCACTGCTGCAGCGACAAGTCCCACAACCCCACCCATCTCACCGGCGACTGCTGGTTCCGTCAACGGCATGATGACCGACCACCTGGAAATTGGTCGCGCCTCCAGCCTGCACCCGGTAGTGCTGGCGCCGTGGTTTTTGATCGGCAACGCGCTGATGGTGACCGTGACATGCTTCGGCCTGCTCGCCCGACGCTGGCGGCAGAAACGGGCCAACGATCCTGAGCGACTGCGCACTCACGCGGCGCGTGCCGCCGTCCGCGAAGCTGTCGCGGCGATGGACGAGGCAATCAAGAATCGCGATGGGACGGGATTTTTCCAATCGGCAAGGCGGGCCGTGACGGACCGCTTGGCCGAACGATGGCGCCTGCCTTCCAGCCGAATCACGCCTGCCGAGATCCGGGCCCGCCTCAATAGCGGTGGAGAAAAATTATGCGCCCTCTTTCAACGCGGCGACGAGGTGGCTTATAGCCACGGAAAGGTCACCGCCACCGAACTTACCCAATGGCGCTCGGATATCGTGCAACAACTTACCGACATCTAGTTCTATGAATTCCAATTCATTTCAGAAAGTAATCTTTGCCACACTCGCCGGCGGGTTCATGCTCGGCAGCGCATTGACCGCAAAGGCGGCTGCCCCGTCACCGGAATCCGCGCCTGCGCTCTCCAACCTCGGCAACGCGCTTGTACGCGAAGGCAAGCCCGGGCCGGCTATTCTCGCCTTCGAGCGTGCGCAACAGCTTGCGCCGCGTGATCCCGCTATTGCGGTAAACCTTCAGGCTGTGCGCGAAGCCGCAGGCCTGGTCGCCCCGCCTGCGGCGTGGTGGCAGTCTGCGGCCCGTTCGCTGACGATGAATGAATGGGCCTGGAGCGGTTCTCTGGCGCTGGCGTTTGTATGTGCAGCGATCTCTTTCAGTCGATTTTTCCCGACGCGCCAGCGCCAGTTGATTAGTGCCCTGAGTGCAACCTGCGCGGTGACCGTTCTGATGGCGGCCGGCGCTCTCTGGGTGCGCTGGCCGGAACTCAGCCGGGCCGTGGTGGTCAACGCCCATGTCACCGCACTCATCGCGCCAGCAGAAAGCGCCGGCTCAGTCTTTCCTCTGGCTGAAGGTGAAATTGTCACCGCGAAAAAAGCGCTCCGCAATTTTGTCCTCGTGCGGACCTCCGACGGTCGCTCTGGCTGGGTTGCGCGGGCGCAAATCGAGCGAGTCATTCCCGCACCGGTTCCAGAACGGGCGAGCTGACCGGCCGCGCCGGGGTAGGCAGATAAACGATGAAGTTCGAGCCCTGCCCCGGCGTGCTTTGCACCTCCGCCCGTCCGCCGTGCGCGTTGACGAAGGCCCGCACCAGGCTTAAGCCTAGTCCGAGTCCACGCTGTGAGCGGCTCTTGTCCGCGCGATAGAGGCGATCCCAAATCTTGGGCGCGTCCTCTTCAGAAATACCGATGCCGGAATCCTGGCAGACGATAACGACGCCGTCGACCTCGGAGTGCGCGGAGATATTCACCTTTCCGCCGGAGGGTGTGTATTTGAGCGCGTTGTCGAGCAAGTTCGCCAGCACTTGTCGGAGTCTGTTGCGATCCCCAAGACAAATCAGTTCGGCCGGCACTTCACACGTTTGAGTGATCGCCTTATCCTCGGCCACCAATTCGAACAACTCAACGATCTCTGCCACCAGCTGAGCGAGTGGAAAGAACTGGCGGTTCAGTCGCATTAAACCGGTCTCCGCCTCCGAAATGTCCATCAGCGTGTTCAGCATCGTGAGCAAGCGCTCGGATTCCTCCATCGAATCGAGCAGCGCATCGCGGTAGACAGCCACATTTTCCGGTCCCTCCAACGCAGTCTCCGCCGTCGAGCGGAATCGGGCCAGCGGCGTTCGCAGGTCATGCGCGACATTATCCAGCGCTTCACGCATCCCGTTGATCAGCGTCCTGTTTTTTTCCAGCATCACATTGAAGAGGTGAGTCAACTCCCCCAGTTCGTCGTGCGCTTTCGGCTCGGGCACCCGTTCCTCCATCCGCCCGGTGGCAATGACCCCTCGAACGGCAACGATTAGCGTCCGAATTGGAGAGAGGGTGCGCCGTGTCAGCCACGCGCCGCCGGCAATCCCCAGCGCAAGTGCCACCAGCATCACCCAAAGCGAGACATCGCGAAATTTTGCGAACAAGGCACCCTGGGCGTCCAGGGTCTTCCCGACTTGCAGCCAATCGCCGTCTGGAAGCCGTTCGGTGGCCACTAGCCACCAGCCGCTATGGCTGCGCGACGGGACCGTCAGCCAGTCGAGCGCTTCGTTCGGGCCCATCCGCTCGAGTTTACTTAAATCGAAGTCCTCGAAGCGCGGTGGAAAGCTGACAAACAAACCGGTCTGTTGCGGTCCGACAACTCGAACGAAGAAGAGTTCACGTCCGCTATAGAGACGCTCCGAAAATCGCCGCATCAATTCCGGAAGACCGCCTTCCAGATACCACGCACGATAGACATCGAACTGAACGCGCACCACCTCCCGATCACGCTCCTGTAAAGCGCGGAAGAGGAACCAGTAGGCCGCTGTGAAGAGCGCGGCTGTCAAGCCGATCAGCACCAGCGCGAACCACAGATGAACCCGAAAGCCGAACGTCCGCGGCTTTCCTTTACTCCAGCTTGAGAGCATAGCCGAAACCCCGCAGCGTATGGATGAGCTTCGGACCTAAATCACCCTCCAGTTTGTTCCGCAGGCGGCAGACCAGTACATCGACGACATTCGTTTTTGGATCGAATGCGTAATCCCAGACGTGCTCCAGGATCATCGTTTTCGACAGGACGCGTCCGGGATTGCGCAGCAGGTATTCGAGCAACGAAAATTCTCGGGCCTGAAGTTCGATCTTTCTGCCGTTTCGTGTCACCTCGCGAGTTAGCAGGTTGAGCGAAAGATCGGAAAAGTTTAGCATCGTTGGCTCGGACGTATGAGTCGCCCGACGGATCAAGGCCTGGACTCGCGCCAGCAATTCCGAAAAGGCGAACGGTTTAGTAAGATAATCGTCACCTCCAGCCTGCAATCCCCGCACGCGATCATCTACGGAGTGCTTGGCGCTTAAGATGATGACCGGCGTGGCGATCCGCGCTTTGCGCCATTGATCGATAACGCTCAGGCCGTCGCATCCTGGGAGCATGATATCGACGACCGCTGCATCATACGCGTTGTTCAGGCCGAAATGCAGACCCTCCTCACCGTCTCCCATTTTGTCCACTGCAAACCCCGCCTGTTTGAGCCCGTTACTCACGAAATCCGCGATTTTGGTGTCGTCTTCGAGAATCAGAATGCGCATAACCGGAGGACAGCGGGGATGATGGTCGATTGAGCATCTGATATAAAGACCAATCGGAAAGATCTTAAGCTCCGAGTTAGCTCAGATGAACAAATTGGCGTTCAACGGAAAAAGCCACAAGAAATGGCGTTGGCCTCTTTTTGAGAGCCTCCTGCCGCTGACTTGGGCACGTGCGTGGTCAAACTTAATGGCCGGCATCTCGCTCGCAGCGCTGAACATCCCGCAGGCCATGGGATACACCAAAATCGCCGGGATGCCGGTCGTCACTGGGTTGTACACGCTTCTGTTGCCCCTGGTCGCTTTTGCTGCCTTTGGTTCGTCGCGTTACCTTGTCGTAGCTGCGGATTCCGCCACTGCGGCTATCCTGGCGGGCGGGCTTGCCGTTAAAGCCGTGGCTGGCAGTGAACAGTACGTGGCGCTGGCTGGCCTGGTTGCTTTGCTAACCGCTTTATTCCTTCTGCTCGCACGATTTTTTCGGCTCGGGTTCCTGGCAGATTTTCTTTCGCGGACACTCCTGGTTGGCTTTCTCACCGGAGTCGGATTCCAGGTCGGCATCGCCGTGCTCGGCGAAATGCTTCGTCTGCCGGTGCGCGGCAAGGAACCTCTGCAGCAACTGTTCGAGGTGTTAAGCCACCTGCGCCAAACGCACCTGCCGACGCTTGGCGTCGCCGCAGCCGTTGTCACCATCGTCCTCCTCTTTCATCGTTTCGCGCCCCGGTTTCCTGGATCACTGATTGCCGTCGTTGCCGCGGTAACCTGCAGCGCGGCGTTCGACTTCGCGGGACATGGAATTCTGACTGTAGGACCGTTCACCGGTGGTTTGCCGCAGCTGAGACTGCCACCGTTGGATATTTCGCTTATCCTCGATCTCGCGCCGGTGGCTGGGGCCTGCTTTGTGATGATACTTGCCCAAAGCTCCGTCACGGCCCGCGCCTATGCCACCAGACATCACCAGACACTGGATACGAACCGCGATTTGCTCGGCCTTTCGGCAGCGAACACCGCAGCGGCCCTTAGCGGCACCTTCGTGGTGAATGGAAGTCCGACGCAGACTGACATGGTGGAGGCTTCAGGTGGCAGCAGCCAACTCGCTCATCTCTCGACTGCAGTTGTGGTGATGCTGGTGTTGCTCTTCCTCACGGGACCTCTGCAATACCTGCCGGTCTGCGTCCTGGGGGCAATCGTCTTTACGATTGCCATTCACCTGGTGGATGTGCGCGGTCTCCGCGACTTGCGGATTGCCAGCCCCGTGGAGTGGAGACTGGCCTTGGTGACGGCAGCCTCCGTGGTGGTCCTTAATGTCGAGCGTGGCATCCTGCTCGCGATCGTCCTCTCCCTCGTCGATCACCTCCGTCACGGCTACCGACCCACCACCGCGATTATGGTGCGCGATGCCACCGATCACTGGAGGATGGAGAAGGTGACACGCGGGACAATGGCTGAGACGGGTCTGGTGGTCTATTGGTTCGGCGCCGACCTTTACTACGCCAATGCCAACCATTTCACAGTCGAGGTCTTGAAGTTGGTGGCCGATTCGCCTGCGCCTATCAAATGGTTGGTGATCGACGCGGGCGCCATTACGGGTGTTGATTACACCGCGGCCGGCATGGTGGCGGATTTGCACCAAAACCTTGCTCATCAACGAACGACGCTCGCCTTCGCCCACGTGACCCCTGATTTCCGGGACGCTCTGGAGCGTTTGGGTCTGACCGCTGTGATTGGTGCGAATCGCCTGTTCGAGACGCTCCGCGATGCTCTCGCCGCTTTCCGTGCAGAAGGCTAGGGGAGAAGCGTGTCGGCGTCGATGGCGTGTTCCCTTGATTTGAGTTATGTGATGTCCAATGTGACGCCTTTTGAGGTTTCCAAGACCATTACTTATTTATTAATTGTTGTTTAGTTTTTCTAATCTCGCCGGGACCTCCCCTGAGGCTGCAAGTCAACCTAACGAGAACGGAGAGCTTAACTTTCCGGCCCCTGAGTCGCATTTCACTATACACGCGTCAAAATTGATGTGATTGTTTTGAGCGAGTTTGAAGGCTGAGCGGCGTTACATTCGACGCTTACTTCTGAGTATTAGCATCGAATGGGATGGTGGTGGCTTTCGAAGTAAATGACTTTGGGATGCAGGATTCGGCAGAGCAATTGAAACTGTATCGCCTCCTTGTGGAGAACAGCCTTGGTCTGATGTGCATCCATGACCTGGACGGAGTCCTGCGTTTTATAAATCCTGCTGCGGCACGATCACTCGGATATACTCCTGAGGAAGGGTTTAGTCCGGAGGACAGTATCGGCCGCAATCTGCGAGATTTTCTGGCACCATCCGTGCGGCACCTTTTCGATGAATACCTGTGCCGCATCCGACGCGAACCGACGAGCAGCGGTCTGATGCGCCTGGTGGCCAGAGATCAAAGCGAGCGCATCTGGTTTTGTCGGAATATTCGATATGACGAACTGGAAGGCGGGGCGGTGGTCCTTGGACACGCGATTGACATCACGGAGCGGATTCGAGCCGAACGCGCCCTGAAGGAAGCCCAATCAGACCTGGAAAAAGCAAATGATGCATTGGCTACCCGGGTTGCCGAGCGCACAGCGGAATTGCGGCGGGCGAATGAACGGCTGCTGGCTGAAATGGAACAGCGCAAGCAGGTCGAAGAGGAACTTTTCCGCGGTCGCAAGTTGGAGTCGCTTGGCGTGATGGCTGGTGGAATTGCCCACGACTTTAACAATTTTCTGACGATCATTTCAGGGAATATCGCTCTGGCAAAAATGTACCTTCAACCTGCAGATTCCGTTTGCGAGGTTCTTGAACAGGCTGCGGTGGCCTGTAAGAGGGCGACGTCGTTGGCTGCGCAGCTCTTAACCTTCGGGAGGGGTGGTGCGCCGGTCCGCAAGCCAACTCCACTTGCCGGAGTTGTGAAGGACGCGGTGGACCTTGCTCGGGCCGGAGCTCACGTCACGATTGACTTAGCGGTCGACGAAGACCTCTGGTCCGCGGAGATCGATATTGAACAAATCAGTCAGGCGGTGCACAACATTTTGCTCAATGCACGACAAGCGATGGCTGAAGGCGGAATCATCGAAGTGGGCGCAGAAAATGTCGTCTTCGAAGCTAATTCCCTCCCGCTGCACACCGGACGGTATGTCAAGATTTCCGTTCGAGATCATGGCTGCGGGATCGCGGCTGACGATTTGCCTCGCATCTTTGATCCGTACTTTACGACAAAACGGAGTGGAAGCGGGCTGGGCCTTGCCACAGTGCACGCTATTGTCGCCAAACATGGGGGTCATATCACGGTCCAATCGGTGCTGGATCTGGAAACGACGGTCTCCATTTACCTCCCAGCGTGCGCGACTGCGCAACTGCCGGAATCTGCGATTGGTCAAGAGCTGGAAACCGGTTCGGGCCGAATCCTGGTGATGGATGACGAAGAAGCTCTGCGCAACCTGCTGACAGAGATTCTGAAACGACTCGGCTACGAAGTGGAGTGTGCTCGAGAGGGCGCGGAAGCAATCGAGCTGTACCAGAAAGCGAAAGCGTCAGGCCTTAGTTTTGACGTTGTGCTCGTCGATTTGACTGTTCCTGGGGGGATGGGAGGCAAGGAACTGGCGGCCCGCCTAAGGGAAATCGACACCTCGGTGAGATTGATTGTCTCCAGCGGCTACTACCATACCCCCATTATGTCTGAATATCGGAGGTATGGTTTCGATGATGTTATCTCTAAGCCTTGGACGCCTGTCCAGCTGAGTCAAGTCTTGCGGCGCTGCGCGCAACCGCGGCAAGCCGAGGCGCAGGCAGGCCGAACCCCCGCCTGAGCCGGGGCATGCAGCGTGGCCACATGCCAAAGACGACCACCTTACGGCTTGGCCCGAGCTCGTTGGGGTAACGTCTTAGGGCAGGGTGACGCGGGAAGCCCCGGCTCAGGCGGAGCTTCGCCCTCTACCTGCGCCGACCCGCCAATCCGCCGACACGCCCACACGCCCACACGCCGACCCGTTCCCTCCCCTTTCCCTTGCCGACTCGTAATGTAAGAGCAAGGATCCAGTCACTCGACTGAGCGAAGTGTAGAACATTATAACTTAAACTGGCGTCTGTTTTGTCCGTACCATAGAGGTCCATA
>Ga0210390_10004940_pt1 | contig 11204 bp, 7 predicted proteins | sample IncBWH11OmetaG_FD_161050 | JGI IMG/M metagenome (GOLD analysis project Ga0210390, IMG submission 161050) | Forest soil microbial communities from Barre Woods Harvard Forest LTER site, Petersham, Massachusetts, United States - Inc-BW-H-11-O ... | reverse complement strand
TTCTTGCGCGAATTGGCGACGCTGGCCGACCCGTGCTCGAACTCGGTATGCAGGCCGGTGCACTACACAAGAAGTACAGGATCTATCTTGACCACGTAGGCGTGGCGCATGTACCGGAAAACTACGAGGACCGGCTCACCGAAATCTTTCCCAAAGCCTTCAAGCATCTTTGCCTCCTGGCTTTGGATCCTTACGACCTTGCGTTGTCAAAGCTGGAACGCAACATTCAGCGTGACCGAGACGATGTGAAGCACTTGGCGCGGACTGTCCCACTCGATCCGGAAGTTCTTAAATATCGATATCAAAAGGAACTGCGCTGGCAACTGGGCAATCCGGAGCGCGAAGACCTTACTCTCCAACTGTGGATTGATGCCATCCAAGAACAATCACAATAGTTGATGCTCAGAGGAATTGAGGAGTTGAGCGGTCACCTAGGGGCCACCCTGCTTTTTCCCTAAAAACGAAACCCAGGAGGTGCTTCCGAGAACTCAGCCTGGTTCCAGAGCGACTGCTTCGTCGAAGTCGGCGACGGTCGCGTTTGCGGCGCGCTGCATGTGGCGCGACTGGGAGTTCCCCCTAGTGGTCTGGCTGGTGTGCCGCACACCTCTAGCTGGGTTTGAGCGTGTCGTTGCGGACTTGGCTCGTGCCCTTTCACAAAGACTGTGAAACATTTTTTTCAGAACCATTTAGGGTTTGATGAACTCTCGATGCACGGCACCTGCTGGAGGGGTACGTCGAGCATTACAACAACATCCGCCTGAACGGTGCGGTCGGCTAGATCACGCCGAAGGATATGCTCGCCGGGCATCAGCAGCAGATTCAGGCCGAGCGGGATGGGATTGGGAGGCGGCGCGGCAACAGCGCAGGAATCGCCTTCACTGGGCTGCGTTGCGGATGGAACGGATTACTTCCGGCTAGCGACCATCCGGCATCTGCCCCTTCGTTAAGCGAACCCGGCAGTACGTCTCACAGCCTGTGCACATTAAAAGATTGAACGCGGTAAACTACCGGCCGAGCCTTTATGCATCAGATTCTGGTTTACTCCGACTCTTTGACGTGGGGCATCATTCCCAATACCCGCAATCGGTTGCCTTTTGAGACGCGCTGGCCAGGCGTGCTCGAGAACAAACTGAATGCCACTGGGCCGAGGGTGCGAGTGATTGAAGACTGCTTGAATGGTCGACGTACGGTCTGGGATGACCCCTTCAAACCGGGACGAAGGGGACTGGAGGGCCTCGCACAGCGGATCGAGATCAACTCTCCATTGTCGCTGGTCATCCTCATGCTGGGGACGAATGATTTTCAGTTTTGCCACCCATACAACGATGCCTGGACAGCCGCTCAAGGGATCACAGTGCTGGTCAATGAAATTCGGAAGGCGCCCATCGAGCCTGGGATGCCTGTGCCGCCGGTATTAATAGTTTCCCCACCACCAATTCGCTCTCCGCGAGGAAGTATTGCAGCAAAGTTTCGTGGTGCCGAGTTGAAATGCGATGGTCTAGCTGAGGCCTACGCGCAGGTGGCCTCCAGTCTCTTATGCCACTTCTTTGACGCAGAGACGGTCACGAGTGCCAGTAGCGTCGATGGCGTGCATCTCGATCGAGATCAGCACCTAAAACTGGGCGAAGCACTAGCCGAAACCGTGCAATCGATCCTCACCTCTCCGAGCACCCGCGTCTAGCTATAGCTATGACCGAGAGTCTCCGTATCGGGCTTCCGCGCCCGAGCGACAGCGGTCAAATGCGCGGTAAACCTGCTGATCCTCGCGTTACGTTCTCTCTTCTTTCGGTGGTGGACCGGAATTTTGGCGGAGGTGGGAAACCGCAAGCTGCATTTATCAGCCGACCGACGCCGGTCAAAAGAATTTTTCCAGCCGGAAGCACGACCCTCGTTCCGGCTGCGTCACACGCCGCGGCTGCTTTCGCAAGGGCGACATCGTCGGAGGTAACGCCGTCGGCGGCAAGACTTGGGTGAATATACTTATCACTGTCGAGAGTACTCGACGCGCGGGCGATATGAGCCGAAATGACAACCAAAAGCACAGGCGGCTGCAGTAATCAGAGCAAAATGCCGGACGGCTATCTTGTTCACAGTTTCCTCCCACGGGTAAACAGCAGGTCGGGCCTTAGCGGCGAAAAACCGCATCGCCATTGATGCTACCCCTACCTTTTAGATTGTTGAGAGACAGCGGGTCTAGCACTCAATGCTGATTCAGAACAGAAACTGCGCCCTCCGGCTAGAACCCTGAGTGTATCGGAGAGTTGCGCCGGCCACGTCAATCCTCCGCAATCCGTTCAGAGTCTCCTCCTTGGAAATAGCCATGCATTTCGCACTTGGAGGGTCCCGTTTCATCCCGCAAACTATGCCCCAGATCCCTGATCGGCAATTGTTTCGCTAGGATAAAAATTTCCTGTCTTAGCGACTTTGGCGCAAACGGTGTGTTTTTGCCAATGGAGGGAATGCGCATGTCAGCCAAGCTGGACTTGTCGCTCCGCTTCTCATATTGTGCAATTCCTTACCGCTCTAGCCGAAACAGCCTGCCGTTCAAAGCGCAGCGCCTACGTCACCTCGCGGTAAACTGGGAATGAGAGGCGGATTCATGCGCAGGCTCGGCGTTGCCATTCGAACCTACTGTTCCGGTCTTGTTCTGTTGACCAGTGCGGCTGTATTCGCCGCGCAGGTGAACGTAACCTGCACCAACACAACCGCGGACGCGGTCAAGTTGAATACCGCCATTGAGAACAGCCACTCCGGCGATCGGATCCAGATTCATGAAACCTGCCTGCTCAACGCTACCATCGTTCTGCTCGGCGACCGCACCTATGAAGGTGATTCGCGGACCGGGACCATCCTTCGCCAAGCGAGCGGCGCCAACCTACCCGCGCTCCTCGCCTCCGATAGCTGGAACGGCGACTGGACGTACACCGGCGCTCCCATTCGCATCGCCCAGTTCACCCTTGACGGCAATAGCTCCGCAAATTCTGCAACAAGCGCACTCGTCATTCGCTCATGGCTCACCGTCATTGAAGACCTGCAAGTCGAGAACGCTCCGGCCGACGGGATCCAAGTCACCAGCCTCAGCAAAAATGGCGTGGGCCTGCAGGGTTCTGAAGTCAACGGGCATATCAGCAATGTCTTCGTGACCAATTCCGGATCAGTCGGAATTCACATCGTTGACCCCGGCAACAGCGTTACCGACTGGAGTCTTCTTGATTCTTGGGTCGCGAACTCAGGCCAATCCGCCATCTACATGGATAATGCCGCTGGTTGGACCGTACGGGGCAATCATGTCTATGGCATCCAGCAGCATGCCATCTTTGCCAATAGCTGTTGGGCTACATCCATCGGCGAGAATTACATCGAGGATTTTGGCGGCTCGGGTGGATCAAACACTTGGTACGGAATCGCATGCACGGTGGGGGGCGGAGCGGCCTCCGTGATAAGCGGAAACAAGGTGTTCATGTTCACCAAAGAGCCTGCTTCCGGCGACTTTGTATTCATTGGGGTCCCACAGGTGAACTACGGGACGGGCGTCATCAATGTGGTTGGCAACACGATTCTTGGCGCTAATGGCCGGCACGACACGGGCCTTTCCTACCTGCTGAAAGGGGGCGTGGGGCTCGAAGTATTGTCGAGCAACAACGTCCGGGATGTGCATACCGCGCGATCAGTCGGAGCCGGCGTCAAACTCGTAGACGGGTACTAGGTCGCGTTCGACAATCAGGAGCGTCGGATGAAGAGATTGTTATATCGCATCGTTCTTCTCGCGGGTCTTGCGCTGGTTCCCCTGCCGATTCTTAAGGCGCAAACCGCGGATGCGCAACACCCCTTGCTGTTGAGCGACGCAGTCCTGCCGACACCATCGAAGGATGCTCTGCTCGATTCCCGCATATTCAATCCTGAGTTCTATCGGAAATTCAATCCCGAGCTTGACCTTTCAACCGATGCTGAGGCCATCTCGCAATGGACGAGTGCCGCAGCCAATCATTGCTTGCGGGCCTCATTCAATTTTTATTCGAGCGATTATCTAAATCGGTACTCTGGGCTAGGGCTGTCGCCCGCATCAGCCGGGACTTGTGATGCTGCCATTCGACAATTTGTGACCTATGGTTTCAACCAGGGACGGATTGGCGCATTCGACAGTTACCCAATTGTTTTCGACTTTAACTACTACGTGGATGCCGCAAACAATCCCGACCTAAACAAGCTTTACAGCGACGGAACTTGGGATCAGGTGGATTTAGAGATCCACTGGTTGCAACACGGCATCGAAGAACGCAGGAATGCCTCGGCTTTCTTCAACATCAAGGAATATCAGGCGCGTTACGCAGACCTCTCAGGACTCAGCCCGGATCAGGCGTTGTATCAATATGTCACCGAGGGGCAGGCCGAGCGACGGTTAGGAAAGATTCTTTGGGCTGATCCGCCGGAATGGAATGCGCTCGTGGCGACAACGCAAAATAGCGTGGTTACGGCGGCGCCGAATGACCTCGTCCGGAATTTCACTGCCGCGAACGGTAAGCCTACCACTGTAGTTGTGAAGTCGCCGAAGTGGTATACGTCACCTTCCGCACCCTACCCGTCGACGGTTCACGTTTGCGATGTTCCGCCGCCCAACGGAAGTAACGATTGGAACACCCTGACCACTTTCTTGACTCCCGGCGGGGTTAAGGCCGGCTGCGATGTCGTCCGTCTCGCACCCAACAGTTCGTACCATCTTGTTCTGCCGCAGAATCAACCGCCATCGCTGAATTATGTCCTTAATCACTGGCCCTACCTGCAGATCAACAACGTCCTGGATTTTGTCTTTGATGGCCATGGGTCTACTTTGTATTTCACGGGACCAACCCACGGCATCGATATCAACAACAGCCAGCGGGTCGTGATTCAGAATCTCACTCTCGATTATGGAGATCCGGTCGATCCGAATCCGCTCTGGCGCGGACCTCTTTTCGCGGCGATCGGCACCATTGTTCCGGACGGCACGGATTCCGCACACATTGTTCTCGACGCAGATACGCCCATCCCCGCCGGCTTCTCCCCTTACATCTACGCTTTTAATTTGTGGGACCGAACGAAAGAGGAGGTTGCGCGCGACGACTATCTCAACACCGGGCCGAGCGATCAAGGCTGTGATTACGCATGCATCGAGAGCCATGGCCAGCAGGATCCCTCGCAGCAGTCGATGTATATAAAGGCTGGAAGCCTCTACCCCAAGTCGAATCCGAGCGGTCAGTGGGTTGCTTCGCAGTTGGCACCATATCCGAACCGTGCGGTCTTGGTTCGCTTCCAGAAATTCTGGGGCATGGTGATCGAGGCTGACTATGGATCAAGTGACATTCGAATCATCAACGCCTCGGTTCTCACTTCGCCCTATATGGGGATCACAGCCGGCCAGGGTGGGCGAGGATTGTCGCTTGAGAATGTAATCGAGAAGCCAAGTCAAGGTCGTCCCATCTCGACCGTTGCTGATGGAACGCACTTTACCGGAGTCGGTGGAGACATCATCGTCGAAGGCGGCGATTTCACGCACCAAGGAGACGACGTGATGAATATCACCGTGGCCTGGGATACCTTGACGGGGGTAAACTCCACCGATTCCTTTGTGATGAGTGACCCGGATGCCATCCCTAACGCTGGCGACGCACTGGCGTTCTTTGACCAGGCTCTGGGATATCTTGGCTCGGCCACTGTCCAGTCGATCAGCCCGCCCAACCTGCCGCCTTGGGGCGGGCAACCGATAACAGTGCAGCTCAACTCACCCGTCCTTTGGTTGAGTTCTGGAATCTACGCGCTCAACATGAATCATGCCCCATCACGTGTCTTTGTTTCCGACGTGAATATCCATGACAAAGTCGGCCGCGGCATTCTCGTTGGCGGATTTCACATGGTGATTCAGAACTCAAGATTCGAGAACATGACCGCCAGCGCTATTGCGTCGATCATGTCCAGTTATTTCCGCGAGAGCACGGGCGCTTCCGATATCGCCATTCGCAACAATACGATTGTCGGAACGAATCATGTACCGAAGCTCTATCAAACCAGCGTCGATGGCACAAACTACTACCCATCCCGTAATGCGGCGATTGCGATGTTTGCCGACATTTCTTCCACGTATGACGGCGTCTGGAACGAGGTCACCGGAATCTATCCGTTGTTTCAAGACATTGAAATTTCCGGGAACACGATCCAAAGCGCCACCGGCACCGGAATCTATGAAACCGGAACCAGAAATGACCGCATAGAGAACGACCAATTTGCAGGATGCGCCGCTGTGTCCGATGCCGATCCCATCTATTCCTATTTTGGATCAGAGTCGAGATCGGCCCTGGTCTTATCATTTGCAGATAACGTTTCGGCGACGGGAGATGTAGTCACAGACTCGATCTGCACGGCGCGCACCGATTCCGCCTCGAGCACAAATATTCTAGTAGGCCAGTAATACCAAACCTGACACAGGTGCTCATGGAGCAGGTTCGTATTCGCTCAGTAATAGGCACGCTTCCCCCTTATCGCGATTGTCGCGGCGGTGGGGCGCTGTGTTCTGAGCACAGTAGATTGGCGATGGCCTGAATATTAGTCGATCATCTCACGGGGAAGATGAGATGGTCTGGCTGGTGCTGGTTGAATGATCAGGGGTGACGGGCAAACGGGCATGGTGCACCCTAATTGCGAATCCGGCCGCGGGCGCCTCAATCTGGTGCTTGCATCACATCCCTTTATGAGTAGACCTTGGCCATACGGTGATCCGCCGGTGCGGCCTTCATTGCTCGTTCAATCATCGTTCCGGGATTCCTCTCGCACCCCGATCGACTGAAAGAAGGCAGCGTGCAGTCTCGCCGAACTTCCGCGCTCAAGGTTGGCCGCCCTTGCAATCGCAATCCTTCCATCAAGCAATGCCTCGGCAAGGTTCTTCTGAGAGCCGCCCGCGGGCTCGATTCGAGTAATCAACTCGCTTCTGGACGGTTCCGGTGCAAAATCCCTGAGAGTTACGCACTGATAGCAACGCCCGGTCTTGTTGATGAGCTGGCAGAGCCCATCAAAACTCGTGGTCATCTGTTGCCGCGCGGAGGAGAGTTTGTGCCGGAAAGCCGGCTCCGAAAGGTCGAGAATACGTGCCGCGTCTGCATTGCTGAACTCAAACACCTCGCGAAGAAGCAAAGCGACCTCTTCCGTGGGGTCCAGTGTTCGGCCTATGCATGTAAAGCAGAAGGCGATGTGTTCTTTTACTTCGTATCGGAAATCCGGCTCGCTCATCACAGCGGCTAGTTTCTCGACTTCGTCCGGCTGGGAATCCGATTCCTGCTCTGCGATCAACTGGGCCTCCACGCGCCAGCGCTTGCGCACCCTCAAGTGGTCCAGAGCCAGGTGGGAAGCGATTCCGAACCACCACGCTTTCAAGGCACTTGCGTTTCCGCGAAAGGCACGAATGCCCTGCTGACCCCGCAACCAGCATTCTTGAAGCAAATCTTGTGCGTCAGGCCGATTTCCGAGCATGCGGTACACGAAGCGGAAGAGGTTCGCTTCGTGCTCAGCAAAGAGTCGCTGCAAGGCATCAACATCGCCGTGCCGCGCGACGGTCAACAATTCGTTCTTGTCAGGTTCGCTCATTTGTTCTCGCACCACCGCCGCGCCTCCTCGTTTGGAGTTTCGCTCCGAACGATTAGGAAGGCCCAAGGCTCTCCCTCGAACAGAATAAAGGGGGCATAGCTTCCGCCATGCTCTTGGGGCATGGACAGGCCAAGCTGTGCGTTCGTCGCATACGGAGCATAAAACATCAGGTGTGGATGTTCACTGACCAATTGTCCGAACTGGTCAGTCACCTGGTTACAAGGCGAGAGCATGTAGGCCAAGCCGAAATTCTGGCTTGGCCGGAGTTCGCCTCGCCGATAGTGTTGGCCGATTTCCGCATCGACCGCCGCATCGCCTAGGCCATTCTCCCGCAACCGCTGCTCAATGAGCTCTCTCGCTACGAGCATATGCGTCTTTTCTTCGTCCTGATAGCAGATGGGCTCGATTTCACCGGGGAGGGCTCGGGCCACCAAGCATGTGAATCCATTGCTACCCTGTCGCTGAAGAACAAATCCCCCTCTGTGCAAGAGAAATATGGACGCTTCCTTCGCAATGAAAGGGGGAGCAGCGCTTTCAGCAAGCGCAATCTCGCGGTCTGGGGGGAGAAGCGGGGGCAACGTCCGCTGTGCGGATGAGACTTGAGCTGCAACAAAACCAACAAACAGGACAACACTACGTTTCATCATGGCTCGCCTCCATAGAGATAAGACGAAACCTGTATCACCTTCCGCCAACCTTTGAGAAACACTGGTCTTAGATGCGGAATTTTCCATTCGGAGCGGATCACGGACTAACCGGCACGAATCCGCCCTGAACGAAGGACGAAGACTGCCCGTCTGAGAATTTGCTGATCAAGTGGCGAAGTCACGCTGGCTGCGGGTTCAATCTGTCAACCATATGTTTGCTCTGACACTTACGCTCGAGTTCACCAGCCCAGAATCGGGCAACAGACCATCAACGTACTTGCAGCAAGTGATTATGGCGCTAGGTTTAGGTTTCTTCATCCCGGTGTGAGTTCCGGAAATTCTGACCCACCTAATTCCGGAAATTCTGAGCCACCACCCAGTAGTCATAAGCGGTAGAACTTCTCCCTATGCCTCCCGCCGGTCAATGGACCGGTGGAGGCGGAGGGAGAGGAGGATGTTGAGCATGCTAAAGCGTCACGAAGTGGAGATTTTATTGAAGGCCGGCCATGGCAAGGTGGAGGTGGCCCGACTGACGGGAGTGTCACTGTGCTCGGTGAAGCGCATCGCGCAAGAGGGGCCAGTGGTGCACGTCGATGATGCGGCAGAGCGAGCCCAACGCCAGGTCGGGCGGCCGAGCGGGGTCGCGAATTTCCGGAACGCGATTCTGGAGATTCTGCAGCAGCAGCCGGATCTAGCGTCGCTGGAGATTTTGCGGCGTGTGCGGGAGGCCGGCTATCAGGGCGGCAAGACTGCACTCTACGCGCTGGTGGCCTCGCTTCGTCCGAAGTCGGCCAAGCCCCTGGTTCGTTTCGAAGGCCTTCCGGGGGAGTTCAGTCAGCACGATTTTGGAGAGATCGAAGTGGAGTTCGTCTCGGGCAGCAGCCGGCGCATCCATTTTTTCGCCTCGCGTCTGAAGTACTCGCGCTTGATGCGTGTCAGTTTGGTCCAGGATGAGGCGGTGGAAAGTTTGGTGCGCACCTTGGCGGAGCATCTGGCCAGCTGGGGCGGGCGTCCCCTCCTGTGTGTTTTTGATCGACCCAAGACGATCGCTCTGCAGTGGCAGAAAAATGGGGACGTGACGGAATGGAATCCCATCTTTGCCTACGCCACGCTGGAGATGGGGGTGGGGGTGGAGTTGTGCTGGCCCTATCGCGCCCAGCAAAAAGGTAGTGTCGAAAACCTGGTGGGATTCGTAAAGTCTTCCTTCTTTAAGGTACGTCGGTTTCACGACGAGGAAGATCTTCGCCAGCAACTGCAGGCTTGGCACGGCGAGGTGAATGAGGAGCGTCCGTGCCGCGCCACCGGCGTGATTCCCGCGGTGCGCTGGGCCGAAGAGAAGCCTCGCCTGCGTCCCTTGAAAGTACAGCCGGAAGATCTGGCCTTACGCATTCCCGTCTATGTGGGTCCCACCGGAACGGTGCTGCACGACGGCCACGCATACTCGATGCCGCCGGAGGCGATCAGTATGCCCGGGACATTGTACTTGTATGGGCAGCGAGTGCGCATCGTCGCCGGTCGTCATGAAGCGGTGCATCCCAGGAAATTCGTGGCGCACGAAGGGTCTTCGCTAGCTGAGCATCGCGCCGCATTGGTGGCCGCAGTATCTGGAAAACGCGGCCGACGCTATCTGAAACGGCAGCAGTTGCTGGAATTAGGGGAGCCTGCGATTCGCTATCTCACCGAGATTGTGCATCGTCGGCCGCGGCAGTGGTACGAGGATGTCGATCGACTGCACGCCGTCCTGCAGAGTCATGGTCCGGAGGTTCTGCGGCGAGCCATGGAAGCTGGTCTTCAGCAACAAGTGTTTGGTGCGCTTTACGTGGAGCGGTCTCTGCAATCAGGGTTGCACTTTCCGGAGGTGGTGCAATGAAAACGGAAGACCGCAAGGTCAGGGAAGCCCGGACTGCGCCTGTGCATTCGGAGGTACGGAAAAAGCACAAACCGGGGGATGCTAGAGGTCGACCGAGTTGGCGATCGTCGTTCCTAGGCGATCCTGGCGCCAAATTTTCTGTGGGTTCATCGGAAAAGTTCACCGCCCTTGTACCCACAGATTGTACAGAGCCGTATATACAGCCTAAGGAGAAAGCAATGACCAAGAAGCCATCCAATCCCATGCCCGTGCTGACCATTCCGAAACTTTCTGAAGGCCAGCTCGAGCCTCTCTTCCGACGTTTAAACCTGGCGCACACACGCCGCATCTACCTGGAGGTGGCGGATCGAGCCGAGAAAGAAAACTGGACCTATCGCGACTTTCTCGCTCTTCTGCTGGCCGAAGAAGTGGCGCACCGCAAGCAGACCCGCCTGCAGCGCTGCACCCGCCAGGCTCACTTTCCTTTCTTCAAGACTATTGATGAGTTCGATTTCACTTTGCAGTCGACTCTGCGGCAATCGCTTCTCGGTTCCTATCTGGGACCGGACTTCGTCACCGAGGGCCGCTCCCTGATTCTTTACGGCAAGGCGGGCCGCGGCAAAACTCATCTCGCCGTGGCCATTGGCTATCGCGCCATCCAGAATGGCTTCGATACTGTTTGCACCACGGCCGCCAAACTCATCGAGGATCTGTCCAACGCCAGTGCTAAAGGCCTCTTACAGCAATCGTTGCCCACCTACACTCGTCCTCACGTCCTGGTGATCGATGAGATCGGCTACCTCAGCTATGGGCCCGACGCGGCCAATGTTCTGTTCCATGTGGTCAATGATCGCCATCTGAGAAAACGGCCGATGATCTTCACCACCAACAAGCCGCTCAGCGAATGGGGAAAGGTGTTGCATGACGAGGACCTGGCAGCTGCTATCCTCGATAGAGTCCTGGAACGTGGCCGCTTCCTCCCCCTTGACGGACCCTCAGGACGGACACGTCATTTAAACTTAGAGGAGGTTTCGCCTTCCAAAGCAGAACGGCTCAGAATTTCCGGAATTAACGGCTCAGAATTTCCGGAACCCACA
>Ga0210390_10004939_pt1 | contig 11205 bp, 10 predicted proteins | sample IncBWH11OmetaG_FD_161050 | JGI IMG/M metagenome (GOLD analysis project Ga0210390, IMG submission 161050) | Forest soil microbial communities from Barre Woods Harvard Forest LTER site, Petersham, Massachusetts, United States - Inc-BW-H-11-O ... | reverse complement strand
CTCCTCAGGCGCCATGAACTGATGCTTCTTGGCGTTGGCATAGTTGCGGAAGCCGTCGGCCCGCGGTTCGAGCGGAGCAAAGGACTCGACGTCGGTTTGATCCTGCGAAGCATCCGTGCGGCCCGGCGTGAACGGAACCTTCACGTCGATTCCGGCGTCCTTGGCGGCTTTTTCGACCGCCGCAGAGCCACCGAGAACGATCAGGTCGGCAAGCGAAACCTTCTTGCCGAACTCCTTCTGGATCGCCTCCAGCTTGGAGAGGACGGTCTTGAGCTCGGCCGGCTGGTTGACCTCCCAGTCCTTCTGCGGCGCCAGGCGAATACGCGCGCCGTTCGCGCCACCGCGCTTGTCCGAGCCGCGGAACGTCGAGGCCGACGCCCATGCGGTCGAGACCAGTTGGGACACCGACAGGCCTGAGGCGAGAATCTTCGTCTTCAGCGCGGCGATGTCCTGTTCGCCGATCGGCGGATGATCCGCAGCCGGAATCGGATCCTGCCAGATCAGCGTTTCCTTCGGCACCAGCGGGCCGAGGTAGCGCACGACCGGACCCATGTCGCGGTGCGTGAGCTTGAACCACGCCCGCGCGAAGGCGTCCGCAAACTGATCCGGATTTTCGTAGAAACGCCGCGAGATCTTCTCGTAGGCCGGATCGAAGCGAAGCGACAGATCGGTGGTCAGCATAGTCGGTACATGCTTTTTCGACTTGTCATAGGCATCGGGGATAGTGGCTTCGGCACCCTTGGCCTTCCACTGCTTGGCGCCTGCCGGGCTCTTGGTGAGCTCCCATTCGTATTTGAACAGGTTATCGAAGAAGGCATTGCTCCACTTCGTCGGCGTCTGCGTCCAGGTAACTTCCGGACCGCCGGTGATGGCGTGAGCGCCAACGCCCGTGCCGTGCGTGCTCTTCCAGCCCAGACCCTGATCCTCAAGCGCACTGCCTTCGGGATCTGCTCCCACCAGCGACGGATCGCCCGCGCCGTGAGTCTTGCCGAAGGAGTGGCCGCCGGCGATCAATGCGACGGTTTCTTCATCGTTCATCGCCATCCGGAAGAAGGTTTCGCGAATGTCCTTGGCGGCGGCGAGGGGGTCCGGATTGCCGTTGGGTCCTTCCGGATTGACGTAGATGAGGCCCATCTGCACCGCGCCGAGCGGTTCGGCGAGCTGGCGTTCGCCGCTGTAACGTTCGTCACCGAGCCAGGTGCCCTCAGGCCCCCAGTACAGCTCTTCGGGCTCCCAGACGTCGGCGCGGCCGCCGGCAAAACCGAACGTCTTGAAGCCCATCGATTCCAGCGCGACGTTGCCGGCGAGAACCATCAGGTCGGCCCAGGAGATTTTACGGCCGTACTTCTGCTTGATCGGCCACAAGAGCCGGCGTGCCTTGTCGAGATTGGTGTTGTCAGGCCAGCTGTTCAACGGCGCAAAGCGCTGCTGACCGGCGCCGGCGCCACCGCGGCCGTCCGTGATGCGATAGGTACCTGCACTATGCCAGGCCATGCGGATCATCAACCCGCCGTAATGGCCGAAATCGGCCGGCCACCATTCCTGCGATTCCGTCATCAACGCATGCAGGTCCTTGATCACTGCGTTGAGATCGAGAGTTTTGAATTCCTTGGCGTAGTCGAACGCCTTGCCCATCGGATCGGATAGGGTGGAATTCCGGTGCAGAACCGAAACATCCAGCGTTTCCGGCCACCAGTCACGGTTGGCATGTCCGCGTGTCCCGCCCGTAAACGGGCACTTCGCTTGGTCGTCCATGATCGTCTCCTCTTGTGGTCTGGGAGTTCTGCCTCTCAAAGCCAGAGCCGCAATCTACGCGGCCCTTTCCATCAGGTAAAATAGAGATTAATGATGACAGCGATAGGATAATCTGATGATCAACGTCACGCTGCGGCAGCTCCGCTACTTCGACGCGCTGGTCCGTCACGGCCATTTTGGACGTGCGGCCGAAGCCTGTTCGATCTCGCAGCCCGCTCTGTCGATGCAGATCAAGGAAATGGAGGAAACCCTCGGCGGCGTGCTGCTGGAACGCAGGGCGCGACAGATTGCGCTGACGAAATTTGGCGAAGAACTCCTGCACCGCGTCCGCGACATCCTACGTTCCGTCGATGAACTCGGCGATTTCGCGCGCGCCTCGCGCGACCGGCTTGCCGGACGATTGCGTGTCGGCATGATTCCGACCATTGCGCCTTATCTGTTGCCGAAGGTCATCGAAAATCTCGCGCGCCTGCACCCGGAGCTCGATATTCACGTCCGTGAGACGCTGACGCCGAAGCTGATCAAGGAAGTCGCGGAAGGCCGGCTCGACACCGCGATCGTAGCATTGCCGGTGTCGGAGCCTTCATTGGCCGAGGTCGCTCTGTTCCAGGAAAACTTCCTGCTGGTACGCTCCAGCGAGCATGAAGGCGCGCCGGTGCCGAGCCGGGAGACCTTGCGCGAAATGAAACTTTTGCTTCTGGAAGAGGGACATTGTTTCCGCGATCAGGCGCTGTCGTTCTGTAATTTGCAGTCTTCGCCGCCCCGGGAAATGCTGGACGCAAGCTCGCTGTCCACGCTGGTCCAGATGGTCGGCGCCGGCATCGGTGTGACGTTGATTCCGGAAATGGCCGTGGAGGTTGAAACACGCTCGGCCTCGGTATCGGTCGTGCGTTTCAAAAATCCACAGCCTTCACGTACCATCGGCATGGTCTGGCGCAAGACCAATCCGCTGGCACGACAGCTTCAGCAAATCTCCGAGGTGGTGTGCCTGTCGGCCGGCAAGACGCGCGGGCGCCGCAGCGCAGCTGGCGTAGCCTTTCCCCGCAGCCTCAAGGCCTGAAAAAAGCGCAGCTTGGTATGAACGCCGAAGATTATGCTCGGACGGGAAGCGCCTGAGCCGACGATCAGACTGATGATGAAATATTTTCGACGGAAGCGATCGATATAAATCGATCGTTCGTCTTGCGCGCGTATCGTGCACGCTCTAGTTTTTGGTCTCGTCTTCGTCAACCATCGTCTCGCCAGTTAATTTCCCATGTCGCGTCCCCTCGCCGCCGCCACTATTCTCCTGGCGTATCTCATCATCCCTGCGTGGAGTCAGTCTCCAGCGCCCGCCGCCGCTCCCGCCCCTCCCTTACCTGGCAAGCCTGTCGCCAAGAAGCCTGCGCCGAAGGCGAAAGCAGCAGTGAAACCGCTGGCAGCAGCCGCGGATAGCGGGCCATGTCAGATCGGGGTCATTCCTGCAATCGGTGACAAGTTTGTATTGGAGCACATTGGACTGACTGTATTCGGCAATGAATTCACGGACGCGCCGGTCGAGTCTTGGGCGCTCGACGATCTCGTGGTCGCGCGGGCCCGCGCCGCTGCAGGTGGTCAGTCCGTCAAGCGGATAACCTATGCGAGAGGCGCATTCGATCCTTATTATAACCCTCCAAGAGAGTTGTTCCGCGATGCGAAGAACGATCTGGTCAACGTCGTCCGGCAGGTCGCCGCGAACGCTAACTGCGACCGTTATCTCGTCGTCGTCCGGTCAAGCGGGCAAGTACCCAACACAAATCAAAGCGCAACCGGCATTGGGCTCCTGACTAATTGGGCTTCCGGGACTTTCAAAAACGCTCAGTTGTTCACCTTCATCGGCATAGCCGTTTTCGACGGCAAAACCTTCACAAAACATGAAGACCCGATCGGTTTCGGGGCGCGGCTCGCAGAACACCTTTCGCATTTTGGGAGAAGCGAGTTTTTCGAGCCGCTCAAAGACTTCGAAGTTCCAGCAACGCCGGAGTCAGTAGCTGGCAACAGTCGATTGCGAGACGGCGCGCGCGCCATGATCGCTGCAAGGCTGGACAAAGAATTGCCTGCGTATCTTAATGATGCTGCCAATGCCCAATAGCTGACACGCTTTACAGGTCAGCTCGGCGCATTATGACACTCAAGGACAGGCGTTTATGATGAAACTTTACTGGTCGCCGCGCTCGCGGTCGTTTTCCGCGCTTTGGCTGATGGAAGAAACCGGCCAGCCCTATGAGCGCGTGCTGACCGACATCAGCAAGGGTGCGCAGAAGACAGCGGAATATCTTGCCATCAATCCGATGGGCAAGGTGCCCGCGCTCCAAGACGGCGAGGCCACGCTCGCGGAAGCCGCAGCAATCTGCGCCTATGTCGCCGAGCGCTATCCGCAAGCGAAGCTGGCACCGCCGCTCGGCGATCCCTTGCGCGCGAAATATCTCTACTGGCTTTTCTTTGGGCCCGGCTGCGTCGAACCGGCGATGGTGCAGGTCGCTACCAAGATCGAGATGAACCCGGCTTCCGCCGGCTGGGGCGATGCGCAACGCGTGTACGACGTGCTGGATGTCGCGCTGGAAAAGGGACCGTGGATTCTCGGCGAGAATTTCTCGGCCGCCGATATCGTGATCGGATCCGGGCTGAATTTCTCGATCCGGCTGTTCAAGATGCTGCCGACGCGACCGTCATTCGACCGCTATCTCGACGCCTGCGCCGCGCGGCCGGCGTTTCAGCGCGCCGGCGCGCTAGTGATGGGCTAGACTGTTGTTTTATTCGCCGCCCTTCAGATTTTCCGGCTTCGGCATCGAGATGACGTTGTAGCCGGAATCGACGAAGTGCGTTTCGCCTGTGACGCCGCCCGAGAGGTCTGAAAGCAAATACAGCGCGGAACCGCCGAGTTCGTCCAGCGTGACGCCGCGGCCAAGCGGCGAATGCTTCTGCTGGAAGGCAAACATCGCCCGTGCATCGCCGATGCCCGAGCCGGCCAGCGTGCGAATCGGACCTGCCGAAATCGCGTTCACACGGATTCCGCGAGGCCCGAAGTCGGCGGCAAGGTAACGGACAGAAGCTTCCAGCGCGGCCTTGGCGACGCCCATCACGTTATAATTCGGCATCACGCGCGTTGAACCGCCGAAGGTCAGCGTGATCATGGCGCCGCCGGTTTCCGGCATCAGTTCCGCGGCGCGCTTGGCCAATTCGGTGAACGAAAAACAGGAGATCAGCATGGTGCGCGCAAAATTGTCGCGCGTAGTGTCGGCGTAGCGGCCCTTTAGCTCGTTCTTGTCGGAAAACGCGATGGCGTGGACCAGAAAATCCAGCCCGCCCCATTTGGTCTTCAACTCGTTGAAGACGGAATCGACGCTTGAGAGATCCTCGACATCGCACGGCAACACCACGTCGACGCCGAGCGAGGCGGCCAGCGGCTTGACCCGCTTGCCAAGCGCATCGCCCTGATAGGTGAAGGCGAGTTCGGCTCCTTCGCCCGCAAGCGTCTTGGCGATCCCCCATGCAATCGAGTGGTCGTTGGCAACGCCCATGACCAAGCCGCGCTTGCCCTTCATCAGGTCTTGCATCGCGCTCACAACTCCACACTCAGGGGGATAAAACGGACCTTACGCGTCCAGCCGCTTGAACACCAGCGTCGCGTTGGTGCCGCCGAAGCCAAAGGAATTCGACAGCACCGTACCGAGCTTGACGTTATCGATGCGTTTGCGAACGATCGGCATGTCGGCAAACACCGGATCGAGTTCGGTGATATGGGCGCTCTCGCAGATGAAGCCGTTGTTCATCATCAGAAGCGAATAGATCGCTTCCTGCACGCCGGTCGCGCCGAGCGAGTGACCGGTCAGCGCCTTGGTCGCCGAGATCGGCGGACATTTCTCACCGGTCCCGAACACCTTGCGAATGGCCTCGATCTCCGGCGGGTCGCCGGCCGGCGTCGAGGTGGCGTGGGGATTGATGTAGTCGATCTTGGTGTTGACCGTGGACATGGCCATCCGCATGCAGCGCTCGGCGCCTTCGCCCGAAGGGGCGACCATGTCGTAGCCGTCGGACGTTGCGCCATAGCCGACAATTTCACCGTAGATTTTCGCGCCGCGCGCCTTGGCGTGCTCAAGTTCTTCCAATACCACCACGCCGGCGCCGCCGGCGATGACGAAGCCGTCGCGGCTGATGTCATAGGGGCGGGAGGCGGTCGCGGGCGTGTCGTTGTATTTCGACGACATCGCACCCATCGCATCGAACAGCACCGACAGGCTCCAGTCGAGCTCCTCGCAACCGCCGGCAAAAATGATGTCCTGCTTGCCCAGTTGAATGGTCTCGTAGGCGTTGCCGATGCAATGATTGGAGGTGGCGCAGGCCGATGAGATCGAATAGTTCACGCCCCTGATCTTGAACCAAGTGGCGAGCGTTGCGGATGCGGTCGAGGACATCGCCTTCGGCACCGCAAACGGACCGACTCGTTTGGGCCCCTTGGTCCGCGTGGTATCGGCGGCCTCGACGATCGTCCGCGCCGACGGTCCGCCCGAACCCATGATGATGCCGGTGCGGTCATTGGAGACGTCCGACGGCTCGAGGCCCGCGTCCTGGATCGCCTGTTCCATGGCGACATGATTCCAGGCCGCGCCTTCGGCCAGAAAACGCATCGCGCGCCGATCGATCACGCCGGCCGGATCGAGCGTTGGCGCGCCCTGCACCTGCGAGCGGAAACCCATCTCGGCATATTTTTCTGCGCGGGAAATTCCCGATCGGGCCTCGTGGAGGCTCGAAAGCACTTCCTGGGTGTTGTTTCCGATGGATGAGACGATACCCATCCCCGTGATGACAACCCGCCTCATGACCGCCTCACCCTATCGTTATCTTCTTCTATGATGTCTGTGGCCAAACCAGTCAAAGGTCGCCTCGACCCGGTGAAAAGTTCATGCTCCCGCCTGCACGGCGGCTTCCTGCTTGAACAGCCCGACCTTCAGGTCCTTCGCGCGATAGATAATCTCGCCATCCATGGAAAGCCAGCCGTCCGCGATCCCAAGCACCAGCTTCGATCGCATCACCCGTTTAATGTCGATGTTGTACACAACCTTGCGAACGTTCGGCAGCACTTGGCCGGCCAGTTTCAATTCGCCCAAGCCTAAGGCGCGGCCACGGCCTTCACCACCGATCCAGCCAAGATAAAAGCCGACCATCTGCCACATCGCATCCAGACCAAGACAGCCGGGCATGACCGGATCGTTCTTGAAATGGCAGCCAAAGAACCAAAGGTCCGGCTTGACGTCGAGTTCGGCGCGGATCAGACCCTTGCCGTATTCCCCGCCGGTCTCGGCGATTTCGCTGATGCGGTCGAACATCAGCATCGGAGGCAACGGCAATTGTGCGTTCCCGGGGCCAAACATCTCGCCGCGGGCGCATGCCAGCAAATCCTCAAATTCATAGCCGTTGCGCCGATTCAGCATGGTGCCAGCCTTGTCAAAAATCCCGATGAAGCACTTTAGGCAAAACCGGTCCGCTTGGAGCGGGAATCGGCGTCTGTTGTGCGGATAACTCTCAAACTCCGCAAGGCCGGGAACCCCTGCGGCAGTCGGCATTTGCTGATGCCAATCCGGCGCTAACCGAAGTTCGCGCTCTCTATCACAGGGCTTGCGGGTGGCAAAGCGCGCGGCCGAGGCAAATAGCCGCTTTCCGCCTTTTAACGGGCTTAACCTTTGAATCGTCCTAGTTGCGAAAAACTTGCATCTACGACCGTTCCTCCTTATATTTGATTGAGATATCGAGGTTGTTGGCAGAGTTTGACGTGCAATGAGCGACAACGGTAACATTTTGAACGACGAATTGGTGGGTTCCGAGCCCGGGGCGTCCGGCCGCGAACCCGCGTTGACCGGCTGTCCCTGGCACGACGTCAATGAGATGTTGCAAGCCGCCGGCCTGCGGCCAACCCGCCAGCGGATGGCGCTTGGCTGGCTCTTGTTCGGCAAGGGTGCACGCCATCTCACCGCTGAAATGCTCTACGAGGAAGCGACGCTGGCCAAGGTCCCGGTCTCGCTCGCCACCGTCTACAACACCCTCAATCAGTTGACCGACGCCGGTCTTTTGCGCCAGGTCAGCGTCGACGGCACCAAAACCTATTTCGACACCAACGTGTCGGCACATCATCATTTCTATCTCGAGAACAACCACGAACTGGTCGATATCGAAGACCCCCATCTCGTCTTGCAGAAAATGCCCGAGGTGCCCGAGGGCTATGAGATCGCGCGGATCGACATGGTCGTCCGCCTGCGCAAGAAACGCTAGCTTGTCGTCCCCGCGCACACGGGGACCCATAACCGCCAATGAGCGTCGTTTGGAAAGGCGTCTTCCCGTTACCTATTGACGGGTCGCGACGTATGGATTCCTGCTTTCGCAGGGACGACGCGAAATTAACTCAATCCACCTTTTCGTCGGCGTAGACACCCCAGAGCCGCTGCTGCTCGATCCAGCCGTCGAAGCCATTGCCCGCGACGCGGCACCAGCCGGCGGCGCAGTGTTTGACCTGGGCAACGACGCCGGCTTGCAGGCGCGCGTTAATGTCGCTGGCCGCATCGGGGCGTTCGTGCAACGAGGCGAGGTCGTCCTTGTTTTTCATGGTGATGACCGCGGTGCGACGGCCCGACAGCAGCGAGTGATAGACCCAGCCCTCGGCGCCCTCGGAATCGCGGACCCGGCGCCAGTTTTCGAATTCGGCCGTAATCTCCACCGGGAGCCCCGAACGGGTATAGACCCAGGCCACGTCGTTGTCCTTGGTCGGACCTGCGCGGACATTCACATGGTCTGATTTGAGACTGACATAGCGCGGCACCGGCAGCCCGCTGGTCGTCAGTGCAGAATCCTTGGCTACAGCCTCTGTCATCAACGGAGCACCCAGCAGCAGCCAGGCCGCAAGCACCGCCAAACCGAAACGCCCCCACGCCATCAACGCGTCTCCTGCCGAGATCAGCTCAAATTCTTCGAGCTGAGACACCTTACCCTGTAAGACCCCAAACCCCTGTCACCGCCCGATAGCCTTCGGCTTGAAACCCGGTTCCCTTACGGGTTCTTGTCTTGGCCCGGCCTTCTGCTAGAGAGGACGGAAAGCCAGAACGAAAGACCCCGAAAACTCCCGCCAAAGCTCCGACGGTGACGTCGGATCGATGCGGAAAGGCCCGGACCACGCGGCAGCGCAGTGTCGAACACCCGGGTTAATGAGGTCTGAACAACCTCATGAGGGCAGGACATGTCGGTTAGGAAAAAGCCTCTCGTTGTCGTCACACGCAAGCTGCCGGACTCGATCGAGACCCGGATGCGCGAGCTGTTTGACGCGCGGCTCAATCTCGACGACACGCCGCTGACGCAGGATCAACTGGCCGAGGCCGTCCGATCAGCCGATATCCTGGTTCCGACCGTCACCGACCACATCAACGAAGACGTGCTCAAGCAGGCCGACAACAAGCTGAAGCTGATCGCCAATTTCGGCAATGGTGTCGACAATATCGACGTCACCGCCGCCCATGCACGCGGCATCACCGTGACCAATACGCCGAAGGTTTTGACCGAAGATACCGCCGACATGACCATGGCGCTGATCCTGGCCGTGCCGCGCCGGCTGATTGAGGGCGCTTCCATCCTCACTGACGGCAGGAACTGGGCAGGCTGGTCGCCGACCTGGATGCTTGGCCATCGCCTCGGCGGAAAGCGGCTCGGCATCGTCGGCATGGGGCGGATCGGACAAGCCGTGGCGCGCCGCGCTCACGCCTTCGGCCTGCAGATCCACTATCACAACCGCAAGCCGGTCGCCCCGCGCATCGCCGAAGAACTCGGCGCGACCTATTGGGAAAGCCTCGACCAGATGCTGGCGCGGATGGACATCATCTCGGTGAATTGTCCGCACACGCCGGCAACGTTTCATCTGTTGTCGGCACGGCGGCTGAAACTGATCCGCAAGGACGCCTATATCGTCAACACCGCGCGCGGCGAGGTGATCGACGAGGAAACGCTGACCAAGCTGATCGAAGCCGGCGAGATCGCCGGCGCTGGCCTCGACGTGTTCGAACATGAACCCGCGGTCAGTCCGAAACTGGTCCGGCTGGCGAAAGCCGGCAAGGTGACACTGTTGCCGCATATGGGCTCGGCCACGATCGAAGGCCGCGTCGAGATGGGCGAGAAGGTGATCATCAATATCCGCACCTTCCTCGACAACCACAAGCCGCCGGACCGCGTGCTTCCTAGCATGCTGTGAGGTAGTTGATCGCGATCATTTGCCTTGGCTTGATTTGCCTTGGCTTCGCTCGCGTTTCCGCCATTCGCCGATGAACGCAACGAAAGCGGCGAGCGCCGGTGGCGTCTGGCGCCGGCTCGGATAATACAGGAACGGTCCGGGGAACGGCGTGCACCAGTCGTCGAGCACGCTGACCAGTGCGCCGGATTTGATCGCATCACGCACATAACCTTCGAAGGTGAGCCAGAAGCCGAACCCGTCGCGGGCGGCGCGCTGCGCGACACCGGGATAGTTGACGATCAATTTCGCCGCCGGCGATACCTTCACCACCCGCCCGGCCTTTTCGAACTCCCAGTCCTGCATCTGGCCTCGGCCGTAGCGGATGCGGACGCAGCAATGATCGAGCAGGTCCTTCGGATGCTTCGGCCTGCCATGAGTAGCAACATAGCCGGGTGAAGCCACCACCGCGTAGCGCTGTGGCGGGCCGAGCGACACCGCGATCATGTCCTGCGCCAGGTGCTCGCCATAACGCACGCCGGCGTCATAGCCCTGGGCGACGATGTCGACAAACGAGCTGTCGCCGACGATCTCAAGATCGATCCTCGGGAAGGCCGCGAGAAACGGTGCGACCATCGGCGCTAGCGCCAGATCGATCGCGGGCGGCGGGGCGTTGATGCGAAGCCGGCCCGACGGCACGCCGCGCAGACCCCGCACCTCGTCCAGCGCGCCGTTGACGTCGTGCATCGCCGGCGCAACGCGTGCCAGCAGCAACTCGCCGGCCTCGGTCAACGCGACGCTGCGGGTGGTGCGGTTGAGAAGCCGTACCCCGAGCCGGTCCTCCATGGCCCGCAGCCGCTGGCTCAGGCTGGATACGGAGACGTGTTGATCGAGCGCCGCACGGCGAAAGTTTTTCGCTCGCGCAATGGCCACGAAGGCGTCGAGATCGCGGAGATCGAGGTCACTCATTGTCCGATATGATGAACAATCTATTCATGATTGTCTATCTTATCGTTGCAATGAGTTTGGGTCATATCAGGCGGCATCTTCAACGGCGCGAAAATTTCCGCACCATCTTGGGAGACCACCATGGAACACCGCCAACTCGGCAAATCCGGCCCCCGCACTTCCGTCATCGGCCTCGGCTGCATGGGCATGTCCGATTTTTATGGACCGGCTGATCGCAGCGAGAGCATCGCGACCATCCATGCGGCGCTCGACGCCAGCAT
>Ga0210390_10004936_pt1 | contig 11206 bp, 7 predicted proteins | sample IncBWH11OmetaG_FD_161050 | JGI IMG/M metagenome (GOLD analysis project Ga0210390, IMG submission 161050) | Forest soil microbial communities from Barre Woods Harvard Forest LTER site, Petersham, Massachusetts, United States - Inc-BW-H-11-O ... | reverse complement strand
GATCCGGGACGCCGCAATCGAAACCGGCAAGCAAGTCAGCGATGCCGCAGCAAAGACGTATGCGCAGGGCACGCGGGCCGCCGAATACGTGAGCGGCAGCACAGCCGAACAGCCGCTGCTTGCGCTCTTGATCGCCGGTGCGATCGGGTACACGCTCGCTTACATGATCCACGCGCGCTAAACCGCTCTGCGGCGCTAGTGAGGCAAGCAGGCGCTTGGGCGGTAGGCTCACTTGGCACTGCTCGAAGGCGTCGCTTCCCGGCTGGAAACCGTAGGACGCGCAGACCGCGCGGGAGGCATCGACGGAGTGCCGACCTCCACCGACTAGCAAAAAACTGCAGCGAGCCGGCCTTTTCCGTTTCAGCCCCACGCGCGCTCCGAGCCGGTCCAGCCTACAACCTCAGGGCGACCCCAATGTCAGCCGCCGGCGCAGAACCGAGCCCATGCTTCGGCGACCTGGCTCCGCTTCCCGAACAGGTCGCCCCGAGGATACGCCGCCACAACGCGGCTACTGACGACATGCGCGAGCGCCATTTCGACCGCTTCGGGAAGGGACAGTCGGTGCACTCCGCCACAAATCAGCAAAGGTGCTGCGGAACCCGTGCACGGTAGCACGCCGGCCGGGCGCCGCTCGCACCAGGTGCCTCATTTCAGCTGAGGGGGCCGAAGCGGCCGGCGAAGAGGAAGTCTGAGGTTGCGGACCTGGACGCCGCGTAGGATCATCTCACCGCCGCCCCACCGAGAGAACCTGTGCTCCCACCCGGACCCTGTCCGAGCTGGTTATACTCGTGCACCCCTCGCATCACGCAGCGGCTCATGCCGGCGCGGTAACCCAGGGCTGCGACCACAAGCTGCCTTCAGCAGGGGCTTACCGTTCCGCAGAAGCATCCAGCCGATCGGGCCGCGCGATGCCGCGCCCTGTGCTACCGCCGCCGGAGCCGAGCCGAGGATCACCAAATCGGAAAATGCGCGGCCCGGCTTGCGATTTCCGACAAAATTAGGCTTTTTAGGTCATGACCCAGCGACGCGGCCCCGGTGAAGGCGGTATCGACGAACGTTCCCCCGGTCACTACCGCCTGCGGTGGCGCGTGGACGGCAAGAGGTATGCCAAATCGGTCCACGGAAGCCTTGCGGATGCTCGGAAAGAGCGGCGCCGGCTGCTCCAGCGTGCAGATGACGGCGCACATGTCGTCCCGCGCGGGCTCAGGCTGTCAGATTGGGCAGGAATTTGGCTGGAAAGTCGCCGCCCGGCCCTAAACACGCGCACCTGGGAGCGGTATGAGGAGCTTTTGAGGCTGCATGTCCTGCCGCAGCTCGGCCACCGGCCCCTACAGCGTCTCACCGCCCCCGAACTCGACGAACTCTATGCCGGCTTGCGGCCCCTGCGCTCCCCGCGCACTGTCCACCACGTCCATGTCGTGCTAGGTGCGTGCTTGCGGGCTGCCGTGCGCAAGGGGTTGCTGGTCAGCAGTCCAACCTTGGCTGCGGATGCGCCGGTGGTCCGGGAGTTCCGAGCCGGGCAAGCCCTGGATCAAGGGGAGCTGGCCGCCCTGCTGACCGGCTTCCGCGGTTCCGCGCTCTACCCGATCGTCACTGTGGCCGCCCTGACCGGCGCGCGGCGCAACGAGGTCCTCGCCCTTCGCTGGTCCGACTTCGATCCTGCCGCCAGGACCCTAACCATCTCCCGCAGCCTGGAGGAGACACGGGCGGGGCGGCGGTTCAAGGAACCGAAGACGCCACGGGGCCGGCGCACCATCGCGATTGATGCCGGTCTCGCCGCCTTGCTGCTGGGCTTGCCGGCTGCCGGCCCGCTGATCTTCCCTTCGCCCTTGGGTCCAGAACACCCCAGAGACGCGCGCACCGTCACCAAAGAGTTTCGGGCTCGGGCTCGAGCGCTTGGGTTCCCGGCGCTTCGCTTCCACGACCTGCGCGGCACTCATGAAACCATGCTCCTCGACGCGGGGGTTCCGGTCCATGTCGTCGCGGCCCGGTGCGGACATGATCCGGCGATCCTGCTGCGGACCTATGCCCATCGCACCAAGCGTGCTGATACCAGCGCAGCGGCGGTTCTGGGCGGCATGGCCGCGGGGCTCTTGGGTCCAGATTGGGTCCAGGGAGGGGGCAGCCCGGTCCCGGTGGACCTGCAACCCATTGATTAAGCGCTCTGGATGGGTGGCCGAGCGGTTTAAGGCACCGGTCTTGAAAACCGGCGTGGGTGCAAGCTCACCGTGGGTTCGAATCCCACCCCATCCGCCAATCGCTGAATCATCGCAATTGGTCAAACGACGAAACGGCCTCGCGCCAACGCCGCGACAGCGAATTCAGTATGATCCTCGCCGACCCTCAACTCATGCTCGCGGTTTTGCCCATCAGCAGCCGGTGTACGGGTCGCAGTGGCTTCTTGAGCTTATCAATTCGATCGTGCCATTGATTGTAGGTGCGGTTCGTCGAGCAAAAATGCTCCAGCTTTTCTGCAAATGACGGGATTGCCTGCGTCTGTCGGTCCCACAGCGACAGAGCAAATTCATAGAATGCTACGTCGCTAGGATTCCGCTGCCTGAATGCGGTCAGAACTTCGGAATTCACTTGGTCAATACTATATTCTCTACTGACGTTGTGGCTGCGATAGCCGCGTATTTTCCAGTGGAGCCGTTCGGAAATCAGCAAAACTGATTCGTGCATTCTCTCCGTAATCCCCACTGCGATGAAGTCGCGGGATAGGTTGTTTTTTGCCAGTTCAAGGAAATCGGCGCCCTCCCTGGCGTGCGCTGCTTCTGGAACTGCGGCGAAGCTCCTCACGAGGTAATCACGGCCAAGCGCAGCATCGTCTGCCTCCGCCAATTGTTGCAAGGTGATTCCGCTGTCGCGCAGTCGGCGGCCAAGGGGTGAATCAGGGTCGTGAATCGCATGAAAATAGGCCGAAACAAACCGATGCGCGGGCTCGCGGAGGATTGTGATGTATTTACAGGAGCGTCCGAAGATTTTATCCAATCCATAGGTTTGATGTCCGCGGATCATCCGAAGCTTTGATATTGCATCCGGGTTTAGTTGTCTCAGTTCCCGCAACGACGCGTGGAAATGCTGCATCGCGGGGTTCACCACGAAAAGGACCGACGGATCATAGAGTTTGTCAATGATGCGGGATAGCGTCGTTCCCCCGCACTTCGGCAGGTGATAAAAAATGTATAGGTCGTCCACTTCGGATTGATCCTAGCCCATGGCAAAATCAGCCGACATTCTCACCGCGGCGATATTGGGTCCAAAGGATCACGCCGTTGAACGGCCTGAGCAACCGCGAATCGTGCCAAAACCTCCTCGCCGGCGCCGATCGCGATATAAATATTGTTCGTCTGCAGGACGTCGAGGTCGCAACGGCGCGCGCAGTGCCGAGCAGGGCACTCAATAGTGCGGTGAGGGCCGGGGTGCAACAGGCGACCGAGTTCGTTTACCCCGTCCCGGTCATCGGTGCGCGGCGCCCCCATTCGCGGTGGGTGGAAAGAAGCAAATCGGACGGTCGGGTCGGCCCCTCGAAACGGCGGGCGAGATTGAGAAAGGCACAGGGATGAGCGCAGCGGGCGCCTCGGGTTACGGCATCGGCCAGCCGGTGCGGCGCAAGGAAGATTTTCGGCTGCTGACCGGCAGAGGCTGCTTTGGCGACGACGTTTCGCCGCCGGGTCTGGCGCATGCCGTCGTCGTGCGCTCGCCGCACGCCCATGCGCGGCTCGCCGCGCTGGAAACCGCGGCCGCGCGCGCAGCCCCCGGCGTGCTCGCCGTGCTGACCGGGGCCGACTACGTCGCCGACGGGCTCGGCCCGATCCCGCACAATCCCGGGCTCAGCGCGCCGCCCGATGTGCAAGCGCGCGTGCGCGGCCTGGCACCGATCGCGACGGTTCATTTCCCGCTGCCGGCCGACAAGGTTCGCCATGTCGGCGAGCCGGTTGCCGTTGTCGTCGCCCGGACCATCGCCGAAGCCAAGGACGCCGCGGAGCTCGTCGACATCGCCTACGAGCCGCTGCCGGCGGTGACCCAGGCCGCCGAGGCGCTGGAGGCGGGTGCGCCCGTCTTATGGGAGACGGCGCCGGGCAATCTCTGTATCGACATCGAGGTCGGCGACGAGGCCGCGACCGCCGCCGCCTTTGCCCGCGCCGCGCATGTCGTGCGGCTCGACACCCGGGCGCAACGCGTCACCGGCGTGCCGATGGAGCCACGCACCAACCTCGCCGAATACGACCCTGCGACCGGCCAATACACGCTTTACACCGGGAGCGGCCGCGGCGTCGCCAAGGTCAGGCTCGACCTCGCCCAGGTGCTGGGCGTGCCGGCCGAGCAGGTGCGCGTCCTGTGCCGGGACATGGGCGGCAATTTCGGCACGCGCAACCTCTTCTACCCCGAATACGCGGTGCTGGCCTGGGCGGCGCGCCGCGTCGGCCGGCCGGTCAAATGGACTTGCGAACGGCAGGAATCGTTTCTCAGCGACTGGCAGGCCCGCGACCTGACGGTTACCGCCGAGCTCGCCCTCGACGAGGAGGGCAATTTTCTCGCGGTTCGCGGCTCCAACCTCAGCAACCTTGGCGGTCACTCGGTCGCTTTCGGGCCGTTGCAAAAGGGCCTCGGCCTGATGACGAGCGTCTACCGGATCCCGGTCGGCTATTTTCGCGGGCGCGGGGCCGTCACCAACACGGCGTCGACGACGCCCTACCGCAGCTCCGGCCGGCCCGAGGCGATTTTTGTCATCGAGCGGCTGGTCGACCTGGCCGCCGACCGGCTCGGGGTCGACCCGGCCGCGCTGCGCCGCCGCAACATGGTGCCGCGCGAGGCGCAGCCTTACGCCAACCCGCTTGGCGTCACCTACGACAGCGGCGACTACAAAGCGGCGATGGGCACCGCCTTGGCGCTCGCCGACTGGGACGGGTTTCCCGCCCGCCGTGCCGAGGCTCGCCGTCGCGGCCGGTTTCGCGGCATCGGGGTTGCCAATTACGTCGAGATCACCTCGGGCGCCCCGCGCGAGCGCACCGAAATCACGGTATTGCCCGAAGGCAAGGTCGAGCTCGTCATGGGCACCATGGCCTCGGGGCAGGGGCACGAGACGAGCTTTGCCCAGCTCGTGACCGAATGGCTCGGCGTGCCGTTCGACAGCGTCGCCTACGTCGCCCATGACACCCTGCGCGTCAAGGCCGGCGGCGGCTCGCATTCCGGCCGCTCGATGAAGCTGGCGGCGACGATCATTGGCGACGCGACCGATGCGATCGTCACCAAGGGCCGCAGGATCGCGAGCTTTCTGCTCGAGACCGGCGAGGTCGACCTCGAGTTCGAAGATGGCCGTTTCCGGGTCGCCGGCACCGACCGCGAGGTCGGCCTGTTCGAGGTCGCGGCGGCCGCCGCCACCCGCGCGGATCTGCCGGAGCAATTGCAGGGGCCGCTTGCCGGCATTTCCGACCAGACGTTGCCGGTCGCGAGCTTTCCCTACGGCACGCAGGTTTGCGAGGTCGAGGTCGACGCCGAGACGGGTGCGGTCGAGATCGTCGGCTATGCCGCGGTCGACGATGTCGGCCGGGCGATAAACCCGCTGATCCTGCACGGCCAGACGCATGGCGGCATCGCGCAGGGTGTCGGCCAGGCGTTGCTCGAGCATTCCCATTACCACCCGGTGACCGGGCAATTGCTGGCGGGGAGCTTTATGGACTACGCAATGCCGCGCGCCGCCACCTTTCCGCTGCTGAAGACGGCGCTCAGCGAGGTGCCGGCGCCGACCAACCGGCTCGGTGTGCGCTCCGGCGGGGAAGGGGGCACGACCCCGGCCTTGGGTGCGGTCGTCAACGCGATCGTCGATGCACTCTCCGAACTCGGCGTGCGCCACATCGAAATGCCGGCCACTCCCGAGCGCGTCTGGCGGGCGATCCAGGCGGGGCGCGGCCCCACCGTCTGACGGCGAAACCTATTTGCCTCGGGAAAGAGGAGGTGGGGCCGGCGCGCTCGGGCCGGGAACTACCACGACCGGCGGCGGCATCTGGCGCGCCGCGGCGCTCGGCCCCCTCCGATATGCGGTGGAGAGGGCCGGGGATGAAGGGCCGTCGATCAGCCGAAGCGCGAGACGTCGACCGCCTTCTCGGTGATGAACTCGAGCAATGCCGGGGTGCACTCCTTGGTCTTTTCGATGCCGCGACGGATCGCCGCCTGGATCTGGCCGGGCTCGGTCACGCGCTCGCCGTAGCCGCCGAGCGCCTTGGCGAAGTCGGCGTAATTGCCGCTGATGTCGGTCGAGCGGTATTTCTCGGTCGCGACCGGCATGACCTTCAGCTCGATCGCCATCGAAAAGTTGTTCATCAGGATCGACAGGATCGGGATGCGCTCCCTGACCGCGGTCTCGAAATCCATCCCGGTAAAGCCGATCGCGGCGTCGCCCCACACGTTGACGCACAATTTGTCGGGCTTGGCGAGTTTCGCCCCCATCGCCAGCCCGAGCCCGTAGCCGAGCTGGGTCGTCTTGCCCCAGCCGATGTAGGAGAGCGGCACCTCGCTGACCCAGAACGGCGACAGCTGGTCGCGCGGGCTGCCGGCATCATGGGTGATGATCGTGTTCTTGACGTCGACCGTGTGCAGCAATTCCCAGATCACGCGATAGGGCGACAGCGGTTTCGTGTCCTGCGTCAGCCGTGGCATCCACTGCCCCATCCACTCTTCGTTGAGCGAGCGGATAGTGCGCGTCACCGCCGGCAGCCGGTCGCGCGTCTTGCCGTGCAGCCGGTCCTTGACCTCCTCCAAGAGCGCGTCGAGGGTCAGCCCGGCGTCGCCGACCGCGGCAAGCTCGGTCGGCACGTCCTTGTTGATGTCGGTCGGGTCCAAGGTCGCGTGCGCGATCCGCTTGCCCTTGGGCATCGGCGTCGCAAAGCTCGACCGGGTGAAGCTGCAGCCGATGCCAAAGATTAAATCGGCGTTTTGCAGGAACGTGTGCAGCTGCTTCGAGATGCCGATGCCGCCCGAGCCGAGCGCCAGCGGGTGGTTCTCGGGAAAGGCGCTCTTGCCCGGCAGGGTCGTCATGACCGGCGCTTCGAGCAATTCGGCCAATTGCTGCAATTGCTTCCACGCCTTCGCGTAATGGACGCCCTGGCCGGCGACGATGACCGGGCGCTCGGCCGCGACCAATGCCGCCGCGATCTCCGAGACCGAGCGCGGGTCGGGGCCGCTCTTCAGCCGCGGCGTCCTCTGGTAGTCGAGCGGTTCGGAGATCTCCTCGCGCAGCAGGTCGGACGGGAATTCGACCAGCACCGGGCCGGGCCGGCCGTTCTTGACCTGGGTAAAGGCTCGGCGCAACGCCTCGGTCGTCGCGTGCGGCACCGTGACCTGCTCGATCCATTTGGTCACGTGGCGGAAATTGAGCGCGGCGTTGAAATTCGGGCGGACCTGGTTGATGTCGCGGGCATAGCCGGCCGGCAATACGACGACCGGGCAGGAGTCGCCATAGGACTGTGCCACGCCGCCAAACGCGTTCTCGGTGCCTGGGCCGTGCTGCATCGCGAAGACGCCGATTTTGTCGCCCGAGGTTACCTTGGCGATCGCGTCGCACATATGCAGCCCGATCCGCTCCTGGCGCACCATGATCGTGCGGATGTCGGCCTCGGCGGCGGCCTCGATGATCGGGTTGACCGGATAGCCGATCAGGTACTCGATGCCTTCGCGCTTCAGGATTTCGGCGACGGCGTTGGCGACTTTCATAGGGGAACCCTCCTCGTCCCAGGGGCGGCGGTCGAGGCGATTGTGACACAACCACCGGGCCGGTTGGCAATTCTTGCGCGGTCAAATCTTGAGGCCCCTCTGACCTGCGCCGCCGGGCACTCGCGCGCTGGCCCCGCGATGCGCTAGCCTCGGCGCCGCGTCTTTCTGGGAGGATCGACATGAGCGCGTTGGCGGACTACGAGCACAAATACCAAAGCGCCCGCTGCGAACGGCGCGACGGCATTCTGCAGGTGACCCTGCACACCGCCGGGGAGTCGTTGCGCTGGGGGTTTCTGCCGCACGGCGAACTGCCCGAGCTGTTTCACGACATCGGCGCCGACCGCGACAACCGGGTGGTGATCCTGACCGGCGCCGGGGGCGAATTCTCCGGCCCGCGGGCGACGCCCGGAACCTCGTCCTTTCCGTCGCGGCCGTCGATCGAACGCATCGACCGCATCCATTGGGAGGGCCGGCACCTGTTGATGAACCTGCTGAACATCGAGGTGCCGGTGATCAGCGCGATCAACGGCCCGGCCTGGCGGCATTCGGAAATTCCGCTGTTGTGCGACATCGTGCTCGCGGCCGACACCGCGCAGTTTCAGGATTCCGCGCACTTCGCCTCGGACGTGGTGCCGGGGGACGGCATGCACATCGTCTACCCGTTGCTGCTCGGGATAAACCGCGGCCGCTATTTCCTGTTGACCGGGCAGACGCTCGACGCCGCCGAGGCGTTGCGGCTGGGGCTCGTCGCCGAGGTGCTGCCGCCCGACAAATTGCTGGCGCGCGCCTGGGAATTGGCCGAGGGGCTGACCGGAAAGCCGACCCTTTTGCTGCGCTACACGCGTCTCTTGTTCACCGAATACCTGCGCCGCCAGATGCACGAGCTCTTGGGTTACGGGCTGGCGATGGAGAGCCTGGCACTGATCGAAAAGCCGGAAGCGCCGCCGACCTGACCCGAGCGCAGCGGGGCCGGGCGCTCGGCTGAAAGGCCGGCTTAATCAGGCAGCGCGGTAAGGCCGGCCGGTTGCCAGTGCCAAGGCAACGTAGTGCCAAAGCTGAGTTCGGCGATTTGGCGGGCGGAGTGGTCGGCAATGCGGGTGAGGACGTCGGCAAGGTAGAGCTGACTGCCCGCAGACCGCTGCGGCCTAATTAACCTAGGCTGCTGGAGGAAGGGATATTCAGCGGTGATGTTTGTATTCTAAGCAGCGCCTTCGCCCACCTGTCGACGTGGGCGCCGCGTGCGACCGCAGGGCGAAACTGGTTCGGGGAGCGTGAATTGGGATTCCAGCGTCTTAAGCTCCCCGCCGTTTGTGACGTTTCGGTCACCAACGTGTGCAATGCCGCATGCGACTTTTGCGGCTTCGCCCGCGACAAGGCCCTGATCGGTTCCGCTAAATACCTCGACGCCGACTCTTTCTCGCGGGCGCTGCCGATCCTGCACCGGCGCGGGGTTCGCTTTGTCACCCTTCAGGGCGGCGAGCCGCTGGTGCATCCCGAGATTGCCCGGCTCGTTTCGCTAACCGCCGAAGCCGGCCTATCATGCGCCGTCATCACCAATGGCTGGTTTCTACCGCGCTATATCGATGCGCTGGCGCAGGCCGGGCTCTCCCGCTTAATTGTCTCCATCGACAGCGCAAGGCTTGCGGAACATGAGCGCAATCGTGGCCTGGAGGGGCTGGAGCGCCGCCTCGTCGAGGGGATCGCCGGGGCGCGCGCCCGCGGCCTGCCGGTACAGGCGTCGGTAACCGTCAGCCGCCTCGTCGATTATGACGAATTGCCGGATACCTTGCGGCGCTTAGGGTTCGACGACGTTTCCTTTTCCTATCCGCGGCGCGAGCCGTTTGGCTCTACCTCGCTGGTTTACGGGGAAAGGTCGCAGCTCGTCGATCTCGACCGTGACGAACTGCTCGCCGCACTGGGCGCGATCGGCCGCCTGAGGAAGCATTTCCCCGTGCTCAACCCGCGGGCGTCGCTCGCCGAGGTCGCGCGTTTTGTCCGCGGCGAGCCGCAAGCGGGTGCCGTGCATCGGCGGCTACAAGTACTTCTATCTGGACTGGAACCTCGACATTTGGCGCTGCGAGGCGTGGAACGAGCCGATGGGTTCGGTTTTCGACCTCGATCGTATTCCCGACGAGCGCGAACCTTGCAATGCCTGCATGATGGCCTGCTACCGCAACGCCAGCATGCTGATGCACGGTGCTGTCGCGATCACCGATGCGGCGCAGGCCCTCGCGGCTGGTCAAACAGGAGCCGCAGCGGCATCGCTCTTCCGGCGCAGCGTGGCGCAGTCGCTGTGGGCGCTGATCGAGGAGGCGCCGAAGCTGCACTGCTCGGCTCGTCGGCGGAAACGAACCAGGGCCGACGTCGACCTCCACGCCGACCGGGACTCGAAAGAACCGGCTGAGACGCGCCCCTAACGCTTCAGTTGAGGGTGGGGGATAAAACCTGAAGTTGGGAGGTGAAACTGCCTTCGAAAAACGGCTCGTGGCAGCGATCGCGCCCTGCGGAGCTCGATATTGCGTACCGGAGCGCCTTCCCTCCGACCGACGGTTTCATTGGCGACGCGCCGGAATTTGCCATCGCATCAGGAGAACGGCGCTCGGCGAGACCGAGGAGCGCGGCACGCGCCACCGTGCTTGTCGGGCGCGACGCGGGCTGCGAGAATTCGAGGCGAGCCGATTTGGCGTGCAAAAGTTGGTTGCGGGGGTAGGATTTGAACCTACGACCTTCAGGTTATGAGCCTGACGAGCTACCGGGCTGCTCCACCCCGCGGTGGTGATTTGGTGGGTCTCGCCGGCGGGCCGGCCGGCTGCGCCCGCTTGGCGCTGCCGCTCCTTTGCCGAGCGGCCGCGAAGTGGGCCGGAGCGGCCCGGGGCAACGGGCCGGACGGGGGCCGGGAGAGCCTGGCGGCGACCTGCTCTTCCGCGTCTTGAGACGCAGTACCATCGGCGCTGAGGGTTTTCACGGCCGAGTTCGGGATGGGATCGGGTGCTGGGCCCCTCGCTGTGGCCACCAGGCTGTCCCGGCCCCCGCGGGCTGGCTTTGGGGGTTGGGACGGGTCCCCGCGATGGGCCGCGGGGCGCCACAGGGGGCGGCCGCGCGGGGCGGGGTTGAGGAATTTGCGAAGGCGGGCGAGGCGGCGAGAAGTGTCGTCAGGCGCCTTATGGCGGGCCGTGCCGTCATCGGGCGGCGCCGTCATGAGGGGCAGGGGGTGGCGGGCAGGGGGTTTGCCGCTGCACGCCGGCGGGGGCCCGGTCTTTCTCCAAAGCCGGTCTTTCTCCAAAGATCGGGAAAGATCGGGTCTTTGTTTAAGAAGATCGGGATCGAGCGGGTTCGAGCGATTAGTACCGGTCAGCTCCACGGGTTGCCCCGCTTCCACCCCCGGCCTATCAACGTGGTGGTCTTCCACGGCTCTCGACGAGACCTGGTTTTGAGGGGGGCTTCCCGCTTAGATGCGTTCAGCGGTTATCCCGTCCGCACTTAGCTACCCGGC
>Ga0210390_10004935_pt1 | contig 11206 bp, 9 predicted proteins | sample IncBWH11OmetaG_FD_161050 | JGI IMG/M metagenome (GOLD analysis project Ga0210390, IMG submission 161050) | Forest soil microbial communities from Barre Woods Harvard Forest LTER site, Petersham, Massachusetts, United States - Inc-BW-H-11-O ... | reverse complement strand
TGCCCTGGTTCCCCGAGAAGACGCCGAACCCGAAAGCAACTGAATATTTCATTTCCGAATGGAGGAAACGGGGCTTTGATTTTGCGGGATGCACCGAGAGTTTCCGCGGTTATGATGGCATCCGAACCGCGGCGGCGGCGATCGAGAAGGCCGGCAGGGCTGAGCCGGCGGCCATCAAGGCGGCCATGTGGTCGATCGACGTCAAGGGCCTCAACGGAGATATCGTTTTCAAGAAGTCCGGCCCCGAAGGCAAGGAGAGCGGCCAGAGTCAGCCGAATGTCTATCTCATCGAGATCAACGACGGCAAAATCGGCATGAAAACGCTGTAGGAATTGATTACAACGGGTTTGAGGCCCCGGTTGACCGCGGCCTCTCCACCCTTCGAGCTCGGAAACTGTTTTGAGCGAGTTTCTGCAACATCTGGTCAATATGCTGGTCCTCGGAGGCACGTACGCGCTGCTGGGGATCGGCCTCACCTTGATCTTTGGCATCATGAACGTCGTGAATTTCACGCACGGCGTGCTGTATACATTCGGCGCCTACGTGATGTTTATCGTGGTGCAAGAGCTCGGGTTGAATTTCTTTCTCGCGCTGCCGGTTGCAATCGTCGTCGGCTGGGCGCTTGGCACGATTATAGAGCTCACATTGCTCAGGCCCTTGCGGGGCTCCGACATCGATACGACTATGCTGGTAATGATCGGGGCCTGGATCGCCATGCAGTCCGGCACGCTTTGGATTTGGGGTGGTGTGGCGAAGTCGGTCGCGACGCCATTCCCGGAACAACCGCTGGTCCTGGGCCCGGTCTCCGTATCGTGGCTGCGTCTGTTCGTGCTTGCGGCCGCGGCGCTATTGATCGTCGTCACTTATTTTCTGATCAATCGGACCAAGCTCGGTAGTGCGATGCGGGCGACTTTCCAGGATCATGACACTGCATCGTTGATGGGTGTCAATGTCGACCTCATCTATACCTCGACCTTTGCTGTCGGATCGAGCCTAGCCGCCGCCGCCGGTGCGCTGCTCGGCCCGGTCTATGTGATTTTTCCGCAAATGGGCGATCTCGCCGCCGTCAAGGCATTTGCGATCGTGATTCTTGGCGGACTGGGAAACATCACAGGCGCGGTTTTAGGCGGATTCATTCTTGCTCTGGCGGAAGAACTGGGCGCGGGTTACGTCTCTTCCGGGTACCGCGATGCAATGGGCTTTTTAATCATTATCGCGGTATTGATCGTCAAACCCACTGGACTCTTCGCCCGTTCGGAGCGCGTGGGATGAGACTGACTGCAAGGCTTCTCACCGTCGCCGCGCTCGCTTCGGTGCCGCTGTGGCTTCACGATCCCTATCTTATGAACGCGCTGATCACCACCGGGATATTCATCATCGGCGCCATGAGCCTCAATTTGCTCCTGGGGTTCACCGGCCAACTAAGCCTTGGGCACGTGGCGTTCTTCGGCATTGGGGCCTATGTGAGTGCGCTCACTTCGCTCGGCTTCGATGTTGGGTTGCCGGGTGGATTTCGGATTGTCCACGAGCCTTGGCCGCCGGTTGTGGGATTTGGGCTTGCGATCGTGGCGGCCGCGTTATGTGGGTACTTCATCGGACGCCTGTCCTTTCGCGTCCGCGGTGCTTATTTCGTGATCGTCACGATATCATTTGCCGAGGTCGTCCGTCTGGTCGCCCTCAACTGGGTTGAGCTGACGCAGGGGCCGCTTGCGCTAAACAATATTCCCTCCATTGCGCTACCGGTGCCCGAATTTGGAGAGCTGGTATTGCGGACCAAACTCCATAACTACTACCTCGTGCTGACAGTCGCGGTGATCGCGTACGTTTTGATCGCGCGCTTGGTTCGGTCGCACTACGGCAGGGCCATGCGCGGATTGATGGAGAACGAAACGCTGGCGGTATCAGTCGGTGTCGATGCGACAAGGACGCTTACCCTGGCCGCGGTCATTTCTGCCGGGATCGCAGGCGCGGCCGGCAGTCTCTACGCGCATTACATCCGCATCATCGACCCCGAGGTCTTCGCCTTCATCAACACGGTAACGATGGTGATAATGGTTATTAGCGGCGGTAAGGGCTCGCTCGCCGGCCCAGTCGTTGGCGGCCTAGCCTTCGGTTTGATGCCGGTGTTCCTGCGGTCGATCCTGGCGCCTGAGGCCCAATGGATCGCTTATGGCAGCGTCCTGATCATCATCCTGTTTCTCTTGCCGCAAGGCATTGTGCCGTCACTCGCGCAACTGCTTTCGAAGCGGCGTGGCAAGAAAGCTGTGCCCAAGACGGTCGTCTTCGGTCGCAGGGCGAAGGGGCCGGCATGATGGCGGCGCGGCGGGCCACATTGAGGATCGAGCATGTCGGTATACGTTTCGGCGGCGTGGAGGCTTTGTCGGACCTGAACTTTGCCGTAGGTGAGCGTGAAATCGTCAGCCTGATCGGGCCGAACGGCGCGGGCAAGACAACGGCCTTCAACATCGTGACCGGCTTTTTGACGCCAACGCATGGCAGCGTCACTTACCGGGGAACAATGCTCTCCGGATTGAAGCCGCACCAGATCGCCGATATTGGGTTGGTGCGCACTTTCCAACGCACCAGCGTCTTCCCCAACGATACCGTTTACGACAATCTTCTAATCGGCCTGCATCGGCAGAGTAGGATTCGTTTCTTTGAAGCGATTATGGGCCTGCCGCGGGCGCGCCTTGTCGAGCGACGGATGCACGGGCTAGCCTGCGAGCTCGCCGAATGGGTCGGGCTTGGGCGGCGTCTCCATGATCTCGCCGGCTCGCTGTCTTACGGCGAGCAACGTCTCGTCGGCGTCGCGCTGGCGCTAGCGGCCAAGCCCTCCATGCTGCTTCTAGATGAGCCCGTTTCTGGCATGAACGCCACGGAAACACACATCTTCATCGAGCTCGTCCGTAGCATTCGCGACCGCGGCGTAAGCATTCTTCTCGTCGAACACGACATGCCGATGGTGATGAGCGTCTCGGATCGCATCGTCGTCTTGAACTACGGCCGGATCATTGCCGAAGGCTCGCCGGACATCATCCGAAACGATCCGGCTGTCATCGAGGCCTATCTCGGGCGGGGGGCAGTAGGTGCTTGAGATCCGCGACATGGTTTGCGCTTATGGCGGCATCATCGCCCTCAAAGGCATTTCACTGCAAGTCAAAGCTGGGCAACTGGTGGCTCTCATCGGCGCCAACGGCGCTGGCAAAAGCACGACGTTACGGGCAATCTCTGGGCTCGTTGCGCCGAGTTCCGGTTCGCTCTTCTTCGAAGGCGATAACATTACGGGCGCAAGGCCACCGCGCGTTCTGGCCCGCGGGATTGCCCACTGCCCGGAAGGACGTCGCGTCTTCCCGTACATGACGGTGGAAGAAAATCTCAATATGGGCGCGTATCTGCGCACCGATTCTTCAGAAGTCTCGGTCGACCGCGACCGAATTTACGTCGAGTTTCCGCGCCTTGCCGAGCGAAGGCTGCAGGCCGCGGGCACGTTATCCGGTGGAGAACAGCAGATGCTGGCGATCGGACGGGCGCTGATGTCGCGGCCGCGTATGATCATGTTCGACGAGCCCTCGCTTGGGCTTGCACCGAATATTGTCGAACAGACCTTCGCAATCATTCGCCGTATCCAAGCTGCCGGAACAACCGTTCTGTTGGTCGAACAGAACGCGTTTGCCGCGCTTGGAATGTGCGATCACGCTTATCTGCTCGAGAGCGGACGAGTGGTGCTTTCGGGGCCCGGCACCGAGCTGATTGAGAATGAACACGTGCGCAAGGCCTATCTCGGTGAATGAGCCCGGCGAAAACAACAGACCGGCAGGACAATCCCAATGGGTGCGGGCCTGCGCTCTCGAACGCCTGATGAGTCTGGGCATCGTCTGCGCCCGCGTGGGCGGCGCCGACCTGATCTTGATCTGGCACGAGGGGGGCGCGGTTGCTTGCGAGCGGACCTGTCCGCACGAGCAAGCTGATCTCGGCTGTGGGCACATATCGGCGGGGCGGCTGGTTTGCCCGCTTCATGCAGCATCTTTCGATCTTAGGGACGGTAGGATTTCGAGCGGTTGGTCAAGCCGGCCATTACGCATCTACCCCGCGCGGGTGAAACAGGCAGAGATATGGGTTCAGTTTGACCCCTCGCAGGTTTAGGTGGTTTCGAGCTTTCCGCCGCCGAACAACGTCGGGACGTAACGCGGGGGCGCCGATCGCAGCCATGTTTACTCACGATCAGGGCGAGGCCTTAAGCCTCTTGGACAGGATGGCCGTGATGTCGGAGGGGCAAATCCGGCAGCTCGGTACACCGCTCGAGATCTACCGCCGACCGAATGATAGTTTCGTGGCTTCGTTCGCCGGCGACGCCAATAGGCTGCGCGGTCGGCTCATCAGCATCGCGGCGCCGGATGCCTTGGTCGCGTGGGGGCCGATGCACATAGAGGTGCCAAGCGCGCCCTTGTCCAACACGCCTGCTGACGCCTCGGTCGATCTGTACATGCGGCCGGAGCACTTACGCATCAAATCTGTTGGCGAGCCCGGCACATTGACCGCCAGCGTTGTGTCGCAAGTTTATCACGGCGGACATGTTGATTTACAGTTGGAATGTCAGGCGTGCACGGAACGTTTGCTGGTGCGCTCCGCTGGCGATCAAGCGATACGGCATTGGCCGGCCGGCACGCGCGTCGGGATTCCATTGATGCCGATGGTTGTGCGGCATTTCCAATGGCGCAGCGATGACTTCAGGTTGGGGTGCGGAGATTCGGGACGGCGATCGCCAGCGACGTGAACGAGGCCATTAGTGCCCACAACAGCCGATCGCGACGCGTTGGATGGCGGATCGATGATCGACTGAGCATCGTCGGACGCGCGTCCGCTGACATTAATCATGGTGGAGCTTCTCTCGGCGAGGAGACGAGGTTTGACTCGCGTTCAACGCCTTCGCACGTCTGATTGACGATGAGCGCAAACATTGTTGCCCAGCAAGAACTGTGGGCGGAACCTGGTCTCTCTTAGGAGGACTGTGTGAGCATTCTCCTCATCGGCGCGCTGGTCGCGACATCGTTCGGCTGTAGCCATCAGGCGCCGCTGTGGCGGGCAACCACAGACTGCTGCGCTAGTAGAGACCCATTGGCTTTCGATTGAGCCGGCATACCCAGGACTCAATTCCGCGGCACCACAAAGCTAGCTGCGACGGAAGACACAAACAATCGCTGCCCCGATCGCTCCTGGTTGGTGAGCCCACCGACTTTGAGTTCCCCGACTACTAAGCCTCAGATCAGACAATGACGCTGTCGCAACTCGTGCATCTCCAGTTTCCACTCCGCTGATAGCTCTTGCGTGACCTCTTGAAAAGACTGGCGCTTCGCTTGCCCCATCACTAATCGGAATTGTTACGCAGAGATCTGGCTATGCAGCTGGCCTGTTGAACAGCGGTGGGTTTCATGCCCGTGGTAATCGTCTTGGTGCTCATGCCGGAGACAAAAACCACCAGCTCTGCCGCGGCCACTTGGTGTCCCGGCCTCCGATCAAGAGCAGCTCCAGTCGGGCCAGGCTGGACCTTGAGTCGCGCATGCAGCCAAGAACCAACAGCGCAGATACGTTGGTTATGTTTCGCATCGGTGCTTTTGAACGTAATTTAGTTCCGCTTGCGGGCGAAAATTCAACGCGACGGGACAATTCGCTTGAAAGCTGCCAGGTCGTCGGACGATTCTGATAGAATTTACTTCACTACGACGCAGCTTCGATTCGGGCCGTCCCGAGAATTTCGTGGGCACATTAGCTGATCACCACACGGCGAAGAGGTCGAGATGAATGATCACTTAAAAGCAACGACGCTATCCGAACGCGCCGATGCGCTCGAAGAGCACATGATGCACGAACTCGAGCACATCGTCATCAAGTCGGCATTGTTCAACCTGGCCGACGGCAAGTTGACCGACGACGTAGCGGTCGTGCTGGCGCGCAATCCCGGCAAATACCTGATCATGAAGGAGGACCCGCGCCTTCCCAAAATGCCAGCCAAGCCCACCCTAATCGACTATTTCAAGTGCCGGTTCGCATCGACTTCGCATCTGCTGCAAAGCGCCGCGCACGCCAAAAAAGCCGGCCACAGCGAGAAGGTCATCATGACCTGCCTCTTGCACGACATCGCGGTCGCGAGTTTCATCAGGTGCGACCATGGCTATTGGGGCGCCCAAATGATCGAGCCCTATGTCGACGAGGAGGTGAGCTGGTCCGTGCGTGCGCATCAGGCGTTGCGCTTCTTTCCAGACGAATCTGTCGGCTATCAATATCCGGAAGCCTATGTGAAATGGTTTGGTCCCGATTTTCAGCCCGAGCCATATATCGTCGATGAGTACAAACGTGCTCGCAATCACAAGCACTACATGACCGCACGCTTGGTCACCCTGCACGACCTTTATTCATTCGATCCCAATGCCAAGGTCGACCTTGACGACTTTACGGACATCATCGGCCGTCATTTCAAGCAGCCGAGAGAAGGGCTCGGCCTCGACAGCAGTCCGTCAGCGCATATGTGGCGCACAATGCTGTGGCCGACGCGGTTCCTTTAGCTCTTGATAGGGTCGATATTCTGGCCGAGACCGCCGGATGCGACCAGCGGGTGATGTCGCAGCTTCGAGCCCAGACCAGGCCGGTTTGGCGTGCGCAGTTCTTTTCCAAAATGGAGCGCTATTAAAACTGCGAACTAGTTATAGTGATCGGTCGTCTCAACCCGATGCTTTAATAGCGTCAGCTTGGCGCAGAGAGCGGACCGGCACCCGTCCTAACCGCATCGTGATTGTTGAAGACTCCACGGAGAACAACGTTTCCAGACAGCGAGGTAGGCCATGGTCAAACCGCTTCCGTCGAAGACCCACATCGGCAACCACATGCTGCATCCCGAGACGCTCATGCTGAACTACGGCTACGATCCGCAATTGTCGGAAGGAGCTGTCAAACCACCAGTCTTTCTGACCTCGACCTTTGTTTTCAGGACCGCCGAAGACGGACAGGATTTCTTCGATTACGTCTCGGGTCGGCGCGAGCCTCCTGAGGGGATGGCTGCTGGCCTGGTTTATTCGCGGTTCAATCATCCCAACAGTGAGATCGTCGAGGACAGACTCTCCGTCTACGAGCGAACCGAGAAATGCGCGCTGTTTTCGTCCGGCATGGCGGCGATTGCGACCACGATCCTCGCGTTCGTCCGTCCGGGCGACGTCATTCTGCATTCTCAACCACTCTATGGCGGGACGGAAACTCTGTTTGCAAGGACGCTTGCAGGCCTCTCCATCGGAGCGGTCGGCTTCGCCGACGGCATCGACGAAGCCGCAGTCATGTTGGCGGCGGAGGATGCCATGCGCAAAGGCCGAGTGGCGATGATCTTCATCGAAACCCCGGCAAATCCCACCAACGGGCTAGTCGATATCGCGATGGTCCGCCGCATCGCCAAGATGATCGGCCAAGCTCAGGAATACACGCCGATTATCGCGTGCGACAATACGCTGCTGGGGCCCGTGTTTCAGCGGCCAATCGAACACGGCGCGGACCTCTCCCTGTACTCCCTGACTAAATATGTCGGCGGACATTCCGACCTGATCGCGGGCGCCGCGCTCGGCCCCAAAGTCCTGATGAAAGACGTTAAAGCGTTGCGGGGCGCCATCGGCACGCAACTGGACCCGCATTCCTGCTGGATGATCAGCCGGTCGCTCGAAACACTTGGCATTCGCATGGAAAAGGCTGACAGAAATGCGCGGCTCGTCGCGGATTACTTGCGCGACCACGCCAAAGTGGCGAAAGTCCATTACCTTGCTTACCTCGAAGAGGCCTCCCTCGCCGGCCAACTTTTCGCGAGGCAATGCAGCGGCGCGGGCTCCACGTTCTCGTTCGACATTGTCGGCGGCCAAATCGCCGCTTTTAAATTCTTGAACGCGCTGCAAATCTTCAAGCTCGCGGTTAGCCTGGGCGGCACCGAGTCGCTTGCTAGCCTGCCCGCAAGCATGACTCACTCCGGCGTTCCAGCTGACATCCGGCAAAAAATCGGCGTTCTCGACTCCACGATCCGGCTGTCTATAGGCATCGAGCACCCGTCCGATCTGATCGCGGACGTCGCACAGGCTTTGAACGAGGCATAGGTGCTTTGCCGATGAACAGAGAAGGAGTGAAATGACATGCATAACTAGACTGACTATCCTTTGTAAGTCAATCCGGCTGGTGTAGTGTGGGGCTCTCGTTGATGGCGGCACGCCGTGCCCGCGAGGGGTGAATCATGACCAACACATTGCGCGGCCACGCTCCGTGCGGTCCCGCAATTCGAATACGATCGTGATGCGGCGTTCGGCGACGGCTAAGATCAGTCCGAAACCGGCAACGGCCGCGGCCCGCCCGCAAAGGACGGCAGGCCCGGCACGTGGCGAGCGAAACTGTTCCGTCGCGCGCACGCTTGACATCGTTTCGGACGCCTGGGCGTTCCTCATCATCCGCGAGGCATTCTTCGGCACACGGACTTTCGAGGCGTTTCGTTCTGCGCTCGACATTCCGCGCGCCACGCTGACCGACCGCCTGCGAAAGCTGACGCGGCTGCAAATCTTCCGCCAGGTTGCTGCCGAGACCGGACAGCGCAAGGAATACCGCCTTACGAAAATGGGCTTCGATCTCTATCCGAGCTTCATCGCACTAATGCAGTTCGGCGATCGCTGGCTTTCCGTCGGCAAGCGGGCGCCGCTGGTTCTGGTTCACCGCGCCTGCAGTTGCGAGAGTCATCCCATCGTTGCCTGTCCGCAGTGCCTGGCCGAACTGGAGGCGCGCGAGGTTCAATATCGGGACGGATCCGGCGCAGGCCGCAGGCCGGCCAAGCCCGGCCGCAATACGAGGCGCGCCTCCGACGACAGCCGCTTCATGCAGGGACGGCCAAGCTCAGTCTCGCGCGCGCTCGAGATCATCGGCGACAAATGGAGCTTCATGGTTGTTCGCGAGGGCTTTTTCGGCAATCGCCGATACGACCAGATCCAGGCGGAACTCGGCATTGCCCCTAACATCCTGACCGACCGGTTGTCACGCCTCGTCGCGCGTGGGATCTTTCACCGGCGTCTCTACCGGCAGGCGCCCGAGCGCTACGAATATCTCTTGACCGACATGGGCCGCGATCTCTACGGGCCGTTTGTCGCGATGCTGGCCTGGGGCGACCGCTGGCTGGCCAAGGGTAAGCCGCCGCTTGTCCTGCGCCACACCAAGTGCGGCCACGATTTTCAGGCCTCTGTGATCTGCAACGAATGCGGCAAACCGATCGTCGCCGCCGATATGCAATATCGCTTGAACTATGATCCCAAGGATTATGGGGCCCTGGGACCGAGATCGATTACGTAGCTTGATCAATGCGCTTCAACGCTTCCACCAGCTTGAACCGCATGATTTTGCCTGAGCCCGTGCGTGGGATTTCCGAAACAATGTGGGTCGCTTCCGGAATTTTGTAAGACGAGAGGCTCACCCGGCAGTGCGCCAACAGCGATTCGACGTCGAGCTCGTTCTTTTCGGCCACCACGAACAGATAGGGCACCTCGCCAAGAGTCGCGTGCGGCACCCCGACCACGGCGCAATCGAGTACCTGATGATGGCGGATAGCAACCTCTTCGATTTCGGCAGGCGCGATGTTCTGCCCTCCCCTGACGATCAGTTCCTTGATACGGCCGGTGATCGTCAAATAGCCGTTGGGATCGGATTTCGCGAGGTCGCCGGTATGGTACCAGCCCTTTTTCAATGCTGACGCAGTTTCCACGGGCTTGTTGTGATAGCCGTGCATGAGGTTGGGACCGCGAACAATCAATTCGCCTTCGGCGCCGACGGGCAAATCTTCGATTGTGACGGGGTCGACGATCCGCACCGCCAGACCCGGCACCGGAAGCCCGCAAGATCCCATGATGCGCGTTCCAGTCATCCAGTTCACAGTCACCATGGTCGAGGTCTCGGTAATGCCGTAGCCATCCAGCAGCGTCGTGCCGAAATGCGCCTCGAACGCCTTGTTTAACGTCGCTGGCATGATCGCGCCCGCAGAGAAACAGAGCCGCGTATTGCCGAGCTTGCGGATTCCCGTCTCTCGCGCCCGCTGCAGCAGATAATGGAACATGGTCGGCACGCCGGGGAAAAACGTAAATTTCCCGGCTTGCAAGAGCTCCAGCACAGACTGCGGCGAAAACCGCCCCAGGATGTGTTCGCTGGCACCGACCGCGAGCACGCTCAACACGGAGAGATTGAGCGCGTAGGAATGAAACAGAGGAAGCGGCGAGAGTACGACGTCCTTGTCGCTGAACCCCAGAATCGGCGCCCAGCAGGAAGCTGCGATCCACAACATTCCACGGACCGACAGCAGCACACCCTTGGCGCGGCCAGTCGTGCCGGAGGTGTATATGATAAAGGACGAGCGATCGATATCGGCCGGATCGAGCGGCCCTTCGCCGATTCCGCGCGCCAGCTCTTCCAGACTCAAGCCTGCTTCCCTGGCGCCACTGCCTGCGAACACAAGCGAGAACCGGCCACCCGTCTCCGCCGAGAGATTCTTGATCAGCTCACTCCGCGCCGGCGTTGTGATGATGAGGCCGCAATCCGCATCCGACAGGCGATAAGCGATTTCCGCATTGGCCGCGTCATAACTGATGGGAACAATCACCGCGCCGGCGCGCAGGCCCGCAAGGCATGCCTCCATCCAGTCAACACTGTTTGGCAGATAAATCGCAACGCGATCGCCTTCGCGCAAGCCGCGCCTTGCCAGCGCGACCGCAATCGACGCCGTGCGATCGCCGAGCTCGGCGTATGTCACCGACCGCGCGGCGTCCCAGTACGCGACCTTATCGGGCCGCTCACGCTTGTGCCGCTCCAGCAATTCTGAAACCGGAGCGATTAATTCAGTTTGTAACATCGCCCACTCCGCCGTTCAGACCATGCTAAATCCGCCGCTGATGCTGATAACCTGACCCGTGATCCAGGCACCCGCATCCGACGCAAGCAGCGTCACCATCGGAGCTACATCCGAAGGCTGGCCCAGGCGGCGGATCGCGTAGAGCTTGACGAGCTTCTCGCGATTGGCCTCGACCCAACTTCGGTCATGCCCAGTCTCGATCAGGCCCAGCGCAATCGAATTTGCGGTCGTACCTGATCGTCCCATTTCCCGCGCCAGCGATTTCATCAAAGCGATATTTCCCGCGCGCGCTGCAGCGGCAATGGCGAG
>Ga0210390_10004933_pt1 | contig 11209 bp, 8 predicted proteins | sample IncBWH11OmetaG_FD_161050 | JGI IMG/M metagenome (GOLD analysis project Ga0210390, IMG submission 161050) | Forest soil microbial communities from Barre Woods Harvard Forest LTER site, Petersham, Massachusetts, United States - Inc-BW-H-11-O ... | reverse complement strand
ATGGACATCCACGAACTGCTCGATGCCCACGGCGCAAAGTACATTCGCAAGCTTTATAAGGATCCGATTACGGGCAAGGATTTCAGGCTCCTGCACACCGCCGACATCACGCCAACAACCAACCTGAACGCCTCGCTGCATAACACCAGCGCAAGCGACAATGGGCGGAGCGACAATGGGCTGAGCGCGGATGCGAATCCCGGGTCATCGCCCGATGCGGTGAACACCACAACCTCCGACCAGAATCCGCAAGCGCAGGCCGGGACAAATCGGACAAACAGCTCCGGAAACGGCCAGCTCGGATTGTCGGGTACGGGAAATAACTTGCCCGGCGACAATCCCATGGGCGGAGTAATAGTGGGTGTGGCCAGTGTAAGCAAGAAGAAAAGTATTCGCGAATTCGACCACAAGAATCACTACGATCAATGGCTGTTTTTTTATGATCCTAACTATGACCGCGGCTACCCGATCAAGGGTCCAACGTCGATGAGCCTTTCAGCTGCGTCCGTCGGGACGCCTGCGGGATCGATTGGCCAACCTGCGGGCGCACTGGGGCAAAGTTCAGGTTTCGGTCAGAGTCCTGGGTTCAATCAGGGCTCCGGATCGTTCGGTCAGCCTGGGCCTGGGTCCGGTCAGTCGTCGAGTGGATTTAATTCCTCTCAACCCGCGCCGCCGTCTCCTCCACAGCAATGAATTTCGGATCGTGCTGGATTTGAAGATCAATGCGCTGGCGTTTGATTCAGCGCATCGAGTGAGCGACGCGCTTCCTGGAACTTAGGATCAAGCTTAAGAGCTTCCTGATAAGAGGCCACCGCATCGGGAATGTGTTGCGCGCCCTGCTGCAACTGTCCAAGTTGGAAAAAGGCCGCGGCGGAAGGGGCTGATGAGGCTTTGAGCGCGAGTTGCTGAATTTGTTCTTCCATCGCCAGCTTGCCCAGATTGTCGAGGGCAACCTCATTGGACGGATCCATCTTCAGAACCTGCAGATCGTATTGCCGGCCCTCGGAGAAATGTCCAAGCTGCTGCTCAGCCGTGCCGAGGTCGAGAAGGCTCTTCTCCACAAGGTGGGGATCGCGGGTAAGTTGCAGTACAGCCTTGTATTGCTCGATGGCCTCGGGCAGGTGACCGTGCTCGTGCAGATCGGCGCCCAGATTCAAATGACTGATGGGATCGGCCGGGTTGATGCGCACCGCGTTCTGAAAATGAACCAGCGCTTCGGGAGAGGAACGTTGTCCGGTAGCCTCGAAGGCCTGCACCAATTCCGCGGTGCCCACGTAATTTTCTGCCATGTAATTGTCGGTGGTGACCTCGAGGGCGTGAGACCATAAGTCGTAGCTGCTCTTCCACACTCCGATTTGACGCCATGTCATGAACGACAAGACTGCCAGCGCGAGTCCGGCTACAGCGCCGATGGCGCGAAGATCTAACTTTCGATTTTGTGCGAGGTCAAAAGCGCCCCAAACCAGAATGCAGAATATTCCGACGAGCGGGAGATAGGCGTAACGGTCGGCCATTGCCTGGTCGCCCACCTGCACTAATCCGATCATCGGCACCAGGCTGCCGAGGAACCAGAACCAGCCCACGGGCAAGTAAAGGCGGGCGCGCTCACGCCAGACGCAGACTGTAATGCCCACAAGGAACAGAAGAAATAACAGAACGTGCCAGGGGGCGAGGCGCAAGCCTTCGTAGGGATAGAAGGACGCCAGGTGCGTGGGCCAGAACGTCTTGACGATATACATCGTGTAGGCATAGACCGCATTCGCCAGGCGCACGCGTAATGGCAGGTGCAAGTTCGAAGTGATTACCGTGCTCTGTGCGGCCAGAGTGAGCAGACTGCTGCAGGCAGAAAGAAACAACAGGGGAATCTTTTCCAGCACCAGGTGACGAAAAGGAAGCTGTGGAACGGGGAATGCCGAGGATGGCGGCGCCACGCCCAGCACGCGTTGCAGGGGCCAGAAGTCCACGAGCATCAGCAGGAAGGGCAGAGTTACAACCATCGGTTTTGCGGCCAGGGCGCAGGCGAAAAGAAGAAATGGAGCCAGGTAGCGCGCAACGCTCGGACGCCGCGCGTACCAGCCATACGCGCCGAGAGACAGCAGCAGGAAGAACATCGACAACACGTTCTTCCGTTCCGCAACCCACGCCACGCTCTCCACGTTGATGGGATGAACAGCAAAAAGCGCAGCGACCACAAAGCTTCGCAACGGCGCTCCCGTGGCTCGCGCAAGAATCAGGAACAGAAGCAGAGCATTCAATATATGCAGCAAGAGGCTCGTGAAATGATGACCGGCAGGATTCAATCCGAACAACTGGCAATCGAGTGCGTGCGAAAGCCAAGTTAGAGGATGCCAGTTGGAGGCGTAGCTTGAAACGAACGCCCACTTCACGGTCGCTGCGGTGAGGCCCTGCTGAACCTGAACATTCTCGAGCACGTACGCCTGATCGTCGTAGTTGACGAACGGATTCAAAGTCGCGCGGTAGTAGATCGCAAACGTGGCCACGGCCAGAAGAACGCAGAGGCCGAGTTTGATTCGGGCTCTTTTTACGGAGCGATCTGAAAGCGCTGGCGCTGACGCCGCAGCCTGCGGCTTGATCACCATTGGCCGTGGCTGAGAACCTGTCGAGTTCGTTTTTCTTGATCGTTCCTTGACCTTGGCAGGCATTGCACTCACTAGAGAGTCCTCTAGGTTATCGAAACTTGCCAGCGAGGGACAGGACTCATGCGCTTTGTCGCGCAGTTTTAACCGGACTGTAACACCGGCTTAACAATCGCTGCCTCGGAGGAGCGGCGCGGGCTTACGGAGCTGCCGAAGACCGCTCATACACGAAAACGCGAAACGGAGAGCGCGGCTGATAGGTGGCTGCATCTGCCCAGTGATACTCGGTCCCGTCCTTCAGCATGTCGGCGAGGCCAACCAGGTGGTATCCGGTCTGCGCGTACTTCGTAAACCACAAGATGATTGTCGGGTCAGATTCGTCGCGATGCAGCCAGGAGAGCGGGTCATCGACCATGACCAGAAAGCGCGGATGAGTCGCCTCAATCTCGGCAATCATTTCTTTCTGCATGGTGGAAGCGTAGGGTTGCGGCTCCATCAGCGGATACATGTAGACGTAACCGGTCGCCGACAGGCGCTGAGAATAAAAGTAGATTTCCGGTTCAGAGCCAACCACTGCGACCCGGTCCTCGATGGATGAGTGAGCCCGCAGGAAGTCAGAAATTTCCAACGCTTCCACGAAAGGATTAACGGAATAATACTTTCGGCTAGCTGCAACGGGATTCATTTCGAAGAAAAATTCTTCTTCGTGAAGAATCGAGACTCCAAGGGCGAGCAGGAACAATACCACTGGGAAGACGGCCCACTTTTGTGCCGCAGCCGATCCGCGGAGCAAGTTAGTGCCCGCGGTCACCGCGCCAGCGCAGAGCAGCGCCACGGCGGGAAGCATGAGAACGAAATAGTGATTGCGGAAGTAAAGCCCGGGACAGACCGCGGCGAAGGAAAAAAAGAGGAACCCAGCGGCGAACGGGAAATGGCTGCGCGTTTTCGAATCCCAGAGCATCAGCCCGAGACCGACAGCGGCGATTGCCCAGATCAGCGCAGCCGAACTCACCACCAGCAGGCCCGTGGTCCAAAGGTCGTTCAATCCCTGCGACAACGTTTGCACGGTTCCGTACTGACGCGCGTAAGCGAAAGTCCAGAACCAGAATTTGTGCAACACGCCAGCCTTGAGCAGGATCAGACACGTCAGCGCAAACGGAACCACGGAGCCAGAAAGTAATGTGGCCGCCTGGGCAGTGAGCCGCCGCCAATCCCGAGGCGGAGTCCAGTGGGACCAAGCCAGCCAGAAAATGCCGAAGAGTAAGAAGAGAATTCCTGGGTGCTTCATCAGCACGGCAAGACCGAGCAGTACGCCACTCCAGAAAAACTGCGACAACTTTTTCGATTCGATAGCTTTGAGCAGAAGCAGGATTCCTCCCGCCGCGGGCAGTACTACGAATTGCGTCGCGTGACCCGCGAAGCCATACACCGACGGCAGGAGCGAGAGAAACGCAAACGAGGCGGAAGCCACCACTCCGCCCAATTTGCCAAACAGGCGTTCGGCGAGAAAGTAGACACAGACGATCGCAGCGGAGTTGACGAACAGGAGCCCGAGGTGAACGCCGGTCGACGTCTGTCCGAAGACGGCCATGAAGAGAGCATAGGCTGCCGCAGTCCCGGGCAACTTCATGGTGTAGCACAGTTGGTACGGCGCAAGGCCGCGCAGAATCAATTGGCCAGCATAAGCGTACTCCCCTTCGTCACGCTCCAGGGGGAAACTCAGAAGCCGGATGCGAATAAGGCCGAAGAAGAGGATTACGAATCCTAAGAAAACGTATGACCCATAAGGCGGCAACGGAATCGGGTGCGCGTCAGCCGCTCGCTTGTGTTTTTTCTTTTTCCGCATCGACCGTTTGGTACCGAGCGTTTAGTGCGGAACTCCAGGTCCCGCGGGCGAGGCTAGATGGGGATCGAGCTTTTGCGCCTGTGCAAAAGCTTGCTGGGCTTCCTGCTCCCGCCCAAGCTGACTCAGGATAAGACCGAGTCTGACATAACCCTGAGCGGAAGGATAGGTCGGCAGATATTGCGCCAATCCACTCGCCATTCGGACCACAGCATCGCCATCCACGACCATCGCCTGCTTCATGCTTTCTTGCGCTTTGGTGGCGTCTCCCGACTGCGCGTAACTCAATCCCAGGTTGGCGTAGGTCATGGCCAGCATGTCCGCGGGCAAGCCGGGTTGGCCGGCCGCCTCGAGCACTCTCTCGGCGCGGATCGACGTCTCGTACTCGTGAATCGCCTCGGGCAGTCTTCCATGATCTTGATAATCTGCACCGACCCGCGCGTGCGCGCTGGGGTCGAGCGGTTCGAGCCCGACATACGTCCGCAGGTGGTCCATCCCCTCCTGATAGCGGCCTAGAGAGAACAACTCGTTGGCCAGGAAATTCTCGGCCATGGAATTGTTTTCGGTGACTTGCAAAGCATGGGTCCAGAGATCGACGGTGCTTTTCCAGTAGCCGATCTGTCGAAACGTGGTGAACGCGAGCGCTGCCAGAATCAAGCACGCGGCAACCGCGCGAGGCGCGACGCCAAGGTGGGCACGGTCCGCCAATGCGGATGCTCCCCAGACTACGATCACGAAAATTCCAATCAAAGGAATGTATGCATAACGGTCAGCGATGACTTGAATCCCGACCTGGATGATCCCAATGATGGGCACGGCCGTGCCCAAATACCACAGCCATCCAACCGTGAAGTAAGGCCGCGTGGAGCGCTGCTGCCACGCCGCGATTAGCCCGGTCACTACAATGAGACCGCCGACGAAAAGCTGCCACAGCGGCAGTCCGCGCCCCGGATGGGGATAAACGGCTGCCAGGTGCGCCGGCCAAATCGCTTTCCACAAGTACATCGCGTAGGCATAAAAGGAACTTTCCAGCCGCACGCCAATGGGCAGTGCTTGCGTCGGAACCTCGCTCACGGTCTGCGCCACCATGGTGATGACGGCGCTGCCTGCCGACAACGCGAGCAACGGCAGCTTTTCGACGACTAGCCGCGACAGCGGCCGCTGCGGAACTGGAAACGCCGCAGCGGGCTGGGCCCAACCTTCGATCCGCTGCAGCGGCCACAGGTCAAGCAGCATCAGCACGAACGGCAGAGTGATCACCATGGGCTTAGCCGCGAGCCCAAGGATGAACATCACTGCGACGACGAGATAGCGGCGAGCACTTTCTCCGCCAACGTCCGGTTTACACGCGTACCATCCGTAGGCACCCAGGGCCAGCAGAAAAAAGAAAGTGCTCAGCACGTTCTTGCGTTCCGCGATCCAGGCAACGGACTCTACGTTGAGCGGGTGCAGGGCGAACAGCGCTGCCACCAGCAGGCTCTTCCATGTTGCGCCAGTCACGCGCCACAGCAGCAGGAACAATAGTATTGCGTTGAGCGCGTGGATGATTGCGCTCGTCCAATGATGGGCTCCGGCGTTCAGGCCGAAGAGTTGACAATCGAGGGCGTGGGAGATCCACGTGAGCGGGTGCCAGTTTGAGTAGTCGGTCGCGGTCATCGCCCAAGTCAACGTCTCCCAGGTCAAGCCCGCCTTTACGTGATCATTCTGAAAAACGTAAGACTGGTCGTCGTAGTCGACGAACGGATGCTTGCCCACGGGGCTGTACAGAAGGAGCGTGACGGTTGCCAACAGAAAACAAAGCACCGCGGGAAGTCGGTTCGAGGTAACACCTTTGGCAGCAGTCACAGCCTTGCGCGACTGCAGCGGTCTGCCCGGAGCCGAGGGGACAACCGTAAGCCGCTTGGGCGGTAATTTGATTTTGGAACTGTTCCTGGATTTAGTGGCCATGGCCAACGCGAGGAAGGTCGAGTTTCGCCAGCATTGAAAAAGCAGAGCGGCAAAAAGGGCAGATCGCTGTCCACGATCTGCCCGTCCCAACCTAGCCAATTTCTACATGAAGAAGCGGCGAATTTTGCTGAATGAAACCCCTAACAAGCCCGTGCCCAACAGATAGATTGATGACGGCTCCGGAATCGCGGTTGTGCTCCCTCCCACGGTGAGGTCGGCGAGCCCGAGTTGATTCGAGGGGCCGGTGAAAGTGACGGAGTGAGCCGTTCCGGTGAAACTCAATCCCGCCGAGGTCCAGTTGCAATAGGCGACTGCTCCGCACCCGCCGTCGTTGTTCGACAGCGTGATTGTCGCCAGCACGGTGCCGGTACCATTCTGTCCGCTCCATACGGTAATGGTTTCATTCTGAGTCAGTGCGAATCCTGCGGTGTAGTAGAAGCTGAATCCATTGGAAAATCCCGGGGCCACGTTCATCATGCCGGTAACCTGCATTCCGCTGGGAGCGGAGAGGCTGTTGGCCATGAAGATCGCTGGCGTCCCGACAGGGGTGGGCGCGAAATTTCCCGCTCCTCCGTTAGCCGTCGAACGCAGGCCGTAGAAATTCGACGAGAAGGTAATGCCGTAATTGGGAGTGCTGGAAAGCCCCCCTCCGTCATAAAAGTTGCCGATCTGCTGCATGTTGCCAAGGTACTGGAAGTTCAACAGTTCTCCAGAACTGGCGAAGGCAGAAGCGGAAAATACCAGCAGGATGGAAAGGATCGTGGCGGAATAAAACTTTCGCATCGAGAAAGCCCCCTTGGAATTTGAGCCCAGAATGAGCGGGACAAATCCGAGAGCAGTATCCTCCGCGACGTGTTACAGGGAGATCACACAAATGTTAACAGTGTGTGAATTTCCCGTGTAAATTTCACAGTCCAGATTGGACCATTCGAGAAAAGATCTTCGCTAGCTATGCTTGGAACTACTTAGCGGTGGACGACGAGCTGTCCGATTTCTTCGATGTCATCAAGCCGATTCCAAAGCCGCCAATCGCTCCGGCGAGAATTCCCATCAGTGCGAGCATAATGACGCTGTCAAACAAAGAACCCTTGGTGCGACGCATAAATTAAGCCCTCCTTCAATCAATCTGTTGGTTGGAATTGTAGCCCAAGCGATCGTTACGGTCATGTTAATTTCGAGGATAAAACCGCCTTTCAGAGCCTAAGCGAGAGGATGCGTGAGATACTGTGGGCGCATCGCAAAGCTTCGTTGACCAAGCCCAGGTCGATCTCTGCAGCATTGATTTCCTGCGCAGGCAAAAACCGACGTAACGATAACCCAGGGAAGTCTTATGGGGTCGTAGTGAGAAAAAGTTTTCCTATAATTCCGAACTGCAAGTGAAATGTGAGCGCTTGATGGCCTACCTTTATCCCCTAAGATTGCGAGCGGATTCGATGTAAGTTATTGAAAATAAAGTATAATTATTGAGACGGCGGCTTTCTTGGGCGAAAACGTCCCATGGCAGCCTTCTTGCTGAGAAAGCAGTGGGATTCCGGGTACGAGTTCGCGAATACTCTCAACCAAGCTGGAAGGGTAAAAATGGGCAATTTGTTGCCTAACAGAAAATCCGGCGCAGACAACTCTCTGGGAGAGCCGGCTGGACTTGCGTTTGTTGAGGGCGTAAGCGCCAGCATGCGGCCGGTGGAAGCCGTGATCCGCGAACTCGCGCAGAGAGAGGTTCCGGTTCTGGTTCTGGCTGAGCCAGGAGCGGGCAAGCACGCCACAGCGCAACGAATCCACCAGATGTCGCAACGAAGCGCCCAGCCCTTTCGCTGGTTTCAGTGTTTAGGCCTGACGCCCGAGGATTTGGAGGCGTTGCGCGAGCAGGAACCAGTAGATGGGGAGTTGCCGACCGCAGGCACGATTTACCTGGAAGAGCTGGGAGACTTGAGCGCCAAGTGCCAGGAGCGGCTGTTGGAAGCATTGCCGCAATCGGAAGGAAACGGCGCAGGCGGGCGCGAGCGGGCTCGGCTGATTTGTGGCAGCGCGCGCGACCTCGAAGTGGAAGTCAAACGAGGGCGGTTGCGCGAGGACATTTACTACCGGATCAGCGGCGTGTGTCTCCGGCTGCCTCCGTTGCGCCAGAGGAAGGAAGACATCCCGTTTCTGATGGGGCACTTTCTGCGGAAATATGCGCGGGATTTTCGCCATCCCGTGCCCGATTTGAGCGCCGAGACGCTGCGCCTGTTTTTGGATTATGCCTGGCCGGGCAATTTGCGCGAACTGGAAGACGCGGCGCGGGTGCTGGTGGCTTTGGGCGATGAGCAGGTTGCGCTGGGTGGTCTGCGAGCCCTGCTGCGCAAGCCAGACGCGGGCAGCAACGGCGCGGGGATTTCGTTGAAGGCAGCCTCAAGGGCGGCCTCGCGCGAGGCGGAGAAAGAACTGATTTTGAATACGCTGACGCGCACGCGCTGGAACCGCAGGCGGGCCGCGGAACAGTTGCAGATCAGCTACAAGGCATTGCTTTACAAGTTGAAGCAAATCGGATTTGAAGGATACGGAGCCTCCTAACTCCGCGGAGAGAGTATGAAGAAAGCGAAAGCGATAGCGATAAAGATCGCGATTTTGTTGGGAACGGGCTTCCTGGCGACGGCACTGCTCGGACAGGACAAGGTGGCAGCCAGCAACTCCGCCAAGGCCCCGGTAACTCAGCCGGACGCGCAGGCGACCGCCCAGCCGAACACCCAGCCAAACACCCAGAACGATAAGCCCGCGGCCACGGAGCCGCAGGGGCCATGGAATGCGCCGGATTATGTGATTGGGCCCGACGACACGCTCCACATTTCGGTGTGGAAGGAGCCGGACCTTAGCGAGACGCTTCCAGTTCGCCCTGATGGGAAGATTTCCATGCCGCTGCTCGACGACATACCGGCGGCTGGAATGACGCCAGAGTTGCTGAAAGAGCTGATCACGGCGAGACTGAAAAAATACATTGCCGACCCGCGCGTCACCGTGGTGGTGACGGGAATGAATAGCCGGCGAATCTTTGTGACCGGAGAAGTGACGCACAGCGGGCCGCTGCCGCTGCTGCCGCACATGACCGTGCTGCAGGCGCTGGCCCAGGCCGGCTTTACTCAATTTGCCAATCTCAAGGCAATTTATTTGCTCCGCACCGAAAACGGGAAGCAGGCAAAGTTGCCCTTCAACTACAAGGAAGTGGTCAAGGGAAATCATCCCGAACAGAACATCGTCCTGAAACCGGGCGACACGGTGGTGGTCCCGTAAGGAACGCGAATGACGAAACTTCACAGCATCGGAATGCTGGGCATGATGGTATGTGCGCTGAGTGGAGCGTGGGCGCAGGACAATTCCACGCCTGCTGCCACCGAGCCGCCTGCTAACCAAGCCCCGCAGAACGGCCAGCAGCAGCAGCCGGTGCCGGCCTACGGGCAAGAGAACCCGCCGGCCCCGATCACTGAGAATCCTCCGCTCTCGGGACTCGACCTGCCGTCGCTCGAGCCGCATTCCGCGCCGCTGAGCTATCTGCAGCCAGGTGCGACCGTCAGCGAATCAGCGGATACGAATGCCGGTAACGGTGTGGGCGGCCAACAGGTCACCTCTGTCACCCGGGCGCTGGGCAGTGTGACCCTGCAGCGCTTATGGAGTCACTACGACCTGGGGCTCGATTATGTCGGCGGCGTGGGCTACTACAACCTGAAGGGACAAGGCCTGAAGTCGCTGCAGCAAATGGATCTCCAGCAGAAGATTACCTGGAAGCGGGGTCAACTCTCGGTGCGCGACAGCTTCAGCTACCTGCCCGAAGGCAACTTCGGAGGTTCTTATGGCTCTCTGGGTTCGCAAGGGATCGGGTCGCTGGGCAGCACCTCTTTTGGCCTTTTTGCCAGTGGCGCGGCCCTGGGAACTTTAGGACTAGCTCCCCGCATTTTGGACGTGAGCATCGGCGAGGTCGAGGAGAATCTCACGCCTAAGTCAGCGATCACGGTTGCCGGGGGATACGCCTTCACGCATTTTTACGGTAGCGGATTCGACGGCACTTCCTTTATCGGCAGTTCGCAGGTTTCTGCCCAGGCGGGATACAACCGCATTCTCACATCGCATACCCAGATCGCGCTGGTGTACGGATATCAGGGGTTCGATTTTTCGGTGGTGGGAACGGCGTTTCATACGCAGATTGTCCAGGGACTCTACGGCCACCGGATTTCGGGACGAATGGATTTGCTGCTAGGGGCTGGACCGCAGGTTACTTTTCTCGACCTGCCAAGCTACACAGTCTCAGGAACCACACTGATCCCCATTACTGTCAAGGACACCAGATTGGGAGTGGCGGCGCAAGCTCGACTGCGTTACCAGTTGACCAGAACCGCGCTGGATCTAACCTACAGGCGCTTCACCACGAGCGGCTCAGGATTCTTTGCAGGAGCGCAAAGCGACATTGTGCATCTGACAGCGACTCGCCCTCTTACGCGGGTATGGAATGCGTTCGCCGACCTCGGATATTCGCACAACTCCAGGATACAGCCACTGACGCCACAGCAAGGGACCGCGTGCAGTCCGGGAGGCCAGAACATCTGTCCGGCCAACGATGCCAACACCTACAGCTTCGGTTACATCGGAGCGGGTCTGCACCGGTCTTTTGGACGAGACTTCCATGGTTATGTCAGTTATCAGTTTAACGAGCTGTCGTTTGACCATAACTACTGTCTCAGTGGCATCGCCTGCAGCCGCATTGGGAACCGCAGTGTGGCGACGTTTGGATTGGATTGGACGCCCCGGCCGATGCGGCTGGATTGATTTCAGAGGCTCGAGAATCTTCTCCTGAGCG